>Ga0302325_10000042_pt1 | contig 350930 bp, 329 predicted proteins | sample Palsa_T0_2_FD_201948 | JGI IMG/M metagenome (GOLD analysis project Ga0302325, IMG submission 201948) | Peat permafrost microbial communities from Stordalen Mire near Abisko, Sweden - Palsa_T0_2 | ecosystem: Environmental > Terrestrial > Soil > Palsa > Peat permafrost | place: Sweden: Abisko... | reverse complement strand
CGCGCAAGGAAGCGTGCTAAGCCCTAGTCCACACCCCATCGAGCCGTGCCCAGGCAACTGACTGGCCCCCTGCGTTTGATCCAGTTCGTTGATTTTAGTTCAGGTGAGTGGTGTGCTGGGTCTTGTCTGTCACGGCCGCGCCGCGGAGCGGTGCGGAACACGCGGTTGGCTGGTCCAGTCGCAGTGAGGGAGGTGGCTCTCATCGACTACCGTCGTTCAGGGTTGCATAGAACTCGGCGGGTGTCTTGTAGCCGAGGCCGCGGTGCGGGCGGATCGTGTTGTAGCCGTCGATCCATTCGTTGATCACGACCCTGGCTTCGAGGACCGAGCGGAAGAACTCGCCGTTCAAAAGCTCGTCGCGCATCGAGCCGTTGAACCGCTCGACATACGCGTTCTGCTGCGGTGAGGCCTTCTCGATGAAGACCTGTGCGACGCCCTGGCCCTTGAGCCAGTCAGCGAGCGTCTCGGCGATGAACTCGCGACCATTGTCCGACCGTAGGAGTCGCGGTTTGCCGTGGCGTTCAAACAGCCGCTCGAGCTCGCTGATGATGTCCCTGGCGCCGATGCTGCGCTCGACACGACAGCCGACACAACGGCGCGTGAACTCGTCGACGACGTTCAAGATCCGCAGCGGCAACCCGTCCTCGGTCCTGGCCGCGACGAAGTCATAGGACCAGACGTCGTTCGCCTTCGCGGCCTGCAGCGCCCACGTCGATCCGCCAGGCCCGCCAAGGGCTTTCTGGCCACTGCTTTTGCGCTGCGGTGGCACGCGGTGACCCTCCAGGCGCCACAGCCGCTCGATCCGCTTGCGGTTGATCATGAACCCTTCGGAGCGCAGCAGCGCCCAGATCCGCCGGTACCCGTAGCGCGGATGACGCTCGGCGAGCTCGTTCATCCGCTCCACCAACCGCTGCTCAAGCAACGGTGGCTCAGGCACATAGCGTTGCGTCGAGCGATGCTGACCCAGCAGCCGGCACGCCCGCCGCTCCGACACCGGGTGGCACCGACACAAATACGTGACGGCATCACGCCGGCGCGACGGGCTCACCATTTTCCCCGCTGCAAATCCTTCAACATCGAAATATCAAGCGCCTGCTCCGCAACGATCTTCTTCAACCGGCTGTTCTCCTGCTCCAGCGCCTTCAACCGCTGCGCCTCATCCTCCTTCAACGCGCCGTAGCGGATCCGCCAGCGATAGAAAGTCTGATCGCTGATCCCCAAACGCTTACACGCCGCCGGGATCGTCAACCCCTGCCCCTGCAGCTTCTCATGCTCCCTGAGCTTCGCAACGATCTGCTCAGGCGAATAACGCTTCGCTGCCGCCATCACCAGCCTCCAGTCTCATTCGGGCTCTCACAACGCCAACCACTAACAAACCGAATGGACCGAACAACAGGGGGCCGGACATGGAGGAATCGGCCAAGCGCCGTTGCAAACGCCACCGACAATAAGGATTCTATGTATTGAAGGTTGTAAGCTAACCTTTAACAAGGAGAATCCTATGTCAAAGGTTATTCGCCGTCGCTGGACCAGCGACCCAGCCGGCCAGACGAAGGCAGACCGTCGCTCATGCGACTACGAGGCCTACGTCCCAGATCTTCTCGCCGAGCGCAGCTTTGGACTCGACGGTGACGTCGCTGCCGATGTTGCGGAGGCCGAGACAGCGATCGCTCGACTGAACGTCAAGGCGTCGGCGCTTATCGACACCGAGGCGCTTGCCCGCATCTTGCTGCGCGCCGAGGCAGTTGCCTCGTCTCGAATCGAGGGCCTCGACATCGGGGCAAGGCGACTGCTGCGCGCCGAGGCCATTCGCGGACTCAATGACGCACCGGCGGACGTCACGGCAAGCGAGGTGTTGGGGAACATCGACGCGATGGTCTACGGCATTGAGCAGGTCGGTGCCGGTGACGAGATCAGCGTGGAGCTGCTGCTCGAGATCCACCGTCGCCTGCTCGGCGGGACGCGCCTCGAGTCGTACGCGGGGGCGTTCCGACGGGAGCAGAACTGGATCGGTGGTAGCTCCTACAACCCCTGCTCTGCAGCGTACGTGCCGCCTCCGCACGAGCTCGTCTCAAACCTCATGGCTGACGTCTGCTCGTTCTGCAACACCGACGACCTCCCGGGCGTCGTGCAGGCTGCGATCGCGCACGCGCAGTTCGAGACAATCCACCCGTTTGTCGACGGTAACGGGCGCACTGGCAGGGCGTTGATCCAGCTCGTTCTGCGCCGCAGGGGGCTCGCGAGTCGCGTGCTCCCGCCGGTGTCGCTGATACTCGCAACGTGGGCTAAGGACTACGTCAACGCGCTCACCGGCGCCCGCTACCGCGGGCCTGCGACCTCGAAAGACGCACACGACGGAACCAACCGCTGGATTGCCCAATTCTCGATTGCCTGCACGCGGGCTGTGGCTGACGCCACCGCGTTCGAAAAGCGCGCACAGGACATCGAGACGACCTGGCGCGCGCGGATCGGCTCCGTCCGCAAGAACTCCGCCGCTGACCTGTTGCTCCGCGCTCTGCCCGGAGCCCCCGTGGTGACCGTGCCGAGCGCAGCTGCGCTCATCGGGCGCTCCTTCACCGCTGCAAATAACGCCATAGCGCAACTCGTCAAAGCGGGTGTGCTGCGGCAGGTCAATGTCGGTCGACGCAACCGCGCCTACGAGGCACCGGAGATCATCGCGGCGTTCACCGATCTGGAACGCCAGCTCGCGAGCCCCGAGGGAGACACGCTGACGAGTAAGCCCGCTCGCCCCGTCCCACAGCGGCGGTGATTACTAGGACTCTTCGGCGACCGGGGCGATCGACCCGGCGAACGCGCGGTTGAGCGTATCGACGTCCTGCGGCCGCGACTTCGCGTGGAGGTAGCGCTCGGTAGTGCTCAGGCGCGAGTGTCCGAGGAACGCCTGGACGAAGTGCGCGCCGGCCTCGCGCGCAACGAGCGAGCCGGCGGCGTGGCGCAGGGCGTGGAAGCGCAGCGCGCGCAGCCCGGCAGCGTCACGCGCGCGCGTGTAGCGGCGGCGCACGGCGGAGCGGTCGAGGCGCCGGCCGAGGCGTGAGCAGAAGACGTAGTCGTCGCGCTCGGTATAGTCGCCGCGCTCGGCGAGTCTTGCGAGCGCTGCGGCGCTGGCGTCGGCGAGCGGTAGCGATCGCGCCTGGCGGCTCTTGGTCGGCCCTTCGACGCCGGCGCTGACGGCACGGTGGATGATCACGCGCCGACGTTCGAGGTCGACATCTTCCCAGCGCAGCGCGAGGAGCTCGCCGAGGCGCATCCCGGTGTAGGCGGCGACGCGGTAGAGCTCGGCGTCCTGGCGGTCCTCCCACGCGCGCCATTCGGCCTCGCCCGCAGGGAGGTCGGCCGGCTGCGTGCCGCGGTGGGCGCCGGCCGCTGCCGCGCGGGCGAGCGCCTCGATCTCCTCGGGCTCGAAGAAGTCGAGCACGGCGGGCGGCAGCTCGCGTCGCTTGCTCGTGCCGGTCACCGGATTGTGTTCGAGCGCGTAGGTGTCTTCGCGCTGGGCGTAGGCGAACATCGCGCTGAGGACCTCGCGGTGCTTGTTGACGGAGCGCGGGCTCATGCCGTCGCGCTCGAGGCCGCGCAGGAAGCTCGCCACGTCGCTCGTGGTGACTTCGGCGATCGCCTGGTCGCCGAGGGCGCGCATTATTCGTCCGGGGTTGGCGCCCGGTCCGCGCTTGTGCGGAGTCCCGGGATCCTTCAGCAGGTATCCGTAGTCCTGGAGCGTCGCCGGCTTCGCGCCCTTCTCGCGCCAGACGTACTCGAGCCACTCGGCGGCGAGCTCGCGCACCGTTGCGCCGCGCTCGCGACGTTCGCGCAGGCCGCGTTCGATCGCGCACTCGTCCGCGTCGTGTTCTGCGACAATCGCCGCCATCGCCACCGTCGCCCGCTTCTCGTCGAAGGACCCCTCCGGCACGCGACCGCGGCGTGGCTGCCAGCTGCCGTCGCTTCCCGGATCGAGCCATGCCGAGCCCACGCGCCGCTTCACCTGAACGCCTTGGCGGCGCCACTTGGCCTCGTAGTAGGGGTGTCCTTCGGCGTCCCTACGGACCACCAATGCACCGGTCGGAAGTCTCGTCATACGCGCAGGGTACCACCAGGGTACCGCGGTCCGCAGGGTACCGTTTAGGGTACCGTTTGGACCAGAATCACCCGTTTTTACTGGCCTTAATCAACCCGCAAACCCCCGAAACTCCGCGCTCCAGCGCACGGTCTCCTGGATCGCACCCAGGAGGTCGGGGGTTCGAGTCCCCCTAGCTCCATCACATGCCTGCGCTAGCCACTCTGCGGACGCGCCTCGCCGAGCTCGCCGATCTCGACGCGCTCGGGGGACTCGCGAGCTGGGACCAGGAGACGATGATGCCGCCCGATGGTGCCTCCGCACGCGGACACCAGCTCGCATCCCTCAGTCGACTCGCGCACGAGCGGGCTGTCGCTGACGAGGTAGGCGAGTGGCTCGACGACATCGAAGCTGACGCAGCAGCGTTGAGCGATCTCGACCGCGACATCGTCCGGCTTGCACGACGCGACTGGGATCGCCAGCGGCGCGTGCCGTCCGAGCTGGTTGGCGAACGAGCGCAGGCAGCTTCCGAGGGTCAGACGGCCTGGCAGGCGGCGCGCGCGACCAGCGACTTCGAGGCATTCGTGCCAGCACTGCGCCGCAATGTCGAGCTCGCACGTGACTACGCCGCGTGCTTTAACGATGTCGAGCGACCTTATGACGCGCTGCTCAATGACTACGACTTTGGCGTGCCCGCGCAGCGTCTGGAAACGGTGTTCGCCCGGCTCACCGAGGGATTGACGGCGCTGCTCGCCGAGCAATCCGCGGCGCCAGCGGACCTCAGCGCGAGCCTTGACGTGCCGATCGACGCGCAGAAGGCAGCGGTGCTAAGCACACTGCGCCGCATCGGCGTCGGCGACGACAGCTGGCGCGTCGACGTCTCCACGCACCCGTTCAGCGAGTCGCTCAGCCGGCGCGACACGCGCGTGACGACGCGCTACGAAGACGGCAGCCTCGAATCAGTGGTCGCAGCGTTGCACGAGTTTGGCCATGCGCTCTACGAACGCCAGATCGCGCCAGAGCTCGAGCGGACGAACCTCGGTCGCGGCACATCGATGTCGGTGCATGAGTCGCAGAGCAAGCTCTGGGAGAACCATGTCGGGCGCAATCGTGCGTTTACCCCGGTGCTCGCAGCCGAGTTGGCCGCCGGAGGGTTCCCGATCGACGCTGAGGCGTTGCATGCTGCGCTCGTCCAGGTACGCCCGTCGCTAATCCGCGTTTCGGCCGACCAGGTGACCTACCCGCTGCATATCGCGCTGCGCTTCGAGCTCGAACTCGCCCTATTTGAGAACAGTCTCGACATCGGGGATCTGCCGGCGGCGTGGAACGATGGTATGCGCCGGCTGCTCGGGCTCGAAGTGCCCGACGCTGCCTCGGGCGTGCTCCAGGACATCCACTGGGCGGCTGGCGCATTTGGCTACTTCCCGAGCTACGGGATCGGCTGCCTGATCGCGGCGCAGCTTTGGGAGCAGCTCGAGGCGGACCTCGGCACACAGGACACGGCGCTCAGCGTCGGCGACATTGCGGCGATCCGCGACTGGCTGGCTGAGCGCGTCCACCGATACGGCCGGCGCCTCGACACCGAACCGCTGGTCGAGCAGGCGACGGGCCGGGGCATCGAGGTGGAGCCGTTCCTCCGGCACGTCACACCCCTGGTCGAGGCGTAGGCCGCCAGCTCAAGGAACTAACGATCGACGCGCTCAGCCCCGCTGTCTTGGTCGCCGGGAAGAAACCGCACGCAGCCGGAGTCTTGGTAGGGGAAGGCAATCCAACAAACCTCTGGAGTCACCAATGAAGAAGATCGCCACACTGCTCGCCACGGCGGGAGTCGCAATCGGCTTGACGGCAGCGGTAGCCATGGCCTCTACGGCGCATACGGCGAGCTCGCACGCGGTGGTCAGCACGCGCAGCACCTCGCTCGGCACGGTGCTCGTCGGCACCAACGGTCGCACCCTGTACACGTTGAGCACCGACAGCAAAAACAAATCCACGTGCTCGGGCGGTTGCGCGACCGGCTGGCCCCCGCTGACCACTGTCGGCGCACCGAAGGCCAAGGGCTCCGCCAAGTCCAAGGACCTCGGCACGATCAGCCGCGCGCACGGCGTCAAGCAGGTCACCTACAACGGCCACCCGGTTTACGAGTTTGCCGGCGACTCCGCAGCCGGCCAGACCAACGGCCAAGATCAGTTCGCGTTCGGCGGCTACTGGTACGCCGTCAGCACCAGCGGCTCCGCAGTCACCAAAGCCCCGAAGAAGTCCACGAGCGGGACCTCCTCAAGCGGCTGGTAGCACCACGACATCGCCGCGCGGGCCCTCGCCAGGCCACGGCCCGCGCGGCGTGTTTCGCTCTCCGCCAGCTGGCACCGTGAGATAAACACCGCCCGACCCCCAGGCCGCTACTGCCGGCTGGCGATCAGGCGCCGGCAAGGGGAGCAGCGTGGCGCAAGCGGGAGCTGTTCCAGACCACGAAGCTCGAGGACAGGGCCATCGCCGCCGCGGCGATCAAGGGATCGAGCAGGCCGCACGCGGCGAGCGGGATTGCCGCGAGGTTGTAAAGGAACGCCCAGGCGAGATTGCCCCGAATCGTCTTGCGCGTTCTGCGCGCCAAAGCAAGCGCCGTCGCTGCGACGCGCAGGTCGTCGCGCACGATGATGAGGTCGGCAGCGTTGATCGCGATGTCAGTGCCCGAGCCGACTGCAAGACCAAGATCCGCCGCTGCTAACGCCGGCGCGTCATTGGCTCCGTCGCCGACCATCGCCACGCATCGACCGTCGGCCTGCAGCCGGTGGATCGTCGCCACCTTCTCCGCCGGTAGCGCGCCGGCCACCACCTCGGTGATGCCAATCGATGCAGCAACCGCCTGTGCCGTCGTCTCGTTGTCTCCCGTCAGAAGCACGCAGCGGAGTCCGAGCGCCTGCAGCTGGCGCACCGCGGGCGCGGCGGAGGACCGGATCGTGTCGGCGAGGGCGAGCGCGCCGATCACCGCCTGGTCGCGCCGAACGATGACCACCGTCTGTCCCAGGCTCTCCCACTCGGCACAACGCTCAGACAGCAAAGCCCCCTGCGCATCGAGCTGACCGCGATCGCCCTCGCCCCGCCCGACGTAGATCTCGTGTCCCTCGACAGTGCCGTGCGCACCGATTCCAGGCAGCGCGACAAACGCGGCGACCTCTGGCAGCTCGCCGACACGCTGCTCGGCGCTGGCCGCAATGGCCCGCGCAACCGGGTGCTCGGATGCCTGCTCGATCGATCCTGCGAGGCGCAACATCGCAAGCTGGTCAACGCCGGAGACAGCTTCGACCCCCGTGAGCGTCATCTGGCCTTCGGTGAGCGTGCCGGTCTTGTCGAGGACGACGGTATCGATCTGCCGCGCGGCCTCGAGCGCCCGATGGCCTTTGAAGAAGATCCCCAAGCGGGCACCGGTCCACGAGGCAACGACCAGGGCGGCGGGCGTGGCGAGACCGAGCGCGCAGGGACAGGCGATGATCAGCACCGAGAGCGCGGCGCTGAATGCCGCCGTCGCGGGATTGCCGGTCAGCCGCCAAACGAGCAACGTCGCGAGGGCGACGACCAGGACCGCGGGCACGAAAACGCTCGATGCACGGTCGGCCAGCCGTTGGACGGAGGCCTTCTCGTTCTGGGCGCGCTCGACGAGGCGCATCATCTGACCGAGCTGGGTGTCGCGTCCAACCTTGGTCGTTTCCACCACCAAGCGACCGCTGAGGGAGACCGTGCCTCCGAGCACCAGGTCGCCGGGGCCTACCTCGACGGGTTGGGACTCGCCAGTCATCAGGCCGCGGTCGATCGCCGATTGCCCCGAAACCACCGCCCCGTCGCTTGCCACTGCCTCTCCTGGACGCACGACGAAGCGGTCGCCGACGGCGAGATCCTCAATCGGCCGCCGCTGTTCGCGGCCGCTCGCATCAAGAACAGCCACATCGTTGGCCCCGACGGCGGCCAGCGCGCGGAGCGCGTCTCCGCTGCGTTTTCTGGACCACGCTTCGAAGTAGCGGCCGGCCAGCAGGAACGTGGTGACCCCGGCGGGCACGTCGAGGTAGATGCCGCCGGCCGTCGAACGATGGGCGAGTCCCAACAACAGCGAGCGCCGTACATCGGTGTCGATGAAGAACATCGCGTAGAGCGACCAGCCGGTGGCCGCCACGATGCCCAGGGACACCAGCGTGTCCATCGTCGTCGTGGCGTGACGCGCGCTGCGCACCGCCGCGCTGTAGAACGGCCAGGCAGCCCAGGTAACCACCGGCGCGGCCAGCGCAACCATCACCCACTGCCAACCGGAGAAGCGCAGCGACGGATAGATCGAGAAGAAGATCGAGGTGTCGCAAAGCGGCATAAACAGCGTCACCGCAACAAAAAAACGCCGGCGCAGCGAGCGTACGCGCCGCTCGGCCTCGCCGGCATCCTGCGCGACTCCCGGAGAACCGGGAGCAACGAGCGCCGCCGTGTAGCCGGCCGAGTTGACCTTTTCGATCAGTCGTTGCACCACGACGTCGCCGGCCAGCACGGCGGTGGCTCGCTCGGTCGCGTAATTGACCCGCGCGACGACGCCCTCGACGTCGTTGAGCACACGTTCGACGCGGGCTGCGCACGCACCGCAGGTCATGCCGCCGATGGCGAGCGACACTTCGCGATCGGTGGCTGGCGCGTCGCCGTTTGGCGAGGGTGCCGCCACGCGCCGCGCAGACGGTGGCGAGCGCTCGAGCACCGAGCCGCTCGACCTGCTCATGTGCGCTCGAGCCTCCTCAAGCGGTAGCAGCGGCAAACGGCCGGCTCGGGCAGCGCCGTGGTCCTCGGCCGGTGGCCGCTCGTAGTCACCCAAACGTAGCTGGCAGACGCACCGCTTGGCGGTGTGGACCCGGCGGGCATGCTCGAGCAGGATACGTGAGCCCTCGCTGACGGGGCGCTCTAGGTTGAATCCCAGGAGTGGCGCGGCGCGCTCGCAGCCGCCATAGACCGGCCCGCTCGCCGCTGTCAAGCGGAGCCCCCGACCCCTCGCCGACGGGTCGGCGTCGAGCGTGAGGGGCGCATGATACGGTCCAGCGGCTGTGCGGGATCAAGGCAAATCGCGGGTTCGGCATCGCCACCCAATTATGCGGCGCGCGAGCGCCCAACGGACCGTTCCGGCGATTGATATGACGCGCGGCGACATGGCGAGGCAGGCACGATGAGCGGCGTGCCCGGTTGGGGCAGCTGGAGCGTCGCGCCCCTTCTGTGGATCGGGTTGTTCGTTGCAGGCTCGTGGTACGTCTCGATGCTGCGGCGAGTTCGTCGCGTCACCGGAAAGGCCGTTGGTCCAGGCCACTGGGCCTTCTATTGGAGTGGTCTCGTGGTGCTGGCGATCGCTCTGGGCTCGCCGCTGAACACGCTCGCCGTCCACTGGCTGCTCTCGGCGCACATGATCCAGCACACCCTGCTCTCGGACGTCGCCCCGCCGCTGCTGATCCTCGGCCTGCGCGCGCCCGTCCTGCCGCTTGGCCTACCCCGCCCGCTCCTCAAGCGGGTTGCCCATCGCGGCATCCTTGGCCGCATCTGGGGCGTCGCAACAAAGCCCTGGGTGGCGCTGCCAATCTGGTCGGGCACGCTGCTGTTCTGGTCGCTGCCGCCGGTGTTCGACTTCACCGTGCGCCATCAGCTGCTGCACAATTTTGAGCACCTGACGCTCTTTTACACCGGCTTTGCGTTGTGGTGGCTGATCATCACCCCTCTGCCCAGCGAGCGCCGCGACCCGGGTATGGCTCGGCTTGGCTACGTCGCGTTCTCCCGCGGCGCGAGCGCGCTGGTCTGCGTGCCGCTGACATTTCTCAACCACACCCTCTTCCCGCTTTACGTGAGCCTGCCGCGGGCCTACGGAATCTCGGCGATCACCGACCAACGACTGGCCGGCGCGTCGATGTGTCTGATCGAGTTTCTGGTGTTCGGGATCGCGATGGGCGTCGTGTTCATCGACGCCCTGAACCGCGAGGAACGCGCGCAGACGCTCGCTGAGATGGTCACCTCGTCGCGCTAACACGCGCGTCGTCGCGCATACTTCGAGCGCTGATGGCATCTCCCAGTCAGGCCGAGGAGCTGCGCGGCGCGTGACGGCGCTGTCGCTGCGCGGCGTAACGCGCCGCTACGGAGAGCGAACGGCCCTCGCCGCGGTCACCCTCACGCTCCCGGCAGGGCAGACGCTCGCGGTGCTGGGTCCCAACGGCGCCGGCAAGTCGACGCTGCTGCGCGTGCTGGCCACCTTGCTCGCACCGCACGCCGGGAAGCTCGAGGTCCTCGGTCATCCGCTACCGCAGGAGAGCTGGGCGGTGCGCGGCAAGATCGGTCTGCTCGGGCACGAACCGATGCTTTACCGCGAGCTGACGGCCCGCGAGAACTTGCGGCTGCACGCGAAGCTCCACGGGGTCCGGCTCGAGCGCGTCGGCGAGCTGCTGGCGCTCGTTGCGCTCGAGCGGCGGGCCGATGAGCCGCTGCGTACGCTCTCGCGCGGTCTTGTTCAACGCGTGGCAGTGTGCCGCACGCTGCTGCACGAACCAGAGTTGCTGCTGCTCGACGAGCCGCGTGCGAACCTCGACCCGGCCGCCTGCGAGATCGTCGAACCGCTGATCGGGCGTGCCTCGGGCAAGACGCGCGTGCTGGTCAGTCACGATCCAGCCCGGGCGCTGCTCGAGGCCGATCTCGTGCTCGGCCTGGCGCGCGGGCGCACCGCGTTCCTCGACGCACCGGCGCAACTCGATCCTCAGGGCGTCGCCGAGCTCTACCGATGAGCACGCCGCGAACCTCGAGCGTCGTGCGCGCCTTGCTCGAGGCGCAGCTACGCCTTGAGCTGCGCACGTTCGAGTCCCTACCGGCAATGTGGCTGTTCAGCGTGACGGCATTCGTGCTGTTCCACTTCGGCCTCAACGAGGACTCGCTCAGCGGCAACCTCGCCAGCGGTGTGCTTTGGGTGACACTGCTACTCGCGGCAATTCTCGTCATCAACCGCCTCTACCTGGCTGACGCCGAGCAGGGCGGGTTCGACGGATTTCTGCTCTCGCCTGCCGACCGTGGCAGCCTCCTGATCGCGAAGGTACTGACGCTCTTGTTCTACCTGGCGGCCGTCGAGCTGGTCGCGGTGCCGGCATTCGCGCTGCTACTGCTGGAGCCGTCACTGGGCCAGGCGCTCCCGGGGCTGCTGGGTGTGCTTGCGCTCGGCGACCTCGGAATCGCGGTAATCGGCGCGCTCGTCGGCGCGCTCGCGATCCGCACCCAGTCGCGCGATCTGCTCGGGCCGATGCTGTCGTTGCCGCTGCTGGTGCCGGTGCTGCTCTGCGTCGCAGGCGCGACCGCACCGCTATTCGATCCGGCGCACGCTGGCGCAATCCCACTGCGATTGCTTGTGACGCTTGCGCTCTATGATGCCGTTTTTGGGTTGATCGCCTTCGCGCTATTCGACTTCCTCTTGGAGGACTGACCCGATGTACGGCAAGGGGCTGCGGTCCCTCTCGGTAATTACCGTTGCGTCGGTCGCGCTCACGCTCGCGGCCGTGTTCTTCTGGGCGCCAAACGACGCCTACCTCGGGTTCCTACAGAAGATCTTCTACGTCCACGTCCCCCTGGCGATCGTCACGCTGGGCGGTTTCGTCGCCGCCGGGTTGATGGCGATCGCGCACCTGCGCACGCGCGATCCGCGCTGGGACATGCGCTCCTACGTGGCGATCCACCTGTCGCTGATCTTCGGTATCGGCGTACTGATAACCGGATCGATCTGGGCCCGCGGCGCCTGGGGACATTGGTGGGTCTGGAACGAGCCGACGCTGGTCTCCTTCCTCTTGGTCATGCTGCTCTACGCGACCTACCAACCGTTGCGCTTTGCGATCGAGGACCCCGAGCGCCAGGCACGCTATGCCTCGGTCTTCGCGATCACCGCCGGCGCGTTCGTCCCGATCAACTTCCTCATCGTCCGCCTCGCGCCCGCCTACGTGCATCCGCGCACGCTCGACAACATCAGTGGCAACCTGCCGGGGCGCATGCAGGTCGTCTTCTACCTCGCGATGATCAGCACGACGCTGCTGTGGATCACGCTGTGGAAGTTCGAGATGACGGCCAAGCACGTCGCCGCACAGCTGCGTCAGCTGCGCCGCCTGCTGGGCGACGAAGACGACGACGCCCCCACTCGCCGCAGCGCGGCGCCATCGCTCACCCACGCCGGCAGCGCCGGCTGATGCCAGCGCTGCCGCTCCACACCGCCGGACCCTACGTCGCTGCCGCCTACATCGTCTTCTTTGCCCTCATCCTGATCTACGTGGCGATCATGGCGACGAAACTCGTGCGGAGCGAGCGCGCGCTCGGCGAGCTGACGGAGTTGGTCGAGGACCGCAGGCGCGCACGGGTCGAGGACGACGCGTGAGCCTGGCCGGCAGCAATGGCGCACCCGAGGGGCGCACCGGGACGGGCGGCGAGTTGCTCTGCCTGGGCATCTCCTACAAAGCGGCGCCGGTGGCGTTGCGCGAACGCGCGGCGCTCACAGCGCAGCAGGCACTGCGCTTCACCAGCGCACTCTGCGAGGAGCCTGACATCCGCGAGGCGGTTGCAATCTCGACCTGCAACCGCACCGAGCTCTACCTCGTCGTCGGCGACGCGGTGGCCGCCGAAGGCGCGGCGCTCGCCCAGCTCGCGCGCCACGCCGACATCCGTCCGACCGAGCTTGCCGCTCTGACCTACTCGCCGCGTAACTGCGACGCGGCGCGCCAGCTGTTCCGTGTCACGGCGGGCCTCGACTCGATGATCCTCGGCGAGCACGAAGTGCAGGGCCAGATCAAGCGCACCTATGAGGCGGCCCTCGCCGCAGGCACGACCGGGCCACTCACCAACCGCCTGTTCACCGCCGCACTGCATACCGGGAAGCGGGTGCGCTCAGAGACGGCACTCGCCGAGAGCAACGTCAGCCTCTCCTCGGTCGCCGTCGAGCTCGCCGACTCGCTGCTCGGCGAGCTGGCCGGGCGCCACGTCGTGATCATCGGCGCCGGCGAAACGAGCGAACTGACCGCGCAGGCACTCGCCTCGCGCGGCGTCCACACGATCTTCGTCGCCAACCGCCATGCCGGCCGGGCGCGCTCGATGGCCGAGCGTTTCGGCGGCCGCGTCGTCGGCCTCGAGCACCTCCCGGCCCAGCTCGAGGCAGCCGACATCGTGCTCGCGTCGACCTCCTCGCCGCATCCGATAGTCGGCCTCGAGGAGCTCGAGCTGGTGATGCGCGAACGCAACGGGCGGCCGCTGTTGCTGATCGACATCGCCGTCCCGCGCGACATCGAACCAGCGTGCTCCGAGCTCGCCGGCGTCACGCTGCGCGACATCGACGACCTGCAGGAGGTGCTCGAGCGCAACCTCTCGAGCCGCGCGGCCGATGTCCCGCGCGCCGAGGAGATCATCGCCGAGGAGATCGAGCGCTTCGCGGCCTGGCTCGGCGCGCTCGACGTCCGCCCGACGATCGCCGCGCTGCGCGGGCGCGGCGAGCAGATCGTCGAGCAGGTCCTCGCCGAGAACGCGGGTCGCTGGCAGTCCGCTTCATCCGCCGATCTCGCCCGAATCGAAGCGCTGGCGCGGGCGATCACGGCTCGATTGCTGCACGAACCGACGGTCCGACTCAAGACGCTCGACGCCGGCCGCGGACACCGCAGCGTCGAGCTGCTGCGTGATCTGTTCGGACTCCAGCGGACTGAGGAAGGGGACAGCGCAGCGCCGACCGGCGAGCGCGACAACGTACGCGTGCTGCGGCGCCGCAGCGGCGCGTGACGCCCCGGCGAGCGCCGCACGCGGGGCTCAGGCTTGGCACGCGGGCGAGCCCGCTCGCGCTCGCGCAGGCCGAGCTGGTCGCGGGCGCAATCGACGGCGAGGTCGAGCTCGTCCAGATCACGACCAGCGGCGATAGCAGCGCCAGTCCGGACGCCGACAAGCGCCGTTGGGTCGACCGCATCGAGGAGGCGCTCGACGCCGGTGAGATCGACCTCGCGGTCCACTCGGCCAAGGACCTGCCGGGCACGCTCGCGCCCGGTCTTGAGATCGCGGGTGCCACCGCGCGCGCGGACGCCCGCGACGCCCTTTGCGGCGCCAGATCGCTCGTCGCTCTGGCAAGCGGCGCACGCGTCGGCACGAGTAGCCTGCGCCGCATGGCGCAGCTGCGTGCGCTGCGTGAGGACATCGAGGTGGTTCCCCTGCACGGCAACGTTGGCACTCGCCTGCGCCGCCTCGAGGCTGGAGACTTTGACGCGGTTGTGCTCGCCTGCGCGGGCCTGGGACGACTCGGGCTCGACAGCGGCGTGCCGCTCGATGAGCTGATCCCGGCGGTCGGCCAGGGAACGCTCGCGATCGAGGCTCGCAGCGGCGACGAGCGCGTTGCGGCCGCAGTCGCGCCGTTTCGCGACGCGGCTACCGAGCGGACACTGCGGGCCGAGCGGGCGCTCGCACACGCGCTCGGTGCCAGCTGCCAGTGGCCGCTCGGCGCCCACGCGAGGGTGCTGGCCGACGGCGCGATCGAGCTCCGCGCGTTCGTCGGGCGCACCGATGGCTCGGCGTGGGTGCGCGACAGCCACCGCGGCAGCGAGCCTGTCGCGCTCGGCGAAGCCCTCGCCGAGCGGTTGCGGAGCGTCGGTGCGGCGGAGCTCCTCGCGTGAATCCAGCGAGCGACTCCGAGGAGGCTGACGCTCGCGCGCGGTGGGTGGGCGGCGGACGTGTCTGCTTCGTCGGCGCCGGGCCCGGCGATCCGGGGTTGATGAGCGCACGGGCGCTCGAGCTGATCGCCGCCGCCGACGTCGTCCTCTACGACCGCCTGATCCCCGAACGGGCGCTAGCCGGCGCGCGCGCCTGCGCCGAGTTGATCTACGTCGGCAAGGAGGGTGCCGGACCCTCGGTCGCCCAGGAGGAGACCGACGCGCTGATGCTCGACCGCGCGCGCTCTGGCGCGCTCGTCGTGCGCCTCAAGGGCGGCGACCCGTTCGTCTTCGGCCGCGGCGGCGAGGAGGCCTTGGCGCTGCGCGCGGCCGGCATCGAGTTCGAGGTCGTGCCCGGGGTGACTGCGGGAATCGCGGCCGCGGCGTATGCGGGGATCCCGGTCACCCACCGCGGCCTCGCGAGCGCGCTCGCGCTGATAACCGCACATGAGGATCCGGCCAAAGAGGAGCAGACCCTCGACTGGGCGGCGCTTGCGGCCTTCCCGGGAACACTCGTGTTCTACATGGGCGTGCGCCAGCTGGGTCGGTTGACCGAACGGCTGATCGATGCCGGGCGCCCCCCGGACGAGGCGGCGGCGATCGTCGAGCGGGGAACACTGCCGGAGCAGCGCACGATTCTCGCGACGCTCGCGACGCTCGCTGAGCGAGCAGCCGAGCACGACGTGCGGGCTCCGGCGGTGGCGATCGTCGGCGAGGTCTGCCGCCTCGCGGCGCAGCTCGCCTGGACGCAGCGCGGCCCACTCGCCGGACGCACGGTCGCCGTTACCCGGGCCCAGGCACAGCTGAGCAGCCTCGCCGCCCAACTGCGCTCGCTCGGCGCGCGCGTGCTCGAGGCACCGGCGATCCGGATCGTGCCACGGACGGTCGAGCTGCCGCCGCTCGATGGCTTTGACCTGATCTGCCTGACGAGCGCCAACGGTGTGGACATCCTGTTCGATCTGCTGGCCAAACACGGACAGGACGCCCGCGAGCTCGCCGGCGCCCGCGTAGCCGCGATCGGTCCCGGCAGCGCCGCCGCGCTGCTCCGCCACGGCGTGATCGCCGACATCGTCCCCTCACGCTTCCTCGCCGAAGGCCTGCTCGAGGCGCTGGACTCGCTCGAGGTGCGAAGGGTGCTGGTGGCGCGAGCCGCAGTCGCGCGCGATCGACTCATCGAGGGCTTGCGCGACCGCGGCGCGGAAGTCGTCGTCGTCGCTCTCTACGACACAGTCGCCGAACCGATCGACGCCACGACGGCCGCGGCGCTCGCGCAAGCCGACTACCTGACGTTCACCTCGTCCTCGACGGTGCGCTTCTTTCTCCAGAGCGCCGCTCCCGGCCCGCAGACGCGGATCGCCTCGATCGGACCGGTGACCAGCGCGACGCTTCGTGAGCACGGTCTCGAGCCGCACATCGAGGCCACGCGGCACGACATCGTCGGCTTGCTGGACGCGCTGATTGCCGACGCCGCAGCGGCCAGCGGACCGGCGTAGTGGGCGCGCTCATCACCTTCCTCTCCGACTACGGCTACCGCGACGAGTTCGTCGGCGTCTGCCATGGCGTGATCGCCCGGCGCTGCCCAACCGCGCGAATCATCGATCTCAGCCACGGCGTGCCCCGCCATGATGTCCGCGCCGGCGCGCTCATGCTCCGCGCCGCGCTTCCCTACACGCCGCCGGGGATCCACCTCGCGGTCGTCGATCCCGGCGTCGGGACTGCGCGGCGTGCTGTCGCACTCGCCGTGGAGGAGCAGCCACGAATCCTCGTCGGCCCGGACAACGGCCTGCTGATGGCTGCCGCGGCGACGTTTGGCGGCGTGCAAGACGGCGTCGAGATCAGCAACTCACGCGAGCGGCTCGAGCCGACTTCGGCGACCTTCCACGGTCGCGACATCTTCGCCCCGGTCGCCGCAGCGCTGGCCGCTGGCGTGCCGCTACACGAGGTTGGCGAGCCGATCGCACCGGACGGGCTGGCGACGCTTCAGCTGCCCGAGGCGCGCGTTGAGAACAACACGCTGCTGACCCACGTGTTGACGATCGACGGCTACGGCAACGTGGGCCTCGACGCGACGGCTGAGCTCGCGGCAAAGGTCGGCATCAACGAGGCGTCCGGGCTCATCGTCGAGGCCTCCGGAATGCAGACGCCGGCCCAGCTCGGCAGCACTTTTGCCGACGTGCCCGCGGGCACACTGCTCGTCTACCGCGACGCGCGCGGCGCACTGGCCCTCGCGGTCAACCGCGGCTCAGGCGCCGCGCAGCTCGCCCTGGGCCTCGACGACGAGCTCCGCCTGCGCCCGCGATGAGCCTCGGCACACCGCGTGTCCACCACCGCACCACCGCCTCGACGAGCCTCGACGCGCGCGCCCTCGCGCTCGCCGGCGCGCCTCACGGCACGCTCGTCACCGCGGCTGAGCAGCTCGACGGGAGAGGGCGTCAGGGCAGGAGCTGGTATGCCCCGCCCGGGCGCGCGCTGCTCTGCTCGCTGATCTTGCGCGACCCGCCGCCGCTGCTCCCGCTCGCCGCCGGCGTGGCTGTCGCCGAGCTCGTCGGCGCTGACGCAATGCTGAAATGGCCAAACGACGTGCTGCTCGACGCCCGCAAGGTGAGTGGCATCCTGGTCGAGGGCCGTCCCCAGCAGCAGTGGGCGGTGCTCGGGATCGGCATCAACGTGGCGGTGGCCCTCGACGAGCTGCCGGAGGAGCTGCGCGGAAGCGCCGCGACGCTCGGCCTGGGCCCGGAAGCGATCGAGCCGACGCTCGAGCGCCTGCTCGAGCTGCTCGAGGATTGGCTTGCGCGCCCAGCGCCCGCGATTCTTGCTGCCTGGCGCGATCGCGACGCGCTGGCGGGCCGCGAGCTCAGCTGGAGCGGCGGCCGCGGGGTCGGCAGCGGAGTCGACGCACAGGGGCGACTGCTGGTGCAAACGGACGGCCGCGAGCAAGCGCTCGAGGCCGGTGAGGTGCACCTGCTCGACGCGCGCTGAAGCCAGGGGCGCCGGGCGCTACTCCTGCGGCCCCGTGTCGCCCTTGCCGGGCGCCCGTTCGCCTTCGCCGGCCATCCTTTGCCCGCGTCCGCGCCCGCGCCCGCGCCCAGCGCTCGTCGTCCCGGCAACGCCGGCGGCGCCGTTCTCGCGCAGCGCCTCGGGATGCGAGCCGTTCAGCGAGGACGCGACGTCCGACTGCGCAGCAAGGCGCGCGGGATCGCGCTGACCGTCGCCGTTGACGTTTGCGCTTCCACCGCGGCGCCGGCGGCGCTTGCTGCGCCCATGGCGCTTGGGGAAGTTGCGCGCCAGCTCGCGCGCCAGCGTCGGTGGCTTGCGCGCCATGCGCGTGCGTGCTCCCCGCAGCACCTCCTCGGCCTCCGGCGTGTGCGCGAGCGCGGCGGCCAGCAGCGCCGCGGCGAGGCGACGATCCTGCTTGCGTGACGCGTGCACCAGCCGCCGAGCGTTGCGTGCGTGCGCGGCGCCGGAGGAGTTGACGAGCAGGCCGAGCAGCCGCTTGGTCTCGGGCCAGCGCTGCACCGCGTACTCCTCGTGGACCTCGCGCGTGTACTCGGCGATCCGCCAGATCCAGGCGTTGGCTTGGTCGCGCCGGCCGATCCGCTTGTCGACCATGGCCTGGAGCATGATCTTCGCGCCCTCGCGCCGCTCCTCGCGCACCCAGGTGCCGATGATGTCGATCGCCGTGTCGAAGGCGTCGGGATCGCGAGCGGCAGCGATCTCAGCCAGCGCCTTCAGCCGCAGCTGGGGGTTCTTGTTGCGCTGCACCGCGGTGATCAGGAAGCGCCGGCGCAGTTCGCCGTCGCGATCGAAGTGCAGCATCGCGCGGGCGCGCCGCCAGCCGGCAGCCTGCACGCGCGCACCGGCGAGCGCCGCCCAGACGTGCTGCTCGCCATAGTCGAGGTGCTCGACGGCGATCCGCCAAAGCTCGCGCTCGAAGACCTCGGCGCGGCGCTCGGGCTCGGCGCAGACCGGTAGCACCCGGCGCTCGACGCGCACGCGACGGCCGCGACCGCGGCGCACCGGGCCAACGACGATTGCCCCGCCGCGGTAGACGTCACGGTCAAGCAGCGAGTGCAGCGTCACAACGGGGTCGTCGTGCTTGGTCGCCGGGTGGACGAAATCGACGACGAGCCCGGCTTCCTTGCCCGGATGGCGGCGCGTCACGCGCCCGACGCGCTGCTGGTAGATGCGTTTGGATGCCGTCGGCGCGAGGTGGATGCAGACCGTCGCGCGCGGCGAGTTCCAGCCCTCGGCGAGCAGCTGCGCGTTGATCAGGACGTCGATGTCGCCGCGCTCGTAGCGCGCGAGAACGGTCGCCAGCTCGCGCTTGGGCGTCTCGCCGGAAACCGCTTGCGCCTTGAGCCCCTCGGCACGGAAGGCCTCGGCGAGGTTGTAGGCATGGCGCACGCCGGCGGCGTAGACAACCCCCGGCACGCCGTTGAAGCGCGTCTTGTAGAGGCTTGCGACGGCCATGTTGAAGGGCGTCTGGTCGAGCAGCTCGGCGAGCATCTCCTGGTCGAACTCGACGTCCACCTCACCGCGACGTAGCGGCACCTTGGCGATCGTGCGCACACCCGGGCCGGGCGGGATCCGCACGCAGCGCAGCGGCGAGATGACGCCGCGTCGCGCCGCCTGGGCGAGATCGAAGCGCGAGGTCTGCGTCGGGAAGAGATCGGTGACGTGGCGGGCGATCAGAGCGCCGGTTGCCGTCATGCCGATGAACACGGGGCCGGTCCAGGCGCGGATCGCCGCGCTCGTCTTCTCGCCCAGAGCCGTGTGGGCCTCGTCGCAGATGACGATCGAGTAGGCGTTTGAGATGTTGCCCGCGTTGCGCACGAACCACTGATAGGTCTCGACCGTCACAGGGCCGTTGGGGCTGTCGGCGTCCCCGAGCAGCGCCGGTGCGATCCGCTTCTTGTAGCCGCGGTCGCGCAATTCGCCGTTGAACTGGTCGACGAGGTTGCGCCGGTGCGTGAGGATCAGGATGCCGCCGGTGCGCGAGGCTTCGACGAAACCCAGCGCGGCGACGGTCTTGCCGGCGCCGGTCGCATGCTCGAACCAGAAGCGCTTGGCGGCGTTGGGATCCTCGGGCTGCTCGGCTAGCTGCTCATCATCGGTGGGAGCCTCGCTGTCGTCCTCCTCGTCCCAGCCGTCGAGGGCTGCCTCGGCTTCGGCGCGGTCGAGCTCGGCCTCCAGCTCGGCGTCGACGTCTTCCCGCTCATCGTCGTCCTCGTCTTCGTCGTCGTCCTCATCGGGAGCTCGCTGGAACTCCTCCTCGTCGTCCTCGTACTCGTCCTCGTCTTCGCCCGGCGGCTCCTCGTCCTCCTCGACCTCGGCCACCTCGAGCGAGCCGTTGGCGGCGAGCTCGACGACTGCCAACCCGTCTTCCTCCGCCTCGTCCGCTGCCTCTTCCTCGCCGAGAATCGAGGCGTCGGCGAGAACGTCGCGCACGACAGCGCCGTTTTTGTCGCCGTTGCCGTTGCGCGAGAGGGCTTCGGCGAGCAGCGCGGTCAGCGTCCCCGAGAGCGCGTCGACCTGGTGGGCGGAGAGCAGGGTGCCGTCGGCGAGCTTCGGCTCTTCTTCGGAGAGCACGCGCTCGAGGCCCAGTAGCAGCGAGAAGTGGCGCCGCCACGCCGGCGAGGGAACCTTCAGGCCGGCGTCGAGCTCGCTGAGCGCCTGATCGAGCGCGCGGCGCCGTGGCGTACCCGGCGCGAGCGCGACCGCGGCATCCTCGCCGGGGTAGACGAAGGGCTCGCGCGTGAACGCTTCCGCGCGAGCAATGTCGGCATCGTTGGGAAGGGCCGTGGCGGCCACTGAGATCGGTTCGGCCATCGATGGCTCTGACGTCAAAGGGAGGAGAGTCGCTGGACGGACCAAGCGACTCGGCGTACCGGCCGGCGGCCGGGCGCGGTGGATGCCAACTGACGAGGCGTCCGCTTTACATCAGGGAAGATAGCGCACGTGGGACACGGATCCGTCACCGCTACGCAGATTTCTTGTCTGGGCCTCGTGCTTCTCACTCTGGCGCTCGCGGGCTGCGGCTCGGTCGCGCACAACGGCGCACCGAGCGCGGCGCAGCTGGCGGCCGACTTCAAGGGCTCGCCGGCCCCCCTGGCCTCACTCCACGCCAAGGCAAACCGCCTGCTCGGCGGCGGCGTCCGGGCGTTTGAGGCGCAGCTGCGCGCGCTCCGCGGCTACCCCGTTCTCGTCAATAAATGGGGCTCCTGGTGTCCGCCCTGCCGGCAGGAGTTCCCGATCCTCCAGCAGGTCTCGGCGGCGCTCGGCCGCCGCGTGGCCTTCATCGGCGTTGACGTCCACGAGCCCGACGCCAGCGCCGGCGCCGCCTGGCTGCGCCGCTTTCCGCTGAGCTATCCGAGCTTTGCCGACAGGTCGGGCGCCGTAAACGAAGCGCTCGGCGCGGCGAGCGTCCCCGACACCCCCGTGACCTACTTCTACGACGGCGCCGGCAACCAGATCTTCTTTCACTTTGGGCCCTACCTCTCGGCAGCCTCGCTCGAGCACGACCTCCGCATCTACCTTGGTGCCTGAGCTCCGCATCGATCCGCTGAGCGGGCTGCGCACGATCATCGCTCCCGATCGCGCGGACCGCCCGATGCAAAAGCCCGCGCATCGCGACCCTCCCGCGGCCGCCGCCGACCCCTTCGCCGAGGGCAACGAGAGCCAGACGCCGCCGGAGCTCTATGCACTGCGCAGCGAGGATTCGCGCGCCAACGCCCCGGGCTGGCAGGTGCGCGTTTTCGAAAACCTCTACCCGGCCCTCGGGGGCGAGCTTTTGGTGGCGGAGCGGGACGCGAACCCCGATCTCTTCACGACGATGCCCGCGAGCGGATCCCACGAGGTGATCGTCAACTCGTCGCGTCCGGTCAGCGCGCTCGCCGCACTCAGCGCGGTGGAGCTCGAGCAGGCGGTCGAGGTTTGGCGCGAGCGCATGCGCGAGCACTCAGACGCGGCTTGCGTCCATATGATCGTCAACGAAGGAGTCGACGGCGGGACATCGATCGCGCACACCCACGCGCAACTTTTCGCCCTCCCTTTCGTGCCCGCGCTGATCGCTCGCGAACGCGAGCGCTTCGGCGCCTACGCGACGCGCACGATGGGGCAGAACCTGCTCGCCGACCTGATCCAGGAGGAGGTTCGCCGCGGCGAGCGGATCATCGCGATCGACGACGAGGCGGTGCTGATCGCGCCGTTCGCCTCGGCGCTGCCCTACCAGCTGATGCTCGCGCCGCGGCGTCCGGCGCCGCGTTTCGAGGGCGACGGTGCGAGCGGTGCGGCGCTGCTGCACGACGGCTTGACGCGGCTTGCGCGCCTGCTCGGGTCCTCGCCGCCGCTCAACCTCTGGGTTCGCACCGCGCCGCGCGGGGCCGAGCACTTCTGCTGGCGGATCGATGTGCTGCCGCGCCTGACCGCGCTCGCCGGGCTCGAGCTCGGCACCGGCGTGCATCTCAACAGCGTCGCACCCGAGCGCGCCGCGGCGGAGCTGCGCGCAGCGTGAGGGCGTTGGTGCAACGCGTCACGCGCGCGAGCGTCACCGTCGACGGCGAGACCATCGCCGCGATCTCTGCCGGAATGCTCGTGCTACTGGGGATCACGCACAGCGATGACCGCGACTGCGCCGAGCGCCTGGCGGCCAAGGTCCGTGCACTGCGCATCTTCGCCGACGCGGAGGGGCGGATGAACGAGTCGCTCGGCGAGCGCGAGGTCTGCTGCGTGAGCCAGTTCACGCTTTACGCCGACACCCGGCGTGGCACGCGGCCGAGCTTTGTGGCCGCGGCAGACTCCGAGCACGCGCGTCCGCTGTACGAGCACTTCTGCGAGCAGCTCGGCGCCGCGCGTGGCCGCTTTGGCGCAATGATGCTGGTCGAGCTCGTAAACGACGGCCCCGTCACGGTGCTGCTAGAGGCCGAGACGTCCGCGGGTAGCTAAGGTGAACAGTGCAATGTCGCCGTCAGCCCGTACTCTCCGCCTGCGCGGGGGCATAGACCTCGGCGGCACGAAGATCGAGGCGATCGTCGTCGATTCGCGCCACAAGGTCCTCGGTAGCGCGCGCGTCCCGACACCGACCAGCGGTGGCCCGCCCGATGTAGCGACGGCGATGTCCGGCGTGATGACCGAGGCCGCGGTGGCGGCGGGCGTCGAGGTCAGCGCGCTCGTCGGCGTCGGCGTTGGCTCGCCCGGCGAGATCGACGCCAAAGCCGGGACGGTCACCGGCGCGGGCAACCTCCCTGGCTGGACGGGCAAGTTTGAGCTCGGCGAGAAACTCGAGGAGCTGCTGGGGGTCCCCGTCGCGCTCGGCAACGACGTCGAGGTCGCCACCAACGCCGAGCTCAAGCTCGGCGCCGGAAAGCCCTACCAGTCGCTGATCGGCGTCTTCTGGGGCACGGGCATCGGCGGCGGCGTGATCCTTGACCACAAGCCCTGGCTCGGCCGCGGTGACGCCGGCGAGATCGGCCACACCGTGGTGCGCCAGGGCGGGCGGCGCTGCACGTGTGGGCGGCGTGGGTGCGTCGAGGCCTACGCCGGCCGCGCGGCGATGGAAATCCACGCGCGCAAGCTGCACGAGGCCGGGCGGCATACGGCGCTGTTCGAGATCATGCACGAGCGCGGCCGCGACCGGCTGACGAGCGGGATCTGGCAGCGCGCCCTCGAGGCCAACGATCAGCTCGCCCACAAGCTGATCGACACGGCCGTCAAGGTGCTCGGCGCCGGCATCGCCTCCGCGGTCAACCTGCTCGACGTCGAGGCCGTGATCATCGGTGGCGGACTCGGTGTCCGCTTCGGCGAGCCATACGTCGAGCGCATCTCCGCCGCGATGCGCCCGCACCTGTTCGTCGACGACCGCCCGCCGCGGGTCCACCTGGCGGGACTCGGTGACCTCGGCGGCGCGCTCGGTGCCGCGCTGATCGCGCCGACACGCAGGCCGGCAGCAAAGGTCGCCGTAGCGACCGCGACAACGGAGTAAGGGACGTGGCCGAGGACACGCAGGCGCAGGACGCCGCCCCCAACGGCAAGCCAGGCAACGGCCACCGCACCGGCTGGCGCCACCCGCCGATGGGGCACGACAAGCGCGGCTGGCAGGTCACGCCGGCCCCCGATGGCCGTGGCGCACCCCCGGGCGAGAAACCGCGGCCGGCCCATCGCACGCGCGGCTTCTTCTATTTCGTTCTGGCGCTGCTGGCCCTCAACTGGCTGTCGGTGTTGTTCATCAACCCGACCTCGACCCAGCCCCGTGTCACCGTCCCCTTCGCCCCCTACTTCCTCGCCGAGCTGAACGCCGGTGAGATCAGCTCGATCAACTCCAAGGCCGACGCGATCCAGGGCACCTTCAAGAAGAAGCTGCGCTACCCCGCCGACTCCAAGACCGCGGTGCCGACAACGCTCTTTGCGACCCAGGTGCCGGCGTTCTGGAACAACGACCAGCTCACCGCCGAGCTCCAGGCCAAGGGCGTCCAGATCAACGCGACGTCGCCGACGTCCGGTGAGTCCGTGCTCGCCGAGATCCTCCTCGGGTTCGGCCCGACGCTCTTGATCGTCGGGATCATCGTGCTGGTGATGCGCCGCGCCGCAAAAACCGGCGGGGGCATGGGCGCGCTCGGCAATTTCGGCCGCTCGAAGGCGCGGCGTATCGACCCGGCGAACATCCCTGTGACCTTCGCCGACGTCGCCGGGATCGATGAGGTCAAAGGCGAGCTGACCGAGATCGTCGAGTTCCTGCGCGACCCATCGCGCTACGCCCGACTCGGCGGGCGCATGCCCCATGGCGTGCTGCTCTCGGGCGCCCCGGGAACCGGCAAGACGCTGCTCGCGCGGGCGGTCGCCGGCGAAGCCCACGCCGCGTTCTTCTCGATCTCCGCCTCGGAGTTCATCGAGGCGATCGTCGGCGTCGGCGCATCCCGTGTGCGCGATCTCTTCAACCAGGCGCGAGAAGCCAAGCCGGCGATCGTCTTCATCGATGAGCTCGACGCGATCGGCCGCTCGCGCCAAGGCTCGGTGTCGGTGACCGGCGCAAACGACGAGCGCGAGCAGACGCTCGATCAGATCCTCACCGAGATGGACGGCTTCGAGAGCACCGAGGCGGTCGTCGTGCTCGCCGCGACGAACCGCCCCGACGTGCTCGACCCGGCGCTGCTACGCGCCGGGCGCTTTGACCGTCGCGTGACCGTCCAGCCGCCCGACCGCGCGGGCCGCCGCGCGATCCTCGAGGTTCACACGCGCGGTATCCCCCTCGCCGACTCCGTCGACCTCGAGGCGATCGCCTCGAGCACGCCGGGAATGGTCGGCGCCGACCTCGCGAACCTCGCCAACGAAGCCGCACTGCTCGCGGCGCGGCGCGGGCACGACAAGGTCGAGATGGCCGACCTCACCGACTCGCTGGAGAAGATCATGCTCGGCGCGCCGCGTGGCATCCTGCTCGCTCCGGCCGATCGCGAACGCACCGCCTATCACGAGGCGGGCCACGCGCTCGTCGGCATGCTGACCCCCGGCGCCGATCCGGTGCGCAAGGTCTCGATCATCCCCCGCGGGATGGCCCTCGGAGTCACCCTCTCAACGCCCGACAGCGACCGCGTGTCTTACTCCCGCGAGGATCTCTCGGGCAAGATCCTTGTCGCCCTCGGCGGCCGCGTAGCCGAGGAAATCGTCTACGGGACGATCACCACCGGCGCCGAGTCAGACATCCAGCAGCTTACCCAGATCGCGCGGCAGATGGTCGGGCGCTGGGGTATGAGCGAAGCGATCGGCCCGGTCGCCGTGCTGCCGAGCGAGGGTTCGAGCCAGTGGCTGCCAGGCGCCAGCGAGACCTCAGCCGATACCCAGCGGCTGATCGACCACGAAGTCCACGAGATCATCACCGAAGCACAAACTGAGGTCATGCAGCTGCTGCTCGCCCACCGCGAGCAGCTGAACGCGCTCGCGCACGCGCTGCTCGAGGTTGAGACGCTCGACGCGGTCGACGCTTACGCGGCCGCCGGGCTCCCCGCCCACATCGCCGAGCCGGACGTCGTCAGCTAAACGCATATCCTCCGCGACGACTGCGATGCCACCCAACGCTCAGATAGTTCCGCGCTACGTCGCCGAGCCACCGCAGGCGCCGGCGCCGACCGGCGCCTTTGCGGACCGCCTGCGCGGCGAGTTCCTTGGCGCCGCGGCGCAGCTGGACGGACTCGACGAGCCGGGCGAGCTGTCGTTCTTTCCCGACCGCACCTGGCACGGTCACACCTACATCCCGATCACCGGGGGCACGGAAGCCGGGCTCGAGGTCTACGGCTACGTGTTTTTCGCGGTCCCCGAGGACGGCGGCGAGCCGACCGAATTTGCCGCCTACGCCGACTACACCGACGAGACCGCCGAGCGCAACCCCGATTGGCAGCTCGACATCAGCGACGAGGTGATTGGCGGCTGGCGCGGCCTCGACGGCAGCGTTGCGTCGATGACCCTGGTCTGGGGCCGGGCGATGATCGGCGAGGGGACCGTCGCGACCGCGGAGCTCGGCGAGCTGACCGTGGACGAATGCTCGCTGCAGGGCGAGCGCTTTACGCTGCTCGCCCCCGACGGCGTCGGCGGTGCACTGCTCGAGGTTCGCCTCTACTCCGCCGCGGGCCGCGAGCTCGCCCGCGAGTCGCTCTACGACGAGGAGTGAGATCCTCAGGGCCAGCCGTTCTCCGCCCTCGTAGTCCAATGGACAAGACGGCCGCCTCCTAAGCGGCAAATCCAGGTTCGACTCCTGGCGGGGGCATCGAAGCGCGCCCGCCGCGATTTCGTTGCCCGCTCAGGGAGCGTTCTGCTGCCAGATGCCGATGGTGTTGCCGGCTGGGTCGCGGAGCGTTGCAACCGTGAGATTGCCTTCGGGGTAGGGCGGCATTGAGACCTCGCCTCCGTTGGCTCTGGCCTTTTCGAGGGTCTCCCCGACCGAGTCGACGTAGATGTAGGGACGGATGCCCTCGTCGCCGACTGGCTCCTGGTCGGTTACCCAGCGGCCGATCACGTGCCCGCTACCGTCGCTGAAGCGCTCCTCGGCGAGCGTCCAGTTGAAGACAGCCGCGTAGAACTCCGACGCACTCGCGATGTCCTTCGCCGGGATGTGCAGGTAGCTGATCGAGTCGCGGCGGAAGACCGAGGGATGGTCCGTCATCTGGGCCGCTCCGGGTAGATGTCGTCGATCGTGGTGAGCGCGACGTAGGGTGCACCGGCGGCGGCCTCGATCGCTGCGGCACCGCCGCTCAGGCGGTCGAGCACGCTGACGACGCCGCAGATCGAGCGCCCCTCCTCCTGGAGTGCGGCGATCGAGGCGAGCGTCGAGCCGCCCGTGCTGACGACATCCTCGACGACCATGCAGCGGTCGTCCGCACTCAGCAGCGGACCCTCGATGCGCCGGCTCAGGCCGTGCGCCTTGACCTCCTTGCGGACAAAGAAGGCCTTGCCGTCAAAGCCGGCGGCAAGCGCGGCGCAGGCGGGGGCGTCGGCGCCCATCGTCATGCCGCCGACCGCGGTCGCGTCCCACTCGCGGGCCCGGGCCGCGAGCAGCTCGCCGAGCGCGCCAAACCCGGCGGGCAGCAGGAGCGCGCGCTTCGCATCGACGTAGTAGGAGGCGCGCTGTCCGCTGGTCAGAACGACATCGCCGATCACCAAGGCGTGCTCACGTAGCTCGGCTATGAGTCTTTGCCGCGCGTCCATCGGCGCCGATCCTAGCGGCGCGCTAGGCGAAGCGCACACGCGCGACGCGCAGGCCAAACACGAGCGTGAGCGAGATCAGCGCCAGCGCGCCGACGAAGAGGACTGGGATCTGCCAGCCCCAGCTTTCGTTCAGCCCGAGCGCGATCGAGTTATTGAGCGCGTGCAGCGCGATGCATGGATACAGGGAGCCGGCCCACTGGCGGATCAGGCACAGGATCACGCCGAGCAGGCCGAGCGGGACGAGGTCCACGGCCGGTGCCGAGCCGACGTGCACGGCGCCAAAGAGCACACCGGTGATCGCCGCGGCGATCCAGGGGCCGCGCCAGTTGCGCAGGGCGCCAAAGATGAAGCCGCGGAAAAGGAACTCCTCGCAGATCGGTGCGAGCACGCAGGTCACGAGGCACGCCGCGAGCACGCCGATTGCGCCGGCGTGGCCGCCGATGTCGGTGACCAGCTTCTTCTCCGAGCTCGGAGTGTTGAGCAGCGCGGCCCAGATCGCCGAGATGACGATGAACGTGAGGTAGGCGCCGAACACCACCACGACCGCCTGCCACCAGACGCGGACGCGGCGTAAACCAAACTGCTCGGGCCGCGGTCGCGCGACCCACGAGGCGATCCAGATCGCACTCAAAACGAACCCAACCTCCTCGGCGAAGGTGGCGAGGTCGAGCACTGCAGGGGGTGGGCTCGTGAGGCTGGCGCCGGTGCTGTGTCCAATCACGACGATGATTACGCCGGTGACGATCGAGGCAATGAAACCAACGGCGAGGGCGAGCGGTCCGTACCACGGATTCCAAGCTCCCGACCCGCTCGCGGCGTCCTCGTCCGCTTGCACCGCGCTCACCATTCGCCCAGACTAGCGATCACGCGTACCCCGTCCGGCGCCACCAGCCCAGCCCCGGCGCGCGCCAGCAGGACGCCCTCGATGCCTGCAGCACGAGCCCCGAACACGTCCTCCTCGAGGCTGTCGCCGATGTGAACCACCTCCGCGGCGCCCAGGCCGACACGCCCCAGCGCGGCGGCGAAAATTGCCGGATCGGGCTTGGAGTGGCCAACTTCGGCGGAGGTGAGGACCGCGTCCAGGAGCCCTTGAAGGCCCGTGGAGCGTAGGACGTCGTGCAGCGAGATGTCCCAGTTGCTGACGACAACCAGGAGTCTGCCCTGCGCGCGCCAGCGCTCGAGCGCCGGCACCGCGTCGTCGAAGGCGGCGAAGCGCAGGGCCGCCAGCAGCGTCGGAACGAGCTCGGGCGGCGCGATCGCCGCCGCCGGCGCGCCAAGCTCGTCGATCACGATCTGCGCACACTCCAGCCGCAGCGCGGCGAGCGACGCCCGGCCGCCGGCACGCACGCAGTGGCTGCGGTAGTGGCGCATCTCAGCGAGCAGCGCGAGACGCGCATCAGCCTCGTCGACGTCGACTCCATGGTGCTCGCGCAGCAGCTCCGTCAACGCCGGCCAGGGCTCCGCGAGTGCCACCAGCGTGCCTAGCGCATCGAGGAATATCGCCCGCGGGCGGGCCGCCATCGCGGGCCGATGATCGCACGCAACGAGACTGGCAGGATGCACGAATCGCTGTGCCACAATCCGTGAGGCGCCGCGGACCGCCGTCGCGGCTCGAACGCCTCCAACGATGACCACCCGCGAAAGACAGCGCCGCCGCCGTCACCGGCGTAGCGACCCAGCGCGCTTGGTGCTCATGCTGGTGCTCGGCATCGCCGGCGTATGCGGCCTCGTCGTGATGGTGGCTGTCGTCTACGTATCGGCCGTCGCCAGCAACATTCCGCCGCTGAAGAAGCTCGTGCCAATCGAGCAGCACACGAGCTCGACGATCTACGCGGCGAACGGCCAGGCGCTCGGCGTGATCGAGGGCGATTCACTGCGCACGCCGGTTACCGCCTCGCAGATCCCGCGCATCCTCAAAGAGGCGACGGTGGCGATCGAAGATCAGCGCTTCTACCAGCACGGCGCGATCGACCTGGCCTCGATCGTCCGCGCCGCGCTCGCGGACATCGTCACGGGCCAGGCCGTGCAGGGCGGCTCGACGATCGCGATGCAGCTGGCGCGCAACCTCTACCTCGGCGACCAGCGAACGTTCCAGCGCAAGGTAAAGGAGGCGGTGATCGCCGAGCGCCTGTCGGCATCCAACTCCAAGGACGCGATCCTCGCCGAATACCTCAACACAGTGCCCTACGGCGCCGTTGGCGGACAGGAGGCCTATGGCGTGGGAACGGCGGCGCGGATCTTCTTCGACAAACCGGTTTCGAAGCTCAACCTAGTGCAGTCGGCGCTGCTCGCCGGCCTGCCCCAGGCGCCGTCGCAGTACGACCCGTTCGATGATCCCGGGCCGGCGAAGACGCGCCGCAACGAGGTGCTCGCCAAGATGGCGCAGCTCCACTACATCTCCGCCACCACGGCAGCGCGGGCCGAGGCCGCGCCGCTCGAGATCAAGCACAGCGACTACTTTCAGCAGCGCCAGGACAACTACTTCTTCAACTTCATCAGCCAGCAGCTGATCGCAAAGTACGGCGCCAATACCGTCGAGGAAGGCGGGCTGAAGGTCTACACGACGCTCAATCCCTACATACAGAGCCAGGCGCAGGCCGCGATCAGCGACGTCCTGGACGACCCTGGCGATCCGGCGGCGGCCGAGGTCGTCGAGGACCCAAACAACGGCCACGTCCTGGCGATGGCGCAGTCCGGCAGCTACAGCCAGACGCAGTTCAACTACGCGACGCAGGGGCTGCGCCAGCCCGGCTCGACATTCAAGGCGATCGTCCTCGCCGACGCGCTCTCGCGCGGGATCGATCCGTTCACGACCGAATACCTCTCGCACACGCTCGAAGCGGGCTGGCTGCCGGGCTACCCGAACTACACGGTGACGATCGACGGCGGCGGTGACCTCAACGCGCCGCTCGACATCGAGCAGGCGCTTGTCGCCTCCGACAACACGGTCTTTGCCCAGCTCGCCGCTGACCTCGGTGAGAGCTCGGTGACAGCGATGGCCTACAAGCTTGGTATCACGACCCACCTCGACAGCTATCCGGCGGAGGCGCTCGGCGGCCTCACGTACGGCGTCAGCCCGCTCGAGATGGCCAACGTCTACTCGACGCTGGCCGACGGCGGCTGGCGCAACAAGCAGATCTACATCACGAAGGTCGTCTTCCCCGACCGCGAGGGAACCGACAACGACTGGGGCAAGGCCAAGCGCACAAAGGTGCTATCGACGGCCGCCGCCGCGGTCGAAACCTCGATCCTCCACGACAACGTGCTCGGCGGCACGGCGACGGCGAGTGCGATCAGCTGCCCGACGGCCGCCAAGACCGGGACGACGAGCAACCTCGTCGATGCCTGGCTCGACGGCTACACGCCGAACTACACGGCGGTCGTCTGGATGGGCTACCCAAACGCCGACGTCGGGATGTATGACGTGCACGGGCAGGCGCAGTACGGCGGCGACCTCCCGGCCCAGATCTGGCACGACTCGATGGAGGACGTCGTGACGCCTCCATGCGCCCCGCTGCCCGACCTCACGGGAATGACCTACGTGCCCTTCACCGGCCACTTCCAGCAGATCGGCCTGAACAGCTACGTCCCGTCCGTGACCGGCCCGACCGGCGTGACGGGACATCACGGCGCGCACCACCACCAGACCGGCGGCACGCCGAGCACGCCGGCCCCGGCGACGACGCCTGGCACTACGACAACGCCGTCGACACCGACGCCCGCGACACCGGCTCCGAACGGAACCGGCGGGGCGACCGGCGCCACGTAGTGGTAGTAGGCTGCTTGCAGTGCCAAAGGAAGACAAGGTCGAGTTCGAGGGCGAGGTGATCGAGGCCCTCCCCAACGCGATGTTTCGCGTCAAGCTCGACAACGATCACGTCGTGCTCGGCCACGTTGCCGGCAAGATGCGCCGGTTTCGCATCAGGATCCTCCCCGGTGATCGCGTGCGTTGCGAGCTCTCGCCCTACGACCTCGACCGCGCCCGGATCGTCTACCGCCACCGCTGAGCTGCGTGCTGAACGAGCGTGCCCTGATCGAGGCGATCACGGCCGCGCTCGCGCCGCGTAGCGGCCGGATTGCGCGCTGGATCGGCGACGACGCCGCGGTCGTTCGTGCCCGGCCGGTGGTCGTCGTCTCGACCGACACGATGGTGGAGCAGACGCACTTCCGCCTCGAGTGGACGGCGCCCGCCGCCGTCGGCCACCGCGCGCTCGCCGGAGCGCTGTCCGACCTCGCAGCGATGGGCGCCGAAAGCGGCGAGGCCTACATCTCACTGGGCGTGGGCGGCGCACTCGACGCTGATGGCGCGCTCGAGTTGATGCGCGGCGCCGAGCGGCTCGCCGAGCAGACTGCCACCACGATCGCCGGCGGCGACGTCGTGGCGTCACCGGGCGCTTTCGTCGCCGTCACCGTGGTCGGCTGGAGCGAGGACGAGGACGTGCTCGTCGGCCGCGACGGAGCGCGGCAGGGCGACCTCGTGGGCGTGACGGGAGCGGGCCTCGGCGCCGGTGCGGCCGGGCTCGAGATCCTCGCCGGCCGCGCGCCGAGCGGGGCCGGCTCCGCGGAGTTGATCGAGCGCTACGCGCAGCCGAGCCCGCGGCTCCGTGAGGGGCTGGCGCTGGCGGTGCTCGGCGCGCACGCGATGATCGACCTCTCGGACGGCCTCGCCAGCGATGCCGCGCTGGTCGGCGAGGCAAGCGGCGCGCTGCTCGACATCGATCTCGACGCGCTGCCGCTCGCGCCTGGAGTCGCCGAGGTGGCAGCGGCGCTCGGGCTCGATCCGGCTTCCTTCGGAGCGAGTGGCGGCGAGGATTACGAGCTCTGCGTCTGCGTCGCCCCAGCTGCGCGCGCGGCGGCGCAGCGTGCCGTCCCATCGCTGGTGTGGATCGGCGAGGTCCGCGAAGGGCGAGGAGCACGCTTTAGTGACGCCCAGGGCGAGCGCCTGCTGCACGGCTACGAGCACAAGCTTCCCTAGCCGCCTGCGGCCTGCGGCCTGCGCTTTTCTCCTAGCGCTGGCCGACCGGCGCGGCGCGGCTAGGGCTGGCCGACCGGCGCGCGGTAGCGCAGTCCGTCGAGCGCCACTTCGAGAATGTGCTCGACCTGCTCGGGCTCGAGCCCTGGGATCTTGGCGATGCCGCCGACCATTTGGATGATCTCCGTGAGGTTCGTGTCGGCGCGGACTGCTTCGGCCTCCTGCGCCCGTTGCAGGAGCGGCTCGCCGGCGGCGTAGAGCCCTGCGCGGCAGCTCTGGAAGAGGGCGGCGTCACCGTCGAGGTAGTTCAGCAGCTCCTGGGCGAGCGCCCGCTTGGTGGCGAGGTAGGCGACGAAGCGGTAGAGCCAGGCGACGAGGGCGTCCCACGGCGGTAGCTCGGAGAGCGTCGCGGCCGAAGCGCAGAGCGCCTGCAGCTCGTCGATGTAGACGGCCTCGAGCAGGGTCTGGCGGTTTGGGAAGTGTCGGTAGAGCGTGCCGATGCCGACCTCTGCCCGTCGTGCGATCTCCTCCAACGAGGCCGACGCTCCGTCCTGCGCAAACGCGTCGCGGGCGGCGGCGATCAGCTTCTCGTAGTTGCGCAGGGCGTCCGCGCGCTGCGGGCGTGCCGGACCGAGCTCACGGATCGTCTCGGGGATATCGGTGGTGTCGATCGTGCTCATTAGACGGATTGAGGTTAGTCGCTTGACAAAACGGAGTGCACCTCCGTATAGTTCCGGAGGGAGCCTCCGCTTATGCCGGAGGACTCCTCCACTTTAGCACCGACGCCTACCCGTCTCAACAGTCCGGAGCGCACCCATGAACACCTTTCCCCTCCTTCGTGCCAGCAGCGATCAGCGGCGCTGGCTTGCCTTGATGGTGGTCTGCCTAGCGCAGCTGATGATCGTCCTCGACACGACGATCGTCAACGTGGCGCTGCCTTCGATCCAGCGCGATCTCCACTTCACCCAAGGCAACCTGACGTGGGTCATCAACGCGTTCCTGATCGCGTTCGGCAGCTTCCTTTTGCTCGCCGGACGCCTTGGCGACCTGTTTGGACGCAAGCGCATATTCCTCATCGGCGTCGTCACGTTCACGCTCGCCTCGGCGCTTTGCGGGTTCGCCTCGAGCCAGGGGCTGCTGATCGCGGCGCGCTTCGTCCAGGGCATCGGCGGCGCGCTGTCGGCGTCGGTGATCCTCGCGATCATCGTCACCGAGTTTCCGCTCGCCGAGGACCGCGCGAAGGCGATGAGCGCTTATGTCTTCGTCGCCGTCGCCGGTGGCTCGCTCGGCCTGCTCGCCGGCGGCGCGCTCACCCAGGCGCTCAACTGGCATTGGATCTTCTTCGTCAACCTGCCGATCGGCGTCGCCACCTTCGGCCTTGGCCGGGCGTTGCTCCCGAGCGACAGAGCAGTCGCAGCGCGCCAGCGCATCGACTGGCTCGGCTCCCTGCTCGTCACGCTCTCGCTGATGACCGCCGTCTACGCGATCGTCCAAGCCACGAGCTTCGGCTGGGGCTCCGTGCAGGTGCTCGGCTTTGGCGCCGTCGCGGTAGCGCTGATGGCGGCCTTCCTCGCCCTCGAAGCGCGGATCGCGAACCCGATCATGCCGCTGCGGATCCTGCGCCTGCGCGGCCTCGTCGGCTCGAGCGCCGTGCGCGGCTTCCTGGTCACCGGGATGTACTCGACCTTCTTCCTCGGCACCCTCTATCTCGAGCACGTGCGCCACTACAGCGCTCTGCAGACGGGTCTCGCGTTCCTCCCCTGGACCGTGACCGTCGGCATCCTCTCGCTCGGCATCACGGCGCGGCTGATCGGCCGCTTCGGGGCGATTCGCGTGCTGCTGTCCGGCCTCGGGATGGTGATCGTCGGCCTCGCGCTGCTCGCAACCGACGGGCTGAACACCCAATTCTTCCCCACGATCTTCTTTGCCTACTTCGCGATCGGCCTGGGGATCGGCAGCTCGTTCACGCCGCTTTTGACGATCGCCATGGCCAACGTCCCGGCCGCTGACGCGGGCCTCGGGTCGGGCATCGTCAACGTCTCCCAGCAGGTCGCCGGCGCGTTTGGCCTTGCAGTGCTCGGCACGATCGCCGCCAACCACTCAAAGGGGCTCGAGGCCCACGGACACACCCTCGCGAGCTCGCTGATCGCCGGCTACCACCTCGCGTTCACGATCGGCGCCGGGTCGATCGTCGTCGCGATCATCACGACGCTCGCGGTCCTGCGACCGCTCGGCCGCCGCGCGCCCGCAGCCACGACCCTGGCGCCGGCGCCGGCGCGCGCGATTGCGCCCCAGGCCGATCGAGCGCTCGAGCGCCAGGCCGCCTAGTTAGCGGTGAAGCGCCGAGTCGGTGCCGCCGAGTGAGCCGGGTCCGGCGTAGCTCACCGGGCCGCGCACCGTGATCGCCTGCTCGCCTGTCTCCTCGGGCGCACCGGGGTGGAGGAGGATCAGCGCCGCGGACACGGCCACCCCGCCCGCCAGCGCGCAGGCCAGGAGCGCGGCCCCGCCGACCTCGCCACCGGCGAAGACGAGCAGCCAGGTCCAGGCGAAGGCGAGCGGACCGAACGCCAGCGCGTGCGCCTCGGCGCCGAGCGCCAGGCCGAGCGGCACCAGCGAGCAGAGCGCGCAGAGCGCACCGGCGAGCACCGAGTGGCGCGAGGGTCGCGTCATCACAACGAGCCACAGCGCGAGCGGCAGCGCGAGGAGCGCGGCGCTATAGGGATTGGCCAGCCAGAGCACCGCGGCCAGCGCGCAGGCGATCGCCAGCAGCGCGACCGGCGCGCCGTCGGCCGCGGCCGATCCGCGCAGGCGCGTGCGGGCGCCGAGCGAGGTGCGCAGGAGAGCGGCGAGGACGAACACCACGAGCACGCCGAGGAGCGCCGCCTCGCCGGCGCCCGAGAGCGGCAGCTCGCGCGCGCTCACCGGTGCCGGCGGGACCACCTTGAGCAGAGCGCTCCACGCGAGCAGCTTCGCGAAGAGTCCGGCGGCGAGAAACGGGGCCGCCCAACCCAAAACCCAGAGCACCCAGCGGGCGATTGGGATCCGGCGACGGCGGGCGCGGGCGAGCACGTCGAGCGTGCAGACGGCGCAGGAGAGAATCAGCAGGCCGACCAGCAGACGCGCGGCCCAGCCGCCGAGGAGGTGGTCGCCGAACGTCAGCTCACGCGTCGTCGTGGTCGCGATCTCGGGCGCGCCCTCGAGCGCTTCGATCGTCGCGAGGATGGCGCGGCCGAAAGCGCCGAGGCGCGCCTTTGCGACCGGCTCGTCGGCCGCCGGGCCGAGCTCGCCGCTCTGCTGGACGAGGACCGCGGCGAGGCCCGCGTCCGCCAGCGGCCCCTGCTCGCCGACCGTGAACGGCAGGGCGAAGCGGGCGAGCTGCTGGGCCGCGGAGTAGGCGCCGGAGCTCTCACCCAGTTGGGCGCTCAGCGCATGGTTGAGGCTTGCCACCAGCAGCGGCGGCGCGGCGCCGCCGTCGCCGGACCACGGCACCACGAAGGGGCGCGCGGGCTCCGTGCCGGCAACGTCGCCGATCACGATCGCCGCGTCGAGGGGGCGCGGGAGGGCCGCAGCCGCGATCGCCGCACCGGCGTTGCCGCCGCTGCCGCCGCTCGTCGAGATAAACGTCAGCGGGCGCTGCGGGTTGACCGCGGAAAGGTCGTTTGCGAGCTCGAGCAGGGCCGCCGTGCCGGACAGCGCCGCCACGCTCGGGTCCTGCACGGCGTCGCGATGGGCCAGGATCGCGATCGCGCCACCGGTACCGGGACGGCTCGCGATGACGGTCTCGATGTGCCGCTCGCCGAGCACCGTCTGGACGCGGGAGCGGATCGTCGTGACCTGGTAGCCGTCGGCGTGCAGCTGGCGCGCGACGGCGGTGGCGAGGGCGCCGTCGCCGGGCGAGCCGGGAGTACGGTTGGGGTAGGTGGCCGCGAGGTGCTCGAGCGCTGCAAATGCCCTGCCGGCGTTGAACGCGTCCGGTGGCAGAGGCCCCGTCAGCGGCGCTGGACGCATGCTCAGCGAGAACGCCGCCACGAGCACCGCGACCGCGAACGGTAGGAGACTCGCGCGGTACAACCGTAGATCGAGCACGCGCTCGCAGCCTAGCCCTTCAGCGGCACGGGAGAAAACCGCGGCCGCGATCTGAGAACCTGTGTGCAGGAGACCGGATGTCTGACCGCCCAACACGGATTCTGCTCGCCGATGACGAGCAGGCGATCCTCACGCTTCTCTCATACCCGCTGCGTAAAGACGGCTACGACGTCGTTCGCGCGGCGGACGGACGGGAGGCGCTGGAGCGCTTCGCCGAGAGCGAATTCGACCTTGTCGTGCTCGACGTGATGATGCCCAACATCGACGGCCTCGAGGTATGCCGCACGCTGCGCGCGACGAGCTCGGTCCCGATCATCATGCTGACCGCCAAAGGCGAGGAGATCGACAAGGTCCTCGGCCTCGAGCTTGGCGCCGACGACTACATCACCAAGCCGTTCTCGATGCGCGAATTCCGCAGCCGCGTCAAAGCGGCGCTGCGGCGCGCCTCGATGCGCGCTGCCGCCGCCGCCAGCGCGGCCGAGGAGGGCAGCGAGCCGCTCGTCGCCGGCGAGGTCGCGATCGACTTCGCCAAGCGCGCCGTGCGCTTGCGCGGTGAGCTGGTGCGCACGACGTTCGTGGAATTCGAGATCCTGAGCACGCTCGCCCGCGCCCCCGGACGAGTTTTCAGTCGCGAGGGGCTGCTCGAGCAGATCTGGGGCGACTACGCCTACCGCGACCCGCGGACGATCGACGTGCACATCCGTCACCTGCGGGAGAAGATCGAGCGCGACCCCAAGGAGCCCGAGTACCTGTTCACGGTGCGTGGCGTCGGCTATCGCTTCCGCGACAGCGAATAGCGAGTGGCGATGGGCCTGCGCCGGCGCGCCGCAACGATGCTCGTGTCGATCCGCACGCGCCTGGCCGTCTTCTTCTTCCTGATCACGCTGCTGGCGATCGCCGTCGTCTATGTAGGCGTCGCGCCGTCCCTGCAGTCAAAGCTCGATCAGCAAGCGCTCAAAAATCTTGCGCTGACCGCTAAGGACGAGCTCTCGAGAGGCTTGCTGTCACAGATCGCGAACGCGCCGAACGGGGCAAAGGCGACGGCGAGCACGACCGCGAAGCTCTTGTCGCTACGCAGCCACACCGGCGCCGACGCGGTCACGGTCGTGCAGTTCACGACCTCGTCAAACGGGAGCCTGATCCCCACGTTCAAGTTCGCCTACCCGAACCTGCCGGCGGACACCGCCGCGGTTGAGACCTACAGCGAGGCTGCGCTGCTCGGAGCCGAGAAGGCGGCGGCGCTCGCCAAGCAACGCGCGCTCCAGGCGCAACGCTCACACTCCAAGCACGGCAAGGCCGCCGCCAAGCCGACGCCTGCAGCCGCGCCCCAGGCCGTGACCCAGAGCGTGAGCTCGAACCTCGGTGTGGTCGCCGTGCCCTTCATCGACCACGGTCAGCAGTACGTGTTCGTCTTCAGCGCGAACACCAGCGATGTGCACGGTGACGTCGTGCTGATCCGTCAGCGGATCCTGACGGCGGCGGCGATCGCGCTCGCCGTCGTGCTGCTGTTGGGCGTGCTCGTCGCGCGGGCGCTGACGGTTCGCGTTCTGCGTCTGGAGCGCGCCGCCCAGCGAGTCGCGAAGGGCGACTTCACCGCCCAGTTCGAGGTCGACTCGCACGACGAGCTCGGGCAGCTCGCGGCGGCGCTCGCCCACATGCAGAGCCAGTTGCAGGAGCTCGAGCACGCGCGGCGGCGATTCATCGCGGTCGCCTCGCACGAGCTGCGCACGCCGATCTTCTCGCTCGGCGGCTTTCTCGAGCTGATCCAGGACGAGGAGCTCGACGAGGAGACCCGGCGCCAGTTCGTCGGACAGGTACGCGAGCAGGTCGCGCGGCTCGGCAAGCTCGCAACAGGTCTGCTCGACCTCTCGCGGCTCGAAGCGGGCTCGATCGATCTCCAGCCCACACCGACCGACGTCGGCGTGCTCTCGCGGGCTGTCGCCTCCGAGTTCGTCCCCGCACTGGCGCTGCACGACTCCCAGCTCGAGCTGGAACTCCCGGCGGAGCCGCTGCGAGCCGCCTGCGACCCCGACCGCGTCGCGCAGCTGCTGAGGATCCTGATCGACAACGCGATCACGCACACGCCGCCGGGAACGGCGGTCACGGTGGGCGTGGCCGGCACAAACGGACACCGCGCAGTCCAGCTCAGCGTCGCCGACAGCGGCCCCGGAATCCCGCCGGAGGAGATCGAGCGGATCTTCGAGCCGTTCTACAGCGCCGACGGCGTGCAGGGCGCCGGCCTCGGCCTCGCGATCGCGCGCGAGCTCGCCGAGCGCATGCGCGGCGGGCTCGAGGTGAGCTCGCAGAGCGGCGCGACAGTCTTCACGCTGACCCTTCCCGGCGACGTGGGAGAGGCGTAGGCCGACGCCGGCACTGCCTCTGTTCGATCGGCTGTATCGTCGCGTCTCGTGACACCGGAGCGTCGGCGACTCGTGCTCGTCTCGAACCGTGGGCCCGTCACGTTCCAGGCCGACGGCACGGTCCTGCGCGGCGGCGGCGGCTTGGTCACCGCGCTCACGGGCCTCGCCTCGCACCGTGAGGTGATCTGGGTCGCCTCGGCGATGACCGAGCACGACGCCGCCGCATCCCAGCGTGCCGGGCGACGCCCGTTCGAAGTGCAGTCGCCGGCGGGCGGCACCTACCTGGTGCGGCTCGTCGAGTCCGACCCCGACGCCTACGAGCGCTTCTACCACATCTTTGCCAACCCGATGCTGTGGTTCATCCAGCACTACCTGTGGGATCTCTCGAACGCGCCGGACATCCGCCGCAACGAGATCGAGGCGTTTGAGTTCGGCTACAACGTCGTCAACGAGGACCTCGCACGTGCTGTCGTCGAGGAGATCGAGGGCATCGAGGACCCGGTCGTGATGGTCCACGACTACCACCTCTACACGCTGCCCGAGCTGGTGCGCCGAGCGCGGCCGGACGTATTTCTGCACCACTTTGTCCACATTCCCTGGACCCAGCCGGACGCCTGGAGGGTGCTGCCGACGAGCATCCGCAACGACCTCTACTCGGGCCTTTTGGCCAACGACATCATCGGCTTTCACACACACGCCTACCGGCTGAACTTCCTCAACTGCTGCCAGGACCTGCTCGCGGCCGATGTCGACTTCGAGCGCAGCGTGGTGCACTGGGGTGAGCGCGAGATCTGGGTTCGCGCCTACCCACTGCCGATCGATCACGCCGCGGCGCGAGCGACGGCGCTCAGTCCTGGCGTGGCGCGGTTCGAAATAGAGCTCCAGCGGCGACGGCGCGACTTCATGATCCTGCGCGTGGACCGCGCCGACCTGTCCAAGAACGTGCTGCGCGGATTCTCGGCGTTTGACCTCTTCCTCGAGCAGTACCCGGAGTTCTCAGAGCGTGTGACGTTCATCGCGCAGCTTTTGCCCTCCCGCACCGACGTGCCCGAGTACGCCGAGTATCTCGAGCGGATCGAAGCGCTCGTGGCGGTCGTCAACCACCGCCACGGCACACCCGACTGGATGCCGATCCAGCTGAAGCTGCGCGACAACCTCGAGGAGGCGTTTGCCTCCTACAAGCACTACGACGTGCTGCTGGTCAACGCGATGTTCGACGGGATGAACCTGGTGGCGAAGGAGGGCCCGCTCCTCAACGAGAACCGCGGCGTCTCGATCCTCTCGGAGAACACCGGTGCTCACGCCGAGCTCGGCGAGTTCGCGCTGTCGGTCAACCCGTTTGACATTCAGGAGCTCGCGGACTCGATCCATGCCGCGCTGACGATGGACGGCGATGAGCGCGCGCGGCGCCTCGCCGGCCTGCAGGCGATCGTCACCGCGCGCGATCCGGGGGACTGGATCGACGAACAGATCGCCGACATCGGCGCCAAGGCGCAGGCCAACGCCGCCTGAGCGGCCGCGCACCGCTGGTATCATTGCCCGTCTTGACCGCGTCCAAGCCGACATATGACCTCGTGCTGATGCTCGATCTCGCCGCCGCCGACGAGGAGCGTGCGAAGATCGTCAGCGATACGCGGACGACGATCCAAAACGACGGCGAGTTGGTCCTCGAGCAGAACTGGGGCGCTCGCGCGCTCGCCTACGAGATCGACCACCGCGAACAGGCCGAATACCACCTGTTGCAGCTACAGGGTCCGCCGACGCTGATCGCATCGCTCGAGCGCACGCTGCGGATCACCGATGGCGTCGTGCGCCACCGCATCATCAAGCTCGCGCCGGGCACGCCAGCCGCGGTCGAGCAGAGCCCGCGCGCCGTTGCGCCAGCCGCCGCATCCGAGACCGTCGCGGCGGTCGCCGAGCCCGCGGTGGCGGTCGCGCCAGAGCCCGACGCCGCTTCGGCTGTCGACGACGCGCTCGCGCCCGCCTAGACAGCGGTTCTTGACCCAAACAGCGGCGTATGCACGCGGGCGAGGCTGCTTCGTGCCCGCGAGGACCGGTCCGCGCTCTAGAGTTGAAGCTAATCGCTGAGGGCAAAATCGAAGGAGCTCAAATGGCCGCTAGCAACCTGAACGTCGTCGTGATCACTGGAAATCTGACCCGCGACCCGGAGCTGCGTTCGCTGCCGAGCGGTACGTCGGTCTGCGACCTGCGGGTCGCCGTCAATACGCGCCGCAAAAACGGCGCGACCGGCGAGTGGGAGGACAAGCCCAACTTCTTCGACGTCAAGGTCTGGGGGGCGCAGGGCGACAACTGCGCGCGCTTCCTCTCCAAAGGGCGTCCGGTTGGGGTCCAGGGCCGGCTCGAGTGGCGCGAGTGGGAGACCCAGGACGGGCACAAGCGCCAAGCAGTCGATATCATCGCTGACTCCGTTCAGTTCCTCGGTGGTCGCGATGACGCTCCCAGCGGGCCATTCACGGCCACCGCGGCAGCTGGATCGTCGAGCAGCGATGTGCCGATCGACGACCGCGACTTCCAGGCGGCGACCAGCGCCGTGGGCGTCGGCGACGACGACATCCCCTTCTAGGAGCAATCAAGAGAGATGGCAAAGCAGCGAGGTGCGCGGGAAAAGCCCGCACGACGGCGCGAGAAGCGCGGCGGGATTACAACTGGGCGACGCAAGCCCTGCCAGCACTGCCGCGACAAGATCGAGCAGGTCGACTACAAGGACGTCGCGATGCTGCGCAAGTTCATCTCCGAAAAGGGCAAGATCCGCTCGCGGCGGATCACCGGTGCGTGCCGCCGCCATCAGAGTCAGATCGCTCGCGCGGTGAAGCGTGCACGCGAGCTCGCGTTGCTGCCCTACGTCAACGAGGGTGCAGTCGAGAGCAGCGGCGGCCGTCGCGACCGCGGCGATCGCGACCGCGACCGCTAGCGCGATGCCCCAGGCGATCCTCCTCAGCGATGTCGAGAGTCTCGGCGAGCGCGGCAGCGTCGTCGAGGTCTCGAAGGGCTACCTGCGCAACTACCTGATCCCGCGCAAGCTCGCTGCGTCAGCGACTCCCGGCTCAATCGCCGCGGCCACCGAGCTGACCGCGGCAGTCGAGCGCCGCGCGCTCGCGGCGGCCGAGCAGGCGAGCGAGACTGCGGCGCTGCTGTCGCGCACCGTATTGACGATCTCCCAGAAGGCCGGCGACGACGGACGGCTCTTCGGCTCGGTCACAAACCAGGACATCGTCGATGCGATCAGCGAGTCGCGCGGCCTGCAGCTCGATAAGCGCGGCGTCGCGCTCGAGGATCCGATCAAGAACCTCGGCACCTACATGGTCGTAGTCGAGGTCGCACCTGGCGTCACCGCGACGATCAAGACGATCGTCACCGCGGCGTAGCGGCTCGGCGGCCCCGGCAACGAGGGCGAGGCGGCGGCACCACTGTCGAGTAGGCCCCCACTCACATCCGGGCAGGGTGTCGTGGGCATAGTGAGCGCGCCGCGTCGTGGTTCGTATGCTCTGGCGCGTGCGGGTTGTGCTCGTCACTTGCTCTGCGTTGCTCGATGGGCGAGATGACGAGGCTGTGGTTGCGTCGTTGCTCGCTGCTGAGCACCGCTCCTGGGATGACCCGGGCGTGGACTGGGAGTCTTATGACCGTGTCGTGATCCGCTCGACGTGGGACTACACGGCGCGAGTCGGCGAGTTCTTAGCGTGGTGTGACGCCGTCGGTCCGAAGCGGCTGCGCAACCGTCCGGATCTCGTGGCTTTCAACGCGGACAAGCGCTACCTGCTCGAGCTCGGGGTCGAGACCGTACCCACCGTGTTCGTAGGGCCTGGCGAGCCGCTCCCGAGCCTGGATGGTGAGATCGTCGTAAAGCCGAACATCTCCGCGGGAGCGCGCGACACGGGTCGCTTCGGTCCGGCATTTCACGCTACCGCGAGCGCTCTCATCGAGCGGATCCAAGCGAGCGGTCGCGTGGCGTTGGTTCAGCCATACCTGAGCAGTGTCGATCACCGTGGCGAGACTGCGCTGGTCTTCCTCGGCGGCGATCTCTCGCACGTCCTGCGCAAACGCGCCGTTCTCGCGCCTGACGAAGTCGCACCACGTGCCGACGGAGCGCTTGCACCGGCAGCCGCGATGCTCCGCGAAGACCTCGTGACTCCGGGCGTAGTCGAGCCCGCCGAACTCGCGCTTGGCCACCGCGTGATCGGGGCGGTGTCGGAGCGCTTCGGCAGACCTCTCTACGCCCGCGTCGACCTCGTAATGGGTCCTCAGGGCCGCCCGGTGCTACTCGAACTCGAGGTGATCGAACCGGCTCTCTATCTCGACCAATCGCCGGGCGCGGCACAGCGCCTGGCCGACGCGATCCAGTCCAGCTGACCGGCACGCAACAACGTTGCCCCGGCTGAACCCCGTCACCTCCCGAGCGGCACGGTTCGCTCCGATAGACTGGGGTAGTAGCTCCACGGCTGAGTGTTGTGCTCTCACATTTCCTCTGTGGCTCGGTTCCTCGGAGAGTGCAAGGAGTGCAACAGATGACGAAACAGCCTTCCGAAGAGCAGCATGATGGGCGCCCGACGGCCGCGACGACATTTAGCGATCTCAAGAAGGAGATCGCTCAACGTAACGAGCAGGCCCACAAGGAAGCCCGTGAGCTTCGAGCCATACGCGAGCAGAAGGAGTTTGGGATCGCTGCGCGCCACCGATTGGACCTCGACCGCTGAACTCTGCGTTTGGCCGTCCGGTCCTGCGATGCTCTCGTGGTGGAGGAGTCGGTCTACGAGCGGGCTTTGACGTGGCGAGCCGCCGAGCTGGCTCAGCTGTGTGATCTCGCGCAGCCGTGGGAGTACGGAACGATTTGGCGCGCATCGCGCTACCCGAAGTACTGGGGGTACAACCTGGTCCGGGTCGAGCGTGCACCAGCGATGAGCGCGGGCGAGTTGGCTGAGTTTGCCGAGGAGGCGCTTGCTGGGCTTGGGCATCGACGCATCGACTTCGACCCTGAGCCTGGAGCGGCGCGCGGTGAACTCGAGGCTCTCGGCTGGCGCGCCCAGCGGCTCGTCTTTATGCGCCACGAACACGCCCCGGCACTGGCCGCCAGCCACCAGGTCGAGGAAGTCGCTTATGACGCGACCCGGGAGCTGCAGATCGCCTGGCACGCCGAGGAATACCCCGGTCACCAGCTCGGCGATCACCTCAAAGAGGCGGTCGAGGTCGCGCGGCTCCGCCAGACCCGCGCCTTCGCGGTGCTCGAAGAGGGCAGGCCGGTCGGATACTCCACACTCGAGCGGATTGGAAACCAGGCTGAGGTCGCGGCGGCCTACGTCACACCCAAGCATCGAGGGAACGGGATCGGCACAGCCCTCACACTCGCGGCGATCGTGGCTGGACGCGACTCCGACGATCTCTTCATCTGCGCCGACGACGAAGACCGACCGAAGCATCTATACGAGCGACTCGGCTTCCGCCCCGCCTGGACGATGACCGCGTTCCTCCTGCTCCCCGGCTGACACAGACCTCTGGCCACAGCTGTACCGGCGCTGCGGAGACAAACAATCGCGGGGAGCGGGGTTGCTCGACGCGAAGCGGCCGCACCCCGATCTACACTCGCTCACTCGATGAGTACACCGGCCAAGCTCACTGCCAGACCGCAGTTGAAGGTCGCTCAGACGCTCGCGCCGCCGCACAACATCGAGGCCGAGGAATCGGTGCTCGGCGCGATCCTGCTGTCGGAGCGGACGATGTACTCGCTCGTGATCGAAGAGGGGTTGCGCGCCGACGACTTCTACCGCGAACGCCACCGTTTGATCTACGCCGCGATGCTCGGCCTGTACGAGCGCAGCGAACCAATCGACACGCTGACCGCGACGGACGCGCTGCGCAGCGCCGGCACGCTCGAGCAGGCGGGCGGGCCCGATGCGGTCGAGACGCTCGCCGGCAGCGTCCCCAACGTGGCGAACCTGCGCCACTACGCCCAGATCGTGCGCGAGACCGCGCTGCTGCGGCGATTGCTCAACACGACCTACGAGATTCAGTCGAGCGTGCTCGACCAGCGCGAGACCGCACGTGAGGTGATCGAGCGTGCCGAGAAAGCGGTGCTCGAAGTCGCCCACGGCGAGTCAAAGCAGGACTTCCGCACGATCGGCAGCGTGCTTCACGCGGAGCTCGACAAGCTCCACGACCTCTCGCTCTCGGGCATCTCGCTGACCGGGACGCCGACCGGCTTCGTCGATCTCGACAACATCACGGGCGGTCTGCAGCCGGGGAACCTGGTGGTGATCGCCGCGCGCCCCTCGATGGGCAAGAGCTCGCTCGTGACAAATATCGCCGAGAACGCCGCGATCCACTACGGCAAGCCGGTGGCGCTGTTCTCGCTCGAGATGTCCGAAGCCGAGCTGGCGCAGCGCTTCATCGCCTCGCAAGCCTCGATCAAGGGCGACGACCTGCGCAAGGGCCGGGTCAGTGAGGAGCGCTGGCCAAAGATTGTCAAAGCGAGCTCGCGTCTCGCCGGGGCACCGCTCTGGGTAGATGACTCAAGCGATATCGGGATGCTCGAGATCCGTGCCAAGACACGCCGCCTGCACTCCCAGCACCCCGAGGGACTCGGCCTGGTGATCGTCGACTACCTCCAGCTGCTGCGCTCGGACTCGCGCAGCGAGAACCGCGCCGAGGTGATCGGCCAGATGTCCCGCGGACTCAAGCTCCTTGCCGGTGAGCTCGGCGTGCCGGTGATCGCGCTCTCCCAGCTCAACCGTGGTGTCGAGGCGCGCACCGACAAGCGTCCGCTGCTCTCCGATCTGCGGGAGTCAGGCGCCGTCGAGCAGGACGCCGACGTCGTGATCTTCATCTATCGCGACGACTACTACAACCCCGGCAACTCCGAACGCCCCGGCGAAGCCGACCTGATCATCGCCAAACACCGCAACGGCGCGCTCGGCACCGTAACGCTCACCTTCCGCCCCGAGTACCCGCGGTTCATGAGCTACTCCTCGGAGTGAGCTGCGGCCCAGTCGCAGCTCACGGTGGCGATCGCACGCAAACTCGCCGTTTCGCGCCCAGGCCGCCCGGAGGCAACCGTATCCTCCGGAGCATGCCCGCGAAGCCCTCGACCGATGCCACGCAGCGCTGCGAGCTCGACATTTGTGACGGCAGTGGCTTTCTTGTCGACGAGGAGACGCTGATGGCGCGCGACTGCCGCTGCCGTCCGCTGCGAATCGCGGCGGCGCGCGCACGCTCGCTGGAGGGTCGGATTCCGTCGCGCTACCGGGCGATTTCCTTCGAGCACAGCGACGTGATCGACATGGAGCGGCGCTTTCCAACCCAGGTCCGCGAGCTGCGGTCATTCGTCCGCGACATCGATGCAAACCTCAAGAACGGGCGCGGGCTGTGGCTCACCGGTGGCTTTGGCACCGGCAAGACAGCACTGGCGATGATCGTGTCCAAGGCCGCGATCGACCGCGGACGCTCGGTCGCCATCTACTCCTGCCCACGACTGCTCGGAGTTATCCGCGAATCGATCGACGCCGGTGGCGTGCTCGACTTCCTCGACCGTCTTGGCGGCGCGGATCTCCTGCACATCGACGACCTCGGGGCCGAGCATCGCACCGAATGGGTGCTCGAGCAGCTGTACTCGATCATCAACGCGCGCTACCAGGACGAGCGGTCGACGATCATCACCTCAAACCTCGACCGCGACGAGCTCGCCGAGCAGCTCGGCGAGCGGATCGTCTCGCGGCTGGAGGCCTCGTGTGAGCTGCTGCCTTTCTACGGGACCGACGCGCGCCGCGTCGATTACCCGCTCGCCGGCTGACGCCGTCCCGCGCCCAACTTCCCTGCTGCCTAAACTCCCCTCGGTATGCCTGGAATCGTGATTGTCGGCGCCCAATGGGGCGATGAGGGCAAGGGAAAGATCACCGACCTGCTCGCGGAGCGGGCCGACGCGGTCGTGCGCTTCCAGGGCGGCAACAATGCGGGCCACACGATCGTGCGCCACGGCGTGGAGTGGAAGTTCCACCTGATCCCCTCGGGCATCCTCTACCCGGGCAAGCGCTGCATCATCGGCAACGGCGCCGTCATCGACCCGAAGGTGCTGATCGGCGAGATCCACCACCTGCGGACCCGCGGCATCGACGTCAGCGGGCTGAAGGTCTCGGCCAACGCACACCTGATCATGCCCTACCACCTCCTGCTCGACCAGGCCGGCGAGGCCAAGCTCGGCAAGCTGCAGATCGGAACCACGCGGCGCGGCATCGGCCCCTGCTACGCCGACAAGGCGTCGCGCGTGGGGATTCGCGTGCAGGACATGCTCGACGAGAAGATCCTGAAGAAGAAGATCACCGCGGCGCTCGAGCCCAAGCGCCTGTCACTGCGCCCCTACGAGCTCGACCCGGCCCTCGACCTCCACGCTATGACCGAGGAGTACCTCACCTACGGGCGGCAGCTCTCGGAGTACATCGCCGACACCTCGCGCCTCGTATGGGACGTGCTCGAGGCCAACCACCTGGTGCTCTTCGAAGGCGCGCAGGGCGCGATGCTCGACATCGACCACGGCACCTATCCCTTCGTCACCTCGTCCAACCCGATCGCCGGCGCGGCATGCGTAGGCGCCGGGGTGGGACCGCGTGACATCGACGAGATCTGGGGTGTCTGCAAGGCCTATACGACCCGCGTCGGGGCCGGGCCGTTTCCGACCGAGCTCACCGACGAGGTCGGTGAGACGCTCCGCGCGCTCGGCGGCGAGTACGGCACGACAACCGGCCGGCCGCGGCGCACCGGTTGGCTCGACCTTGTCGCGCTGCGCTACGCGGCGCGCCTCAACACGCTCTCGGCGCTCGCGATTACCAAGCTCGACGTGCTCTCGGGTGTCGAGCGCCTGATGGTGTGCACGCGCTACCTGGGCGCGGAGGACGCGGTCTTCGACGACTACCCCTATCACCAGTCGGTACTGCATCACGCCGTCGGCGAGTTCACCGAGCTCGAGGCCTGGAGCGAGGACCTCGGCGAGTGCCGCAGCGAGGAGGATCTGCCGCAGGCGGCGCGCGACTACCTCGCATACATCGCCGACTTCATCGGCGTCCCGATCGCGCTCATCGGCGTTGGCCAGGGGCGCGAGCAGACGATCTGGACGCCGGCGGGAGCCGAGACGCTGGTGGGTCGCGCGCTGCCGCTCGCCCCGGCTTAGACGAGCTTGTCGAGCGCAGCCACAACGCGCTCGCCGGCGTGGCCGTCGCCGTAGAGCTCGGGACGACTCGCGGGTTTGGGCTGCGCGAGTGCCGCCAGCGCGGCCGCGGGATCAAGGCCGACGAGCGTGTTCCAGCCAGCTTCGACGGTTTCGGTCCATTCGGTGCGATCGCGCAACGTGATGCACGGGACCGCCGCCAGGTAGGCCTCCTTCTGAACGCCGCCGGAGTCGGTGAGCACTGCTTTCGCGTGATAGAGGAGTGTCGCGAACTCGAGGTAGCCGAGCGGCGGCGTGAGCTCGGCGGCCTGCGCCGCCCTGCCAGCCAGTCCGGCGGCCTCAAGGCGCGCACGCGTGCGCGGGTGCAGGGGGAGCACGACAGGATCGTGCAGCGCCTCTAGCAGCTCAACGAACGTGCGCAGCTGCTCGGGGTCGTCAACGTTGGCAGCCCGGTGCAGTGTGGTGAGCAGGTAGCCGCCGCTGGTGAGGCCGAGGCGCTTGAGGGCGGGGGCGTTTGACCGAACCCGCTCGCTCATCGCGCGCGCGACATCGACCATCACATCGCCGACGAGAATCGCCTCGCCGCGCACGCCTTCCTCGCGCAGGTGGTCGATCGCACCCCCGGTCGAGCAGAGCAGCAACGCCGCGAGCTGGTCGGTGAGCACGCGGTTGCGCTCCTCTGGCATGGTCGTGTCAAACGAGCGCATCCCGGCCTCGACGTGGACCAAGGGACGGACGGCGTCGACGGCGGCGAGGGCGCCGGCGAGCGTCGAGTTGGTGTCGCCGTAGACGAGCACGGCGTCCGGCGCGAGCTCCGTCAGCAGCGGGCCTAGGGCCACGCGCATGCGGCTCAACTGGGAGTCATTGTCGCCGCCGGCGACGCCGAGCCAGCGATCCGGTGTGGGAACGTCGAGCTCCTCGAAGAAGACCGACGACAACTCGGCGTCGTGATGCTGGCCGGTGTGGATCAGCACCTCGTCGTGCCGGCGGCGGAGCGGAGCGGAGACGGCCGCGGCCTTGACGAATTGCGGTCGATTGCCGACGATCGTCGCGACGCGCATCAGCCGCCGAGGCTCGCGGCGATGTGCGCGCGCACGCGCGCAGCGACGTCGGATGTGAGCGGGCCGGGCGCCTGCAGCTCGCGATCTTCGATCCGGCTGACGCCGGCGATCTCGACGACGGTCGAGGCGATAAACGCCTCGTCGATCTGCTCGAGGTCGGCCACGGTGATCGGCTCCTCAGCTACCTCGGCGACGTCGAGCACGACGCGGCGAGTGATCGAGTCCAGGACATGGTCGGAGAGCGGCGCGGTCCGCAGGACCCCGTCCGTGACGGCAAAGAAGGATGAGGTCGGACATTCGAGCACGCGGTCGTGCGGGCTGGTGAGCAGGGCCTCGTCGAAGCCGCGTTCGCGCGCGATCCGGCTCGTCAGCACGTTTGCGGCGTAGGAAAGCGATTTGATCCCGTCGAGCACACGCACGGGTGCATAGGTCACACGGCCCAGCGTGTAGCTCGCCCGCGCCGCCGGCATCGGCTCGAACAGCCCGATGCGCCGACCGCCGCGCGTGGCAAGCACGCGCACGAGATCGTCGCCGTCAGACGCCACAGCGAGCATCGCCTCGATGTCGCCGCGAACCGCGTCGACGTCAAGCGGGAGGCGCAGCCCATGCGCGGAACGCTCCATGCGCGCGAGGTGCGCTTCGAGCGCGAACGGGCGGCCGTCGTAGAGGCGGATCACCTCGAAGACACCGTCGCCACGGATCAACCCCTCGTCGGTCACCGGAACGCGCGCTTCCAGGGCCGGTAGCAGAACCCCGTCGATGCAGGCTAGGCCACTCGCCATCACCCGGACGCTACCCGATCGACGCGCTCAGGCAGACGTGGCGGTCCAGGCGGCAAGCCGCAGCAATTCGCTCGCCGGCGCGTTGCGCGAAGCGAGTACACAGGTGTGGCCGTCACGCAGCCAGGTGACGATCGTCGCGCCGTGGGCGTCGATCACCTGGTAGAGCACGCCGTAGTGCAGATCGCTCTTCGCCACCGGACCGACGGCCAACGGCGCACCGGCGGCGATCGCGTAGCCGATGTCGATACCCGCGTCGGCGTAGAAGACGGTCCTCACAGTGTGCCCGGCGAGCGAGTCGCGGCGCGCGCCCGTGGCCTGCCAGCCGCGAGCGCTCCAGTCGGGAAACGCGACACCGTCGACCGCGGCGCTCAGCGTAGCGTGATGGGCCGCGCTCTCGGCGGGAGCCCGCAGCGTCGCGCGGCTCAAGGCGAGCTGCCCGGCACGCTGCACCTCGGGCGATCCACCGGGCAGCACGAGAATGAAGAGGATTGCCAGCAGGCCTGCCGCGAGAGCGACGCCGCCGGTCGGCGAGAACGACAGGCGCGGCCGGCGACGGCTGGGGCGGCGGAGCGCGGCGACGCTCGCGTGCAGCGCGGCCGGGGCCGCGACGTCGACGCTCCGCACGATGGCAAGAGCGCGCTCCTGCTCGGTCAGCTTCGCGAAGAGCTCGGGACTCTCAGCGACCGCGCGCGCGAGCGCCTCGCGCTCAGGCGCGTCGAGACTCCCGTCGGCCAGACGGGCGAGCTTCTCTTCTGACGTCAGGCGCTCGTGCATGCGCATTTACCATGATTGACTCCGCCCACGCTCGATTCCTTCCCGGGTGTGTGCAATTTAGCCTTCGGCGCTCGTGGTTGTCGGGGAGAGCGCGCCGGCGACCTGGCGGCGCGCTCGGTACAGACGGCTCGTGATGGTGGCCTCGCGGGTCCCGAGCAAGCGGGCCGCTTCGCGGTAGGAGAGGCCGACGATGTCGACGGCGACGAGCGCGAGGCGAAAATCCTCCGGCAGCTCGGCGATCACGCCGAGCACTTCGCGTGCCTCGTAGGCGGCCTGCGGCTCGCGAGCGGACCCGGGATCGGGCAGAGCGAGATCATCGATCGCCGTCGCGACGATCACAGGACGGCGCGACGCGGTTCGCCGTCCGCTGAGGAAGGTGTTGCGCAGCACGCGCATCAGATATGCGAGCTCGTCCTCGCGCGTCAGGATCCGTGATCGCGCCAGCACGCGAACAAACGTTTCCTGAACGAGGTCCTCGGCGTCGTCGCTCGAGCCGCACAGCGCCCAGGCGGCACGATACAGGCGGTCCACATGGCGCGGTAGCGACGCCGGGTCAAGCAGCGGCACCGCTGCCGCCCCGCTCGCTCGCGCCTGACCCCATGCCACGCATCGCTAGCGACTGTAGCGGCGCCGCGCGGGCGGTGTGCGATGCTCCGCGCGTGCGCTCGCCCGACGGCCGTTTCGCGCCGAGTCCATCGGGGCCGTTGCATATCGGCAACCTGCGCACCGCACTGCTTGCCTGGCTCTTCGCGCGCTCCCAGCAGGCCCGCTTCGTGTTGCGCATCGAGGATCTCGACCCGGTGCGCTCGCGGCGCGACTACGAGGAACAGGCGCTCACGGATCTGCAGCGTCTGGGGGTCGACTGGGACCCCGCACTCACCCGCGGGGCGCAGGCTGGCCGAGGTCCCGTGCGCCAGAGCGAGCGGCGCGAGCGCCACCGCCAGGTGCTTGAGGAGCTGCGCGCGGCCGGGAGGGTCTATCCCTGCTGGTGCACCCGCGCTGAGGTCCGCCTCGCTGCCGCGGCGCCACACGGCGCCGACCGCGGTGGCGCCTACCCCGGCACGTGCCGCAAGCTTTCGGCTTCCGAGCGGCGCTCGCGCGAGGCAAGCGGCCGGCCGAGCGCATGGCGGCTGGACGCACGGGGTGCTCGCGTCGGTTTCAATGACCGCATCCACGGCGCGCGCAGCGCGGACGTTGACGATTTTGTGCTCTGGCGCGGCGATGATGTTCCGGCCTACAACTTGGCGGTCGTGGTCGACGACGCCGATGAGCGCATCGGCGAGGTTGTGCGGGGCGCGGACCTGCTCGAGACGACTCCGCGACAGGTCCTGCTCGCCGAGCTGCTCGGCTTTCCGCAGCCGCGCTACGTCCACGTCCCACTTGTCCTCGGTCACGACGGGAAGCGTCTGGCCAAGCGCCATACAGAGATGACCCTAGATCTGCGTGTTGGGCGTGGCGAGGCGATCGAGGGACTCGTCGGCTGGATGGCATCAAGCGCCGGCCTGGCTGAGCCGGGAGCACGCCTCTCCGCGCTCGAGCTGCTGGCGCGCTTCGACCCGCGCCGGCTGCGAAGCGAACCGGCTCGGGTCGACGCCGCAGGGCGGCTAAACGCGGCCTAGCGGCGTAGGTCGCACCCCCGCATCGTGGGCGGCACAGGGGCGGCCCCCGCCCCGTTGCGGTTCAACATTCTGGTTGTGGCAGCCGATACAGACTGGTGAATGGGTATGCCTCCACCGAGGTCTTGTCTTGGGCGAAATTCCAGCTGATTCAGAGTTAAGCGCCCTCTCGCACGAGGAGCTCTACCTTCTGTGCTTCCGTAACCTGCTCGACGGCAGCGAAGATCGGATTTTCTTCAAGGATCGGCAGGGCCGGTTTGTGGCGCTCAGCGCCAGCTTCCCGCGCGCGCCCGGCGCGGAGAGCCACACCAAAGACACGCTGATCGGGCTCACTGACGCCGACCTCTTCAGCGGTCCGCACGCCGAGGCTGCGCTCGCCGATGAGCAGCACGTTATGGAAACGGGCGAGCCGATGCCCGCGAAGGTCGAGCGGGAAACGTTCCACGATCGCCCGGACGCCTGGGCGCGGACAACGAAGCTGCCGTTGCGCGACAGGCAGGGGAAGATCGTCGGCACGTGGGGGATCGCAAGCGACGTCACCGCACAAGTTGAAGCCGAACGAGAGCTCGGCGAAAGCCGCGAGCAGCTGGAGTCGACCGAGCGCATGCAGCGTGTGCTGTTCGAGCGCAACCCCCAGCCGATGTGGGGACACGATCTCGAAACGCTACAGATCGTCGCAGTAAACGACACCGCACAGGCGATCTACGGCTATTCGCACGAGGAGTTCCTGGCGATGAAGATCACAGATCTGATGCCGCCAGAGGACGTAGCGTCCTATCTGAGCGCGATCGAACCCGCGCGCGGGCGCGAAGAGGCCACCTCGCCAGGTGGTGGCCTGCGGTCCCTGCACCATCGCTACAAGGACGGCACGGTCGTCGAAGTCGAGGTGACCAGCAACGACGTAACCATCGACGGCCGCGAATGCCGCATCTCCTCGGCCCAGGATGTAACCGAGCGCAATCGCGCAGCCGCGGAGCTTGCGATCGCCCGCGACCGAGCAGTCGAGGCGTCGAACATGAAGTCGGCTTTTCTGGCCAACATCAGCCACGAGATCCGCACGCCGATGAACGGCGTGCTCGGCATGACGGAGCTACTCCTCGACAGCGATCTCGACGACGACCAGCGCTCGCTTGCCCAGCAGGTAACGCGCTCGGGCGAGCTGATGGTCGAGCTGATCAACGACATCCTCGATATCTCAAAGATCGAAGCCGGCCAGCTCGAGCTCGAAATCAGCGACTACCCGCTCCATGAGACCATCGAGCACGCCTGCACCGCCGCCGCCCTGCAAGCGCAAGCCAAGGGTGTCGAGTTCGACGTCCAAATTGCCGACGCGGTGCCTCAACTGGTCCGCGGTGACGGCCGGCGCCTGCGCCAGATCCTGCTCAACCTCGTCTCCAACGCCGTCAAGTTCACCAACCAGGGCAAGGTCGCCCTGCGTGCCACCAGCCACTCGGTAACGGCAGCCGGAAGCATTCTGCGCGTCGAGGTCACCGACAGCGGCATCGGCATCGAGCCGAATACCCTGAGCCTCATGTTCGAACCCTTCACGCAGGCCGACGCCTCAACGACACGCAACTACGGCGGCACCGGCCTCGGTCTCGCCATTGCCAGCGAGCTAACCGAAATCATGGGCGGCGCGATTGGTGCCGAGAGCGAGCCCGGTGTCGGCAGCACGTTCTGGGTCGAACTGCCGCTGGCGGCGCCGTCGGTCATCACCAGCGGCCGGGACGGCCGTCCACCCCGGCCGAGCGACGCAGACGCGGCCGCGCAGCCGGTCTGGGCGACGCCGCCACAGGTGCTGGTCGCCGAGGACACTCCCGTCAACCAAATCGTGGCGGTGCGCACGCTGGAACGCTGCGGCTGTCAGGCCGAGGTCGCAGTCGACGGGCGCCAAGCGCTCGAGATGCTCGCCAAACGCCACTACGACGCCGTCTTGATGGATTGCCAGATGCCGGTCATGGACGGCTACGAGGCGACCGTTGAACTTCGCCGGCGCGAGAACGGCGGCCACCACACCCCGGTGATTGCCGTGACGGCGCACGCAATGAACGGCGCCGTCGAGAAGTGCCTCGCTGCCGGCATGGACGACTACATCAGCAAACCGATCCAGCGCGCACAGCTGATCGAAACGCTGCGACGCTGGATCCCGACTGAGACCCGCGAGCCGCTCGCGAGCGACCAGCTGTCCAGGCAGAGGTAACGCGAGCCGAGCGCAAGGACGCGTCGACCGTCCACCGGCCGGCGAGGCGAAACGCCCGTCGGAATCGCTCTTCGGGCCGCAGGACGTGTCCGTGGCGCCAGGGAGATCAGCCCTGCGTCGTTGATCAGCCGGCAGCGTTCACCTAGTCCGCGAGCGCGTCCAGGCCCGCGCGCTGAGACCTCGCTCCACCACGGCAGAGGCGTCTAGTCACACCTGGCCATGTCCAGCGCTCGCGAGTTCTTCTAGACAAACGTAGCCGTACAGACGTCGATTTTGTGGGCCGAGTGCGGCAAATGATCGCGGTCGCGGCCGACGAGAAACGTGTGCCATCGACAAGAAAACCGGAGGCATCGGTATTTGGTTTCGGTCGCGGGAGTGACCCCGGCGGCAACACACCAAGAAAGGGCTGCAATGCCATCGGTACCTTTGGAAATTAGACCCGCCGGCCGTCTCCTACGTCGACTCCTGCCACTCGCCGCGGTCTTCGGGACCCTGGCGATTGTCAGCCTGCCCGCCGCGTCGGCACAGGCCGCCGTGATCGCTAACAGCGCCTGCAATAGCGCTGCGCTGACCGAGCCCTTCCTGTCTTGGGGCGATACAAACTCCTACGAGCTGGTGCCCGGTGGCAACTTCGAAGGCAGCCTTTCGGGCTGGACGCTAAGCGGCGGCGCTCACACCGCGCCAGCCAGCGCACCGGTGGGCCCGTCGTCACTCTCGCTGCCCGCGGGCGCGAGCGTACAAACACCGCTGATATGCGTCAACGCCGCCTACCCGACGTTCCGCTTCTTCGCCCGCAATGGCGGCCTGCTCTCGAGCGTGATCGTACAAGTCGTCTACAAAACCCCGACCGGCCTGACGGTCGTGGTGCCAGTCGGGATCGTAGCCCTGAGCGGTAGCTGGCAACCGACCTCGCCGATGCTGACCGGCGGGTCGCTTGAGAGCGATCTTTCCGGCGGAGTCGCACAGATCGCCGTGCGCTTCACCGCCCTCACGGGTAGCACTCAAATCGACGACGTCTACGTCGATCCGCGCGTTAGCCGTGGCTGAAACGCCGGCGTAAAGCCGACTCAGAGCAGAGGTACCAGATCGACGATCGTGTCAATCACGATCGTCGGTCTGATTCCGCTCGCGCGCACCGCTTCGTCACGGAATTTCCCCGTCCGCACGAGCACCGCGTCGAGGCCCGCGTCCAGCGCGCCACCCACGTCAGCCTCGACATCGTCGCCAACCATCGCCGTGTCGGCCGCCTCGACGCCCAGCTCGGCGAGCGCGGCGTCGAAAAACGCCGGCGAAGGCTTCCCGATGACGGTGGCCTCCCGGCCCATCGCATACTCGAGGGCGACAACGAACGGGCCGGCGTCCAAAACCAAGCCGTCCTCGCGCTGCCAGACGCGGTTGCGCTGGAGCGCCACCAGCTCGGCCCCGTCGTGTAGCTGGCGGAAGATCGTATTCAGCCGCTCGTAGGTGAACTCTTCTCCGAGGTCGCCGACGATCACCGCCTCGACATCGCCGGACCGGACGTCGTTCAACCCCGCGAGATCCTCGCGCAGGGCGGGAGCGACGTGTAACGCAACCCGCGCATAACCGCGGTCGCGACAATGCCGGACCGCGAGTGCTGCTGGGGTCAGCACTTCTGCCTCAGCAATGTCCAAGCCCATGGCCACGAGTCGCTCGACGACGAGTCGACGTGACCGCGACGTGGTGTTGGTCACCAATCGAAACGGGACGCTCCGGGCCCGCAGCACGTCCAGCGCCTGACGCGCCCCCTCGATCGGCTCCGAGCCAACGTGGAGCACGCCGTCGATGTCGATCAGCAGCGCCTGCCATGAGGGCCTGGCCATCTTCACGAGAATTCTCACGCATGCCGACGCGCGAACGTGCTGACCGGCACCAGCTGTGGCGGCTCAGGATCGGCGCGCGCTCAGAGCGCAACGCGGCTCCAAGCCGCCTCGCGCTCCGGCAGGTCGCGCCCAAAGCGATCCGGATTCGTGCCGAGAAGTTCGGCTGCCTCTGCGGCTATCTTCTGCACGATCACGATTAGCGGGAAGATCGAGAGCGTCCCGCCCAGCTCCGTGCGCGCAAAACGGTGAACGGTGGAACCCTGGGCGGCGACCACGTCAGCGAGCTCCAGCAGCCGATCTGACCCCTCGCCGCCGTCAAGACAGACGAGTGCGTCGTCGACGCCGAGCGCGACTGCGGGCCCGTGCAGGACGGTCTCGCAGGCCAGACCCTCACTCGCCACGCGGGCTGTTTCACTGATCTTGAGCGCTCCCTCCGCTGCGGTCCAGGCGTTGATCCCCACCCCGGCGTACTGCAGCAGCCGGCGCGGAGGCACTACGTCCGTGGCGGGGTTAACAAGCTCGGCGGCAACCGCATCAGGAACATCCGCCAGCGAGCCGAGCTCCGCGCCGAGGCGCTCGGCCAGCTGCGCGAGCCGCAGCAGCGCGCCGAGGTGGCTGGCAGTGAACGCCGACGAGGTCTCGTTGGGCACGGTGTCGAGATCGCCGTCGGGATTACCCTGCCTGGAGATCACGACGGTCGGTACATCGCGGGCGCGGGCGCGGGCGAGAACCTCGGAGGTGAAGTGCTTCGTGCCGCGATGAGTGAGCAGGATCAGCGCGTCGTCGGCCGTAGGAAAGGGATCGCCGAGCGCGGCGTCGACAGCCGCGACTGGCCAGGCTTCGAGACCCGCGCGACGCAACATCGAGACGCCCTGGTTTGCGGCGTGCCAGCTCGTACCGGTTCCGACAACGAGCACGCGCCGGCCCTCGAGTCGGCGTGCGGCGTCGTCAAGGGCTCGTCGATCGGCGAGGATCCGCTCGAGCGCCTTTGGTTGGGCGGCCATTGTCTCGCGCATCGCGCTCATCGTCCGGGCTCGCTGGCGAAGTAGCGCTGTACGGCTGTCGCGAGTCCGCGTGCGATCGCGTGCTGACCGGCGCGACTACTGGCGATCGTTCCCTCCGTCGGGTTCGTGATGAAAAGCGGCTCGATCAGTGCGCCCGGCATTTCGCTCGGCCTAGCAAGGTATCCAGCCTTTGCCGGGCCAAGCAGAATGAGATGCCCATAGGCGCGGTCGGCAGCGGTCAGCAGATCGCCGTAGCCGACGTCGCTGTGCACGCCGTCGTCACGGATGTCCCGGCCCGATGCGCGCAGCGCGGCAAGCACGGAGCCCTGGACGAGCTTCGCGAGCCGCCGGCTGGCAGGCCAGAAGGGCCGCGCGGCATCGTAGAGCGTGAGGCTGCCTGTGTCCTGTGGCACTGCCGCGTTGAAGTACACGCCAATTAGGATGCTCGCCTTGGCAAGGTTGGCGCAGGCAACGCGCGCCACGAGATTGCGGTGCCGGCCGCTCAGCGTAAAGATTCCGTCGTCGACGTCGCCCGGACGCAGACGAACGACGCTCGAGTCACTCGTTCGTGAGACGACCACCTGATAGCCCGCGGCGCGTAACAGCGCGGTCGCATCCAGCACGACCGGCAGTGTCTCCCAGGCCTCCTCGATCGTGCGCCCACTGCGGGTAACACCAATGGCGCCGGGATCCGGGGCGCCGTGCCCAGCGTCCAGATAGATCGTCTTGCCCGCGTTGCCCGCAGTCGGCGGAAACGAAATGCACGATCCGGCGGCAAACCGGGACGGGTCAAGCGGGACTGGCTGGCCCGCCAGCACCGCGGCGCTGGCCATCCCGGCGCACAGTACGAGCAGTACTGCGACGATGGCTGGGGCGGATAGCTGGGGCACAGGCCGTCAATGTTGGATCGTAGTCGCGGGCCTCGAGGGCCGCTCTGTACGCCGCCGACACGTTCGCCGTCCCGGTCGGCCATGAAGGAATTGAGTCTTCACCCTGGGACTCACCAGGGCGCTTTTTGCAGGGCTTTTAGGCTTATTGCGGGATTTCGCGCCTTCACGTACTAGCAGCGCCATTTGGGCGGCGCTGCCGAGCCCCAACTGGCGTTCTGGCACACCAGCGAATAGCTGCACTGGCAGTGACTCGAGACGATCGGCACCCGTGGCGGCGGACCCGGGCTCACGGTCGGCTTTATGGCGGCCGACACTGTCTGTATGGATGGATCGCTATCCGAGTCCACCCAAACCGCAGACAGTCGCGGTCTGGAGGGCATCGAGCAGCTCTGCGCGATGGCACTCGATGCGCTTGGGGCACGGCGCGTCCTCGTCTGGCGTCACACCTCGTCATCGCGGCTGGTGTCCCCGATCGCTGCGGCAGTCGCGGACGAGCCGCTGTTCCAGCTTGCAAACCTCGCCTGGCGCTGGTCGGACAAGAGCGTCGAGGACATCGCCCCGTTCGAGGAGAGCCTGCGCGAGCGCCGCGCGGTGGTGGCGAGCACGGCGGAGCTCCACCGTACGGTCCCCGCGTTTGCCCGTGAGCTGATCGCCACATCGGTGTGGTGCGAGCCGGTGATGGTAGGCGGGCCGGTTGCGATTCTCACCATCGAGCCGGCCCCAGCCGTTGCGCACGCGGACGCGGTGATGCGGATCGCGGCGAGCATCGGGCAACTGCTCACCTGGCAAGACGCCGAGCGCGGTCGCACCCAGGCCGAACTGCTGCTCGCACTGATCGAGGCCGCCGCGGTGCACAACGGGTCCACCGGTGAGCTCCTTTCGATGGTCTGCCAGCAGCTCGCCAGCAAGCTCGGCGTTTCTCGGGCGAGCGTGTTTCTCAGCGTCGAGAGTCGTCTCCTGCCGCGCATGTCGAGCTACGCAGACGGCCACACTGACCCCGCCGAGTGGGCGTTATTTCGCGGCGCGAACGAGCCGCTGGCGATCGTCGATGCCGCATTTGCCTCCCAGCGACCCGTCACAGCCGCGAGTGGTCACGACGCGGGGATTAGCCCATGGTGGTCCGAGCGCTTCGGAATGCAGGCCGGCATCGCGGTTCCGCTCGGTCAGGCCCGCAATCCGATCGGCGTGTTGCTGCTCGATTCGACCACGCCGCGCAACTTCCGACACGACGACGTGCGCGTCGTCGCCGCCGCCGGAACGCTGCTCGGCGAAATCATTCACCGCGCCCAGGAGGCGCAGGAACGCGAGTCGCGCCTGGCTGCCGGCGATGCGCTGCGCGCGCTGCTAAAGCTCGGGCTCGACAGCCCCGACACGGCGCACATGGCGAGTCGTCTGGCAATGATCGCGCGCGACGCGATGCACGCCGAGGCGGCCGTGGTGTGCCTGCCCGATGGCGAGGGCGGCCTGTTCGAAGCGGCCCGTAACGGCCCGACCGCCCCCAATTCCGACGGAGCAGCGACGCCGCTCTCCTTACCGGCGCACCTTACCGCTCCGCTCGCCGCCACCGACGTCGATGCCCCCGACGACGGGACGGCGCGACTGCTGCGCGAGCTCGGCCTTGCATCGGGGCTCGTGATTCCGCTCGCCGGAGAGGGCCACGAGCGTGGGATTCTCGTCTGCGGCGACACGAAACCGCGCACGCCCAGCCATCAGCGGCTGGAGCTGGCCGGCCAGCTCGGCCTCGAAGGCGGGCTGGTGCTCGAAGCAACCCGCCTGCGCGAGGTCGACCGTCTGCGCAGTGTCCAGCTAAAGGCGCAGGCGGAGGAGGCCACTCGTTCTGCCGAGTTCAAGGCCGCGTTCCTCGCCAACATGAGCCATGAGATCCGCACGCCGATGAATGGCGTGATCGGGATGAACGAGCTTCTGCTCGACACCGACCTGAGCGATGAGCAGCGCGAGTACGCCGAGCAGGTCGCCCGCTCGGGCGAGCACATGATGACGATCGTCGACGAGATCCTCGACATCTCGAAGATCGAGGCCGGCCAGCTCGAGCTCGATGCGAGCGACTTCGAGCTACATGAGACGATCAGGGAGGCGTGCGCGATCGCCGGGTTGCTCGCCGAGGCGAAGGGTTTGCGCTTCGACCTGCAAATCGCCGACGACGTGCCCGGCCGCGCCTGCGGTGACCGTCGCCGGCTCCGCCAGATCTTGCTCAACCTCGTGTCCAATGCCGTCAAGTTCACCGCGGACGGCGAGGTTGCGGTCCGGGTGAGTTCCCGCCGCCGACACCGCGCAGACCCGATCGCCCGCATCGAGGTGGCCGACACCGGCATCGGCATCGATCCCGACAGCCTCGACCGTTTGTTCGAGCCGTTTACGCAGGCCGATCCATCGACCACCCGTAGCTTCGGCGGCACGGGTCTCGGCCTCGCGATCGCCCGCGAGCTCGTCGAGCTGATGGACGGCACGATCGGCGCGCAGCCAAATGGCGGTACGGACGCCCGCGGCAGCACGTTCTGGTTCGAGTTCGCCCTTCGCCCGCCGTCTGGCACAAACGGTCAGCCGTCGTTCCGCGACGACACCGACGACACCGATTCCGTCTGGGCCACCGCGCCGCTCGTGCTCGTCGCCGAGGACAACCCCGTCAACCAGATCGTCGCCGTTGGCGCGCTGAAGCGCTGCGGGTGTCGCGTCGAGGTGGTGGGCGACGGGCGCCAGGCGCTCGACGCGCTCGCCCGGGAGCGCTACGACATGGTGCTGATGGACTGCCAGATGCCGGAGATGGACGGCTACGCTGCGACGATCGAGTTGCGCGGGCGCGAGAACGGCCGTCGTCGCACGCCGGTGATCGCGATGACCGCCCACGCAATGGACGGCGCGCGCGAGAAGTGTCTCGCCGCTGGCATGGATGACTACATCAGCAAGCCGCTACGCCGCGAGACGCTCGTCGAGATCCTTCGTAAATGGGTCCCCCCGACCACGCTGGATGCCGCCAGCGCCGTGCCGTTTGATACTGGCGCGCCGGCGTGAGCAGCGGAGCATCACCGACCAAAACGCAAAGCGTCGAGATGTCGCCCGACGACGAGCGCCCGCCGGGCGCGGTATCGGACTCCCGACGCCCCGGGCCGCCGCGCGATAGCGTTTCCTCGGCGACGGACGGGAGGCAGCGATTGTCCAACACGGGCGCGACGGATGACGATGTTGCAGCGACGCTAAGCCGCCTAATGGAGGTTGAGCGGTTCGAACCGTCGCACGAGTTTCAAGCCCACGCAAGGATTAGCGACAACGCGATCTACGAGGAGGCAGACCGCGACTTTCGCGGCTGGTGGGCAACGCAGGCGGACACGCTGCTCGACTGGTCCCGCAGGTGGGACACGGTGCTCGACGAGTCTCGCGCGCCGTTTTATGAATGGTTCGTCGGCGGTCAGCTGAACGCCTGTCACAACTGTCTCGACCGCCATGTCGAGGCCGGGCTCGGTGACCGTGTCGCGTTCCACTGGCACGGCGAGCAGGGCGAACAGCGCACCGTCACCTACGCCCAGCTGCATTGCGACGTCCAGCTAATGGCCAACGCGCTGAAGGCTCGCGGCATCAGCAAGGGCGACATCGTCGGCATTTACCTGCCGATGGTCCCCGAGGTCGTCGTCGCGATGCTCGCCTGCGCGCGCATCGGGGCCCCGCACAACGTGATCTTCGACGGCTTCCCGGCCACGGCCGTCCGCGACCACCTCGACTTCTGCGCTGCCAAGGCACTGATCACGGCTGATGGCGCCCGGCACAAGGGCACGGTCGTGGCGCTGAAAGCGCCGGTGGACGAGACGGTCGCGGGCCTCGAATCGCTGGACACGATCATCGTCCTGCGCCACGCTGGCGTGCCGTGCGAGATGCGTGAGGGTCGTGACGTCTGGTGGGACGAAGCACTCGCGCAGAGCGATCCGGAATGCCCGTGCGAGCCGCTCGACGCCGAGCATCCGCTGTTTATCCTCTACACGTCGGGCTCGACCGCCAAGCCAAAGGTCATCGTCCACTCCACGGGCGGTTATCTCACGGGCGTCGCCTGGACCTCGCTCAACGTCTTCGATCTCCAGCCCGCCAGCGACGTTTTCTGGTGTTCGGCCGACGTCGGCTGGATCACCGGGCACAGCTACATCGTCTACGGACCGATGTCCCACGGGACGACGAGCGTGATGTTCGAGGGCTCGCAGGACTACCCATCGAAGGCGATCTTCTGGGAGCTGATCGAGCGCTACAACGTAACGATTCTCTACACGGCCCCGACCGCGATCCGCACCTGGATGAAGTGGGGTGCCTCCTATCCCGAGGGGCACGATCTCAGCTCGCTGCGCTTGCTCGCCACGGTTGGCGAGCCGATCAATCCCAAGGCCTGGCTCTGGTACCACACGGTGATCGGCGGCGGCCGCTGTCCGATCCTCGACACCTGGTGGCAGACGGAGACGGGCTGCCTGCTGATCGCGCCACTCCCCGGTCTCACCGCCGCCAAGCCCGGCTCGGCCTCCCATCCGCTCCCCGCGATCCACGCCGACGTCGTCGACGAGAACGGCAACTCCATCCGCGGCAAGCAGGGCTACCTCGTGCTCAAGCGGCCGTGGCCGGCGATGCTTCGCACGCTCTACCACGAGGATGAGCGCTACAAGCAGACCTATTTCGGCCGCTTCGACGAGCGGGGCTATCTTGGCCAATTCGAGGAGCGCATCTATTACGTTGGCGATGTCGCACGCATCGACGAGGACGGCTACTTCTGGATCGGCGGGCGCGTCGACGACGTGCTCAACGTTGCCGGGTCCCGCTTCGCAGCGGCGGAGGTCGAGTCGGCGATTGTGGCGCATCCCAAGGTCGCCGAGGCGGCTGCGATCGGACAGTTCGACGAGGACACCGGCCAGGCGGTCTGCGCGTTTGTGATCCTTGAGGGCGACTGTCCCGGCAGCGACCGTCTCGAATCGGAAATCCGCGCCGAGGTGAGCAGCCGCCTCGATGAGCTAGCCGCACCGCGGCGCATTATCTGGACGGACGAGTTACCGAAGACACGCTCCGGCAAGATCATGCGCCGTCTCTTGCGCGACATCGCCGCGGGCGAAGAGCTGGGCGACCTCACGACGCTCCGCGACCCGCGTGTGATGGGTGAGCTGGAGCAGCATTTCGTCGGTTCACGAGCAGACGGCGCGCCGCCACCCACCACGCCAGAGCCCGTGTAGCTCGCCGACGAGGTCCGCGGCTCTGCAAACAAAAGGCCCCGATTACCGGGCCTTTCCAGTGGGCCGTGAAGGAATCGAACCTTCAACCTTGGGCTTAAGAGGCCCCTGCTCTGCCAATTGAGCTAACGGCCCGAGCTACGCCGGAGGGCGCCGCGGGCGGGCAATCTTAGCCGCTTGAACCGGTTGTGCCACTCGCACCGGTCGACGACTTTGATGCCTGGGCGGCGATCGCCGCGAAGTCAGCCTTGAGCGTCTTGAGCTGGGATTTTGGCGCAAGGCTGAGAGCCTTCGCTGCCGCCAGCTTGGCACGATCGATCTCGTGCGCGAAATAGGCATCCTCGGCGAGATCTGCGTACTCCGCATAGTTCGACGCGTCGTCTTCGGCGACGATCTCCTGAGCGCTCTCAGCTATCGCCCACTCGCTGACGCCCGATCCACCGAAGGCGTTGGCAACCTCGCCCGCTAGCTGCGGGTCCGGATGTGCAGGCGCAAGCGATAGGTAATGGTTCCAGGCCGTCGCGACAAGGTCGAGGACCTTGGCGCCGGAGCTCGTAAAGCCCGCAGCGGTGCTGCTCGTGGCCGCCACGTAGTTGTTACCGGTGGTGGCGAGGTTGTATGCCGCACTCGCGTAGGCGGCCCACGCCGCGGCGCTCTGTGGCGCAGCTTCTGCGGCGCGCGCGGTCTTGGTCACGTCCGCCTCATAGATCTTGAGGCCCGTGGCAGAGCCGCCGCCGCCGTTCTGTGCAAGCCCGCTGAGCACACCGGTTGAGCTGGCGCCGCCGCCGACCCCAAATAGCACCAGTCCGCCGCCGATCAGCACTGCCAAAAACAGATAGACCGCTTGAATCGCCCGTCGCCGTCCGCGACTGCGCAGGTCAAACAGCATCGTCGCCGCCGGGTGGTGGTGGTGCCGAGGGCGATGCCATCACCGGGGAGGGTATCCCGGAGGCTTGCGTCTGCGCGCGTCGGCGGTCGCGGCGGTCCAGGAGGGCAGAGATGTGGATGCTGATCTCGTAAAGCACGATGATCGGCATCGTCTCGAGAATCATCGTTATCGCGTCGCCCGGAAGAACTGCGGCGATGATGGCCGCCACGGCGATCGCGATACGGCGGTTCTTGCGCAACTGCTTGGTCGTAACGATCTCGGCACGCTGCGCCGCAACGACGGCCACGGGAACCTGAAAGATGAAACCCATCGCCAGCAGTATCAGCGCCGCGAACGGGTAGTAGCTGTTGGCCTGCACAATGACGTCGAACTTGCCGGCGTTGAAATTCAGCAGGAAGTGGGTAGCTGCAGGTAAGACGACGAAGTAGCCGAACGCGACACCGCCGAGCAGCAGCCCGGGAACGGCGAGCATCACCGGTAGCGCGACGGCGCGCTCGCGCGGGCTGAACGCCGGCAGCACAAAACCGTAGAGCTCGTAGAGGAGCACCGGCAGCGCGAGCAGCAGAGCAAAGTACATGCACACGGTGACGGTGACTGTGAACGGCTCGCCGACACCGAGTGTGGCGAGGTCTGGGCTCGGAATATGGACCGTGCTCAGCTGGTGGTTGATTTGCGGGATGAGCTCTTGCACTTGACGGCGGACACTCGCGCTGAGACCGCTGCCGGGACTCGCAATGGCGCTGGCCAGCCGGCGGGTGGTGGTGGCAAGGTTGAGCACTCCGCGAGCATCCTGGGCCGCCGGACCTTCGAGGCCTTCGCCCTTGCTCGCCTGGGACTTCAGCACGCTTTTGACCGGGCGCTCGAGGATGTTCAGCAACGCGTGGTTCTGCCAGAAGCAGACCCCGAAAGCGACGATCAGCACGCCGACGCAGATGATCAGGCGGCTCCGGAGCTCGTCCAGGTGCTCGACGACGCTCAGGCGCTCATCGTGGTTGACCGGCCGGATTGTGCGCGCCATCTCAATTCACAGGGTAGTGGCTGCAACCGGCCCTGGACCCGACCGGGGCATCAACTGGGCCTGGAAGATGCGTTGCGCGGGCGCTCCAGAGCCGTCTCCGCCTCAAGGCTTTGGCCCTGGCGGTCGATACCGCCAGCGAGTGGCTCACGACACCGAACACAATCCGGAACAGGCTCCGCAGGACCTCGCGGCTCCCAGCGGTGAGCCGCTGAGCACGCCCTGGCCGCACGCTGACGGCGACGGCACCGGCGACCCGGCGCTGTGGCGTTGTGGTGGTTGTGACTGTCCGTTTGTGCAGCCGCTGGACTGGGATCTTGTCGGGCGTTCGCACTGGCGCGTGACGCTGCGCTGCCCAAACTGCGAGTGGGTCGGAACCGGCGTCTTCAGCCAGGACGCCGTCGACCGATTCGACCGCGAACTCGACCGTGGGATGCGCAAGCTGCAAGGCACGCTCTCGCGCGTGTCGCGAGCCTGCATGGAGGCAGACATCGCACACTTTGCGCAAGCGCTCGAGAGCGATCTGATCGTTCCGTTCGACTTCTAAGCTGAGCGACCCGCTCAGGCGAAGCGCTGCACAAGTCCGTCGGCGAGCAACTCCAGCGCGCGGCGTTGATCAGTACCGGAGCTGACGGGCAAAGCACGCTTTGTCGCTGCGACGAGCTCGAGCGCGTGCTCGCGAGCTTGCTCCGCGGCGCCAGTGGCCTCGATCAGCTCACAGATCCGATCAGCCTCGTCGGGACCGCTGATCGTTCGGAGGTCGAGCGCGGCGAGCTCCGGCGAGCGCTCGCGCGCGAGGATCAATGGGAGCGTGACCGTGCCGTCGAGCAAGTCCGCGCCGCGCCGCTTGCCGGTTCGCTCCGCCGGCCCAGTGATGTCAAGCACGTCGTCGAGGATCTGGAAAGCAAGCCCAACGGCGTGTCCGAAGGGCCCGAGCGACGGCCCGCCGCCTGCGAGAGCACCGAGTTCGCAGGCCGCCGCGAAGAGCCGTGCGGTTTTCATCTCGCATCGCTCGAGGTAGCGCTCGAGCGTCACATCGGCCCGCCAGGCGTCCGCGCGCTGCATCAGCTCACCACGCGCGAGCGCCGAGGAGGCGGCCGAGAGGGCCGTCAGCTGAGCGAGGTCCTCGTTCAGCGCCAGTTCAGCGAAAGCACTCGAAAACAGCAGGTCGCCGGTCGACGTCGCGGCCCGTCGGCCGGCCTGCGCGAAGATCGTCACCCGCCCCCGACGCAGAGGCGCGTCGTCGAGGACATCGTCGTGCACGAGCGTCGCCGAATGGATCAGCTCCACGGCGGCGGCGGCGCGACACAGTGCGACGTGCGCCTCGCTGCCCAAACCGGCGACGAACACGAGCAGCGGACGCAGGCGCTTGCCGCCAGCTTCAATTGTCGCCAGCGCATTGGTCTCAACTGCCGCGATCTGGCGCAGTCGCGTCTCGACGCTCGCCATCGCCGCGCGCAACGGCTCGCCGCCGAGCTCGAGAACCGCATCGAACGGCTCGGCGAAGACCTCGCTCATACAGAGCCCTCTGAGTCGCCGCCAGCCATCCTCGGCGGGACATCCTCCGAGCGCAGCTGCGTGCCGATGACCTCGCCGACGTGCAGGGCGATGATGCCGCCCGCTGTGAGGATGTAGCGGATGCCGCGCAGTCCGCAGCGTTCCATCAGCGCGGCTAGCTCCAGGGGAGTCGGGAACCGCTGGACCGAGCTCGGAAGATAGCTATAGGCATCGGCGTCGCCAGCGAGCCGCCCGAGTGCGGGTACCGCGCGATCGAACCAACCGCGGTAGAAGCTCGCCAGTGGCTCGCGCGTCGGCTGGGTGATCTCGAGGATAACCACGCGACCGCCGGGAGCCACGACGCGCACGAGCTCAGCTACGCCGCGCTCCAAATCGCTGAAATTGCGCGCGCCGAAGCCCACCGTCGCCGCGTCGAACTCGCCGTTTGCGTAGGGCAAGGCGAGCGCGTCGGCCCAGTCGAAGCGGATCTGCGGTGCCTTCTGGCGCGCCCGCTCCAGCATGCGCTCGGAAAAATCACAAGCGACCACCTCGCCCCCCGGTGTCACGGCCTCGAGTAGCGCCGCAGCGAGGTCCCCGGTGCCGGTAGCGACGTCGAGCACTCGACTTCCCGGCCCGACCTCGGCGAGTTCCACGGCGCGGGCCCGCCAGCGGTGGTGCAAACCCGCGGTCATCACCGTGTTCATCAGGTCATAGAGGCCGGCGATGCGATCGAACATCGCTCGCACCTGGCCCGGCTCAAGCGTGCCGGAGCCTCGCTCGTCCACTACTTCAGATCGGAGAGGAACTCGGCGATCGCCGTGAACTGCTGCGGCGGAAGGTTCTTGAACGACGGCATCGGGGCGGTCGGGTTGACGAGCGTGCGCTCGATCCCAAGCAACGGGATGCGAGAGCCGATATGGGTGAGGTTCGGCCCGGGGCCGGGGTTGCCGTCATCGCCGATCGTGTGGCATGCCTCGCAACCTGACTGGGCGACGGCGTTGCGTCCTGCGTAGAACTCGGCCAGCACCCCCTTACCCGAGGCGACCACGGCGGCGGGGGGCTTGATCGTCTGCACCTCCGGGGAACCGGCGCTCGTCCCGAGGTAGGTGAGGTAGGCCATCGCGAAGAAGACAAAAACCAGCGTGAACATCGCGATCGGCCGGCGCTCGGGCCGGCGCTCGGGGCCACGATCGTAAAAGGGCAGCAGGAAGAGCAGGATCATCCCGAGCGTCGGAACGCCAATCGTCGAGACGCCGACGAAGCTCGGCGGGTGGATGACGCGGAGCAGCTCGAAGAGGAAGAAGAAGTACCAGTCCGGACGCGGTACGTAGGTCGTCGTCGCCGCGTTGACCTTCGGACCGAGCTGGTCGCCGAAGAGAATCGCCATCGCGATGATTACAGCGACCACCAAACAGCCCATCAGCGAGTCCTTCGCGACGGCGTAGGGGAAGAACGGCTTGCCCTGCGCCTTCAGGAGCGAGTATTCGCGGAGGTACTCCTCCTTTTCGCGCTGGTTCACGCGGTTTCCTTGATGAGCTCGGGTTCGGGTTCGGCCTTGAGCCACGGCGGCGCGGTGGTACCGAGCTTGGTGACGAGATAGAGGTGCGCGCCGATCATCGCTGCGATCGCGCCGGGCACGATCAGCATGTGGATGGCATAGAACCGCGACAGGGTGCTGGCATTGAACTCGGGGCCACCGCGTAGGAAGTCCGAGAGATACGGTCCGATAATCGGACCCGTGCCGTTGATGTTCACGCCGACGATCGTCGCCCAGTAAGAGCGTTCGTCGAAGGGCAGCAGGTAGCCGGTGAACGACATCACCATCGTCAGGATCAGCAGCACGACGCCGATCACCCAGTTGAGCTCGCGGGGATACTTGTAGGCGCCGAAGACGAAGGTCCGCGCCATGTGCAGGAAGACGAGCACGACCATCACGGTCGCGCCCCACTTGTGCATCGAGCGGACGAACTGACCGAGGAAGACGTTGGTTGTGATGTTGCGGATCGACTCGTATGCCCCGCTGGCGGGATCCGGGCGGTAGTACATCGCGAGAAATACGCCGGTGACGGCCTGCGAGAGAAACGCGAACATCGTCGCCGAGCCGAGCGTGTAGAACCAGTTGGTGCCCTTCGGCACCTTGCGGAACATCAGCCAGCGTGCGGCGCCAGAGAGCGATGTCCGCTCGTCGACCCAGTCAACGACCGACTTGCCGGCCTCGGCGGCCTGCTCGACTGGCGTGTGCGGGCGGCCGCGCTGTGTCCCAGGCGGCGGCGGCGGTGGCTGCAGCTGCGGCGGAAGCGGCGGTACCGGGAGCTTGGGCGTCGGCAGCTTGGGCATCGGCTAGAGCTTGCGGACGCTTGGACGCGACGGGTAGAGGTATTGCCCGATCCCGTCGAGCGGTTCACCAGGATCGCGGGGCGAGAAGATCCGCAGCTCGGTGTTCACGCTGTAGCGCGGTCCGACCTGGACGACACCGTCCTGCAAGCGCGTATAGAACCGGTCGAGCGGGCGTGGCGCGGGGCCGGCAACGCGGACGCCCTCGAGGTCAAAGACGGACCCGTGGCAGGGGCAGATGAAGCGTTCGGACGCGTCAACCCACAGCACCGAGCACCCGAGGTGGCTGCAACGCGAGGTGATTGCGACCCAGCGGTTGTATTGGTTCTCCGGCGTGGTGTCGACCGCGGGGTTGCGCGTGCGCAAGTAGACGGTGCTCTTGCCGGCCTCGCCGATCCCCGGCGAAGTGGTGATCACCGCGGGGATGTAGTTGTTGTCGGGAAAGTCCTCGGGGTAGCCGACCGTCTGCCAACCGAGCGTTTGATTCTTGAAGATCGGACCAACCGCGAAGGCGAGCGCCGGGAGTGTGAAACCGGCGGTCATCAGCATCCCGGCGCCGTGCACGGTGCCCGTCATAAAGCGCCGACGAGTGACCGTCTCGCCCTCAAACGCGCCCGGAATACCCCGGTCAAGTGTGTATTTGGACTTGGTCTGCCTGCGCTTTGGTGCCAAAGAGTCTCCTGCCGAGCTGAGCGGGGCCGAACAATATCGTCAAGCCAAAGGGCTGTGTTCAGTCAACGCGGCGAGCGTCGGTCCCGCCGCCGGGTCGCCCGCGCGCAGCAAGGCCTTGGCGTGTTCGTGCTCGGCGCTCGACCCGAAACCGACGGCCTGTGCGCCGGCGAGCCAAAGCGCCTCGCAGTGGGCTCCCTGGCCACGCCCGGTCAGCAGCGCGCAGAGCGCGATGACGTCCGCGAGCTCGCGGACCGCGTCGAGGTCGCCGAGCGCCACGAGGCGTTCGAGGCCCAGTGCGTATAGCCGATCCCCCGCCAGTAGCGCGAAATCGGGGTCGGCGTGCGCGACCAGACGCGGGCGCGAGTAGTGCAGCAGGTATCCCTCGTAGATTGCTTCGATGAGGAAGTCGTACTCGGCCGGGTTGGCGGCGGCGCGCGGTCCGCTCGCGACAAGCTTGCCGAGCTCAGGTCCCCCATCCGTGGGCACGGCGCTTCGGAGCACTCCGGCGATCGGCTCGCCCTCTTCGAGCAGGACGTCGCGGAGGCGCTCGAGCACCGTCACGACCCGTTCCCGCCTGGCTCGAGCGCCGCAAACGCGCCAGCCGCAGCGGCGAGCGTGCGATCGACGTGGTCGTCGTCGTGGGCGAGTGAGGGGAACCAGGCCTCGAACTGCGACGGTGGCGCATAGACGCCGCGGGCGAGCAACTCACGACACCAAGCGCCGTAGGCCCCGAGGTCCGCTTGCTGGACCTCGCCAAGGTCACGCGGAGCTTCGGTGGCAAAGAACACCGTCAGCAGGCCGGGTCGCCAGACCACGCTGACCGGCCGCCCCCCTGCTTCCTTGAGCAAGCCGGCGCCGAGTCGCTCCGTGGTCCGCTCGAGCCGCCCGTAGGCACCCTCATCTAGTAGCGCCAGCGTCGCGCGCCCGGCGGCGACGGCGAGCGGGTTGCCCGACAGCGTTCCCGCCTGGTAGACCGCGCCGGAGGGGGCGAGTAGCTCGAGCAGATGCCGCGGACCGGCGACGGCGGCGGCCGGCAGGCCGCCGCCGAGGATTTTGCCGAGGACGAGCAGGTCAGCCCGCACACCAGCTCGTTCGCCGGCCCCGGCGCGACCGACACGAAACCCGCTGATTACCTCGTCGAAGATCAGCAGCGCGCGGGCGCCGTCGGCGCGCTCGCGCAGCAGCTCAAGGAAGCCGTCCGCGGGCGGAATCAGTCCCATGTTCGCCGGCAACGGCTCGGCGATTATCGCGGCGATGTCCCCGCGTTCGGTCGCCGTAACCAGGGCGTCGCGATCGTTCCATGGCACGACGATGGTCGTCGCAGCCGTCGCGGCGGGGATTCCCGGGCTCGCCGGTAGGCCTTGCGTCGCAAGGCCGGATCCGGCCTGCGCGAGCAGACCGTCGGAATGGCCGTGATAGGCGCCAGCGAACTTGATCACGATGTCACGGCCGGTGTGTGCGCGGGCGATACGCACCGCCGCCATAGCAGCCTCGGTGCCCGACGAGGTCATCCGAAGCATCTCTGCAGCGGGCATCCGGCGTGAGACCTCCTCGGCCAGCTCGACCTCGCCTGCCGTGGGCGCGCCGTAGCTCGTCCCGAGCGAGGCCGCCGTGCGGACCGCCTCGACGACGCTCGGCTCGGCGTGGCCGGCGATCAGCGCACCCCACGAGCAGACGTAGTCGGTGTAGCGGTTGCCATCGACATCGACGATCTCGGCACCGGCGGCGCGCTCGATGAAGAGCGGGGCGCGACCGATGGCGCGCATTGCGCGGACCGGCGAGTTGACGCCGCCGGGGATCACCGCGCTGGCGCGCGCGAAGAGCGCGGCAGAACGTGAGTCGTTTAGCGCTGCGCCCACCGTCCCCACGATATTCGACGTCGACGCGCTGGCACGACGGCGGCGAGCGGCCAGGCGGGTGTTGGCGTTGGAGCGATGATCAGCCCCGCCGCGCCTGATCGCCTCAGCTGCTAGGCGTGCTGCGCTTCCCAGTCGCGAAACGCGTCGGTGAAGTAGAGCAGGCGGATCTTCTTGAATTCGGTTGAGGAGTAGAGCGTCGCGCGCCCTCCGATGCCGGTGTCGGCAGCGATCGCGTCGAGCACCGCGTCGCATTCCTCCTTGGAGCGGCCGTGGGCCATCGTGAAGACCGAGTAGGGCCAGTCCTCGTAGGTCGGCCGCTGGTAGCAGTGCGAGATGCCGCGAAACGAAGCCATCCGCGGGCCGAGGGTCTCGATACGCTCGGCCGGAACCTGCCACACGCCCATGCCGTTGGCCGAGAAGCCGGCGCGGCGGTGATAGAGGATCGCCGCGACACGGCGCAGCAGGCCACGCTCACGCATTCCCGCCAGGTGCTCGAGCAGCGCCGGAACGCCGAGGCCAAGTCGCTCCGCGGCCGGGGCATAAGGCTCAGCCACGGCCGGCATATCGCCTTGCGTCGCACGAATCACCGCGACATCCAGCTCGTCATAGTCGATCGCGCTGAGCGGCGCCGGTGCCTGCTCTGCGCCCGCCGACGCGAGCGCGTTGGTGTCTCCCTCCATCTCCAGGTCCATACGGATCTTGAACAGCTTCAGTGTCGGCAACTGGCGGATCGACTCGGCACCGGTGAGATCGCTCAGCACCTCGAGCGTGCCGTCCAAACCAAGGCGCGAGTCGCGCTCGACGGCGAGCGTGAACCACATGTTGAACTCGTGATTGCGCAGGTAGTTGTGCGAGACGCCCGGATGGGAGTTGATGATCTGAGCGGCTGCCCAAGGGTGCTCGGGATCGACCTTAGCGGCGACGAGCATCGAGCCGTAGCCGAGCGCGCGCGTGTCGTAGATCGGTGTGATCTGGCGAATAATCCGCTCGCGCAAGAGCCGCCGCACACGCGTCAGCGCCTCCTCCTCGGTGATCTCCGCGGCGGCGGCAACAGCGCTGTAGGGCCGTGGCTCGAGCGGAAAACTTCCCTGCATCAGGTTGAGCAGCTTGCGATCGAGGTCGTCGAGCGCAACGGCGGCTCCTTCGCGGCGGCTGCGGACCTTGGGTGTCGCGTCTACCGTGCGAGCCACAGTGCGGCGTCCTTTGCGTGGTAGGTGATGATGATGTCGGCACCGGCGCGGCGAATCGCCGTGAGCGTCTCGAGCACGACGGCCCGCTCATCGAACGCTCCGATCGCGGCTGCCGCCTTCACCATCGCATATTCGCCGCTGACGTTGTAGGCCGCAACCGGCAGGCGCGTGGCACTGCGAACCGCGGCGATCACGTCAAGGTAGGCGAGCGCGGGTTTGATCAGAACGATGTCGGCGCCCTCGGCGATGTCGAGCTCAACCTCGCGTAGAGCCTCACGGCCGTTGGCGCTGTCCAATTGGTAGCCGCAGCGGTCGCCGAACGCGGGCGTCGAGTCGGCGGCCTCGCGGAATGGGCCGTAGAACGCGGAGGCAAACTTCGCGGCATACGCGAGGATCGGCAGGTCGCTGAAGCCCTCGCTGTCGAGCTCGGCGCGAATCGCGCCGACGCGCCCGTCCATCATGTCGCTCGGCGCGATCACGTCGGCACCGGCGCGCGCGTGGCTCGCGGCGGTGCGTGCCAGCAGGTCGAGCGAAGCATCGTTGTCGACGCTGCCGTCGGGCGCCAGCACGCCGCAGTGGCCGTGGCTCGTGTACTCGCACAGGCAGACGTCGGTGATCACGAGCAGCTCGGGGTGCGCGGCCTTGATCGCCTGAGTCGCGAGCTGAACGACGCCCTCGTCATCCCACGCACCGGAGCCTTCGGCGTCCTTCTCGTCGGGAATGCCGAACAGCATCACGGCCGGTATGCCGAGGGCCGTGAGCTCGCCGGCTTCGGCGACCGCTTGCGTGACCGTCAAACGCGACACTCCGGGCATCAAATCGATCGGTGCGCCGGTCGAGGCGACGAACATCGGCGCGACGAACCGCCGCGCGCTCAGCTCGGTCTCACGAACGAGCTCGCGCAGCGCACCCGTGCGTCGCAGCCGTCGCAGGCGCGTTTCGGGGAAGGGCATCGCCCTGATGCTACTCGCCCCGTTGCGCGCAGGGCGGGGCCTCGAGCAGCGCCTACGGCGAGCCCTCAGGGGCGCAGCGCAACGCGTGCCAGCGCGCCGAACCCGGCGATCAACGCGGCGAGGTGAGCGAGCGCGCTGGCGAGGCTGGGCTGCGATTGATTGACGGCCGCGTCGAGCGCCTCGAGCGAGGCCTTGAAAGGGAAGACCGCGGAAATCACGCGGATCACGTCGTAGAGCCCGCCTGAGACCGAGCCGCTCGGAACGAGCGCGAGGAACACGAGTGGCAGCGAGACGAGCAGCACAAGCAAAGACGCCGCGCGCACCTCGCGGACCAGCGCGCCCATTGCAACGCCGAGCGTGCCAAAGGCCAGCGCGCCGCCGCAGATCGCCAGCAGCCAAAGCCCGGCGCGGCCGAAGCCCAGCGGCACAAACAGGCCGATCCCGCAGAGCATCACGAAAGACACGACCACGGCCGTAACGGCCGCGAGCAGGGCCTTTTCGGCCAGCAGCTGAGTGGTCGAGACGAGCCCGCGCCGGAGCCTTCCGAGCGTGTTCTCCTCTCGCTCGAGCGCCAGCATGCCCGAAGCGAGCAGGATCGCGATAAACATCAGCGAGACGCTGACCGCGACGGCCACCGCGTACTCGCTGAGCGGCGTGCGCCGGCCGCTGATCACCGATTCGCGGGCGACGACCGGCGCAGCGACCGCGCCAATCACCTGCCTCGAGCCGCCGAGGTTCGCGACGGCGATCTTGGCAAAGGCATCGACCTGCACGAGCGCATGTCTGACCGGCGAAGACGGTGGCAGCCGCGAGAGCACCGCGGCGAGGATCGACTGCGCGTGGACCAGGCCGAGCACGTCGAAAGAGCTCCCGAGGAAATGCAGATCGCCGCCGGTGAGCAGCAGGTCGATATAGCCGTCGGCAACGCGCGAGAGCTGAGCCGCGAGGAGCACGTTCGCCTGCGCGAGTTTGGACTCGATCGCCTCCTCGACGAGCGCCTGGTTGATCGCGTCGCCGTTGTATATGACGTCGACATAGGCCGAGCCGGCAGCGTTTGCCAACTGTTCGGGGAGCTCCGGCGGGATGATCAGCGCCGCGACGGTCTTGCCATCGCGCACATCTGCGAGCGCCTGCGCGCGCGTGCTCACCATCACGGGCTGGATCGCCGCGAACAGCTCGCGCTCATAGCGCGTGGTGTGGATCTGCTCGTTGCCCAAGGTGATCGTCGATTGACTGGGCGCGATCTCGTTGAGAAAAGCGACGCGTGGCAGCGCGGGCGAGCTCGAGAGCGCGAGTCCGATCAACACGGCGATGACCACCGGGTAGGCGATCAGCAAAACAACGAGCACCGGCGAGCGGGCGAGTATCCGCAGGTCCTTGCCGAGCAGCGTACGCAGCGCCATCAGTGCCCCCGCGCCGCGAGCAGCGCGAGAAACGCGCGGTCGAGGTTCCCCTCCTGCGCGGCCGTGCAGAGCTCAGCCGGGGAACCCAGGAAGAGCATCTCGCCGTCCGCCAGTAGCAACAGCTGCGACGCGTAGCGTTCCGCTTCGCCGATTTCGTGGGTGGCAAACGCAACGCTCGTGCCGGCGGCGACGCGGAGGTTGATGAACTCCCAAAGGCGCGCCCGCTGGCGCGGGTCAAGCGACGCCGTTGGCTCGTCGAGCAAGAGCACCGCGGGGTTCGCGATCAGGCCAACGGCGATGTTCACGCGTTGGCGATTGCCACCCGAGAGACGGCCGACCGCGTCGTCGGAACGCTCGCGTAGGCCGGTCTGCTCGAGCATCGCGTCAACGGCCGTCTCGGGCTCGGTGACGCCCTCGAGCCGCGCAAACAGCCGGAGGTTCTCGGCGATAGAAAGCTTCGAGTAGATAGCGGTCTGCTGCGGCACCCAGCCGATCCCCGCGGCGCCGGAGGGGTGGAGCTCGCCGGCGCTGGGCGCGAGCCCGCCGGCGAGCATCGACAGCAGCGTCGTCTTGCCGGCGCCGTTTGGCCCGATGAGCGCGAGCACCTCGCCCGCTTTTAGGGTGAAGCTCACATTGTGTACGGCGACGCGCCCGGCAAAACGCTTGGACAGTCCGGCTGCCTCGAGTGCGACCGTCACGAGCTTGGCGGAACGCGCCACGGCTCGAGCACGACGTGGCGGCGCAGGTAGACGATTGTCTCGCGCAGCACGGCCGCCACAGGAAGTGCCACGAGAGCACCGAGCAGCCCATAGATGGCGTAGCCGAAGAGCAGTGCGAGGATCACCAGCAGCGGGTTGATTCGCAGCACGTGGCCAAAGATCTGCGGCGCGACGACGTGCCCTTCGAGCTGCTGGATGCCGATGAAGAGAATGACGACCCAGACGGCACTCAGGGGGTTTTGGAAGAGCGCGACGGCGACCGGCGGGATCGCGCCGAGGATCGGACCGACGAATGGCACGAGCTCCATCACGCCGAAGAACGCGCCAAAGGCGAAGGCGTAGGTGCGTCCGTCGTGAAACACGCCGGCGGCGCCGAAGATCCACAGCGCGACGCCGGTCGTTATACCCATGATCACGCTGAAGCCCAGCTGGCCCCGCACGTAGCCGGACACCGCGCGCTGTACACGCGTCGGGTAGTCGTCGTCCGGCGTGCCGTCGCCGGGCGGAAGCAGGCGGCGGACGAGAGTGCCGATCTGGCCGGCGTAGACGAGCATGTACACCGAGATCACAAAGATCAGGACGAGCGAGATGACGGCGTTCGCCGCGCTCGTCAGCAGGCTCGTGGTGAACGACACCAGCGAGCTCGAGCCCTTGATGATCTTGGCCTGCAGGCTCTGCAGCGCGGTCTGGCCCTGCTTGCGGAGCGTGACGTGCACGCCCTGCTTGTTCAGGAAGGTCTGCAGGCTGTCGATGCGGTTGTTGGCTTCGCGCACGAGGCCCGGGAGGCTGTGCTGGAAGGAGGTGATCTGGTGGGAGATCGGCTGCGCGAGCAGAGCGCCGATCGCGGCGAGCACGATCAGCAGCGAGAGGTAGGTGAGCGGGATGGCGACGCCGCGCGGCACCTTGGAACGGCGCAGGAACTCGACAAACGGGTTGAGGATCAGCGCGATCAGCGAGGCGATGACGAAGATCAGGACGACCTCGCGAGCGGCGCGCGCGGCAACCCACAGGCCGAGCAGGCCGATCCCCAGCAGCACCAGCTGGACGCCCTGGGGGATCACGAGCGGCGCGGGCGGTGGCGCAGGCGGCGGCGCGATCTGCTCCTCACCCGCTTGATGCTCGCCCTCGAGGCGCTCCTCGATCGTCATGCGGGGATGGCCTCCTCGATCGTCATGCGCGTACGCACTCCTCGACCGTCATGAGCGCAGTATGGCCGGTAGTCTCGCGAGGATGCCAGCGGCGGCGAGAATCCTCTTCTGCGGTGATCTCGTCGGCTCGGCGGGGCGGCACGCGCTGCTGTCGCTGCTGCCGACCCTGCGCCAGCGGCACTCGCCGACGTTCGTGGTGGTCAACGCCGAGAACGTCGCCGGCGGTTTTGGTATCACGCCGAAGCTTGCTGACGAGCTGCTCGGCGCCGGCGTCGACGTCATCACGCTCGGCAACCACAGCTACCGCCACCGCGAAATCTATCCCTACCTCGACGAACACCACGAAGTGCTGCGGCCGGCGAACTACCTGCGCGGCCAGCCCGGTCAAGGCCACACGATCGTCGAGCGCGGCGGTGTGCGCCTGGCGGTGATCAGCCTCTCGGGGTCTCTCTTCATGCGCACGGGGCGGTCGGCGTTCAGCGAGATCGGGGCGCTGCTCGCAGAACTGCGCGGGCAGGCCGATCACATCCTCGTCGACATGCACGCTGAGGCGACCAGCGAGAAGGTGGCGATGGGCTGGCACCTCGATGGCCGCGTGACCGCGGTGGTCGGCACGCACACGCACGTCCCGACCGCGGATGCTCGCATCCTGCCCGGCGGCACCGCCTATATCACCGATGTCGGCATGACCGGATCGCGCGCCGGCGTGCTCGGATTCCAGCGCGAGCTTGCAATTGAAGCGCTCGTCACGCAGATGCCGACGCGACTCCTACCCGCCGAGGGGGACCCGTGGCTGATGGGTGTGCTGGTGTCCTGCTCGGAGCCGTTGCGCGCCGACGCCATCGACCAGCTGCTCATAGCCTCCGAATAGCGCGACGATCGCAGGGCCGAAGAACCACGGGATGTAGAGGTAGAACCAGTAGCCGGCACCTAGCTCGACGCCGATGATCGCGGCGCCGGCGCAGGCCGAAAGAGCAACGAGGTCGCCGCGGCGGGGCACGAAGGCCACGGCCACGGCCAGCCCGACGGCGAGGATCTGGACGACCGTCTGCCAGCCTCGTAGCCCGCCGTAAAGCCCCCACGGCGAGAACGGCGTGCGGCGGCCCGACTGATAGCCGATCGTGCGCGCATAGACAGCACTGAGGGTGTTGTGGGCGAGCACCGGTGTCATCGCCAGGAGGGCAGCGAGGACAAATGCGAGGGCGAACAGGACGAGGCCGCGCAGCCGCTGCTCGCGTAAGCGGTGGGTGAGTAAAAGCGGCGCCATTGCCAGTGGCGCGAACTTGGTCAACGTGGCAAGCGCCGCGAGCACGCCCCGGCCGGGTGGCGAGTTGACGAGGAGGAGCGAAGCAAGGATGAGCGCCGCGACGAGCGCGTCGTTGGTGTTGCTCTCGAGGGCGAACGCGGTGAACGGGAACGCCGCCCAGGCGTAGGCGAAGACGATCCCCAGCGAGGGACCGCGGATCTGGCGGCCGAGCAGGAAGAGCAGCGCGATCGCGGCCAGGTCGAAGAAGATCGCCGCGGCGTGCGCTGCCGGCACGGAGTTCCACCGGGCGTCGTCGCCGAACAGCTCGACAAACGGGACGTAGGCCTCGTAGGAGACCGGCCCGTAGGTATCGCCGTTGGCCACCGACGCCGGGAAGGAGCCGTAGAGCGGCTGACCGCTCGCAACCTTCTGGGCGCCAACGACGTTGGCATAGCCGACATCGATCACGTTCGACGACGCGACGTTGACGCCGATCCGAAGCAGCACGAGCACCACCGCGCCGAATGCGAGCCAGCGCACCGGCACGTTCAGCGCCAGCGCCGCCGGGCGATCACGGCTCGACCAGGCGACCCAGAGCAGCCTGGCCAGCAGGTAGAGCAAAGGCGGGTAAACCAACGGGACCGAGAGGTCGATGTCGGCGTGGTTGAAGAACGCGAGCGAGACCGAGAACGCGCAGAGCACGATCAGATCCAGGTTGATCATTCGCGCCGGACGGCGAAAATCAAAGAACGGCGCGACGAACAGGAGGCTCAGCGGCAGCCAGACGTAGAGCGCGTCGACGGCGCCGCCGAAGGCGCCCGGCGTCCCGCGGGCCATCGTCCAGGCGATCTTGAAGCCCGCGTAGGCGCCCAGCACCGCCCCGGTGGACTTGGCGACGAGCACTTCGGCGATCTCGGTGCCGTGGCTGTAGTAGCCGACCTGCCAGTCGCCCGACGACGCCGAGCTGACGGCGGGATAGGCGTTCGGATGCTCGCGCAGCTGCTGGCGGACGAGCGCCTGACGCGACGCGATCGTGGTCGCGCCGGTCGCCGAGACCGCAGCGCTGCTCGAAGCCGGCGACGCGAGTAGGACCAGCGAGGCGAGAACGGCTGCGCGGAGCCTCACCGGAGGCCGAAGTGGCGCTTGATCAGCGGTGTGACGTCCTTGATCGACCACTGCTCGCGCGTCAGCTCGCCCTGCACGCCGCAGCAGATCAGCGGCGCAAGGGAGTCCCCGGCGCCGAGCGACCCGTGGCTGCCACCGCCGAGGTGACTCGCGCCGCCCCAGTCGGTGAACTCGAAGCCCTCGGCGGCTGAAAGCAGGACCTCGCCTGAGGTCGGGCAGGCGATCGCATCCCAGGCCCGGCCGAGCGCGTCGGGGAAGCGCTCACTTAGCACGACGCCGCCCTCGATCCTCGCCGCGAGCACCAAAAGATCGCCGTGGACGTCCCAGCCGCGCCCGCGCGGGTCGCGCACGCGACTCCCCGGCGCGAAGCGCAGCTCGCCCCCGTTGCCCGCAACCACGGCCTCCGCGCCGTCGCGCCAGATCACGTGCTCGACGCCTGCGATCGTCCGCGCGCGGTCGATCGCGCGGTCGCGCAGGCGCTCGTCGAACACATAGACCATCGCCGCGCGCGCCGCCGGACAGAGCGCGACCTCGGCTTGGCCCGGCTCGCGCAGGTCGGTCGGGCGACGGATGTCGAAGAAGCCGGTGAACTCGGAGACCAGCGAAATCGTGTTTTCGATCAGCGTGTGCGCGTGGTCGGCGACGACGATCACGGCGTGCTCCTTGAGGAAGCGCTCCTTGCCGCCGCCCGCGGTGAGGAGCCGGGCGAGCTGGCGATCGGCTTCGGCGATCGAATTGAGTTGGCCCTCCGGTCCGTAGCGATGCGAGTGGTTGTCGTTGTCGGGAAGCGACAGCAGCAGGAAGTCGAAGAGGTCGTACTCGACGAGGTAGGAGCCGACGCAGCCGGCGTGGCGGTCGCGGACGCCGGGCAGCCCGAGACTGCCGTGGCAGCCGGTGTCGCGACTCGCGAAGATGTCGGCGTAGAAGAGCTCGCGCGGGCCCATCACCGGGCGGCGGACCAGCGAGGCGGCGGCGATGCGCGTGAGCAGGGAGTCGCGCGCCGGCTCGTGGCGGTGGCGGCCGCGGTACATCAGGTAGGTGGTGCCGGCGGTGCGAAGCGCGGCGTCGTCGAGCGCCTCGAACACGGTGCGGATGTCGGACGCGAGGTGCGCGTCGTTCATGTTGTAGATCGTGTCGGTGAGCTGGCGCGCGAGGCCAAAGCGCAGCGAGGCGCGGAAGCTCGATCCGTACTCGACGTAGCGATCCTCGCTGCGGTCAAACCAGTTCATCGACGGGATGTGGTGGCGGTCCTGGGCGTAGCCGGTCGCGATCGCCGCCGCACAGACCGGCGTGACCGAAGGAAAGACCGATACCGCGTCGGGGATGTAGCGGCCGCGCTCGATCAGCGTCGCGAGCGTTGGCGCCCGGCCGGCCTCGACGGCGCGCTCGAGCATCGCCGGCGTCGCCCCGTCGATCACCGCGAGGACGACCTTTCTCGTCGCGCTCAGGGCCGGGGCCTCGGGGTGGCGGCGCGCCGAGCGCCGCGGTCGTGCGCGGTGTCGGGCGCGGTCCTCGGCGCGACGGTCGGCGCGGCCGTGGTGGCGGGCTGGCAGGGCTGGGAGATGACAGTCATCGTGCGCTACCGTGAGGGTTGGGTGACGATAGTGAAGGCTCCTACGGAGTCGCGGCACGACGCGACGGAGAGGGCGCGATGAGCATCGACGACGACAAACGGCCGCGCCGGGCGCGGTCCTCCGCGCATGAGCTCGAGCGCTACAGCGGGCTGTTCGCTGCGCGCACCGGCCGGATGCGCTCGTCGGTGATGCGTGACCTGATGGCGATCACCGAGCGACCGGAGGTGATCTCGCTGGCCGGCGGCCTGCCTGACACGTCGATGTTCGACCCCGAGCTCTTCCGCTCGCTGATGGGGCAGATCGCCGACGAGTCGGCCCCGCAAGCCCTTCAGTACGGGCCGACCGAAGGACTCCAGGCGGTCAAAGAGGCCATCACCGGGGTGATGGCCGCCGAGGGCATGGTGGTGGCGCCCGATGAGCTGATCGTAACGACGGGCGGACAGCAGGCGATCGACCTGGTCTGCAAGGCGCTGATCGATCCCGGCGACATCGTGATCGCCGAGGCGCCGACGTATCCGGGCGCAATACCGGCGTTCTGCTCCTATCAAGCCGAGCTTGTGCAGATCGAGATGGACGCCGACGGGATGGTGGTCGAGATGCTCGAACAGAGGCTCGACCAGCTCGCCGCTGACGGGCGCCGGCCAAAGTTCATCTACACGATCCCGACGTTTCACAACCCGGCCGGGGTGACGATGTCGCTGCCGCGGCGCCGGCGGCTGGTCGATCTCGCGCGCGAGCGCGAGCTGCTCGTGCTCGAAGACAACCCATACGGCTTGCTGCGCTACGACGGCGATGGACTGGCGACGCTGCGCTCGCTGGAGACGCCCACCGGGTCGCGCGACGGCGGCGACTTTGTGATCTATGCCGGAACGATGTCGAAGATCCTCTCGCCGGGGATACGCATCGGCTGGGTCGTCGCACCGCGCCCGGTGCTGGCGAAGCTGAACCTCGGCAAGCAGTCCGCCGACCTGTGCTCGTCGTCGCTGACGCAGTACTTCGTGGCGGCCTATTTCGCCGCCGGCGGGTGGCGCGAGTACATCGATCTGATGTGCGATTGCTACCGCCAGCGGCGCGACGCGATGCTCGACGCCCTGGCCGAATATCTGCCGCCCGAGGCGAGCTGGACGCACCCCCAAGGTGGGCTCTTCCTGTGGGTGACGCTGCCCGACTACATCGATACGACCGATCTGCTGGCGCGCGCGCTCCAGGAGAACGTCGCTTTCGTGCCGGGCGAGGCCGCGTTTGACGACGGCCGCGGGCACAATGCCATGCGCCTCAACTTCTCCTGCTCGGACGAGGCGCAGATCCGCGAGGGCGTGCGCCGGATTGGGAAGATCGTCGGCGAGCAGGTCGCGCTCTACAGCACGCTCACCGGTAACCGCAAAGGTGCACCGCCGCGAGTGCCCGCGCCGGTCGAGCCGTCGATGGCGGAAGTGCTCTCACTGCCGCACCGGACCTCGCGCGGTGGGCGGCGCTCGCGCGGAGGATGACGCGCGTCGCGGTTCTCAAGGGCGGCCGCTCGTATGAGCGACAGGTGTCGCTGGCATCGGGCGCTCGGGTCGAGGACGCACTCGAGCGGCTTGGTCACGAGGTGATCGGCATCGACGTCGGCAGCGACCTGCTGCGGCGCCTGCGAGACGCTGCTTGCGAGCTCGCGTTCATCGCGCTGCACGGTCCGGGCGGGGAGGACGGGTCCGTGCAACAGCTGCTCGAAGTGCTGCAGCTTCCCTACACGGGCTCGGGTGTTTCGGCCTGCGCGCGCTGCTCGGACAAGATCCTTACCAAGCACGCGTTGCGCGACGCGGGACTGCCGACGCCGGATTGGGTCGCGTTCAGCGACAGCGCATTTCGTGAGCTCGGCGCCGCCGACACGCTCGACGCGATCGAGCTGCGGCTCGATTTTCCGCTCGTCGTCAAGCCCGCCTCTCAGGGCTCGGCGCTCGGAATCAAGTTCGCTCGTACGCCCGATGACGTGCCGGCCGCCCTCGTCGCGGCGTTCTCATACGGCCGCAACGTGGTGCTCGAACGCTACGTACCCGGGCGCGACCTGGCGGTTTCAGTGCTCGGGCGTGTGGGCGGCGGCGCCGAGGTGCTCCCCATCGTCGAGGCGATCCCCCAAGGCCAGGACTTCTACGACTTTGCCTCGCGGTATGACATCGGCCGGACACTCTTCGAGTGTCCCGCAGAGCTCGACGATGTGCTCACGGCCCGCGTACAGCAGATTGCGCTCGACGCCTACGAGCTCCTCGGCTGCGACGGCTTCGCCCGCGTCGACATGATGGTTGGGGATGACGACGAGCCGCAGATTCTCGAGATCAACCCGATCCCCGGCCTGACTGAGACGAGCCTGTTGCCTCAAGCGGCCGACGCCGCAGGCATCGCGTTTGATGAGCTGGTCGCGCGTGTCGTCGAGGTGGCTCAAGCGCGCGCGACGCGAACCGCCTAAGCAGCGCGACGCGGCGGGGCGCGGGGCGCGGCGCGTGCGGCGAGGCATGGCGCGAGGCGAGGCCCTTCAGCTGTCGCCGGCGGCGAAGTCCTCCGGTGTGACCTGGTCGAGGAACTCCTTGAACTTCTCGACGACGTCGTCGGTGTCCTCAACTTCGTGCTCGAACTCGATCGCCGATTCGGCAATCACCTCATCGGCGGCAAAGATCGGGGCGTTGGCACGAACGGCGAGGGCGATCGCGTCGCTCGGGCGGGAGTCGATCTCCAGCTCGCGGCCGCCGACAACGAGCGTGATCGATGCGAAGAACGTGTTTTCGCGCAGCTCGGTGACCGCGACCTGTGTGCAGCGAACCTCGAGCTCGCCGAGCATGTCGCAGAGCAGGTCGTGCGTCATCGGGCGCGGCGTCTGGGCCCCCTGCAGCTTCATCAGGATCGATGCCGCTTCCGGGTGACCGATCCAGATCGGCAGAAACTTATTGCCCTCAGCCGTCTTCAGCAGGACGATCGGCTGTTTGCCGACCATGTCGAAGCTGACGCCATAAATGACCATCTCTTGCACGAGCGCGCTCCCTAGCGGCGGGGTCCGCTCAAGTATAGGTCGCAGCCTGCGCTGGCCGAGCGGCCCGCCGCGTACCGATGTGGAGCGCAACGGCGCCGGCGACAACGAGGGGCACGAAGTTCGAGATGTGCAGGACGACCGCGTAGGGGAGTGCGCCGGTCTGTGAGATCCCGTAGGCCTTGAGCGCGAGCACGCAGGCGTACTCGAATACCCCGAGCGACGCGGGTGGCGCGGGAATCACCATCGCGAGACCGGTCGCGATCGTGACGAGGATCCCGGCGGCGAAGGTGATGTGCGGAAAGAACGCGAGCAGCACAAGCCAGGCCCACAGCGACGAGGCCATCCAGGCCGCCAAGGTCCAGATCGTTGCTTCCAGTGCGACGCGGTGCTGGCGCAGACCGGAGAGCCCGTCGGCGAGCAGGGCGACATGCCGCTCGATGCTCTCCGGCGAGAGTCGCGGGAGGCGCCCCAGCGGGCGTGCGAGCCACTGCAGCGGACGGTCGCCGTAGATCGCGAGCACCGCGACCGTGCCGGCGAGGGCGATCGCCGCGGCTGCGGCGAGGATTTCCGCCGCGCCGAACCAAGATACGTGGGGGAGCCAGGGGCTCGCGGCAAGGAAGATGATTAGAACCGCGACGAGATCGTAGACACGCTCAACAAGCGCGGTCCCGACTATCTCAGCCGGCGGAACCGTGGAATTCTTGGTCAGCGAGACGACCCGCGCCGCTTCGCCGGCGCGGGCGGGCATGATGCTGTTGAAGAGGTAGCCGATCAGCGTCGCCTCGACGATCGGGCCGCGGTCCGGGCGGCGACCGTGGGCGAAAAGTGATCGCCAGCGCATCGCTCGCAGCAGCACCTGCAAAACGAACACGGCGAGCGCAGGTAGGAGCCACCACGCCTCGCAATGCTCGACAGCAACCCACGCGCGGTGCCAATCCACGCCGCGGACCGCGAGGTAGGTGAAGCCAGCCGCGAGCACCAGTGTCGCGGCGATTGCGAGCGTACGCCGACTCGGACGGCCGCGACGACCTCCTGGGTGCGCAACCGGGGCCGTGAGTGGACGCTCTTCCTGCACCTGGATGCCCACGGATCGAGCCTACCGGACTTGTTTTGCGCGCGCGATGAAGCGGGTAGTGCCATGCAAGAGCGCTACCAGGTGCCCACCAACAGCCGCTGGGGCGCTGTCGCCGCCTGCAGGGGCGTTCCTAACCCTTCGAACGAACGTCCAGGGAATCGGCGTTTGCGAGGCCCCTCTGCGGCGCCATGGGGGCCCGTCACCGGGCGTCCATTCGCGTCCAGGCCCGCAAATACCGGCTAAAACGTCGCAAATCGGTGTAATTTTGGCGCCGTAGTACAGGCGTCCAACGTGCGCCGATGCGCTTGACCACCCCGCTCGGCCACCCGAAACTCCTTGCACGATGTCCGAATCAGCCAGGAACAATCTCACCACGCCGACCGCCCAGTACGACGTCGATGGTGAGGAACATGCCAAGCACGCAGGTGACCGCATACGGCTGATCGTCGTCGATCCGGACGCGTTTGCCCGGCGCGCCGTCGTCGACGGACTGCGCCTCGACGGCCGCTTCATCGTGATCGCCCAGGCCGCTAGCGGCGTCGAAGCCGTTGAGCTGGCCTGCCACTATCGCCCGGAGCTCGTCGTCATCGCGGCGGGTGGCCCCGGCGTCGACGTCCTGGCTGCCGTCGAGCGAATCGCCAGCAGCGCTCCCGAGGTCCGTGTCGTACTACTGTCGGCCGCGCGTGAACTCGAGCTCGAAATGAGCGCGGTACGCGCCGGCGCGAGCGGTTTTCTCGAGAAGAGCGCTGGTTTGCCAGCCATCGCGCGTGGGCTCACGCGCGTCGCCGCCGGCGAATCCGTCATCTCGCGCGAGATGACGCGCCACCTAGTCGACCGTCTTCGCCGCACTCCCGAGGACGGCAACGGCATGCGCCCGGTCAAGAGCACGTTGACCGACCGCGAATGGGAGATCCTCGACCTGATCTGCGCTGGAACGACGACCAGGGAAATGGCCGACGATCTGTTCCTCTCGCCGGAGACTGTCAACAGCCACGTCAAGCGGATTCTTCGCAAGCTTGGCGTGCATTCGCGCAGCGACGCCGTCGAAGCGGCAAACCAGCTGCGCGGCGAGATCTTCGCCTGAGCTAGCTGGAGGTTTGCGGACTGGCGGTTTCCGGCCGCCTGCCGGACGTCGGGTCCGGCTGGCGGTTTCCGGCCGCCTGCCGGACGTCGGGTCCGGCCGCGCTGATCGCCAAGCACAGCGGCCGGCGCGAGAGTGCTGGGAGAATCCAGCGATGCCCGCCGCGCCGAGTCCGCATCGCCGACTCCCGGCGGCTCTACGCGAGCGCGACTTTGCGCTGTTTGCCGCCGTCGTGTTGGCGATGAACGGCGCGAGCCAGATGATCGCTGTCGCGATCGGCTGGCAGGTGTACGACGTCCACCACCATGCGTTCGATCTCGGCCTCATCGGGCTGCTCGAATTCGCACCGGTATTCCTCTTGGCGATTCCCGCCGGCCAGCTTGCCGACCGCGTGTCGCGACGCCTCGTGCTGGGATTGTCGATCGCGTTGCTGGCCTGCATCGCGGTCGCGCTGATTTTCGTGAGCGCCGCTGGTGCGCACGCGCTGTGGCCGTTTCTTGTGCTTGCCACCACAAACGGCGTGGCGAGCGCGCTGTCCTTCCCGGTCAGTCGCGCACTGCCGGCAATGCTCGTCGCCCCCGGGCTCGTGGCAAGCGCCATGGCGATCCGCTCAGTGATCAATCAGACGGCGATGGTCGTGGGCCCGGCGATTGGCGGCGCGCTGTTTGCGATCCACCCGCAGGTCGCCTACGGCACCGCCCTCGGCCTGTTCCTGATCGCCTTGGCGGGCGTGGCGTTGATGCGCGTGCACCCGGCCCCCGATGCCGTCGTGGGCGACCCCCCGCATCTGCGTGCACTCCTCGCGGGCATCCATTTCATCGGCGGCGCCCCGATCTTGCTTGGCGCAATCACGCTCGACCTCTTTGCCGTGCTCTTTGGCGGGGCCGTCGCGCTTCTGCCCGTCTTTGCCCAGACAGTGCTCCACACCGGCCCGGCCGGACTCGGAATTCTGCGCAGTGCTCCGGCTGTCGGGGCAGTGGCCGCGGGCGTTGTCTTTGTGCGGCGACCGCTGCCGGCCCGTGCCGGCCCTCTCCTCCTCGCTTGCGTCAGCGGGTTCGGGGCGAGCATGATCGTTTTCGGGCTCTCGCGCGCGTTTGCGCTCTCGGTCGTCGCCCTCATCCTCAGCGGAGCCTTCGACATGGTCAGTGTGAACGTGCGTTCGACAACGGTCTCGCTCGCCACGCCCGATTGGGTCCGCGGACGGGTCGGTGCAGTCGAAGGCGTGTTTATCGGGGCCTCGAACCAGCTGGGAGCCTTTGAGTCGGGCACAGCGGCTGCACTGCTTGGTGCCGTGCCTGCGGTTGTCTGTGGCGGCGTTGCGACGATCGTCATCGCGCTGTCGTGGACACGCCTGTTTCCGAGTCTCGCGAGGCTCAACCGGATGGAGGACCTGCGGCCCGCCGCCGCGGGCGAGGGTGCTGGGCTTGCGCACGCCGGCACCGAGGGCGAAGCTGTCACCGACTTGTGGTGACCGGCTCGCCTGCGAGCAGCGCTACTAGCATCACGGGGTGATGAGCGAGCTGCCGTCGAACCGGTCGTTCGAGCAGAGTCCGTCGGACGCGACCGGCAGCTCTGGCGAGGTGGCCCTACCGCAGGAGACTGCCGAGCGACTGCTGGAGCGCGCCCGCGAGCTCGGGCCGCTTGGGTCGCTGCAAAGCGACCGAGTCACGCTGGGCCGCCGCGATCTGGCCGCCCTCGAGACGCTCGCCGAGCGCCTCGCCAACAACTACCCCTACGGCGACCCCCACTACATCGGCCAGATGCTGAAACCGCCGCACCCGGTCGCCTGGGCCGCCTACGCAATGACGATGCTGCTCAACCCAAACAACCACGCGCTCGATGGAGGTCCCGCGACCGCGGCGATGGAGCGCGAGGCGGTCTCCGAGATCGCGCACATGTGCGGCTTCGAGCAGTCGCTCGGCCACCTGACCTCCTCGGGCACCATCGCCAACCTCGAGGCGCTCTGGGTGGCGCGAGAGCTCAACCCCGACGCGGTCATCCTCTACGGGGCCAACGCCCATTACACGCACGAGCGTATGTGCCAGGTCATTGGCGCCCGCCACGAGCACCTACCCCAGGACGAGGGCGGTCGGATCGAGCTCGACGCGCTGGCGCAGCGCCTGAGCGCGGGTGGCGTCGGCACCGTTGTCTGCACGCTCGGCACCACCGCCCTGGGCGCGCTTGACCCCGTCGAGCAGATCGCAGATCTCTGCGCGCGATTTTCGGTGCGGTTGCATGTGGACGCCGCCTACGGTGGCTTCTTCGCACTGCTGGCCGACGGCGGCACGCCGAGCGTCGTCTCCGCTCCGTTCAGCGCGTTGCCGCGAGCTGACTCGCTTGTCGTCGACCCGCACAAGCACGGCCTGCAGCCCTACGGCTGTGGCTGCGTGCTGTTCAGCGACCCGCATGTGGGCCGGCTTTATGCGCACGACTCGCCCTACACCTACTTCACCTCGGACGAGCTCCACCTCGGCGAGATCAGCCTCGAGTGCAGCCGCGCCGGAGCGGCCGCCGGAGCGCTCTGGGCAACCCTGCAGGCCCTGCCGCTCACGCGAGCGGGCCTCGGCGCCCGGCTCGCCAGCGCCCGCTCCGCCGCGCTGGCGCTCGCCAGCGCCCTCGCGCGCTCCGACCAGGTGGCGCTGGTCGTCGAACCCGAGCTCGACGTCGTCTGCCCGTTCCCGCGCCTGACGCGAGCGTCCGAGATCACGGCTCGCTGCAATCTCGCATTCGATTCGCTCGCCGAGGCGGGCTGGCACGTGGCCAAGCTGCGCTGCGACTCGAGCTGGCTTCGTCGCCGCCACCCCTGGATCGAGGCTGACGAAGAGCGCGTGACGACGCTCCGCTGCGTCCTCATGAAGCCTGAGCACCTCGAGCTCGCCGAAGAGATAGCCGCAACGCTGTTGCAACACCTGGTCTAAAGGCCGGCCTTTCACGCCCTGGTCGGAGGGTGTCCCACGACTTTCCGAGTCGATCCGCGCGCGGTTCTGCAGCCCTCCAGCTATCGGCGGCGCCCCCGCGCCTCGAGCGGCGTAGCATCTTCTAGCGTTGTGACGTCGCTCGGGATTCTGCTGTTGCTGTCAGGCGCGGCACTGGTCGTGGTGGAGGCCCACGTGCCAACGCTGGGAGCGCTCGGCGTACCAGGCGTGCTCGCGCTCGTCGCGGGCTCGGTGCTCGTGGTGAGCGGCGTTGGCGGAGGTCTCGCCGCCGTCCTCGCGGTGTCGTTCGTGCTGGCCCTCTGCTCGGTCTCAGCACTCGCCCTGGTTCTGCGCAAGGGCACGGCGGCGCGCCGACGGCGGGTCCGAACGGGCGCTGAGGGCCTCGTCGGCCAGCTTGGTGTTGTGCGGAGCTGGGGTGAGCGCGGCGGACGGGTGCTGCTCGAGGGCACGCTTTGGCGCGCCCGCCGAGCTTGGCCGGACGTGGACGACGAAGAGCTTCAAGAGGGAGACGTCGTCGTCGTCGAGCGACTCAGCGGACTCACCCTGGCGGTCCGCGGCGCCGAGGAGTGGGAGCGCTTGGCGTGATTGCGGCAATCGCCCTCGCCATTGTCGTGCTGCTCGTGCTCGCCGGAACGGCAGCGGCCGCGTCGGTGCGGGTTTTGCGGGAGTACGAGCGTGCGGTGGTCTTTCGCCTCGGGCGGCTGATGGAGCAGCGCGGCCCGGGTCTCGTGACGCTCGTGCCGGGGATCGACCGCATGGTCCGAATCAGCCTGCGCACGATCACGCTCACGGTGCCGCCGCAGGAGGTCATCACGCGCGACAACGTGCCCGTACGCGTCACCGCAGTCGCCTACTACCGGGTCGTCGAGCCCAACAGGGCCGTGGTCGAGGTCCAAAGCTACGGGGACGCGACCCTTCAGATCGCCCAAACGACCTTGCGATCGGTGCTCGGCGGCGCCGACCTGGACACCCTGCTCGGGGAGCGCGAGCGCCTCAACGAGGAGTTGCAGCACGTGATTGACACCCACACCGAACCCTGGGGCATCAAAGTGACCGCGGTCGAGATCAAGGATGTCGAGATCCCCGATCGCATGCAGCATGCGATCGCGCGGCAGGCCGAAGCCGAGCGTGAGCGCCGCGCGAAGATCATCAACGCCGAGGGCGAGTTCCAGGCCGCGGAGAAGCTCTCGCAGGCGGCTGATGTCATCAGCGAGAACCCGGTCACGATCCAGCTGCGCTACCTGCAGACGCTCAGCGAGATCGGCGCGACACAGAACTCGACCGTCGTCTTCCCGATTCCGATCGACCTCATGAAACCAGCCCTCGACGCCCTCGCACGCCCGCAGCGTCCACGCGCGGCGGCGGCCGACGACGGTGCCGACGCACCCAACGGTGCACTTGCTGGCGGTCCACCGCGCGAGTTGAGTCCGGGCGAAGAACAAGCAGCGACGATCGCCGAGCGCGAGCGGCGGCTGTCGCGCGACGAGGCTACTGCGTAGCGCCGCGGCAATCTGAGGGCCTGTCCCTGTCCGCGCGGCGACTGGCCGTGAAATCCCTGTCAACAGTGGCTAAACCATGGACAGGGTCGTGCCGATGTCTAGCCTGCGCACCCGGTTCCCGGTGTGTCGTTCGTGCACTCGGCTTCGCCACAGCGGCGGAGCGAAACTGAAACGCGGAGCTGAAATGCGCACAGACGCAGTTTGTCCCAAGCAAACGCCCCACCAGGGGACGGTTTGCGCGCTAGAGCCGGCGACGCGCAGCGGCGACACGAGCCAGGCCTAGCTCCGGTGCCGAGCCAAAGCGAACAGTCCATGCCACAGCCGCATGCGGCAGTTGGCGTCCTTGTCGCGCACGAGCGGCGGCTGTCGCGACCTGTCACCCCGCTCCGACCGGGCGCGGTGTTTCAAGCAGCGCGCGACGCCATGGCCGTCCTCGATGACGATCGCCGCTTAATCGACGCCAACCCGGCTGCCTGCCGACTCCTCGGACTGAAATCCGCGCAACTGGTCGGCCGGCAGCTCGACGAGTTCATCGCCACTGACGCGCGGGGGGTCTTCTCTGAGCAGTGGCCAGCGCTGCTTCGCAATGGGGGCGATCACGCCGGCTACGAGCTGGAGCGCAAGGACGGCTCGCGCGCGGCGATCGAGTTCACGGCGACCGACCAGCTGGCTCCCGGACGCTATCTCTGGATCATCCGCGACATCGAGAAACAGGGCGGGCTCTCGGAACCCGGTCGCAGCAACCGCCGACCAATGCTCGATGCGCAGTCCGTGGGGGGGTTCGGCCACTGGGAGTGGGACCTCGCCAGCGGCAGAATGGACTGGTCGGCTCAGGCCCGCCACATCGTTGGAATCGAGCCCACCGCCGCGCCCTCCTGGGATCAAACACTCGAGCTCATCCATCCCGATGACCGGCCCGGCCTGGTGGCCGTGCTGGAGGCCGCACAGACATCGCGCGAACGCTTTGCGCACGAGTACCGCGTGACGCGAGCGGACGGGACCTTTCGCGTCATCGAGTCGCACGGCGAGATCATTGCCGAGGCCGGCGGCGCCCCGTCGCGGATACTGGGCACGGTGCAGGACATCACCGATCGCCGCCAGGCAGAAATCGAGCGCCGGAACCTAGCGAGTGTCCTCGACACCTCCGACGATGCGATCACCACGTGTTCGCTCGACGGCGTGTTTGTAACCTGGAATCGGGGCGCCGAGAAGCTCTACGGCTACACGGCGCAGGAAGCGATCGGGCAGCCGCTCGACCTCATCATCCCGCCGGGCGAGCGCGCCACAGATCACCTCAACTGGGAGCGCTTGCTCAAGGACGAGCCCGTGCGATCTCTGGAGACGGTGCGCGTCACCAAGGACGGACGGACGGTTGTCGTGTCGGTCACGCGGTCGCTGATCGTTGACGCTACGCGAGGTGTAATCGGCGTCGCGTCAGTCGGCCGCGACATCACTCAAGCCAAGCAGGCGCAGGCCCTCCTCGCTGCGGCTCATGCTGATGCGGTTGCCGCGTCGGAGATGAAGTCCCAGTTCCTGGAGAACATGAGCCACGAAATCCGCACACCGATGAACGGCGTAATCGGCATGAACGAGTTGCTCCTCGACACCGAGCTCAACGACGAGCAACGCGAATACGCCGAGCACATAGCCCGCTCTGGCGAGGACATGATGGTGATCATCAACAACGTGCTTGATGTCTCGAAGATCGAATCGGGGCAGCTGACGCTGGATGTCGGCGAATTCGCACTACATGAGACGCTCGAGCAGGCTTGTGCTGGCGCAAAAGCAGAGGCGAGGGCGAAGGGCTTGTCCTTTGAGCTCCAAATCGCCGAGGCTCTGCCGCTCCGCGCCCTCGGTGACGCCCGTCGGATACGCCAGGTCCTGTCAAACTTGGTAGCCAACGCAGTCAAGTTCACCGCCGAGGGAGAAATCGCCGTTCGCGTCGTTGCGGCACCGCTGGCGGCCGGAAACACCCGGCTCCGCGCTGAGGTAGCCGACACCGGGATCGGGATCGGGGCGCTTGCTCTCGAGCACATATTCGATCCGTTCACGCAGGCTGACGCCTCGTTGACACGTCGCTACGGCGGTGCGGGCCTGGGACTGGCGATCGCGCGCGACCTAGTCGAACTGATGGGCGGGACGATCGGTGCCGACAGCAAGCCGGGTCACGGCAGCACCTTCTGGTTCGAGCTCGACCTAGGTGACTGCGTGTTCTAGCCGTCGGGCTGCAGGTGCGGACTGATCAACGAGAGGTCGGCGTCGCTCAGGCGGTCGTTCGCGGACGCAGCCTGATGCCAGAACGGATAGATCAACGGCGGGCGGCTGACCGCTTCGAGGCGCCCATGCTCCTCGACCGTAAGTTCCAGAGCTGTGGCGGCCAGGTTGTCGGCGAGCTGCTCCTCGGTGCGCGCGGCGACGATCACGCTTGTGACGCCTGGGCGCGTGAGCAGCCATGCGATTGCAACCTGCGCCGCCGACACGCCGTGATGCTCACCGATCTCCACCAGCACCTCGATCGTGTCGTAGAGCCTGTCCTCGTCGTAGACGGGCGGCTCGCTCCAATCGCTGGCTTGGCGTGAACCCGGCGGTGGTGGCTGGCCGCGGCGAAACTTCCCCGCGAGGAGCCCGCCGGCAAGCGGACTCCAGAGGAGCAGTCCGAGACCCTGGTCGATCGCTGATGGCACGATCTCGTACTCGGCCGAGCGCTCCTGCAGAGAGAGGTATACCTGCTGGCTGACAAATCTCGGGAACCCTGTCCGCTCCGCGATCCCGAGCGCCTTCATCACCTGCCAGCCGGCGAAATTCGAGCAGCCGACGTAGCGGGCCTTCCCGCTCTGGAGCAGATGGTCGAGTGCCCCCAGCGTCTCCTCCAGGCGCGTCTGCCCGTCCCATTCGTGAACTTGGTAGAGGTCGATATGGTCCGTCTGCAGGCGGCGCAAGCTCGCCTCGCAGGCCTCGATGAGGTGGTGGCGCGAGAGTCCGGCGTCATTGGGACCGGGACCCATCTCAAACCGCGCCTTCGTCGCCAGCAGCACTTGGTCGCGGCGACCACTGAGCGCCGCTCCGACGGTCTCCTCGGCCGCGCCCGAAGAGTAGACGTCGGCGGTGTCGATCAAATTCACTCCAGCCGCCAGTGCCAGGTCGATCTGACGGCGTGCGCCGTCGACGTCGATCTCCCCCACATCACGGAACTTTCCGCTGCCGCCAAACCCCATCGTCCCCAGGGTGAGTTCTGAGACGCGCAAACCCGAATGGCCCAGCTGCCGATATTCCATGCTGACTCCTGAGGTCGTGTACCAGCGCAGACTAGCGCTCGTGGCGATCTTGCCATGGGACTGTCGAGCTGGATGTGCGTCCGCCCGCCGCGATGCACGGCGCCGGTCCTAGTCGAGGTTAGGAGCGGCCGAAGAGGTGGGTTTCGAGCCAGTCGTTGCGAAATGCGCCGCGCGGATCGATTCGCGCGACCAAGTCGGCGAAGTCGGCGAAGCGCTCGTAATGACTTGAGATCGCGGTGCCGTCGGCGAGGAACAGCTTGCCCCAGTGGGGCCGCGCCTCAAAAGGGGCGAGGGCAGTCTCGACCTCGCGCACCGCGCGCTGGACCGCCGCCTGCGACCGCTGCCAGGTGAAGTGGATCGCGATCGTTGCTTGACCGTATTGAGGGCTCATCCAAAGCCCGTCCGCCGCGACGGTCCGGATCTCAGAGACCTGCAACAGCGGTCGCATCGTGTCGGCCAGTGAGCGGACCGCCTGGAGCGCCGCTACCGCGTGCTGCCGCGGCACGAGGTACTCGGACTGAATCTCGTCGCCGGCGCTAGGGGTGAAGCCCAAGCGGAAATGCGGAAGGCGCTCCGACCAAAGGCCCGGAACTCCAAGCTGCGGCGTGCAATTCACCGGGTCAAGACCGGCGATGACGTGCTGGTCCCTAGTCGCTGCCACGGCTCCGAACAGGTCGGCGCGGACCCGCTCGGGCGCTGCTGTTACGCGTTCCTTGACCCACACCCGGTCCACAGCCTCGCCCCAGTTGGTCAACAGGCTGACGCTATAGCCGCTCGAGGTGATGGCATCGAGGTGCTCGAACACTGCCTCCCAGGGAAGAACCTCGAAGACGCGCTGGCGAATTTCGTAGGCTGGCTCGACGTCAAGGGTGAGCCGCGTCACCACGCCCAACGCTCCAAGGCCGACGACCAAGCCGTTGAAATCGGGGTCGGCCCGTGATGCCGTCAGGACGTCGCCCGCGGAGGTGACAATCTCGATGGCCGCTACCGCGGTCGCGAGATTGCCGTTGGCGTCGCCCGATCCATGGCTCGCGGTGGTCACGGCACCAGCGACCGAGATGTGCGGCAGCGAGGCAAGGTTCGCCAAAGCCACGCCCTCGGAGGTAAGTGCCAGCGCCAACTGCCCGTACGTCAGACCAGCTGCCACCGACACCGTGTGTGCCGCGTGATCCACCACCACCTCCGCAGGGAGGCCGCTGACCGTGAGCTGCTCAGCCGAGTCAGCAATGTCAGTGAACGAGTGACCCGAGCCGAGCGCTCGGAGCCGCGGTGCAGACGCGGCGATCTCCTGCACCTGCTCGAGCGTGGACGGGCTGTGCAGGCCACGAGCGCGATATGTGTAATTGCCGGCCCAGTTTGTGCGCCGCACGCGTGGGACGATAGTCACATCCAGCGCACCGGCGGCTCGCCCCTTGCGCCAGCCCCCCGGGGGCGCGCCATCGGTCACCGTCGGAGCCCACGGTACGCACACGCCAGATCAGGCCTCCCGCAAGCCTGACGGCGCTGAGCGCTCTGCGGCCAACTAGCGCCGAGCGACGCTAGCAAGAAGTTATTACGCGGTCACCGTTGGAACTGGTGTGGGCGTCACGGCGGCGCTGCGCAGGTAGATCAGGACGCTGACGATGAGAACCCATACGAGCAGTACGAGAAACGCGGGAAAGAACGCTGGCGAGGCGCACACGATCCCGATAACGATCGCGACCCAGCCAAGCCACTTCGGCAGCGGCGCGCCGCGCAGAATCGCTACGCCGGAGGCGATCGCAAAAACAGCGGCACCGATCGCAACAGTGAAGAACACGTCGTTGTCGAGCACATTGAGTGCTTGCGCTGCGGATGGCGAAAGGCGGCTCGGGACATCTGTGATCGACCAGTCGATCCCGATAACGACCGTCAAACCCGCCGCCATCAGCACCGCGCCGGCGAGCATCACGCTGGCTGCGGTCTCCGCGGCAGGCGCGCGGCGCAGATAACCGAGCAGTGAGCCGGCAAAGAACACCAAGAACAGCATTGCGAAGATGGTGACGAGGTCGGTGGCCCGCTCGCTGCTGCGGTGCGCCACGAACCAAGCGATCACTCGCGCGCCACTCGCCTTGGAGTCTGGCGAGTTGCCGCTGGCAAAGAACGAGACGACGGCCAAGCCAACGAAAAGTACGCCCGTGACGGGCGCTGACAACCGGATCAAACGCGCGGACATCCGTGCTCCTCCCTCGAAATGGCGCCCCGCGGCGGGACTGTACTCCAACGAGGCCGATCATCAAAGGAAAGGGTCCTCGCGAGGACCCTGGAGGCATCGTGGTCAAACGCCGGAGCCGGCAAACGCAGTATGATCACTAGAGATAGATCTGCCGTGATACATCATCGCCGCTATGTATCTACGCACGATGGATATGCTCTAGGAGTGCGTGCGCACGAGCTCTATCAAGTCGGGCGGACCCTCATCGACGCCTCGCGGCGCGCCCAAGATGCCGACCAGCGAGGCACGTCGCTGAGCGAATCCCTCGTGCTCGGCGACCTGCAAACCCACGGGCAAAGCTCGATCAGCGAGATCGTCGCGCGCACCGGAATCGCCCAAAGCCGCGTCTCGGTCTGCATCCAGAGCCTCGTCAGACGCGGCTGGGTGCTGACCACGCCCGACCCGGCCGACGGCAGGAAAACACTCGCCCGCGTGAGGGACCGCGCTCGGAAGGAGGGCAAGAAGCGCCGCGCGACCGACGCCAATGACGCACTCGCGCCCCTTCTAACGCGGTGTTCTCCGAAAGAGCGCAAAGCGATCACACGCTCCCTTGATCGGCTCTACGCGCTGGCCGCCAACACCAACGACGAGCGGCTCAAGGAACAGCACCGCGGGCGAGTGGGCGATCCTGGACTCGAACCAGGGACCTCTTCCTTATCAGGCACGCCCGTTGTAGAGCCCTGAGAGGCGCGGAACCCTAGTGTTTACGGGCGTTTCGCGCCTCTCGGACGTTCGCGAGCACGGCCGGATTTGTGCGCGGATTTCCGGCGATTTCCGGCGATAACGGCAGCCCTGCCAATTCTCGAGACTCCGTGTCGGGCGCTTCCAGTCGCTCATGGTCATGGCGAGAGCGCTAGCCTCGCCACCGTGAGGCTTCCTACGGCTCGGACCTTAGCTATCGCGCTGGGCCTCTATGTCGCCGTGACCGTGGCTGTGGCATTCGCGTCCGGGATCGCGTGGGGCACGTTTCTCGGAGCGCTCGGGACCGCCGTGGGAACACTGGGCCTCGCGTACTACTCGTATCGCGCCACTAGAGCGTCACAAGCACTAGAGGGCACAGCGCTCGAGACCCTCGCAGCCACGAAGCTGCAGGCGACGGCGGCAGACGACGCAGCTCGTCAAGCGGAGCGGGCGCGGATCGACGCGCTGGCGCCGATCATCGACCTGGAACTTTCGCCCCGGAAGGAGTGGTACCGGACGGTCGGCGATCCCTCGAGCGAGACGCGGCCTCTCCGTGTACGCCTCCGCCAAGTAGACGTTGAATGGAGCGTCAACACGAGCGGGAGCACCGGAATGAGTCTCGACTTCGCGCTTACAAACTTCGGCAAGACGACCGCCTTCGTGGAGTTCAAGCCGGGGCCGTTCACGCCAATGCCAGGCGAGTTAATTCGCGTCGCGCCCGGCGCGACAGAAAAGCGCCACGGCGACCATCTCTGGAGCAACCGCCCAGACGACCCCGCAGACCAACCTCGAGCTCTGCACGTGGAAGCAGAGATCCGCGGTCCATTGACCGAGTCCACAATCGACACGCTGACGTGGGTCGGCGAGATCACGATGCTCAGCCCGAGCGGCCCGGGAAACGTGCTGCAGGTAACGCAGCCAAGCGTGCTGCACATGACGGCGTTCGAGGTTCGCCGCGCATACCCCGCCGGCAAACCCCCCGAGTCAGCCCTGCCGAACTAGCTCCGCAGACGATGCTCTGGGCGTTTCTTCTAATCATGGTGCTCTGCCGGTTCCTGGTGTGGTTCGGGCTGGCGCTCGTGGAGATGGTGCTGATGGCGCTGTCGAGTGCCGTGTGGCTCGTGGGTGCGCTCCTGGCGTTGCGGTGGCCGGCCGCGGCTGCCGGCTGGCAGAGGTCGGCCGTGGGGCTGTGGGGTGTGACGATGAGCGTCGCCCGGGCGATGGATGCTCGTCGCCGGTGGTTGCTGCCGAACGACCGGCGCCCCGCAGCTCGGTAGGCACTCGGAACGCCTCATGTGGTGGCCTCTGCGGGGCTGTGGCTCGCCGCCTCGGCGCGCGAAGGGGTGAGGCGGGCCGGGCTGGCAGAACGGCTCGCAGCGGCTCGCGAGGTTTGAGCGGGCCGCCGGCGCCGGGCAAAGACCGGGCCGACGTCCCACTCGCGCCCCAGCCGGGCGCCGCCGCGCGACGACCAACCCCAGAAGGTCGCCGCGCGACGATCGGTGTTCAGGCGGCGCCCAGGTGTTCACGATCCCGCTTGCGGACCGCCGCTGAGCTCGGGCTCACCATCTCCAGGTAAGCGGTCTCGAGCTGCCCGCGCGTCGTCGAGGCCCGCTCACGCAGACCGGCCGACGACTCTTCGCTCTTGGCGATCTGCGTGCAGTCGCCGAGCGCCTTGCTCAACCGGTCGATTCTGTCCTGGTCGGCATCGACCGGCGAGGCGATCGCGCCGAGTTTCGTGACGAGCGCCGCGACCCGCGGCTCGGCGGCATAGGGCGCCAGCTCGGCCGCTGCCGACCGGATAGCGCGCTGCGCCGCGACGCTGATCTCTGCTGTGGTGGTGGCCATCGTCATCACTCCTGTTCGGTTGGTTGGTCAGCTTTCGTCGCCGGCTCGGCCGGCAAGGGTTTCTGCGAGTGGCCGGGTGTGCGGGCCGACCGCGGCGAGTTGGCCGAACGCGCGCGCGCCGCCGGTCGCGCGCATCGCGTATCCGAACGCGCGCTCGACCCCCGGCCGCGCGTCCTGGCCGGACCGCAGCCCCGCCGCGCGACGCGCCGCGTTCTGCTGGTCCGCGACTTCCAGGTAGCCGACGATCTCCTGGCCGAGAAGGCGGGCAGCATCATCGACGCGACGTCCGTGCTCAGCCCGCACGCCGCCGAGGCGCTCAGCCTCCGCTAGCGCCGCCGCGACCCTCTCCCGCTCCGCCTGCTCACGCGCTAGGGACAGACCCCGGACGCGCGGCTCCGCTAGTCACGGTGCCCTCTCCCCGGAGCGCGGCCAGCAGCTCGCCATAGCGAAGCGCGGCGCTTCCTCTAGGTGAGCGCTCCGCTTGCTCCCAGCGCAACACGCAGGCCCCCGACACCCCAACGGCGCCACCGACCTCGCGCAGCGAAACGCCGGCGCGCTCACGAATCGCGCGGGCCTCGCCGGACCGGGTTAGGGCGCGGACCGCGGCCAGGTCGCAGAGTTCCTCGACAGTCGTGCGGCTTGCGGTAGCGATGCTCACGGTGGCACATGGTAAACGTAGAGGTGCCATATGCAACCCCCGAGTAGCGTGCCACATGCCTTGGTAAAGTCCATCTAGAGGCTTGCCAACGTGTCACCGATGCGTTAGCATTACCTCGATGGACGGCGACACCGAACACGCAGGCGAGCGGCGCGCGCGAGTGACCATAAGCCACGGCGGGCCGCCGCGCGCGGACCTGTTCCCCGGCTACGCGATCTCGGTCCGCTTTGAGGCGGCGATCGACGCCGACTGGCTCGACTGCCTCGTGCGGCTTGACCTCGACGCGCGCGGCCGCAGCGTGCGCTGCGTGGGCGTCCACCTCGAGGCGCGCGACGACACGGAGCTGACAGCCCGCGGCATTCGGCAGGTGCCGCTCGGCGAGTTCGTGCGACTCGCGATAGCGGGTGCCCTGCGGCCGGTCGAGGTCCGGCCGGCGACGGCGGAGGGCCCCGCACACGTCGTGATCCCGAACGCCGGACCCGCGGACATGGCCGAGCCGCTCGAGGTGGCGAGCCGTGGGCCACGGCCGCAGCGACACCTGCCTGACGAGGTGCTGCGCGAGGCCGCAGCGATCTACCTGGCCGCAGAGGACAACCCGACCGCCGCCGTCCGGCAGCTGCACTCGCAACGGCCGATCAGCTACTCGACTGCCGCCAGGTGGGTCAACCTGGCCCGCCAGCGCGGCTACATACCACCCACGAAACGCCCAAAGAAGGAGAGTGAGTGACATGGCCAGACGACCAAGCGGCGCAGTCCTCGAGCACGTCGGCAAAGACGGCCGGGTGTACCGCAGCCTGCGATTCAGCGCATACGGCACACGGAGGTTCGTGCGTCTCGGGTGCGTGAGCGAGGCCGAGGCGGAGCGCGAGCTGCGCCACACTCTCGCCGACGTCGAGCGAGGCGTCTGGCGGCCGCAGGCGGCCGTCGAGGCGCCGCGCGAGATCCCGACGTTTCACGAGTTCGCGGCGATGTGGTGGGACCGCTACAAGCGGCAGCTAGCGCCGAGCACGCGCGAGAATTACTGCTGGCGGTTGGAGACACACCTGCTGCCATTCTTCGCCGCGGTCCGCCTCGACGAGATCACCTTCGACCTGGTGGAGCGGTACGTCGCCGCGAAGCTCGGTGAGGATGACCCGCTCTCACCGCGGTCGATCAACATGACCGTGACGACGATGGCGGCGATCCTCGAGGTTGCGGTCGAGCGGGAGCTGATCGCTCGCAACCCGGCGAAGGGTCGCGGCCGGCGGGTGCGTGAGCGGGCACCGCGCCGCAGCCATCTCGAGAGCGCCCAGGAGGTCGCGGCGCTGCTTGCCGCGGCGGGCGAGCTTGACCGGGAGGCGCGAGCCGACCGCCAGCACGTCGAGCGTCGCGCGATGATCTCGACGCTGACGTTCGCCGGCCTGCGAATCGGTGAGCTGCTCGCGCTGCGCTGGCGCCACGTCGACCTCGCGGCCGGGTGGCTGGAGATCGGCGAGGCCAAGACGGACGCCGGCAGGCGGCGTGTGAAGCTCCGTGGCGCCGTGCGTGACGAGCTGCTCGCGGTAAGGTCGCGGCGGCCGGGCGCGCCGGACGATCTCGTGTTTCCGACCGGCCTGGGCGGCGAGCAGTCTCCTGAGAACTTCAGGCGGCGTGTGCTCGGCCCGGCGGTGAAGCGGGCGAGCGAGCGGCTTGTCGAGCGTGGCTTGCAGCCGTTGCCGGACCGGCTGACGCCTCACAGTCTGCGCCGCACGTTCGCGAGCGTGCTGTACGCGCTCGGCGAGGATCCCGGCGTCGTGATGGACGAGATGGGCCACACCGACCCAGGCCTGGCGCTGCGCGTCTACCGCCAGACGATGCGCCGCGGCGACGACGAAAAGCAGCAGCTTCGCGCGCTCGTCGAGGGCCGCGAATTGGCAGTTATTGGCATTCGGGGCGATGAGGCGGCTACTTCGCCCGTCGAGGTTGAGGCCGCCTAACCCGAGAAGTTGAGTGTTTGCGGGCTGTTTCGGAGTGGGCGATCCAGGACTCGAACCTGGGACCTCTTCCTTATCAGAGAAGCGCTCTAACCGACTGAGCTAATCGCCCGTTGCAGGGCGCGATTCTAGCGGGGGTCGGCAGCGTGCAGGCGCCGCGCGAGCTCGAGTGCCTCGTGCGGCGAGGAGAAAGTGAGCTCGGCGCGATAGGTACCACCGCGCGCGACGGCGACGTGCACGTCGGCACCAAGCGCGCTCGCCAGCGCATCTGCGATCACCGCGCACGCCTCGGCCTGGTCCGGGTGGGGTGCTGTCGTTCTCTCCTTCGCGCCCCCGGGCGCGCCGCCGCGCTGGTTGCTCTCACGGGCTTGTTGCTCGAGTGTTCTGACCGACCACTGCTCGCGGGCGGCGCGGCGGGCGAGTGTCCGCCGGGCATCGTGATCGTTTGCGAGCAGCAGTGCCCGGCCGTGGCCCTCGCTGAGGCCCCTTTGTTCGAGAAGCTCCAACGTTTCGTCGGGGAGATCCAGCAGGCGCAGGAGGTTTGACACGGCGACGCGGCTGCGGCCGATACGCAGGCCGACCTCCTCGCGCGAAAGCCCCAGCTCCTCAACGAGGGCTGCACAGGCGCGCGCTTCATCGACCGGGTTGAGGTCCTCGCGCGCCATGTTCTCGATTAGCGCGAGCTCCAGCGACGCGGCGTCATCGCGCGGCCGCACGAGCGCCGGAATCAGTTCGATGCCCGCGAGCTGGGCGGCTCGCCACCGCCGCTCGCCCGCGATCAGCTCGTATTTGCCGCCGGGCATCGGCCGCACCAAAATCGGCTGCAGCATGCCACGCGACTGCAGCGAGCCGGCCAGCGCGGCCAGCGTGTCGTCGTCGAAATGACGTCGTGGCTGGTGGGGGTTAGGCGCTATCAGCTCCACTGATAGCTGGCGCAGATCATCGCGGTCGCTGTGAGGTGTCGACGACACCGAAAGGATCGCCGAGAGGCCGCGCCCCATGCCGCGCTGGCGGCCGTCGGAGTCGGGCGAGGTGCCCGGCCAGCTAGCCATCGCCGGCAACCTCCCGCGCCAGCGCCACGTAGGCATCCGAGCCCGCGCAGAACGGGGCGTGGAGCGTCACCGGGACACCAAAGCTCGGCGCCTCGCTGAGGCGGATGTTGCGCGGTATCACCGTGTCAAAGACGAGTCCCGGGAAGTGCTCGCGGACGTCTCGTTCGACGTCCCGACCGAGGCGCGTGCGGTTGTCGTGCATCGTCAGAAGCAAGCCGCCGACGCTGAGGCGCGGGTTGAACTCGCGCTGGATAAGGCCGATCGTGTCCAGCACCTGCGCGAGCCCTTCGAGGGCGAAGTACTCGGTCTGCACCGGCACGATCACGCTGTCGGCGGCGACCAGCGCGTTTACCGTGAGCGGGCCGAGCGAGGGCGGGCAGTCGATCAGGACGAACGAAAACCGTTCGCGCAGTGGGGCAAGCGCGTCGTGCAGGCGGCGCTCGGATCCGGGCACTGTTGGCAGCTCGACGGATGCGCCCACCAAGCCGCTGCCCGCGGGCATCAACCACAGCCTGTCGACCGGGGTCTCGTGGATAGCCTGCTCAGCATCGCACGCGCCACAGAGGACGTCGTAGACGTTTGGCGACAGCGCGCGGGGCTGTCCGAGCCCGACCGTCGCATTGGCCTGCGGGTCGATGTCGACGATCAGTGCACGGTGCCCGGCCGCTGCCACCGCGGCCGCAAGGTTGACGGCTGTCGTCGTCTTGCCAACCCCACCCTTCTGATTCGCGATCGCGAACACGCCCACATCGGACAACTTAGCGGTCCGTGCTGCGCTGCCGCGACTCAGTGCCGCCGGCGCGCGCCGTGAGCGCGCGGCGACGCCGCGCCCAACCAGGCCTGGCTGTGGGCGCTCCGACCGCTCCAAAACCTCGGCGCTGCGGGCTCTTGGGCTCACGAGTGCTATCCGCGTGACCGCTTGCGCGCCACACCGGGCCGGCGAGGGAACCGGGCCGGGGTTTCCGCAACCTTTGCGTACATGACGAGGCGGCGATCCACGCTGCCAGCATAGGGTTCCGTTCGGACCGTACCGGCCGCCTCCAGGCCGGTTTCCGCGGCCGCCGCCGTGCCGGCGCGCAGCTCGGCCTCGCTCACGGCGCCTTTCCACGCCACCAGCGTTCCGCCGAGCACCAGCAACGGCGCGGCGTACTCACACAACAGCGCAAGGGGCCCGACAGCCCGCGCGGTCACGAGATCCTGGCCGACCAGCCCCTCATCCCAAGATTCCACGCGGGAGCGCACCACCGAAACATTCTCGGCCTGCACCACTACCCGGGCGCGCTCGAGGAACTCGCACTTGCGCCCGGCGCTTTCGACCAGCGTCACGCGCGCGACGGGCAGCGCGATCGCCAGTACAAGTCCCGGGAATCCCGCGCCCGAACCGACGTCGGCGATCGTGCGCGCGTCGCGCACCGCCGGCAGATCGACAGCGCTCAACGAGTCGGCGAGATGGACGTCCACCGCCCGCTCTGGCTCGCTGACCGCGGTCGGCGCGTGAGGGTCGCCGGCCAGGTGCTCGAGCAACGCCAGCAAGCGCGGGCCTGCGGCCGGCTGCAGTCCGTGGCGCTGCGCGAGCTGCTCGACGCGCTCGGCGACGCTCACGCGGCGCGGCGGATTCGCGCGATGTAGTCGGCGTAGCGCTCGCGCATCTCGGCTAGACGGCCTGTCGCATAGGCGTCCAGATCCGGCGTAATGCGCGACTCCAGGAGCGGCAGTACGTCCTCAACAAGCGCGACGCCGCGGGCCATCCACTGGTAGTAGCTGCGCCCGCCGTGCCCGTAAGGGCCGTAGAGCCGGCTGCGCGGAAAGCGCTCAATCAGCCAGCGAAAGAGGGCCTCGTGGCGTACATGCATTCGCAGCGTCACCTGGGGCTGCTTGCCATCACCGCCGAATGAGCCCTCGCCGATCAGTATCCCGGTGACTACTCCCTCTTCGAAAGGCGTCAGCGCGACCACGCCGGCGAGTGTCGCAGGTTTGGCGGATGTTGTTTCACCGCCGAGAAAAACGTGAAACGAGGCCGCCTCGCGCTCAGGCCCCGGCTGGCGTGACGATCAGGCGGCGGTTCGGTTCGTCTCCCTCACTGTACGTGCCAACATCGCCGCGATCGCGCAGGTACTCGTGAACAAAGCGCCGCTCGGTTGCCGGCATCGGCGACAGGGCGACCTCTCGTCGCTCGGCGACCGCGGTCAGCACTGCGCGGTCGGCCTCCCCGCGCAACTCCACTTCGCGCCGCTCGCGATAGCCCCCCGCGTCAACGACAACCCGGAGTCCCTCTCCGCCGCGCAGCACGATTCGCTGCGCGAGGTGCTGCACCGCGTCGATCACGGTGCCGCGCTCGCCGACCACGGACTCCACGTCGGCGCCGGTGATGGTGCCGCGCAGCACCCCGTCCAGCTCTTCAACCACGACCTCGGCGTCGAGTCCGAAGGCGTCGATAAGGGTCGCCAGCACCTCGCGCAGCGCCTCCTCCGGAGCCGGCCCTGTGTCGTCGATCGTCATCCGGCGATCCGCGCCTCGCTCACGAGCGTCAGCGCCGCCGGCCTGAGCGTTTCTTGCGCTTCCGTGGCGGTTGGCGCGGCGGCCCGCTGCGCGCCGCCGGACTCGTCCGCACGGCCGTTCGCACCACGCCCTCGGTGGCACGCCCGTTGGTACTCGCGCCGGCGGTCGCTACGGCCAGCGGCGGCGGCGTACCCGCGCGGCGGCGGATGAACCACTGCAGGGGGATCTGCGTCATGTTTGTCGTGATCCAGTAGAGCAGCAGCCCGGCGGCGAACTGGAGGATGAAGATCGTGAACACGAACGGCAATCCGAGCATCATCAGGCGCTGGTTACGGTCCATCGCCGCGGTCGAGAAGTACGACGTCACCACCATCGAACCGACGTAGAGCACCACCAGCACGCCGAGCACCCAGCCCTGCGCCTTCGCCGTGATGTCGGGAATGAACAAAAAGGCACCCGAGTGGGCCAACACCGAACTGCAGCCATGCTTGGCAGTCTGCGCCGATGTTATGTAGCCATGAGCCTTCAGTGCCGGTCCGCAGATCTTCTTCTTCAAGTCGGTTCGCAGCATGTAGATCAGCGACACGAACACCGGCAACTGGACCAGCATCGGCAAGCAGGAGGCGAGCGGATTGACGCCGTTCTCCTTGTAGTACTTCATCGTCTCCTCGCTGAGACGTTGCTTGTCGTCCTTGTACTTCGCCTGCAGCTTCTTGAGCTCCGGGGCGTGGATCTGCATCTTGGCCATGCCGCGGAATTGCTTGAGCGTGATCGGCAGCGTCACGACACGAATCACGATCGTCAGCCCGATGATCGCCCAGCCCCAACTGCCACCGACGACCGAGTGGATGTAGATCAGCACCTGCTCAAAGACCTTGATCAGCGGCCCAAAGGCGTCCTCAATGACGTTTGCCTGGATCATGGGAAGGTCTTCGTGCCCTCGGTGCTCGGGCGTGTGAGGTCGCGAAACAGATGTTGCGCCGCGACGGGGTCAAAGCCGCCGTCGCTCCACGGGTTGCAGCGCAGCAGCCGCCAGCCGGCGAGCACGAGCCCGCGGAGTATGCCGAACTCGCGGATTGCCTGCACCGCATAGCGCGAGCAGCTCGGCTCGTAACGGCAACGCGGGCCGAGAGCCGGCGAGATCACCCTTTGGTAGAGGATTAGGGGTGCCACTGCGATTTCGCGGCCGATGCGCTTCACGACGATGCGCCGCCTTCGTGGTGGGCTTTTGCAAGCAACTCCTCGAGCGCGCCGCCGATTCCCTCGAGGCCACGCGTCGTCGCGAGCTCCAACGCCGCGGCGCGAGCCACGAGGACGACGTCCTGGCCCGGCTGGATTGCCTGCCCCTGCGCCGTGCAGGCCTCCCGCAGCAGTCGTTTGACGTGGTTGCGCTCCACCGCGCCCCCAACCTTGCGCCCGACCGACAGGCCGACGCGCGACGGCCCGTCGCCCTGGCGTGGGAACGTGTACAGCACGAGGTAGCGGTTGGCCACCGAGCGACCCTGTCTGTACACGCGGTCGAACTCCGCGCTACGTGACAGTCGCCCCGTCGGACGCCGCGAGGCAGTGCCGTGCTGGCGCTCGGCCACTAGGTGGTGAGTCGCTTGCGGCCCTTGGCGCGGCGGCGCTTCAGCGTCAACTGTCCGGCGCGCGTGCGCATGCGGGCGCGGAACCCGTGCGTGCGGGCGCGCTTACGCTTCTTCGGCTGGTAGGTGCGCTTCATCGCCAGGCGCGCGGCGGTCAGATCTCGCCGCAGTCGGAGCCAGTATAGCGGGCCGACGGTCGCGCTCCCGCGCCTGCGACGCCACCCGTTTTTCCCGCCAAATGCGCTCTGCCAAGCAAGCGACGGCAGCACGCGTTGGTATATTCGCCCGCTCCGGGGATTAGCCGGATCCCCCATTAACTGTGATGAGCCGACCCATGACGGGAGGACGGCGCGCGTCGTGTCGGGCAACCTCGAGCAGACCTGGCAGGAAATTCAACTCGCACTCCGCGAGTCTGTTGGGGAGCGCGCTTACGGGCTTTGGCTTGCGCCCCTGCGCTGCGTTGGTCTCGAGGGCGACACGCTCGTTCTCGCCGGGCCACCAGAGGTCCTCGCCTGGGCCTCCGGCCGACTCGGTCCGGCATTGCACAGCGCCAGCGCCTCCGTCTTCGGCCGCGCGATCGCGGTGCGCGTCGCACCAGACGACGGCCCCGCCGCAGCCGCGCCTGCGCCACCGGCGGCCTTTCCCAAGGACACCGGCCCGAACCCCCGCTACACCTTTGAGCAGTTCGTAATCGGCACCTCCAACCGCCTAGCGCACGCCGCAGCGCTGTCGGTCGCCGAACTGCCGACACAGGCCTACAACCCACTGTTCATCTACGGCCCGCCCGGCCTTGGCAAGACACATCTTCTGCATTCCATCGGCAACTACATTCATGCGTTTGGCGGCGGTCTGACCGTGCGCTACGCCACCGCCGAGGACTTCACCAACGCCTTCCTCGCCGCACTCGCCGCACGAGACACCGGGCAGTTCAAGGCGCGCTTTCGCGGCGTCGACGTGCTGCTGATCGATGACGTGCAGTTTCTCGAGCGCAAGGCGCGGAGTGAAGAGGAGATGTTTCACACCTTCAACGCGCTGTACGAGGCCGGCAGCCAACTCGTGGTCACCTGTGACCGCCTACCCTCCGACCTCGCCGGCGTCGAGTACCGCCTACGGGAGCGCTTTGCCTCCGGCCTCGTCACCGACATCGAGCGTCCCGACAACGCAACGCGCGTTGCAATTCTGCGCAAACGAGCGCTCTACGACGGAATCGAGATCAGCGACGACGCCCTGGTTTTGCTTGCCGACAGCGTCACGACCAACGTGCGCGCGCTCGAAGGGGCCTTAACGCGCGTGGTTGCTTTCGGCTCGCTTCAGCGTCGCATACTCGACAGTTCACTCGTTGCCGAGGCGCTCGCACGCCAAGGCCTAACCATCGCCCTGACCGCACACATCACAATCGCCCAAGTACAGGCAGCGGCATGCGCCTATTTCAAGCTCAGTGAGAGCGAGCTCCTCTCACGTTCACGTCTCGAACCCATAGCCTGGGCGCGCCAGGCGGCGATGTATCTCTCACGCGAGTTGACAAGCCACTCACTTCCGCGCATCGGCCGCGAGTTTGGCGCCCGCGACCACACAACAGTTCTTCACGCCTGCCGCCGCGTCGTCGTCCAGATCGCCCGCAACCCGGCGGCCTTCGCCGACATCGAAGCGCTCACAACAATGCTTTCCTCCTCGGCCTGACCACAGGCCTACGCACAGTCCCTCCACACCGAGAGCGCAGCATCGTCCCCACGACATGGGAGCATGACGGCAATCCACACAAGCTCACACCCCCTACAGCTATGAGGATTCACAACCGTTGTTGATATGAAAGTCACTCTCTCCACCGCAGCTTTCCTTGGCGAGCTGCAAACAGCCTCACGTGTCGCCTCCTCGCGCAGCGCAGTCCAGGCGCTTTCTGGTGTCCAGCTGGAGGCGGGCGACGATGGTCTCGAGCTGCGCGCTACCGACATGGAGGTCGGCCTGCGGCTACAACTGGATGCAACAGTCTCTGTGCCAGGCTCCGTTGTTCTTCCTGCGCGCTTGCTGCTCGATGTGGTGCGCGCGCTCGCCGGCTCCGAGCTGACCCTGGAGCTGCGCGCCGAGCAGCACGATGTCGAGCTCGTCTGTGGAACCGCCGTTTTCCACCTGCGCACGCTTCGAGGCGAAGACTTTCCTCGTCTACCCGAGCCGCCTACCGCCGACATTGTCCAACTCGACGCCGCGGCCTTCATCGACACCGTCGCACGAGTCGCACGGTCGGCTTCGCGTGACGAGACGAGGCCAATACTCACCGGCATCCTCGTGTCGGCGTCAGCCTCTTCACTACGCATGGTCGCGACCGACTCCTACCGCCTCAGCGTGAAGACGACGACGCTTGAGACTGCGGTGACGGCGCCATTTGAGGCAAACGTGCCGGCGCGTGCGCTGCAGGAGCTGGCGCGCATCGCCCAGCAGGCCGGGGTCGAGCAGATCGGCGTGGCGCGGCTTGAGAACCAAATCGTCTTCAGCCTGGGTGACGCCACCAACGGTGCTGGCAGCGCGGTGCTGTCTTCGCGGTTGATCGACGGGCAATTCCCCAACTACCAGCAACTCCTCCCGGACAGCGCCGATCACGAGCTGCGCGTTGCACGCGAGGAGCTGACGGAGGTGGTCCGGCGCGTCAGCCTGCTGGCGCAGAAGAACGCGCCCCTGCGTCTCGGCTTCAACGACGGCGAGCTCCGCGTATCGGCGCAGACGCCGGACGTCGGCGAGGCGCACGAGACGCTGCCGATCCCGTTTGCGGGTGAGCCGTTTGAGATCGGCTTCAACCCGGAATTCTTCCGCGACGGACTCGAGAGTCTCGAGTCCTCAGAGGTGTTGATCAAGCTGACCAGTCCGCTGCGCCCGGGTCTGATCGAATCCGCTGACGGCAGTGGATTCGTCTATCTGGTCATGCCGATCCGCCTGGGCACGTGAACCGCTATGCAAGTCGAGCGTGTCCGTGTGCGCGACTTCCGCTGCTACGAGGATGCCGAGGTGACGCTGGGTGAAGGACTGACGCTGGTGCACGGCGCCAACGCCAGCGGCAAGACAAACCTGCTCGAGGCGCTCTATTTCGCCTGCACGGCGCGGTCGTTTCGAACCTCCAACGAGCGCGAGTTGGTGCGCTTTGGCGCCGCCGCGACGCGTGTCGTACTGGAAGGCTCTGACGAGGACGGCCAGCACGAGATCGCGATCGGCTTCTCGCCGGGAGAACCCAAGCGCATATCCCTCGACGGCGCCCCACTCGAGCGCCTCCTCGACGCCCCTCACCGGCCGCTCGTCAGCGTCTTTTCGCCGGACCGCCTCGAGCTCATCAAGGGCGCACCGCGGCTCCGCCGTGCCCACATTGACCAGCTCGTCGCCGCGTTATGGCCGGCTCGCGCGGCGACCAGGCGTAGCTACGGTGAAGCCCTCGCGCAGCGCAACGCCCTGTTGCAGCGCGTGCGCGCCGGACGAGCCGATGCCCAGTCGCTTCGGCCCTGGGACCTCGAGCTCGCCACACTCGGCCTCGACCTGGCCGCAAATCGCGAGCGCGCCACGGAGCGGATCGCCGAGCGCTTCGTGAGCCACGCGGAGGACCTTGGTCTGGATGGTGCGCTGACGCTGTCCTATCGCACGCGCTCGCAGGCGACGGACGCCGAGGGACTTGCCGCGGAGTTTGCCGCGGCGCTACCGAACGATCTTGCCCGTGGCTACAGCACGCACGGACCGCATCGCGACGATCTGATCGTGCGCCGCGACCGTCGCGACCTGCGGGCTTACGGTTCGCAGGGCGAACAGCGAGTCGCGCTGCTAGCGCTCCTGATCGCCGAGCGCGACGCGCTGGCCGCCGAGCGCGATCGTGTGCCGCTGATGTTGCTCGACGACGTGATGAGCGAACTCGATGTGGGGCACCGTGGCCGCCTCGCTGACGCGTTGGTCAAGCACGGCCAAACCGTGGTTACCACGAGCGAGCTCGAGCACGTCCCGGGCTGGGACGCCGACGACGTCGCGCGTGTTGCCGTCGAGCCGCTGGCACGCACGACAGGCGGAGCGCTCACCCGATGAACCGTCGCGCGCCGCGACCGCTGAGCTTGGCTTTGGCGACGCTCAGCGCGCGGCTCGAACCGGCGAGCAAACTGGCCGCGATCCAGGGTTGCTGGGAGACCGTTGTGGGTGAGGCGATCGCCCAGCGAGCACAGCCGGTCGCCGAGCGTTCGGGCGTACTTGAGATCGCGTGCGAGGACGCTGTCTGGGCGGCGGAGCTCGAGCTCATGGGACCGCAGCTCGTGGTCGCGCTCAACGATGCGGTTGGTGGCGTGGAGCTGCGTTCGGTCCGCGTGCGCGCCGACGCCGCGCGGGGTGCTCGCCGGAGCCCGGATTTTGGCTGATTTGCAGGCATTTTATGCCCTTTTGCGACCTCCGCCTGGGGGGTCTGTGTGCTATTATTCTGTCAACGACTCAAACCCGCCCCGGACCGGCGATGTTGGGCTTGCCACCGGGGCTTTGTCACGTCATTGGAGGACGTTTGGCTAGGACTACGAAGCGCACCGCCGCCGATTACGACGCCCAGGACATCACCGTCCTCGAGGGTCTGGAAGCGGTCCGTAAGCGCCCCGGGATGTACATCGGCTCAACCGGGGAACGTGGTTTGCACCACCTTGTGTATGAGGTTGTGGACAACTCGGTGGACGAGGCGCTCGCCGGCTTCTGTGATGCGGTCTCGGTCACGATCGGCGCCGACAACTCGGTCACCGTCGTTGACGACGGGCGCGGCATCCCGGTAGCGCTGATGGAGAAGGAGGGCCGCCCGGCGCTCGAGGTTGTGCTCACGACGCTCCACTCGGGTGGCAAGTTCGGTGACGGCGGCGGCTACAAGATCTCCGGTGGCCTGCATGGCGTCGGTGTGTCGGTAGTCAACGCGCTGTCTGAGCGTCTGCATGTCGAGGTTCGCCGCGACGGCCACGTCTGGACTCAGGACTACGTGCGTGGAGCGCCGCAGGGCGACATCGCCAAGGGCCGGGCGCTGGCGAAGGGCGAGCGCACCGGCCTGACCGTGACGTTCCTGCCCGACGCCGAGATCTTCGAGGCGGTCGACTTCAACGTCCGCACGCTCGAGGACCGCCTGCGCGAGACGGCGTTTCTCACGCGCGGCCTGCGCATCTCGCTGGTCGACGAGCGCGGCGCCGGCTCTCAGAAAGAGTTCTGCTACCAGGGTGGGATCGAGGACTTCGTCTCCTACCTCAACGAGAACAAGGAGCCGGTCGGCAAGAAGATCGTCTATTTCTCGGGCGAGAGCGACGAGGGCGCCGTCGAGGTCGCAATGCAGTGGAACTCCTCCTACCAGGAGTCGATCTTCTCCTTCGCCAACAACATCAACACGCACGAGGGCGGCAGCCACCTCTCCGGCTTTCGCTCAGCGCTGACGCGCACGATCAACAAGTACGCGCGCGACCACGCGATGCTCCGCGAGAAGGACGAGAACCTCACCGGCGAGGACGTCCGCGAAGGCCTGACCGCGGTGATCTCGGCCAAGCTCCGCGACCCCCAGTTCGAGGGCCAGACGAAGACCAAGCTCGGCAACCCGGGGATGGCTGGCTTTGTCGAGTCGATCGTTAACGCGGGACTGGCCGAGTTCCTCGAGGAGAACCCGGCCGAGGCGCGAGCCGTGATCAGCAAGTCCGTCCAGGCCGCGCGGGCGCGCGAGGCCGCTCGCAACGCCCGCGACCTGACGCGGCGCAAGTCGGCGCTCGAGAACTCCCATCTCCCCGGCAAGCTGGCCGACTGCTCGGTCAAGGACCCGTCGCTCGCCGAGCTCTTCGTCGTCGAGGGCGACTCCGCCGGCGGCTCGGCCAAGCAGGGCCGCGACCGCAATACGCAGGCGGTCCTGCCGCTGCGCGGCAAGATCCTCAACGTGGAGAAGAGCCGGATCGACAAGGTGCTCCAGAACACCGAGATCCAGGCCTTGATCACAGCGATCGGGACCGGCGTCCGCGACGAGTTCAACCTCGAGAACGCCCGCTACCACAAGGTCATCCTGATGTGCGACGCCGATGTCGACGGCGCACACATCCGCACGCTGATCCTCACGCTGCTCTTCCGCGAGATGCAGGAGCTGATCGAGGCCGGCTACGTGTACATCGCCAAGCCGCCGCTGTACAAGCTCAAGCAGGGCAAGCGAGAGCGCTACATCGAGAAGGAGATCGAACTCGAGGAGATCCTCGTCTACGACAAGCTCGAGCGCTTCGAGATCTTCGACCGCAACGGGCAGCAGTTGAAGCTCACCGAGGCGCGGTGGCTCAAGCTGGCGCGCCAGGCGCGCCAGTACGAGGGCCTGTCGGCATCGCTGCGGGCGGTGTACGGCTCCGACGTGATGCGCCTGCTCGCCGAGGCGGGAATCCTCGAGCATGGTGCCGAGAGCACTGACGACGTCGTCAAGCTGCTCGCGAAGACCAACGGCGCGAAGGCGAGCCACAAAGCCGAGGTCATCAAGACCGACGACGAGGATCTCGTCGTCCGGGTCACCGAGGAGACCAGCGGCTTCGTGCGCACGCACCACGTCCAGCGCGGGCTGTTCGAGTCCAAGGACTATCGCCAGCTCGCGACAGCCCATCGCGCACTCACCGAGTTTGCCGGCCAGCCGCCGTTCACGGTTCGTCTCGGCGAACGCACCGGCACCGCGCTGTCCTTCGATGAGCTGCGCGCCGAGGTCCTCGCGATCTCCCAAAAAGGCGAGAAGGTTCAACGCTTCAAGGGGCTCGGAGAGATGAACGCCGATCAGCTGGCCACCACGACGATGGACCCAGCGTCGCGCACCCTCGCACAGGTGAGCATCGAGGACGCCGTAGAGGCCGACCGCGTGTTCTCGATGCTGATGGGCGACCAGGTCGAGCCGCGGCGCGAGTTCATCGAAACCAACGCTCGGCTCGTCGCAAACCTCGACGTCTAGCTGGTGGGGTGATCGGAGATAGCGACTGAGATCCTGAACGGCGGCAACATCGAACCGCGCGCGATCGAGGACGAGATGCGCACGGCGTTCCTCGACTACGCGATGTCGGTGATCGTCTCGCGGGCGCTGCCCGATGCTCGCGACGGGCTCAAACCAGTCCACCGCCGAGTGCTCTACGCGATGCGCGAGCTCGGCCTCACGCCGACGCGCGAGATGGCCAAATCGTCGCGGATCGTTGGCGACGTCATGGGGAAGTACCACCCGCACGGGGACTCGGCGATCTACGACACGCTCGTACGCCTAGCGCAGGACTTCTCGATGCGCTACCCGCTCGTCGACGGCCAGGGCAACTTCGGCTCCGTCGACGACGACCCCGCGGCCGCAATGCGCTACACCGAGGCAAAGCTGACCCGTCTGGCGATGGAGATGCTGCGCGATCTCGACATGGACACCGTCGACTTCGCGCCGAACTACGACGGCAACGAGCAGGAGCCGCTCGTACTGCCGTCGCGCTTTCCAAACCTGCTCGTCAACGGCTCCTCGGGGATCGCCGTGGGGATGGCGACAAACATCCCGCCGCACAACCTGCGCGAGGTGATCGACGCAACGATCGCCTATATCGAGCAGCCGTCGATCACGGTGGAGGAGCTGATGGCTCATCTTCGCGGGCCCGACTTCCCCACCGCCGGGATCATCCTCGGCCGCGCCGGCATCCGCGAGGCGTATGAGACCGGTCGCGGGCGGGTCCGTCTCCAGGCGCGCGCGCACACCGAGCCGCTGAGCCATGGCAAGGAGGCGATCGTCGTCACCGAGCTGCCCTACATGGTCAAGAAGGGTGGCGAGGGCGGCCTGATCCAAAAGATCGTCGCGCTGGTCAACGACAAGCGGGTCTCCGAGATCTCCGACATACGCGACGAATCCGACAAGCGCGGGATGCGGCTCGTGATCGAGCTCAAGCGCGACGTGATCCCAAAGGTCGTGCTGAACAAGCTTTACAAGCACACGCCGATGCAAACCACGTTCGGCGTCAACATGGTCGCCCTCGTCGATGGCGTCCCGCGCACGCTCTCCCTGCGCGACGCGATCCACCACTACGTCGAGCACCAGCGCGAGGTTGTCGTGCGCCGCGCCAAGCACGAGCTCAGCCAGCGCGAGGCGCGCGCACACATCCTCGAGGGCCTGTTGATCGCGCTCGAGAACCTCGACGCGGTCATCGATTTGATTCGTGCCGCGTCCGATCGGGAGGCAGCGCGCGAGCAGTTGATCGCGCGCTTCGATCTCAGCCTGGTTCAGGCGCAGGCGATTCTCGATCTGCGCCTCTCGCAGCTCACAGCTCTCGAATCCGGTCAGATCAAACAGGAGCATGCCGACACCGTCGAGCGGATCGCCGAGTTGCGCGCGATCCTCGGCGACGAGCTGCGCGTTCTCGCCTTGATCAAGGAGGAGCTCGGCGAGATCCGCGAGCAGTTCGGCGATGAGCGCCGCACCGAGATCTCCCACGCCGAAGGGGAGATCGATATCGAGGATTTGATCGCCGACCAGCAGATGGTGATCGCGATCACGCGCACGGGCTACATCAAGTCCCTGCCCCTCGTCACCTACCGCCAGCAACACCGCGGCGGCCGCGGCGTCACCGGCATGGACATGAAGGATGGCGACTTCATCGAGCACCTCTTCATCTGCTCGACTCACGACTACCTGCTGTTTTTCACCAACCGCGGCAAGGTCTACCGCTCCAAGGTCTACGACCTGCCGGAGGCCTCGCGGACGGCGAAGGGACGGGCGCTCGTCAACATCCTGCCGTTGCGCGAGGGCGAACGCGTGCAGTCGGTGCTCTCGACGCGCGACTACAGCGAGGGGCGCTACCTCGTCTTCGCCACTCAGGCCGGAATCGTCAAAAAGACCGAGTTCGCCGCCTACAACACGCCGATCAACGCCGATGGCATTATCGCGATCAAGATCCGCGAGGACGACGAGCTCGTCGCCGTGCGCCGCACCAGCGGCGAGGACGACATTCTGATCGTCTCGCGCTCGGGCAAGGCCGCGCGACTGCTCGAGTCCGCCGTGCGGGCGATGGGCCGCGACACCTCCGGCATGATCGGGATGAACGTCTCGCAGAAGGGCAATCGCGTGCTCGCGATGGACGTCGCCAGCGACGACCAGGAGCTGCTTGTCGTGACCGAGAACGGCTACGGCAAGCGCACCGCGCTCAGTGATTACCCGCGCAAGGGGCGCGGCACGATGGGCGTCAAGACGATCACCTTGACCGAAAACAAGGGCGCGCTCGCCGGAGCACTCGTCGTGCGCGAGCACGAGGAGCTCGTCTTCATCAGCGCCGGTGGCATGGTCCAGCGCACCAGCGTGCGCGGCATCAACCGCTACGGGCGCGCCTCGCAGGGCGTGCGCCTCATGAACCTCAAGGACGACGACACCGTCAGCGCCATCGCGCTGGTCGCTGAGACCGATGACGCCGACGTCGACGACGTGGCGAACGGGTCTACGGCTGGCGAGAACGGCGCCGGCGTAGCCCCGGTGGCGGATTTGCGGGCGCAGGAGTAGCGAGCGTCATCACCTTTCGCTACTCTGCTCGGACCAGAGAAAGGAGGTGGTCCTCAGTTGGTTAACAGTACTTGCGGGACTCTGGAGGTGGCCGGCCGCTAGGTCGGAGCAGTCGGCTGGACCCGCTTAGCGGAATCCAACCCGGACCACCGTCGGACAGGCCGCCGGATCTAGTCCCTCCGGAACACCTGGCTCCACGATGTCGCGGAGACGCGCGTAGCAGCCTGTACGACCAAGTCCACCGGGAGGGCGCCCCACGGGGCGCCCTCTGTGCTTAACGGCGCGCTATGCCGCCGCGGGCAGATAAGCGCGCCACGCGGGCGGGATCGTGGGCGCCGAGACGCGAATGAAAATCTCGGCACGGGGCTGACGAGGAGCCCGTACCGGGTGCATGCCGGACTGCACCGGCGTGCGGTCCGCCTTGCGGCGATTGCACGGCGCGCACGAAGCGACGATGTTCTCCCAGCTCGACAGGCCGCCCTTCGACCGCGGGATCACGTGGTCGACCGTCAGGTTCGCACGCACCCCGCAGTACTGGCACGTCCAGTCGTCGCGAGCGAACACGGCACGGCGCGTGATCTTGCGACGGTGTGCGTCGCGCGGGAGCCGGACGTAGTTCGTCAGACGAATCACAAAGGGGCGGGCCAACGCGATCCGCTCGGCGTGCAACGACCACTGCGCCTCCTCGAGGACCTCGGCTTTTGCCTTGAGCAAAAGGCCGATTGCGCGCCGCACCGTGCACACGTTGATCGGTTCGAACGTCGCGTTGAGCACGAGCACCCGGCCACTCTCCCGCCCGCGCCGCCGGTGCTCGTCGGGCGACGCGGACCTCGTCGGCGGGGTTGGCACCTTGGTCGGCATGCGCGTGGCCGCGAGTCTAGCGCTAGGGCACGCGGTAGGAACCAAGCAAACGAACCTCCTGACAGCGTCCACGGAGCGCCTCGATTGCGTCGGTGACCGGTTCCTGCGCGGTCCCGCCCGCAAGGTCGGCGAAGAACATGTAGTGGCCAAGGCCAATGCGGCGCGGGCGCGACTCGATCCGCGTCAGATTGACGTCGCGCGTCGAGAGCTCGCCGAGACAACTGACCAGCCACCCAGGGGCCTCGTCGCCTCCGCCCCAAAACACGATCGAGGTCTTGGCGTGTTCGCCATGCTCGACGAGCCCCCGCAGCTCCGCCGCGCGCTCGCTGCGCGCCAGCCAGACGAAGCGCGTCGCGTTGTCGGGAACGTCGTCGACATCCTCGTAAAGGACGACGGCACCGTAAAGCTCGGCCGCCAGTCGGTTTCCAAGCGCGGCCTGGGCGCTGCCGGGAGCACCGGCGACGGCTCGAACCGCCTCGGCAGTCGAGCTGGCGGCAACGATTCTCGCGCCCGGCAGCTGAGTGCGCAAAAACGTGGCGCACTGGGCGTTTGCCTGGGGGTGGGAGTAGACGGTCTCGATCTCGTCGAGCGCCAGTGAGTCGGCGACGATCAGGCAGTTGCGAATCGGCTGCACGGTCTCGCCGACGATCGTGACCGCGTCGGCGTCGCCGGCGAGCGTGTCGAGCGTCACGTCCACGGAGCCCTCGAGCGCGTTCTCGATCGGCACCAGCGCGAGGTCGACCTCGCCGTTGTGCACCGCCATCACCGTCCCGTACAGCGTCGCGAGCGCCACCGCCGTCGAATCGTCGGGTGGGGCGGCATCGAGCAGCGCCTGATGGCTGAAGGTGCCCTCCGGACCGAGGAAGCCAATTCGCATCGTCGGTGCCGCGGCGTTCAGGCGTCCTCGAGCAGGGCGAGGCGCAAAGCCTCTTCCTCCTCGGGGGATAGAGTCAACTCGCTCTTGCCATCACGGACCTGCTTGACGTAAAGACGCGCCTGGTCGCGGTGCGAGATCGAGGACAGCACCACCCCTGAGCGCGTGGCATCAAGCAGCACCAGCGACAGCGACTGGCGCCCGGACATCTCGTTGTAGGCGTCGTAATGGACGAGGCCGCGCCTGGCAATCGCCCCATCGAGGCGGGCATCGGCGCTTTGCAGGCGCACGTTCAACCCCTCGGCGACGTCGTCGAGATAGTCGCGCAGCGCCGTGACCTCCCGCTCGAGGCGGACGGCATAGGAAACGACGTCCGTGGCCCGTTGCTCGCCGAGCACCGCGCGCTGTGCCGCGCGCAAGCGGCGTAGCGTCACGGCAAGCGCACCGCACGCGATCAAGGCGATAACCGCCGCAACGGCGGCCCCGACCGCGACGTCGTTGCCGGCCGTGTTAAGCGCGAAGCCCACATCGTGAACCGTATCGACCGCTGACGCTAACCGGCGGCCGCACCGCTCGCGCTACGTCAGCTCGATGTAGTAAACGATCTTGTTGTTGGCGGTATCGGTCTCGCCTGGCACTGGCTCGACGTCGACGGTGAGCTTGAGCGGCACGTGCAGCGGCGGCGTTTGCGTAAAGACGAGGCTCTTCGTGTAGCTCTGGCCGGGTACCGTGTCGGGCTCAGTCGCCGTGGTCACTATCGGGCTGAAGGTCGCCGAGCTCAGCGTCAGCTTGGTTGTGACGTCGTAGGCCGTGTTGTCGCTGTCGTTATCGAAGTTGACGCTGAAGACCATGCCCTGCGAATAGGGCACCTGGTTGATCCCAGGGGTGACCAGCTGCTCCGAGCCGACGTTCACACCGGTCAGCGCGTCGCCGACCGTCCCGACCAGCGCCGGGCCACCAAGATTGGGTGGCGTGGCGCCGAGGATCTTGCCGGCGACGTAGCTCGTCAGCGTCCAGGACTCGCTCGGCAGAAACGTGCTCGATACGACATCCTGGCCGCTGACCGGAATGCCGTTGGTGCCGACCGATGCGACCTGGATGTGGTCGTTCTCGAGCGCCTCCTCGATCAACGGCTCGACGCGCACGGCGTAGATCACGTCAGAGGCGGCGAGCATTCTCATCGCACCGGCGATGTCCTCGATCGCCGTCGTCGCGCCGGTCGACCCGAACGCCGGCGTGATGTCGGCCTGAATCTGCTCCAGCGCTTCCAGGCGGAGGTCGACGACAAGCAGGAAGTTCTGCTGCGCCCCTGCCATCTGCGACGGCACGCTCCAGCCGGCCGCCTCCTGAGCCTCCTGCTTTGCTGTTACCGCGTCCTCGTTGAGCGAGGTCTGGAGCGTGACCAAAGATGTGCCGGTCACGCCGGCGGCGCCGTTGAGAGTGTTGAAGAACGGGGTCGAGACCTGGCTCTGCTGCTCCTCAACGAGCGTGGTCACCTGCGAGTTGTAGTTCTTCAGCGACTGCGTCTCCTGGCTTGCGATGAAGAGCTTTATCCCCAGCACGGCAAGGATTACGACGACAAGCGCGATGGCGATGGCGCCCGCTCGACGCGCGAAGAGAGTGCGCTCGTCCAGCGGCACGCGACGAGCGCCTGGGGCTCGACTCGCTGTGCGCCGGGGAGGCGGTGATTCGATTGCGCGGCGGGGTTCATCACCCTCTTCGAAGAACGACAAAACCGCTCCTTGCGGGGGATTTGGCACCGTCACTATTACTCACGGACGACTTGCCCGCGTTCCATGCAAGTTTCCGATCATCGCGCGTTGCTGGCAGGAAAGCTCCGGTTCACGACGAAGGCGCGCGGGTGAACACTGTCCCGCAACCCACTGTCCCGCGGGGTCCGCGCGTGGCGGCCCGCGATCACGACGGCGATCCTCACAGCGATCCGCATAGCGATCTCGTGCTCGGGCGCTTCCGGATGATCGAACCGCTCGGATCGGGCGGACACGGCACAGTATGGGTGGCGCGCGACGAGCGATTGCGCCGCAACGTCGCCCTCAAGCGGATCCCCCGCGAATTCGACGACGAGAACAAGGACCGCCGTAGGATCGCCCGCGAGGCGCTCGCGGCAGCTCGCCTGTCACACCCGGCGATCGTCGCTTTCTACGAAGCGCTCGCCGACGACCGCGCTTATTACCTCGTCACCGAGCTGGTGGCGGGCCCGTCGCTCGCCGAGCTCTACGCGCAAAAACGGCTGGGAGACCGGGAGCTGATCCGGATCGGCGTGGCGCTCGCCGACGCTCTCAGTCACGCCCACGCACGCGGCGTTGTGCATCGCGACGTCAAGCCCCAGAACGTGATTGTCGCGGCCGATTCGCCGGGCACGGGGGTGCCGGCAAAGCTCGCCGACTTCGGTATCGCCCACATCGCCGATGAGCAGCCGCTCACTCGTGCCGGCGATGTCATCGGCACGTTCGCCTATATGGCCCCAGAGCAGGCCGAGGGAAAAGCGGCGACGCCGGCGAGCGACCTCTACGCGCTCGCCCTCACGCTCTACGAAGGGTTTGGTGGGGAGAACCCGCTGCGCGGCGCCACGGCGGCCGTGACGGCCCGTCGGCTGGGGCTCGTTGTGCCCTCGCTTGCAAGCGTACGCGGCGATCTTCCGATCCGGCTATGCGCCGGAATCGATCGCGCGCTAAGCCCCGAGCCCGCCAAACGCGGCACCGTCGCCGACCTGCGCGACGCTCTGACGGCGACGCTCGCCGGCAAGCCGGCGAGCCGTGGCATCTTCGGTCTCACCCGACGCCACTCCGATGCCACCCCTGCCCGGCGTGGCGGCGAGCGCGACACGCCCGGCCCCGCCGCCCGCCGCCGTGCGGAGCATCACACCACTGGTACACCCACACCTTCGGCCAGCGAACGCCGCGCCACTGGCACCGTTGCGCCGCAGGCCCTTGGGCGCCGCGCGCCCAGCGGCCTCACCCCCCGCGCGGAGCGTCTTGTCGCCGCGATCGGCGCTGCGGTACTGACCGTGAGCGCTCTCGCCACGGTACTCGGCCCGCATTCGCGTGCAACCGATGTCTTCGTCAGCGCGGTCGCGCTCCTCGCCGTCGCGATCGCTCCGGGCGCCGGCTGGCTTCTGCTCGCCTTTGGCGCCGTCGTCTGGCTCGCGCTGAGTGGGCAGGCCGGGACCTCGGTGATTCTCTGCGTGGCCATCGCGCCCGTCCCGCTGCTGCTCGCGTCCGACCCGTGGTTGTGGTCCGTGCCGGCCCTCGCGCCGGTGCTCGGCGCGCTTGGCGTGGCAGCCGCCTTTCCCGGTATCGCCGCCCGTGCCGGAGGGATCTCGGCTTGGCGCCGCGCCGCGCTGGGAGCCGTCGGCTACTGGTGGGTCGCGCTAACGGAGGAGCTCGTGGGCAAGCGGTTTCTCCTCGGCGTGGCCCCCGGGTCCCAACCGCGCGCGAGCTGGCAGGGGTCGGTCCCCGGCGCCCTCTCACACGCGCTCGCTCCGCTTTGCTCGCCGGGCCGTCTAGCGCCCGCGTTGCTCTGGGCAGTGGCGGCACTCATCCTGCCGTGGGCGCTGCGCGAAACGTTGCTCGTGGCGCGCATCGTCGCCGCAATCACCTGGGCCGGCGGTCTGATCCTCGTGAGTGCCCTGCTGGCGCATCACCTGGGCGCGCCCGGGCCGCCGCTCCCGCTCGGCGCCGCGGCCCTCGCCTGCCTCGTCGCCCTGAGCTTTCGCCAGCGCCACATCCGCGTACCCGCGCGCGCGAGCGTCGCGTAGCATGGCGCTAGCCCCGGCGCCGTGTTCGGGCGCCGGTGCCGCGCAGCGATGAGCGTTCTACGCAACCTCGAAACCAGGATCGCCAGCCTCGTCGAAGGGGCGTTCGGCCGCGCCTTCCGCAGCGAGATCCGGCCCGTCGAGCTCGCTCGTCGACTCACGCGCGAGATGGACCGCCACCGCCAGAGCTCGCTTTCGAGCACCTACGTGCCCAACGAGTACATCGTCTGGCTCTCGCCGCAGGATCGCCGGCAGCTCGCGCCGATCGAGAACGCGCTGATAGAGGAGCTCGCCGCCTTCCTGCTCGAGCATGCGCGCGCCGAGCACCTCGCACTGCAATCCCAACCCCACATCGAGCTGCGCACCGATCGCGGCCTCACGCTCGGCGAATGCGGCATTGAGGCCAATCTCGTCCAGCACGAGCGCTCGCTCGCGCGCGCGACGAGCGCTCCGGAGCCGGTGCCGCGCCGCGGACCCCCAGCGAGGGGCTCGGGTTCAGGTCAAGCGTTTCTCGTCTACGGCGCCTCGCGCACGCCAATCGGTGTGCACGGTGCCGTGATCGGGCGCAGCCCGGACGCCGACGTCGTCCTCTCCTCAACCGACGTGTCGCGCCGCCACGCCGAGATCATCCCCGACCCCGGCGGCTGGCTGTTGGTCGATCTCGGATCGACCAACGGGGTGCGCCTGAATGCCCGTACGATGCTCGTTCCGACGCTGCTCACCGACGGCGACGTCATCGAGATCGGGTCCGCCGACCTGACCTTCGAGGTCCACTGAGGTGCGGCGACAACCACGCAAAAGCTGACCCGGAGGACGCAGGGTGTCGAATCTCCAGCCAGTATCGGTGGCTCTCAAGTTTGGCTTCCTTGCCGTGCTCTACCTGTTCGTCCTGTGGGTCGCACGGAGCGCGAGCCGTGACCTTCGCACGAGCCGAGTGCCCAACCTTGCAGACGCTGGCACCGGCATCTACTCCGCGTCGCAGGCGGGCGTCGGTGAGCGCGGCGAACCTCGACTGGTCGTCGAGCGAGCGCCCGGTCACGCTGCCGGAATGATCTACGACATTGGGACGGGAGCTGTGCTCGGTCGCGGCGACGCGGCCGAGATTCGCCTCAGCGACCCGTTTGCGTCCTCGCGACACGCGCGCGTCGTGCTCCAGGGCGGCCTCGTCGTCCTCGAGGACCTCGGCTCGACCAACGGCACCTATCTCAACGAAGAACTTCTACACGGGCTCGCGCCGCTGCACCACGGCGACCGGGTCCGCATCGGTGACAGCGAGTTCACCTACGAGGACGGCTGATGCTCCGCGTCGCCGAAAAGTTCTCCCATTCGGACACCGGCCGTCAGCGCCGGGCCAACGAGGACTCCTTCCTCGAGCGTGCGCCCCTGTTCGTGATTGCCGACGGGATGGGCGGGGCGCAGGCCGGCGAGGTGGCATCGCGGATTGCCGTCGAGCTCTTCGCGGCCAAGCTTTCGATCGACCCCGACCAGGACGCGGCGGCACGCCTCGCGGAGCGAGCCGAGCAAGCCAACGCCGAGATCTATGCTCGGGCCCAGGAGGACGCCAAGCACGCCGGCATGGGCACCACGCTCACCGCGGCCTACGTCGGGCCCTACGAGGTCTCGGTCGCGCACGTCGGCGATAGCCGCGCCTACCGCATCCATGACGGCAAGCTCGATCGGCTGACGCACGACCACTCGCTGGTCGCGGAGCTGATCCGCCAAGGACAGCTCACAGCGGAGGAGGCCGAAGAGCATCCCCAACGCTCGATCATCACGCGCGCCCTCGGGCCCGAGCCCGAGGTCGACGTCGACACGGTTACGCTCGACGGCGTCGACGGTGACATCTACCTGCTCTGTAGCGACGGGCTGACCTCGATGGTGCCCGAAGCGCGGCTGGCGGAGATCATTGGCGAGAACTCGACACTAGCCCGTGCCGGCCGTGCGCTCATCGCTGAGGCCAACGCGGCGGGCGGCCGCGACAACATCACAGTCATCTTGTTCCGCCTCGAGGAGGTGGCAGGGGGGCCACCGCGCCCAGCCAAATCCGCCGAGCCCGCCGAGCCCCTCAGCTCGCGGGCTGCTGCCGACGTCGAGGCGCCAACGAGGCCGGAGACTGCGCAGGTGCCGGCGCAGACCGTGCCCGACACGATGCCCGGTGCCGGGATCGCGCCCGAGACGCTTCGCGATGGCTACTACACCCGACCGCCGCGGACTCCGCGCAGCCGCCGCATCGCGCCGCGGATGCCGGTGGTCGGCTCGACCCGCGCCGGCAGGCCGCGCCGCCGCTACGCCCGCCGTCTGCGTGTTACCGCCGTGCTGCTGGGCGTCGTGGCAATCATCGCGACCGGCCTCGTTCTCGCCGCTCAGGCCGTGTACTTCGTCAGCACCGACAACACCGGACAGGTCACGATCTACAACGGATTTCCCTACACGCTCCCCGACGGCATCCACCTCTACACCGAGTATTTCGTCTCGGGAGTGACCGAGGCGGAGCTCAGCAGCTTCGAGCGCGGGCGCCTGTTCAACAACGAGCTGCGCTCGCAAGACGGCGCGACCAACCTCGTACGCCAGCTCGAGCTCGACGAGATCCAGGGCCAATGAACAAGCCGATCGGTCGTCTGTTCGCCCTTGTCGTCCTGATGTTCGCGCTGCTGATCGGATTCACGTCGCGCTGGACCGTGTTCGACGCCAAGGCACTGCAAAACAACGCACTAAACGCCCGCACGCTGCTCGAGACCCAGCACATCAAGCGCGGGTCGATCTACGCCGAGAACGGGAGCACGCTGCTCGCAGACTCGATCAGCCAACCGGGCGGCGCCTACACCCGCTTCTACCCGTTTGGCTCACTGTTTGCCGCATCGGTCGGTTTCGCCTTCCCCAACCAGGGCGATGCGGGCCTCGAGGCCTACCGCAACAGCGTGCTGACCGGGACGCCGCTCCAGCACGAGTCGGTGATCGACCAGCTCGAAGGCAAGCAGACCGCTGGCGACAGCGTCTACACGACGCTCGATGCAAACGCACAGCAGGTGGCGACCAGCGCGCTCGAGGCGACCCACCTGGATGGGGCGGTGGTTGCCATGGTGCCGAGCACCGGCGCGATCAGGGTCTTCGCCGAGAACCCGAGCTATGACCCCAACCTCATCCCCAGCGGCAGGGCCACGAGCGGCGGCAGCTCGGAGTTCGACCGCGTCAGCGAGTCGCGCTACTTTCCCGGATCGATCCAAAAGGTCGTCACCTCGATCGCCGCGATCGACAGCGGGAAGTTCACGCCGACCTCGATCATCAACGGCAACTCGCCCCAGACCTTCGAAGGCATCCCGCTCAACAACGACGCCAAGACGAGCTACGGGCAAATCACGCTCACCGACGCGCTGACCGACTCGGTCAACACGGCCTTTGCGAATGTTGCCCAGGACCTCGGTGGCGCGGTGCTCGCGAAGTACATGTATCGCCTGGGTTACTACCGCAAGCCGCCGATCGATCTGCCGCCCGACGAGCTGACGGCGAGCGGCGTACGGGCACAAAACGGCACCCTGATCCCGCCGACCGGCGCCGTCGACGTGCCGCTGATGGGGATCGGCGAAGGCCAGCTCTATGTCACTCCCTTGCAGATGCTGATGGTCGCCGCGGCGGTCGCAAACGGCGGCCGCCTGATGACGCCGCACCTCACGAACTACGTGACGAATGCCGATGGGGTGATCGTCCAGCAGGTCAAGCCGACGCTTTACAGCACCGTGATGAAGCCCTCGACGGCGACGCAGGTAGGCGCGATGATGGAGGACGTGGTCCAGGACGGAACCGCTGAGGCGGCGCTGCAGGGCTTCGACATCAAGGTCGCGGGCAAGACGGGCACCGCCCAGGACTGCGACACCTGCACCACGAGCCAGGTCTGGTTCATCGCCTACGCGCCTGCGACGGACCCGCAGATAGCGGTCGCCGTCACACTGGAGAAATCGCTCGGCTTCGGCGGCACGGTTGCAGCGCCGATCGCCAGGCAGGTCATCCAAGCTCTGCTCGGAAAGGGCACTTGATGTTCCAGATCAGCCCCGGCACGATCATCGACGAGCGCTACCGCGTCGTTTCGCGCGTCGGTTCGGGCGGCATGGCCGAGGTTTACTGCGCCGAGGATCTCCAGCTCGGCCGCCGCGTCGCCGTCAAGCTGCTACACGAGCGCTTCGCGCAGGACCCGGAGTTCGTCGAGCGCTTCCGCCGCGAGGCGTCGAGCGCCGCGTCGCTTTCCCACGCCAACATCGTCAGCGTCTACGACCGCGGCGAATGGGGCGGTACCTACTACATCGCGATGGAGCTGCTCGAGGGGCGCTCACTCGACACGATCGTGCGCGAAGAGGCGCCGCTGACGCCAGAGCGCGCGATCGAGCTGACCGAACAGGTGCTGCGCGCTGCGCGCTTCGCGCACCGTCACGGCGTGGTGCACCGCGACCTCAAGCCGCACAACGTGATCATCGACAGCGAGGGTCGCGTCAAGGTCACGGACTTCGGCATCGCCCGCGCCGGCGCATCGGAAATCACCCAAACCGGCTCCATCATGGGCACTGCGCGCTACCTCTCCCCCGAGCAGGCGCAGGGTGAGGCGGTCGGGCCACGCAGTGACCTCTACGCGATCGGCATCCTGCTCTACGAGCTGCTCACGGGCACCGTCCCCTTCGAGGGTGAATCTGTCGTGGCGATCGCGCTGCGCCATCTCTCTGAGCCGCCGCGGCCGCCGAGCTCGCTGGTCTCCTCGATCTCGCCGCAGCTGGACGCGATCGTCCTGCGTGCGCTCGCCAAGGATCCGGATCAACGCTTCGCCGACGCCGACGAGTTCCTCGACGCCCTCAACCGCGAGCGCGAGCGCCTGCGCGCCGAGGACGGCAGCCGGACCGCGTCGTTTGCGCCGGTAGTGCTGCCTGCGATCGGCGCCCCGGCGCCGCGCCCCGGTGCCCCGGGGACACAGATGCTGTTACCCGCAGCGGTCTCCTACGGCGAGCCGAGTCACTGGGATCCGAACGTCACGAGCGTGATCAGCGGCGGCCCACCGCCGTCGCGGCGCAGTAGTCCGATGTGGCCGTGGGCACTGTTCGGTGCGCTGCTGGCCGCCGCGGCGATCGTCGCGCTGCTCTACCTGCTGCTCGCGGCGCACAAGACCGTTCCGAGCGTCACCGGCGACAACGAGTACCAGGCGATAGCCCAGCTCGAGCACGACGGATTCCAGGTCCCGCCGGCCACTCTGCAGAGCTCGTCGATATACCCAAACGGCACCGTCATCGCACAGAACCCGGCCGCCGGCACGCAGATTGCAAAGGGCGACACCGTCGCCATCACGGTCTCCAGCGGGGCTGCCGCCAAGGCCGTCCCCGACGTCACGGGCGACCGGCTGGCGGACGCCGAGTACGCTCTCAGACACAAGGGCTTCCGCTACAGCACCTCCCAGCAACCGTCGACCAGCGTCAAGAGCGGCTACGTGATCTCGACCAACCCGGGCGTCGGCAGCGTCGCGGATTCGGGGAGCGTCGTCGCGCTGACCGTCTCCGGCGGCGCCCCCCGCGTCGCGCTCGTCGACGTCGTCGGTCTGCAATTCGACAATGCCCAGTCGGTGCTGCTCGCGGACGGCTTCCAGGTCAAAGAGGTCAAGGTCAGCTCGCAACTCCCGCCCGGACAGGTGATCTCCGAGAAGCCTGGCACAGCGAAGGCGCCGGAGGGCTCGATCGTGACCCTCACGGTGGCAAAGATCCCGACCACCGCGTCCGTGCCGGACCTCACCGGCGACACGCTGGCGGTCGCCACCGCCGACCTCCAGACCGCCGGTCTCACCGCGGCCTCGACGACCCAGCCGGTGACCGACCCCACCGAGAACGGCCTCGTGGTCTCGCAGTCGCCGGTTGCCGGCTCGGTTGTCAAGAAGGGCGCGACGGTCACCGTGACGATCGGTAGCTACACCGGCTCCACCGGCGCCAGCGGGCCGACCAGCGCGAGCGGCGCGAGCGGCACGACCTGATGCGCGTCGCCGTGTTGGGCGGGGGGCGCTCCGGCGAACACGACGTATCGCTCGCCTCGGCGGCGGCAGTCCGCGAAGGTCTCGCCGCCGCCGGTCATACCGCCCTCGACTTGACGGTCACGCGCGAGGGCCGCTGGATCCACGACGGCGTCGAGCTCGCGCTGACGCCGGCCGCCGGGCTGCTCGGCTGCGACGTAGCGTTTCCCGCGCTGCACGGACCCTATGGCGAGGACGGCGTCGTCCAAGGCGTCCTCGAGTGCCTCGACATCCCCTACGTCGGCTCCGGCGTCGCAAGCTCGGCGCTGTGCATCGACAAGGTCGCATCGAAGCAGGCGCTCGCGGCCGCCGGCATCCCGCAGGTCGCCTTTCGCGCGATCGAGCGCCACCAGCTGGCCGCCGACCACGACCGCCTGCTCGCAGACCTCGACTCGCTCGGCCGCCCTGTCTTCGTCAAGCCGGCACGGATGGGCTCATCGGTCGGCATCGCCAAGGTCCACGAGGACGGGCGCGAGCTCCTCGCCGCGATCGACGCCGCCTTCGCGCACGACGAGCGCGTGATCGTCGAAGCCATGTCCGCGGGGCTCGAGGTCGAGTGCTCGGTACTCGGCAACACCGACGCCCGCGCGTCGAGACCGGGCGAGATCGGCCTGCACTCGGAGTTCTACGACTACGCCGCCAAGTACGAGCCGGGCGGGATGGACCTCGTCATTCCGGCGCGGATTTCGCCGGCCGCGCTGAGCACGGTCCAGCGCCTGGCGATCGAGGTATTCGAGCTCTGCCGCTGCGCCGGCCTGGCCCGCGTCGACTTCTTCGTCGACGGCGAGCAGGTCCTCGTCAACGAGCTGAACACGATGCCCGGCTTTACCGCGACGAGCGTCTACGCGAAGCTCTGGCAGGCCGACGGACTGGCCTACCCAGAGCTTGTCGACGAGCTCTGCCGGCTGGCGCTGGAACGCTACGCCCGCAGCGCAGCCGAGGGTCGTTGAGCCCGCCCCCAACCTTCAGCCAACGGCCTGGGCGAGCGTAATCTGGCTGATCTCCGCGCTGACCAAAGCGCCGCCTGACGCCGGCGGCAGCCGCGTGATCCAGACGAGGTAGTCGCGGAAGCTCCGACGCGGATCGTTCAGCGCGATCGCCGTCAGCGCGCCAACGTCGCCTGCCTCGCCCAGTAGCTGCCAGCCGAGCCTGCCCAGCAGTTGTGGCGAGCCGGGGGCGTAGGCGGCGGGCGCCGTGGCGGCCCAGATCTGGACGCCCAAACCGGGCGTCGGCGTCCCGAGCAGGAGCTCGCTGGCAACCAGCGGCCGCTTCAGCGTGACGTAGATCCCGACGCCTGGCTGGCCGAGTCTTCCGCCGGCGTAGCGGTTGGTCGCCCAGAAAGTGCCCGGTTTGTCGTCGAGCACGAGCGCGGCCGCGCTCGCGTCCCGCCGGGCTCTACCGAAAGGGTTGTAGGCGGTTGCGCTGGCACCGCTTAGGCTGACGGGGACTTCGACGGCGCCGAGCGCAGCTCCCCCCGCACCGCCGCTGTGCACGCGGGCGAGGCTGAGGAGCGCGATCGCCGCCGCGATCAGCGCTGCCGCGGCGATCGACAGGGCGGTGGAGTGCGGGTGGCGCACGCGCAGCGGCACCTGGCTACGGGCCCCTGGCGGCAGCGTCCGCAGCACGGCGTTCGCGGCGCCGCTGGCGCTACCGCTGCGAGCGGTCTCGATCGCCAGCGCCTGCTCGAGATCGCCAATCAGCGCCTGCGCGTCCGGGTAGCGCCGCTCGAGCTGCTTGGCCGTCGCACGATCGAGCGTAGCGGCGAGCGCCGCCGAGACCCCGGGGCGCTCGCGCTGGACGTCGGGGATCTCCTCGCGCACGTGCATCGTGGCGACCGCGAGCCGGCTTGGCGCGCTGAACGGCACGCCGCCGGTGAGCGCTTCGTAGAGCACCACGCCGAGCGAGTAGAGGTCGGACTGCCCGGTCACCTCGTGGCCCAGCGCCTGCTCGGGGGAGACGTAGTCGGTTGTGCCAACGACGTGGCCGCCGAGCGTGAGCGCGTTCTCGCCGCCACTGCGGGCGATGCCGAAGTCGGTCAGCTTCGCGCCCCCGTCGGGGTCGATGAGGATGTTCTGGGACTTGACGTCGCGGTGCACGATGCCGCGCTCGTGTGCTGCGGCGAGCGCATGAGCGACCTCGATCGCGTACGCCAGCGCGTCGCCGATCGCGAGCCGCCCGCCGCGCTCGATCCGCTTCTTGAGCGTCTCGCCGCCGATGTACTCGAGCACGATGAAGGGTGAGCCCTGCTCCTCCCCGGTGTCGATCACGGTGACGATGTGGGGGTGTCCCAGCTTGGCGAGGGCGCGCGCTTCACGGCGAAAGCGCTCGAGTTTTTCGGGCTCGCCGGCCAGTGCCGGAGTGAGCACCTTGATCGCGACGCGCCGTTCGAGCTCGCTGTCAAACGCTTGCCAGACAGTGGAGCTTGCGCCCGCGCCGAGCTCGCGCTCGAGCTCGTAGCGCCCGCCGAGCGTTCTGCGGGCCGGAGCGTGCATCGCCCTATTGTGCGCCGATCGTCGAGCCGCGGCCAGCGGCCGGCGTGCTAGAGCGTGACGTCGGGGCCGGGCAGGGAGACGACGGCGGCGCGATCGGTGACACGTCCGATGACCCGCGTCCCGGCGTGGAATTCATCGAGCAGCTCACTCGCCGGGCCAGCCTGCCCTGCCGGAACCACCGCGACGAAGCCGATGCCCATATTGAACACCTGGTAGGCCTGTGCCGGCTCGATCGACCCCTGATCACAGACGTAGCGGCAAATCCCCGGAACCGCGAGCGGCGCATCGACCTCGAAGCCCACGCTCGCATTCAGTCGCCGCAGGTTCGTCAAGCCGTCGCCTGTGATGTGCGCGAGGCCGTGGACCGCGATATCGCTGGCAAGCAGCGCCATCACAGCCTGCACATAAATCGTCGTCGGCTCGAGCAGGGCGTCCGCAACGCTCCGCCCACCGAGCTCGGGCGGGCGCTCGTCGAGGCGCTCATACTGCCCGAGGATTCGGCGCGCGAGCGTGTAGCCATTGGAATGCAGCCCGCTCGACGGTAGTCCGATGAGCGCGTCGCCCGGCGCGCAGCGTTCGCCGGTGACGATCCGCTCGAGCGCCACCGTGCCGATGCCGGTGCCTGACAGCTCGAAGCCGTGGGGCGAGGGGTGACCGCGTATCAACTCGGGCAGGATCGCCAGCTCGCCGCCCGGGATTTCGACACCGGCGAGCTCGGCGCCGCGGCGCAGGCCGATCGCGATCTGCTCGAGCGCCTGCGGATCGGCGCGCTCGACGGCGAGGTAGTCGAGCATCGCGATCGGCTCGGCACCGACGCAGATGATGTCGTTTACGTTCATCGCGACGCAGTCGATGCCCACGCTGTCAAGGCGACCGGTCTGCTCGGCGAGGATCAGCTTCGAGCCGACACCGTCGGTCGAGAGCGCGATGCCGAGCCCCGGTGCAACCTCCAGCACGCTGGCGTAATGCCCGCTGGCGAGCACCGACCTCGACGCGCGCCCGAGCTCGATCCCGCGCAGGACGTCAACGAGCGCGCGCACACCGCGGTCGGCCTGCCCAGTGTCGACGCCGGCGGCGGCATAGGGGTCGGTCATCGGCGCGGATTCTGGCGCAGCCGCCGCAGCACTGTGGTCGCGAGAGCGCTGCGGTATGCGGCAGCCGGCAGCAGTGAGCGACCGCCCCGCTTGAGCGAGCCGGCGGCGACGGTCGACGCAAACGAGGCCACCGCGCCGGCCGCCAGCGCCGCCCATTCTGCGCGCTCGCCGCTCAGCGCCTCACGCCCTTTCAGCACGAGCGCGCCAATCGTGACCGGCAGCCCGACCTCAAACGCCAGCTGCTCGGCGTCGGCACTGGCGAAGCCGCGCGCCCGTGCCACGGCGCGCGCTGCACCGCTGCGCGAGACGCCGGGGAGCAGCGCGGCGGCCTGTCCCAAGCCGAGGGCGAGGCCGTCCAGCCACCCCGCGTCGAGCGCGTGGCGATCGCGCGCGCCAGCGAGCTCGGCGAGCGCCATCGCGGCGGACCCTCCGAGTAAGCCCCCGGCGATGCTTGCCGGCGTTCCGAGGTGGCGCTCGATCGGTCGTTGCAGCGCGAGGCCCGCGGCGGCCGCCGGCGCCGTGGCGAGCGCGAGCATGAGCGCGCGCCGCGCACCGAGTTCCGCGAGCGCCCGCGCGAGCTCGAAGCGCGCGACGAGCAGGAGTCCGGCCAGCGCCCCGGCATGCAGCGCGACCTCGAAGCGCTTGCGCGCGGCCGGGTCGAGCTTGTCGTAGTCGAGGTCGGCGACCCAGCCGAGCAGGGCCGTATGACCGGAGGAGGAGATCGGCAGCAGCTCCGTCGGTCCGTGCAGCAGGCCGAGTGCGACGGCATGGCGGAGCTGGAGGCCGAGCGCCGGCTGGGCGGTCGCAGCGGGCACGGGGTCTAGGTGGCCTCCCCGGCCCGCGTGCCCCGGCGACGGGCGCGTACCGCCAGCAGGTAGGCGATCACGGCGACGATCACCACCAGCGCTGCGATGTCGACGTAGTGGAGCTGGCCGACGACCGAGTGGTAGTGAGAGCCGAGCGCGTGTCCGGCGATCCCCCATGCGGCGATCCACGGCAGGCTGCCGGCGAAGGTGAGCGCGAGGAACTTCGGGTAGCGCATCCGCGCCGCGCCCGCCGGGAAGGAGGTGTAGGCGCGGACCAGCGGCAGCAGCCGCGAGATCACGATCGCCGCCGCGCCACGCCGCTCGAACCACTGCTCCGCGCGTTCCAGGCGCTCCGGCGTGATGTGGATCTTCGACCCGTGACGCTTGACGAGCTCCAGCCGGCCGGCGTAGCCGATCGCGTAGGCGATGCTCGCCCCGACGAGGTCGCCGAGGACGCCGACGACGATGATCGTGACGAGGGTGAAGTGGCCGCGGTAGACATCGAAGCCGGCGAACAGCATCACGACCTCGGAGGAGATCGGGATCCCGGCCGAGCCCGCGACCAGAAGCACGAAGACCCCGGGCAGCCCAAGGTCGGTGATGATGTGCGTCACCAGCTTCACGAGCTCGTTGGTGACGGAGGCCAACTCGTACACGGGCGGCGAAGGGTAGCGTTGCGCGAGGCGATGCGAGTCTGGGTCGATCTCACCAACAGTCCCCATCCGCTCGTGATGCGGCCCATCGTCGAGCGGATACGGCGCGGCGGGGACGATGTGACCGTCACCGCCCGCGATTTCGCGCAGACCGTCGAGCTCTGCGAAAGGCTCGGTTTGGACGCTACCGTGATCGGCCACCATCGCGGCGGGCGGCGCCTCGATAAGGCCCGGGGGCTCGCCGCGCGCTCCGCCGCGCTCGCGCGCTGGGCGCGGTCCCGGCGTTTCGACCTCGCCCTCGGACACGGCTCCAACGACGTGTCGGTCGCCGCCGCGCTGCTGCGCATTCCCTCGGCGACGATGTTCGATTACGAGTGGGCAACCGCCCAGCACAACGTCAACTGCCGCCTCGCGCGTGCGGTCGTGGTGCCCGAGGCGATTCCGCCCGAGCGCCTGCGCCGCTACGGCGCCGCCGCCAAGCTGCGGCGCTACCCGGGACTCAAGGAGGAGTACTACCTCGCCGACTTCGAGCCGCACGAGGAGGTGCTCGACGAGCTGGGCCTCGACGCGGCGGAGCCGATCGTGGTCCTGCGCACCCCACCCGACGTTTCGCTCTACCACCGCTTTGCCAACGATCTCTTCGGCAGAGTGCTCGAGCGCCTGCGGGGGACCCAGACGGTGGTGCTGCCGCGGATCGCCTCCCAGCGCGCGGAGCTGGCGCAGGCTGGCGATTTCATCGTCCCCGAGCACGCGATCGACGCGCAGTCGCTGATCGCCCTCGCCGATCTCGTTATCAGCGCCGGCGGCACGATGAACCGCGAGGCGGTCGCGCTCGGCACGCCCGTCTGGACCACGTTCGAGGGTCGCCTCGGTGGTGTCGACGAGCAGCTGATCGCCGAGGGCCGGATGCGCAAGCTGGAATCAGCCGAGCAGATCGAACTGGGCAAGCGTCGCACCCCTTCGGCCGCCCGGATTCGCCGTGATCCGCAGCTGCTGGCCGACCTCTTGCTGAGCGCGACTTCACCGCGCAAGGAGTGAAGGCGAGCTCCTCGGTCGTCACGCCCCTCTACAATCGCGTGGATGCGCCGACGGCTTCGTTCGGCGACCTTCCCGCTCCACCGCCACTCGCTTTGGCAGCTCGCGGTCGATGCCGGTCTGGTCGCGCTCGCGTACTACCTCGCGTTCGTGCTGCGTCTCAACTCGCTGAGCGGCTTCCACAACGGCAAGTACGGCGTGCTCTTCAACCGTACCCTGCCGTGGGTCGTGATTGGCACGGCCGTGCTGCTCACGCTCGGCCGCGTCTATCAGCGGCGCTGGCGCTACGCGACGCAGCGCGACATCGAGAACCTGCTGCAGGTCCTGGTCGTCGACACGATCGTGCTGGTGGCCGCCATCGCGCTGTTCCGCCCCTACGGCGGCCTCAAGCTTCCCGATGGCACGATCGCGCTCTACTTCCTGCTCTCGCTGCTCTTTCTCGGCAGCGTGCGCCTGGGGGCGCGCAGCCTTCACGATCGCCGGCTGCGGGGGTTTCGTTCACGCAAGGGCGCGCGTGATGTCCTGATCGTCGGCGCCGGCGACGGCGGGCGCCTGGTGCTGCGCGAGCTGCTGCGCAACGCCGAGCTGGGGCTCAACCCGGTGGGCTTCGTCGACGACGATCCGCTCAAGCGACGGCTGCGCCTCGATGGCGTCCGCGTCCGTGGCACCACGCGTGACCTGCCGCGGATCCTCGACGACGCCGAGCCCGACGAGGTGATCATCGCGATCCCGTCGGCCCCCGGCGAGGTGCGGATGCGCGTCGTGCGGACCTGCCGGGAGCGGGGCATCCCCGTCCGCACGCTACCGACGGTGTTCGAGCTACTGCGCGGCTCGGTCAACCTCACCCAGCAGGTGCGCGATGTGCGCGTCGAGGATGTCCTCGGTCGTGAGCCGGTGCACATGGAGCTCGAGCGCGTCGGCGCCTATCTGCGGGGTGCGGTCGTGCTCGTGACCGGGGCCGGCGGGTCGATCGGCTCCGAGCTCTGTCGCCAAATCTCGCGCGTGCAGCCACGCCGGATCGTCCTCGTCGACCACGCCGAGGACAACGTCTTCGCGATCCAGCGCGAACTGCTCGAAGACCGCCACGTCCAACATGACGTCGTCGCCGCCGTGCTCGCCGACTGTAAGGAGGAGGAGCGGATGCGCGAGGTCTTCGGCGAGCACCGGCCGAAGTTCGTCTTCCACGCCGCGGCGTACAAGCACGTCGCGCTGATGGAGCAGAACCCGGTTGAGGCGATCCGCAACAACTCGATCGGTACCCGCGTCGTGGCAAGCGTGGCGGGGGATCTCGGGGTCGAGGTGTTCGTGCTCATCTCGACCGACAAGGCGGTATCGCCGGCGACCGTGATGGGCGCCTCGAAGGCGCTGGCCGAATGCGCGGTCGAGGCGGCGCAGCGGCGCTACCCAAAGACGCGTTTCATGGCCGTGCGCTTTGGCAACGTGCTCGGCTCGTCGGGCAGCGTTGTGCCGATCTTCCGCCGCCAGATCGCCGCCGGTGGCCCGGTGACCGTCACCGACGAGCGGATGACGCGCTTCTTCATGACGATCCCCGAGGCCGTGCAACTCGTGATCCGCTCGGGCTCGCTGGGCGAAGGTGGCGAGGTGTTCGTGCTCGACATGGGCGAGCCGGTCTCGATCATGGCCCTCGCACGCCAGATGATCGAGCTGTCGGGCCTCGAGCCCGAGCGCGACATCGCGATCGATCTGATCGGCGCGCGACCGGGGGAGAAGCTCCACGAAGACCTCTTCAACCCGTTCGAGCGCCCGCAGTTGACCAAGGCCGAAAAGATCTGGATCGCCCAGCGCGACCCGCTCGAATCGGAGCGCGTCGAGGCGATGTTTGACGAGATCTCGCTGCTGGTGCTGGAGAGCGACGCTGCCGGCCTCGCGGAGAAGGTCGCGCAGCTGACGGCGATCCGCGCGCAGCCGACGGCTTTCGAGTCGTAGACTGGCGGCGCCCATGGTCGATCCTCTCGCGCTCTCCCTCAGCGGCGGCATCCAGAAAATCGGCTCCTACGCAGGCCTCGTCGCCTTTATCGCGCTCGCCCTGCTTTCGCTGCTCTACTTCGCGCAGGCGCGAGAGCTCAAGCGGCTGAGCCAGTGGGCGGCGCGCCAGCCCGACCCAGCACGCCAGCCGGCGCCGGCGCCGGTACCTGCTCCAGCGAACGCTCGCCCAGCCACAGCGCCGGCGGGTTCGCCGTCGCTCGGGGCGCCACCGGCGGCCGTCATGGCGCCCCGCCCGACCGGCGCCGCTGTTCTTGCTACGAACGTTCCCGGCGTGCGGCGCGTACCGACGCCGGTGCCCGGCGCAAGTGCCGGCGCGGTGATCGGGCCGACGACCCCGGCGGGCGTGCGCGCCCAGGCGGCCGAGGCCGCGTCGAGCGAAACAGCAGGGACGAGCACTGTGACGGGCGAGGAAAGCGTGGTCTCGCCGCCGGCGAGCGCCGATCAGAGCAAGACGCCGGAGGGGGGCGCGACCAAGGTCCAGGCGCCGGCAGCCGCGCCGCCTGGTGCCGCGCCCGCGCCGACGACGGCCGGCGAGAAGCCCGTGGCGCCCGCGACGGTCGGCGGGGCCACCCAGCCGCCGAGCGGCGAGGACTCGGGGGTGGCCGGCGCGACCCCGGCGGCAGCAAGCGAGGATCCGGCGCCGACCGGCGCGACCCCGGCGGCTGGCGGCGATGACCCGCCGGCGGATCCGAAGCCGCGCGCCGCGGCGGTTCCGCTGATCGCAACGCCCGTGCCCGAGCGCGTTGCCCACACCGGGATCGTCGAGGATGTTGCGGCGATCGCGACCACGGGAGAGCCCGCCGCGCCAGCCGCAGTGCCGGCGCCCGGCCCGGCCGCCGGAAAGGCGCCCGCGCCGATGCTCCCGCCGGCGCCGCACAAGGACTCGCCGGTGATCGGCGCTCCGCCGCGCGCCGAGCATGAGGGCGCGCTCGCGGCCTCGTACGAGCGCCTGCGCCGACTCGGCGCTCACGGTCACCTGCCGACCGCGCAGGCCGGCAGGCGCCGGTTGATCGCGCTGATCGCCGTGGGGGTCATCGCGATCGTCGTCGTGGCCGTCGTCGTGCTGCCCGGCGGCGGCTCGAGCCCTCACCCTGCGGTCGCCGTCGGCGGGCAAGCCGTGATCGGCGCCACCGCGCCCACCACGCTCGCCGTGGCGGTGCTGAACGGCACGGATGTCGGCGGGCTGGCCTCGAAGGTTTCGAAGCAGCTCACCGACGACGGCTTCACTGCCGGGACGATCGCAAACGCTCCGAATCAGACGACGGCGACGACGACGGTTGGCTACACGCGGGGCCATCAGGCGGAGGCGATCAAGGTCGCTCGCGCGCTGGACCTCGGCGAATCCAGCGCGGTGCCGGTGAGCACGGCGAATGAGGCCGCCGCCCGCGCCGGGGGCCGCGCGAAGCAAATCGTCGTCACGCTCGGTGCCAACTACACGCAGTGACGCCGCCGGCCCGCCGGCCGCGGCGCCACTCGCTCCGATCGTCTTCGTCCTGCTCTTGCTCGCCAGCGTGGCGGCGCTGCTCGTCGCGCAAAAGCTGAAGCACGACCCGCCACTGATCAACGCCAACGCGATCTGGATGCCCAACTCGGGGGCCTTCGATCCGCAGCGGACGCCGGCGACCTTCAGCTTCCAGACCTCCTACAACGACCGGGTCACGGTGTCGATCGTCTCCACGCACTCGGCCAGGACGGTCGCCGTGCTCGCGCGCAACTACATGGTTCACGGCTACCGCCGTACCAAGAAGTTCAGCTGGAACGGGCGCACCGCCGCCGGCACCCTGGCGGCCGCCGGAGCCTACGTCGTGGCGGTGCATTTCGAGCGGCTGCAGCGAACGCCGACGATCCCCGAGGTCCGATTCGACCTGCGCTACGCGACGTGATGGGCCTGCACGCGGCGCTCGCAGCCACGACGCTGACCCACGCCATCGAGAGGGGGGGCGTGATCGTCCTCGCGCTGGCGGTCGCGGCGATCCTCTCGCTTCCCGAGCCCATCGGCCGCCGCCTGCGGCCGGCGCTGATCGTCGCGACGCTCCTCCTCGCGCCCGTCCTGCTCGCCGTCGCGCTCTGGCACAACAGCAAGCTGGCGCCGCTTCATCACCACGCGCTCCGCGGCGTCGCCGCGGTCGTTGGCGCACTCGTCATCGTCGCCGCGCTCGGCCTCCTCCTCGAGCGCCGGCCGGCCCTGCTCCCGCTCCTCGCCATAGCCGCGCTGCCGTTCCGAATCCCGCTCGGCAGCGTCTCCGACGGCCTCCTAGTCCCGCTCTACGCCGTGATTGGAGCCGGCTGCCTGCGTCACATCGCCCACCGCCCAGGTCGGCGCGGAGACCAATCCGGCGGGCCGGCGAAGCCGGGACCCGGATTGGTTGAGCACCTTTTGAGCGCCTACCTGCTGCTCTACGCGATCCAGGCGAGCTACTCGACCGACCTGACCAAGGCCGTCGAGCAGCTCGGCTTCTTCTACGTGCCGTTCGCGCTGCTCTTCTATCTGTTGCGCGGCGTGCGCTGGGACCGGGCGCTGCTCGAGCGCTGCCTCTGGCTCGTCAGCGCGCTCGCGCTCCTCTTCGCGCTCGTCGGCTTCGTCGAGCTCGCGCGCGGCGGCCTGCTGTTCAACCGCAGCCTCGACGCGGACGCCTACTTCGTGCGCATCAACTCGCTCTTCTATGACCCGAACATCTACGGCCGCTTCCTCGCGCTGGCGATGATCGTGCTCACCGTCGCGCTGCTCTTCACGCGCCGGCGACGGTCGGCGCTGCTCGCCGCCGGGGCGCTGGTGGTGATGTGGGCCGGGCTGGCGCTGAGCCTCTCGCAGTCGAGCGTCGTCGCTCTGCTCGCGGGACTCGCGGTCGCGGCGATCGGCGTCTGGGGGCGGCGGGCGGCCGCTGTCGTCGCCGTGCTCGCCGTTCTTGGCGCCGCCGGCGCGCTCGCGGTCGCGCTCCACAGCAACAACTCGGCAAACGACCTCACGAGCGGGCGCTCGTCGCTCGTGCGCGGAGGCGTCGATCTCTTCGAAGACCGCCCGCTGGCGGGCTACGGCTCGGGCTCCTTCGCGACCGAGTACCTGGCGCACGTCCCGCGCCACCAGAACGGCTTCGAGCGGCGCTGGCGGTTGCCGGTCGAGCTGCCGGCGACGACCGACTCGCACACGACCGCGATCACGATCGCCGCCGAGCAGGGCCTCGTCGGACTCGCGCTCTACGCGGCGCTGCTGATCGCCTGCTTTGCCCGGCTCTTTGGCGGCGGGATCTTCGCGCCGCTCCGAAGGCCCGAAGGGGTGGCGCGGCTGGCGGTCGCCGCCGCGTTCACCGGCCTCGTCGTGCACACGCTCTTCTATGCCGACTTCCTCGAGGATCCGACCGCGTGGGTGCTGCTGGCGGTCGGCATCGCGCTCTCGCCGCGAAGAGCGACGCCAAGCCCCACACAGACCGCCCCAACCTAAGAACGTGCTCGCCTACCTCAAGCGTCTGCTGACCGCGGGCGCCGCCTACCAGGCCGGCGACATCCTCGCCAAGGGTGCCGCGCTCTTCACGCTGCCGCTCTACACGCGCTACGTCTCGACGGTCCAGTACGGCCGCGCGGAGGCGCTGCTGACGGCGGTGATCCTGCTCTCGATCGTGCTCCGGCTCGGCGTCGGCGAGGCCTTCATCCGCTTCTACTACGACGACGCCGACACGCAACGGCGCGACCGCATCGCCGCTGGTGCGGTGGGCCTCGTGTTCCTCACGACGACGCTCACCGCGGCCCTCGGCGCCGTTTTCGCACGGCCGCTCTCCGAGCTCCTGCTCGGCTATCACTCGGCGGCGCTGCTCGACATTGCGATGCTCGGGATCTGGGCCTTCACGAACCTCGAGATCGCCTACGCGCTGCTGCGCGCCGACGAGCGCAAGGGAACCTACATGCGCGCGGCGCTCGCCGACGTGTCGATCACGATCCCGCTGATGGTCTACCTCGTCGTCGTCCGCCACGACGAGGCTCGCGGCCTGCTCGCAGGCAACTACATCGCTTCGACGTTCGTCCTGCTCGGGCTGTGGTGGAACGAGCGCGCGCGCCTGCTCGCGGGGTTTCGCCGCGCGCCCGGCGCACCGCCGATCGCGCTCCGGCGGATGCTCGACTTCGGCCTGCCGACCGTTCCCGCCGACGCCAGCGTCTACGCGCTGCAGGTCGCCGACCGCTGGTATCTGCTGCGCGACTACTCGGTCGGGGCGGCGGGCCTCTACGCCGTGGCGGCAAAGCTCGCGACGGTCGTCTTCGTCGCCGTGCGCGGCTTCCAGTACGCCTGGCCGCCGCTCGCCTACTCGGTCGAGGACGACGACGTCGCGGCGCGCCTCTACTCGATCGTCACGACCTACTACGTGCTCGGGACCGGTGTCGTCGTCGCCGGCGTCGCGCTCTTTGCCCGCTGGGGCTGCCGCCTGCTCGGACACAGCTACTACGACTCCTATCGCGCGATCCCCTGGCTCGCTCTGGGTTGGTCGCTCTACGGCCTCTATCTGATCTTCATCGTGATCTCCGGCCGCGCGCGGCGGACGCGGCGCAACCTCCCCGCCGCGCTCGCCGGCCTCGTCGTCAACGTGATCAGCCTGCTCGTGCTCGTGCCGGCGCTCGGGATCGCCGGCGCCGGGATCGCGCTGGTCCTCTCCTACGCTGCGATGATCGTCGTCATCTACCTGCTCACGCGGCGGCTGTTCAGCGTCGGTTTTGAGTGGGGGCGGCTTGCACGCCTCGTAACCGTGTTCTTCACGGCGTCGGTGGGGGGTGAGCTGCTGGCACCGACGCACGGCCTCGTCGGCTTTCTCGCGCGCGGCGTCGCGTGGTGTCTGATCTTCCCGGCGCTCTGGCTCGCCGGCTTCTTCAACGCGGCCGAGCGCGCGCGGGCCAGCGCGCTGCTGGCGAGCGTGATGACGCGCTGGCGGGGGTGAGGGCGGGGCGCGCTCAGAGCCCCCGCGTGATGGTGTCGAGCAGGTGTTCTAGGGCGGCGTCCCGCTCGGGCTGGGGCAGCTCGCGCAGCGGTCCGTCGATCAGCAGCATCGCGAGCCCGTGGACCGCCGACCAGGCGGTGAACTCGGCGCCCGGGCGCCGCTTGGGCGGCAGGCCGCCGGCCTTTACGACCGCGTCGAGCTGGGCGCCGAGCAGTTCCAGGGGTCCGAGCCCGCTTTCGCCGAGACCCTCATCGCCGGCGAGGTAGTGCAGCTCCGCTGGCACGGCGAAGGCGGTGCGAAACCAGCCGGGCTCGGTCAGCGCGAACTCGACGTAGGCCGTCCCGGTCGCGCGCAGGCGCCGGCGTGCGCCTTTGAGGCCGTCGTCGCTCGCCGGCGCGGCCTGCGCGATCCGTTTCTCCATCAGCCGTGCGAGCGCGCTCATGCAACGGCCGCAGACGGCGGCGAGCAGGCTGTCGCGGTCGGCGAAGTGCCGGTAGGCGGCGTTGTGGGAGACGCCGGCACGGCGCGAGGCCTCGCGCAGCACGACGGCGTCCGGGCCGCCCTCGCGCGCCAGCTCGACGCCCGCGTCGATCAGCGCCACGCGGAGGTTGCCGTGGTGGTAGGAACCTGGTTGGGAAGTGGTGGTCACAGACATATGTTGACAGCGGCCACATGATCTGGCAAGCTGCACATGTTGTTGCTGTCAACTTCACGCATTGGAGCTCGCGCCATGGCACCAAAGACCTCGCACCGCGGCCTGATCCTAGCCGCCGTCTGCCTCGCCACGTTCGCAATCAACCTCGACACGACGATCGTCAACGTCGCCCTCCCGTCGCTCGTGCGCCAGCTCGGAGCCGGCACCAGCCAGTTGCAGTGGATTGTCGACGGCTACAACCTGGCGTTCGCGGCGCTCGTCCTTTCCGCCGGCAACCTCGGCGACCGTTACGGACGGCGGCCCGCGCTGCTCGTCGGGCTGCTCGGGTTCGCCGCTGCGAGCGGCGCTGCCGCGCTCTGCTCGAGCGCCGGCGAGCTGATCGCCGCGCGCTTCGTCATGGGCACCTTCGCCGCACTGATCTTTCCGACGACGCTGGCGGTCATCAGCAACACCTTTCCCGACCGCCGCGATCGCGCCAAGGCGATCGGCGCGTGGGGCGCGGTCGCGGGCCTCGGCGTCGCGGTCGGTCCGGTCAGCGGTGGGCTGCTGCTCAGCGGCTTTGCCTGGCCCAGCGTGTTCCTCGCCCTGGTGCCCGTCAGCCTGATCGCCGCTGTGACCGTGTTCCTTGTCGTCCCCGAATCGCGCGGCCCGCGTACCGGCCCGCTCGACCGCGCCGGTCTCCTCACGGCGACGGTCACGATCGGCACGCTCGTCTACACGCTCATCGAAGCGCCCACTCGGGGCTGGGGTTCGCCCGTGAGCCTGCTCGGGTTTGCGACGGCGCTCGTGGCCGGGATCGTCTTCGTGGCGATCGAACGACGGGTGCAAACGCCGATGCTCGACGTCTCGCTGTTTGGCGAGCGCGCGTTCAGCGCCGCCAGCGGCTCGGTCACCGTGGCGTTCTTCGCACTGTTCGGCTTCATCTTCCTGATCACGCAGTACTTCCAGTTCATCCGCGGCTACGGGCCACTGTCGACCGGCGTGCGCATCCTGCCCGTCGCGATCAGCATCGCGATCGCCTCAGTGCTCGGCGCCAACCTCGCGGCGCGCCTGGGGACGCGGGTGATCGTGAGCTTCGGGCTGTTCCTCTTCGGCGGCGCATTCCTCTGGATCTCGCGCTCACCGGAGAACATCCCTTACGGCGTGATCGTGGCGCAGATGGTGGCGATGGGCACCGGCCTCGGGCTCACCTCGACCCCCGCGACGGAGTCGATCCTGAGCGTCCTGGCGCCGGCAAAGGCCGGCGTCGGCTCCGCCGTCAACGACGCGACGCGCGAGGCCGGCGGGACCCTCGGCGTCGCGATCGTCGGCAGCGTCTATGCCTCGCTCTACACGGCAAGCCTCGCCCATAGCGCGCTCGCGCACCTCTCCGCGGGCGCGCTCGCAACCGCCGAGCGCTCGGTGGGCGCCGGCCTCGCCGTCGCCGCACACTCGCCCGCCGTCCTGCGCGTTCCGATCGCAGACGCCGTCCGCAGGGCCTTCATGAGCGGCCTGCATACCGGCTCGCTGGTCGCCGCGGGAGTCTGCTTCGTCGGCGCGCTGGGAGCGCTCGCGCTGCCGGGACGCGCGCCCAAGCGCGCCCCTGAGGTCCTGCTCGCGCCCAACGGTGCGGCCTGAGTCGCGGGGCGGGGTGGCCCCGGCCGGCAGCACTCGAGCTGCTAGGCCGCTGCTCCGACCATCGCGACGTCGGCCATCGTCGTGCCGCGGCGGCCCTCCGCTTCGAGCAGCAGCTTGAAGTCGTGCGGGCTGGTCGCGGCGCGCATCGCGTCCTCGACGGTGACGCGGCCGGCCTCGACGTGGCCGTAGAGCGCTTGGTCGAAGGTCTGCATGCCGTCGTATGAGCCTTCGGAGATCACCGTGGTCAGGTCGATATTGGAGTCATCGCTGCGAATCTTGTCGTGCACGCGGCCGGTCATGCGCAGGATCTCGCAGACCGCGACGCGGCCGCCGTCGGAGGCCGGCACGAGGCGCTGGGAAATCACGCCGCGCAGCGTGCTCGCGAGCATCGCGCGCACCTGCTGGTGGTGGTTGGGGGGGAAGAACTCGAGCATCCGGTTGATCGACTCCGCCGCGTCGAGCGTGTGGACGGTGGAGAGCACGAGATGTCCGGTCTCGGCGGCCGAGAGCGCGGTCGTGACGGTTTCCTCGTCGCGCATCTCGCCGATCAGGATCACGTCGGGGTCCTGGCGCAGCACGTGACGCAGCGCCTCCTTGAAGCCGAGCGTGTCGACGCCGATCTCGCGCTGGCCGATGATCGAGCGCTTGTCAAAATGGACGAACTCAATCGGGTCCTCGATCGTCACGATGCTCGCGGCGCGGGTGACGTTGATGTGGTCGATCATCGCCGCCAGCGTCGTCGACTTCCCCGACCCGGTTGTGCCGGTGACGAGGATGATGCCGCGCTGGTCCTCCGCCATCTGCGCCACGACCGGTGGTAGTGCCAGATCTTCGATCGTGCGAATCCGATGCGGAATGGCGCGGGCTACGAGCGAGAGGCCGCCGCGCTGGTGTCGCGCGTTGAGGCGAAAGCGCGCGACGTCGGGGATCTCGCGCGAGAGGTCGATCTCGTGGCGCTCCTCGAACTCGGCTAGCCGCGGCCCGCCGCTGAGCAGCTGGCGCACGCACTCTTCGAGCTCGCCGGGCTCGATCACGGGCCATTCGCCGGAACCCAACGGCCTGAGCTCGCCGTTGATGCGGGCCATCGGAACCGAACCTCCCTTGAGATGCAGGTCGGAGCCGTCGGCTGCCACGAGTGCGCGCAATACTTGATCGAGGTCGACCACCTCCCTCTCATCGGTCGCCAAGGGCAAATACTCAATAGTTAGCGCCGCGCGACGGACGCTTTGACTAGACGGCCGCGCCCGATCTGCGCAGACGGCGCGGTCAGGACGACCTGCGCGCCGCTGCGTTGCGCTCCGCCGCGGCCTCGCGGAGACCTTCGCCGCGGGCCGGCCGGAGCGCCGCCGCGGCGTCGGCGCGGTAGCGCCGCCAGTCGTGCCCGGGGGGCACGAGCGCCGCGAGCATGCGAACGAAGTAGCTCCAGCCAACCAGCCAGCGGACGAGCGCCGCGGCGAGCGGACCGTGGTGCTTTCGCATGTAGCGGTCGCGGCCGCGTGCGAGCTCGACGATCCGCCGCGCCGGTAGGGCGTCGGTCACGAGCTGCTCGTGGTGGATCGCGACCGCCGCGGGGACGTAGAGCGTGTGCCAGCCGGCGTCCGCCAGACGCTTTTGAAAGTCGACCTCGTCGGAGTAGACGAAGAACTCGCCGTCCATCCAGCCGACCGCCGCCGCCGCCTCGCGGCGCACCAGAAGCGCCGCCGACTGGCCCCAGTCGACGCGACGAACGTTCTCCCCCCGGCTCTGCACCACCAGCAGGCGGTGGAGGAAAAGCGCCTGGGCCAAAGCGCTGCCGAGCGACGGGAAGCGCCACGCCGACGGTTGCGAAACCCCGTCTGGCCGGCGCAGCACCCCCACCGCGCAGCTCGCCCGCCGGTCCGCCTCGAGCGCGGCGTAAAGGGCCGCGCTGGCCCCCGCCAGAAGCTCGGAATCCTCATTTGCCAACAGGCAGTAGCGACCCTGCGAGCGCTCCATCAGCTCACTGTCGTTCAGGGCCTTGCCGCGCCGCTCCGCCAAAGCGATCAGCTGCAGGTCGGCGTCGAGCGCCCGCACCGCCTCCGCCGACCCGTCGTCCGAGGCGTTGTCCAGTACGAGCAACTCCGTCTCGAAGCCGAGCCGGGCCCGTTCGGCCTGGACGGCGGCAATGCTCCGCAGGAGCATTTCTCGCCCGTCCGTGTTGACGACGCAGAAGGAGATCTCGATGCCCACACGCGTATTGTCGGGCCTGTGAAGGTTCACGTCGTCGACCCGCCGGCCTACACGCCGCCGTATGACCACGCGCTCTGCGCCGCGCTCGCCGCCGAAGGGCTCGACGTCGAGCTCTACACCAGCGCGTTCCCCTACGCCGAGCTGCCGCCGCCCGACGGGTACCGGCGTCGCGAGTTCTTCTACCGCCACGCTCGCGGGGCCGCCGGTTCGCCGGCCCAGCGCGCGACCCGCCTCGCCGAGCACGTCCCCGACATGCTCCGCTACCGCGCCGCCGCCTGCGCCGCCGACGTCGTGCACGTCCAGTGGCTCGCGCTCGGAGCGCTCGACGGCGTGCTCCTGCCGCGCCGGCGCCCGCTCGTGCTGACGGCGCACGAGATCCTGCCGCGGGACGCGCCGCGCCTGCGCCGCGAAGCCCAGCGCCGGCTCTATGCGAGCTTCGACGCGGTGATTGCACACTCGCAGGCGAGCCGCGCCCGGCTGATCTCCGAGCTCGCGCTCGATCCGGCGCGCGTCCACGCGATCCCCCATGGCGCCTTCGCCCACCTCGCCGCGAGCGCACCGGCGCCGCTGCCCACCGAGCTCGGAACGCCGAACGGCCCCGTCGTTCTCTACTTCGGCTTGATCCGTCCCTACAAGGGCCTCGAGGTGCTGCTCGACGCCTGGCGGGGGGGATTTGACGACGCCGAGCTCTGGATCGTCGGACGGCCGCGCTTTGACGTCACGGCGCTGCGCGGGGCCGCCGGCCCCGGCGTGCGCTGGGTTCCGCGCTTCGTCGGCGACGGCGAGCTCGCAGCGTGCTTTCGCCGCGCCGACCTCGTCGTCCTGCCCTACCGCGAGGTCGAGCAGTCCGGCGTGCTGGCGACCGCGCTGGCGTTCGGCTCGGCGCTGATCCTCAGCGACATCGGTGGCTTTCGCGAAGTGGGCGCCGCGGGCGCCGCGGCGCTCGTGCCGCCTGGCGACCCCGCGGCGCTCCGCGCGGCGCTCCGCGAACTGCTCGACGACCCCGCAGCGCGCCGGCGTCTATCGGCCGCCGCGAGCACCCTCGCCGCCGGCGCCGCCTCGTGGCCGCAGGTCGCCGCGCAGACCAGGGCGCTCTATCAGACGCTCGTTGGCTGACCCGCGCGTCAGCTGACCTGGGCGATCAGGGCCTGGAGCTGGGCGAGCGTGGGCACGGCGGAGAGCGTCCCGCTCTTGTCGTATTCGACGGTGCCCTTGGGACCCTTCACGAAGATCGTCGGTGTCCCCTCGACGCCCAGCTGGTTTCCGGCATTGCCGTCGGCGGTGACGTCCTGGGCCAGCGCGGGGTCGGTCAGGCCCTGCTGCCACTGGGCGAAGTTGAGGCCCGGGACCTGCTTTGCGATGTCGGAAAGGTAGCTCGACGAGACATAGGTCACGAGCTCTTCGTCCCTGCCATGGATCGATACCGGCTGCTCGTTGTAGGTGAGCAGGACGTAGTCCCACTCGAGGTGCTGGAGGCCCGCCGCGCGCGCGGCAACCTGGGTGGCGGTGTACTCGCTGGCGTTTGCGGTGCCGCTCGCGGTCTCGAACCCCCGATAGACGAGCTTCACCTTGCCGGTCGCGACGTCGGCGGTGATCAGCTGCGGCTCGGAGGTCAGCGCGAAGTAGTCGCAGGTGGAGCAGACGAGGTCGCCGAACTCGGTGATCGTCACCGGCGCATCCGGGTTGCCGAGCACGTTGCCGGTCTGGGGAATCCCCTTGAGCGCGCTCTCCATCGCCTGCTGCGCCTCGGCGTGCGTCTTGAAGTGGAAGGTCGCTCCGCTCAGCCCGTTGGAGCTAATGCCCGCCCCGGCTTTCGAGCTCGCGATGATGAACACCGCCGCCACGACGATGACCCCGGCGAGCACGCCACCGAGCACCCAGACGCGCACGCGCTTTCGCTGCGACGCCTGCAGCTGGGCGTGCAACTGCTCGCGCTGCCGGCGTGCAGCTTCCTTTTGCTCCTTGCGGCTGGCCACCGCTCCGCAGTCTAGCGACGCAGCTTTGGCGTAGATAAGCCTGCAATTCCGGCACCGCCGGGCGCGCGTGCGGGAGAATCGCGGGGTGAGCGTCGTGGCAGCGATCTTCTGGGCCAGCGTAGCCCTGCTCGTCTACACCCAGTTCGGCTACCCGCTCGTCCTAATGGTGCTCGCACGCCTCGCCCCGGCGCGCGCGACCCCGGCGCATGGTCGTGAAGAGCCAACGGTGGCGCTGATAGTGGCCGCCCATAACGAAGCAGCGGTGATCGGCGCGAAGGTCGCGAACGCGCTCGCGCTGAGCTGGCCGCGCGAGCGCCTCGAGGTGGTCGTCTGCTGCGACGGCTGCACCGACGCCACCGCGCAGCTCGCGCGCGAGGCCGGCGCCGACCAGGTGCTCGAGCTCGAGCGCTGCGGCAAGATCCCGGCGCTCGATGCGGGTGTCGCCGCCTCGCACGGCGCGCTGCTCGTCTTCTCCGACGCCAACGCGAGCCTCGAGCCCGACGCGTTGCACGAGCTTGCGGGCGCGTTCGACGACCCCGCCGTCGGCTACGCCTGCGGCCAGGTCCGCTTCGTCCAGGGCGGGCAGGGGTCCGGCGCCGACAACCAGGAAGGGCTCTACTGGCGCTACGAGATGGCGGTGCGCTCGCTCGAGTCGCGGGTCTGGTCGGTGACCGCCGGCAACGGCGCGATCCAGGCGACGCGCCGCGCCTCCTACATCGTCATCGACCCGCGGATGGACCACGACATCTACCTGCCGTTCGCGCTGGTCAAGCGCGGTTGGCGCGCGGTCTATGTGCCGAGCGCGCGCGCGGTCGAGAAGATGGTGCCCTCGATCGGTGGCGAGTTCGCGCGCAAGCGCCGCTTCATGAGCCACGTCTGGACGACCGTGCTGCGCGGCGGCATGCTCTCGCCGCGCGGCTACGGCCTGCGCTACAGCCTGATGATCCTCAGCCACCGCGCGCTCCGCTACAGCGCGACGGCGCTGCACGTGGTGGCGCTCGTCACCAACGCGCTGCTGCTCGGACACGGATGGGTTTATGGCGTCTGTTTTGGGGCGCAGCTTGTTCTTCTCGGCGCAGCCGCCCTGGCTGGCGTGGTGCGCCGCCGCCCGCTGCTCGTGGCGCGCTACTACGTGGCGATGAACGTGGCCAGCACGCTCGGCCTCTGGGACTACCTGCGCCGCGGCACGCCACTCGGCTGGGAGGCCCCGGAGGGCACGCGATGATCCGACGTGGCGTCGATGTCGTCATTGCGGCGAGCGCGCTCGTCGCGGCCTCGCCGCTGCTCGCGGTGGCGGCGATCGCGATCGTGCTCTCCTCGCGCGGGCCGGTGATCTACCGCCAACGGCGCGTCGGCCTGGACGGCGCCGAGTTCGACGTGCTGAAGCTGCGCACGATGGTGGTCGGCGCCGAGCACATCGGCGCGGGGCTGTGGGTCGACGCCGGCGACGCGCGGATCACCCGCGTCGGCGCGCTGCTGCGGCGCACCTCACTTGACGAGCTGCCGAACCTCGTCAACGTGCTGCGCGGCGAGATGTCCTTGATCGGGCCGCGGCCGACGGTACCCGAGCAGGTCGCGGTGTACACCGAGCGCCAGCGCGGGCGGCTTGCGATCAGGCCGGGGATCACCGGCTGGGCGCAGGTCAACGGCCGCGCCGCGCTGCCCTGGGGGCAGCGGATCGAGCTCGACCTCGACTACATCGAGCGCCGCTCGCTGTGGCTCGACCTGCAGATCGTCGCGCGCACCGCGCGCATGCTGCTGGGCGGCGGCGACCTCTACCGCGGCGAGACCGGCGGCTGGGACCTGCCGCACGTCCCGGGCTACGAGGCGGCCGGCGAGGTACCGCCGGAGAGTTCGCCGGAGAGTTCGCCGGAGAGCGACCCGTCGGCGGAGAGCAAGGAGTCGCCACGCCAGTAGCGGACGACCGCGGCGATGAAGAGCAGCGTCATCAGGATCGCGCTCGAGACGCACCACTCGCAGATCTCCTTCAGCGTGAACACCTCGCGGTATGTGAGGTAACCGCTGAAGACCCAGCCGAAGAGCGTGATGCCGAGCGTCGCCGCCCGGGTCAGCTCGCGCGGCGGAGCGAGCAGCGAGGCGACGATCAGCACGTAGCCGATCAGCCCGAGCAAGGCGACCGGGATGCCAAAGACGCTCGAGTAGACCGACGACTGGACCTGGGCGCAGGGATTGCCCTTGGCGGCGCAGAGCACCACGAGACCGGTGTAGTGGACGACCGTCAGATAGCTGGCAATGCCGAGGCCGATCACTCCCAGCACGAGCATCATGCGCCAAAGCGTGCGGTCGCTCATCGCCTTCAAGGTTAGCTGCCACGGACGCTGGCGAGGGACGCCCGCGTCGTCGTGCCCAGGTCCGTCGCCGCGCACGCCTTGGCGCGGCGCCGTAGTCTCGGCCGCGATGCGCCAGTTGCGTGCCGGCGAGCTGGGCTCGCAAATCGTGCTCGAAGACGATCTCGTGATCGAGGCCGACGCGAGCGCCGTGCTCGCCGGCCTGCCGGACGCGGCGTTCGAGTTGATCTACATCGACCCGCCGTGGGGCACCGGGCGGCCGCAGCGGGCGCAGCGGCTGAGCGTCGCACGCGACGAGACGGGCGGTGACCGCCAGGGCTTCGGCGGTCGGCGCTACCGCTCGACCGCGCTCAGCGACATGGCCTTCGACGACCGCTTCGAGGACTACATGGCGTTCTTGACGCCAAAGCTCGAGCGCGCGCGCGAGCTGCTCGCGCCGGACGGGACGCTCTACGTCCACATCGACTACCGCGCGGCGCACTACGTCAAGGTCGCGCTCGACGGGATCTTCGGCCGCGAGTGCTTCCTGAACGAGATTATCTGGGCCTACGACTACGGCGCGAAGCCAAAGCGGCGCTGGCCGCCCAAGCACGACACGATCCTCGTCTACGTCCGCGACCCGGCTCGCTACCTCTTTGACGCCGAGGCGGTCGATCGCGAGCCCTACATGGCGCCCGGCCTCGTCGGTCCGGCAAAGGCCGCTCGCGGCAAGCGCCCGACCGACACCTGGTGGCACACGATCGTGCCGACCAATGGGTCCGAGCGCACCGGCTACCCGACGCAGAAACCCGAGGGCGTGCTGCGCCGGATCGTCGCCGCGTCCTCGCGGCCGGGCGGCTGGTGTCTGGACTTCTTTGCCGGCTCGGGGACGCTCGGGGCCGTCTGCTCCAAGCTCGGCCGGCACTACGTGCTGGTCGACTGCAACCCGCAGGCGATCGCGGTGATGGCGGCGCGGCTCGGCTAAGCCGGCACGCGATGCGCCTTCAGCAGCTCGAAGCGCTTCTCCCAGTCGAGCTCGCGGCGCTTGGCGTCGCTGATGAAGGGCGAGAAGGCGATCGCCCAGAGGACGAGCCAGTTGACGAGCTTTGCCGGCTGGCGCAGTGGGCGGACGAAGTCGACGAACAGCACGACGCGCGTCTTGTCGGTGTGGTTCCAGGCCTCGTGCTCGTAGGTGTCGTCGAAGATCATCGATTTGCCCTCCGCCCAGTGGCGCGTCTCGGTATCGACGCGGATCCCGCACTCCTGCGCCGGCTCGGGGATCAGAAGGCCGAGGTGGTAGCGCATAACGCCCTTGTAGGGGCCCTCGTGGGCCGGCAGGTGCTTACCGGGCGCGAGGATCGAGAACATCGCGGTCTTCATCCCGGGGATCTGCTCGCAGAGCTTCGCGGTCTCGGGGCAGCGCTCGCAGTTGGCGTCTGACTTGAAGCCGTAGCCATAGAGGAAGTAGGTCTTCCAGCGGTCGTCGGTCGTCATCGTCGCCTGGTCAACAGAGATGTCCTGGAAGTTCGGCAGGTGCTCCTGGTCCTCGAGCACCGCGTCGAGCTCGGCGCGGATCTTCTCCCAGTTGACCTCGAGGCCCTGCGCCCAGAGGAAGTCGTCGGCGTCGAAGAACGGCGTGTCGCCAATCAGCGAGGAGCTACCGAGCCAGCGCTCGAGCGGCTCGAGCGCCCGCTCGCCCGCGGCGACGGTGAAGGCAACGATCTTTTCCCGCAAGCTAGCCATGGCGCTCCGGGGAATCCTATTACTGCCCCGCCGCGGGCCCGCCTGGGCGCGGTTCCGCCGGGCGCCCGCGCGCGGCTCTGTGGCGCCGGCGCGCGGTTAGTGGTGGTGCTTGTGCGCGGCGACGTGGTCGACGGTCACGCTGACCGTCGTCGAAAGGCCGCCGACGTAGGTTGCGATCGCGCTGATCGTGTGCGTGCCGAGCGAGAGCGACTTTGCGCCCTGCCAGTCGAGCTCGCCGCTCAGCGTGTCGCCGGCCGCGTGGGCGTCGTGGATGTTGAAGTACATGATCGTCTTGCCGTCGTGCTGAAGCTGGATTTCGCGCACCGGGCGACCGTGGCCAATCGCCTTTACAGCGAGCAGCAGCGGCCCGCTGTAGGTCTTGCCCTGGCCGGGATCGAGCAGCGTCACCTGCGGTCCGCTGAAGCTGCCGCAGGCGCCCTTGAGCTGATCGCCGTCGAGCGACTCCTTTTCAAAGGCTTTGAATGACGGCTTGGTCTTGAGCGTGGCGGTGAGCAGGCCGTAGTGGTCTCCGAGAGTGCTGGCGGCGCCGAAGTCGACCATGTCGAACCAGATCGCCGCGGTCACGTAGGAGTACTGCGGCTGGGCGAGGCAGTGATAGGCCTCCTTGAGGTAGGTCGCCTGATGGCTCTCGCTGACCCCGGCGAACGGCTTGCCGTTCGCTGTGCAGCCGCTGTCCTTGCCGGCCGTTGACCAACCAAGCTCGGTCATCACGATCGGCTTCGTTCCGTCGCCGTTGGCGACCATCACCGAGTGCACGGTCGTGAAGCCTAGGAAGGAGGCGCCGCTGATCGTCTGGGCGCCGGCGTTGAGGATGAAGCGGTAAGGCGACGCGTCGCCGCCGCAACCGTCGTCGGTATGGACGGCCACGCCGTCGAAGTAGTTGCGTGCGCCGGCGCTGTAGATCGACTGGAGGTAGGTGAAGTCGTTTGCCGCGAGGCCGCCGATAAGCACGGTCGCGTTGGGGTTGACCGCCTTGATCGAGGTGTAGGCGGCCTGCAGGATCCCGACGTACTGGGCGGGCGTGCCCGTCCACCAACCGGCGTCGTCCTCCTCGTTCCAGATCTCCCAGTCGGTGACGGAGCTGCCGAAGGCGTTCGCGAGATAGTCGATAAACGCGCCATAGGTCTGCGGGTTGGTTGGCGGCGTCGCCGGGTTCCCCGAGTCGCTCGCCCACGACGGCGTCAGCACGACATCCACATCGACCTTCGTACCGGCCGGCAACGAAGCAAAGAACGCGCGGTAATCGGCGAGCTGACCGGTCTCGTAGTCGCCCGGTGCCGGCTCAAAGGAGCTCCAGTTGACGAACACGCGCACCCACGCCGGATGCAGCTGATCGATGCGCGCAAAGAGGCTCGCGTTGGCAGCCGGTGTGTTGAAGAACCCCGCCACGTTCAGCCCGTCCTCCGCCGCTGGTGCCGCGGCCGCCGAGCCGAGCATGAGCGCGCTGAGCGCGCACACGCTGCCGGCGATCGTGACGCGGCGGAGCAGGCGCGCAGATAGTTTCGGCCCTCGCATGGAACCGGTATCGGTTGGGGCTCACTCGAGCGCCCAACTTCACGGCGAACCCTGGACGGACAGGCCGTGCGCGGGCCGCTTTAGGTCCAGCGTCCAGCCGCGACTAGACGGCGGCGAGCTTGGCGGCCTCGATCAGCGCGAGCACCGAGCGCTCGTCACCGTCGCGCAGGAGCACAATCGGATCGGGCTCGCCGCCGACGATCGACTCAAAGAACTCCTTGCGTTGCTGGAACGTCGGCAGCGTCGCCTTCGCCCAGCCTCGGGCGTCGTTGAGCAGCACCGCCAGGCGCGCGTAGTCATCGCCGAAAAGCTCTGAGATCTCGCGCTTCATCCGCTTGGCAAGCGCCGGCGAAGCGCCCGCGGTGGAGATCGCGATAGCGAGCGGTCCGCTGCGCACGATCGCCGGCAGGATGAAGTTGCACAGCGGCGGCACGTCCACGACGTTGACAAGCATCGCGCGCGCTTCGGCGTCGGTATGCACCGCGATGTTGACCTCGCTGTCCCCGGTTGCCGCGATTACGAGGAACGATCGCTCGAGATCACGTGGCGCGTAATCGCGCGGCACCCATTCGAGCGAGCCTTCCTCGGCCAGCGCGACGAGCTCGGGGTGCGCCGTGGGGGAGACCAGGGTCACGGCGGCACCGCAGGTGAGGAGGCCTTCGACCTTCTCCAGTCCAACCGCGCCGCCGCCGACGACCAGGCAGCGTCGCCCGGCGACGCGCAGGCAGGCCACGTAGAACGGCACGGCGAGCATGTCGCGGACGCAGGACTGGTCGCAGATCCCGCGGCGAAACTGGCAGACGCATTCCTTGCCGGCATAGGCCTGGGCTGGCATCGACACAGCGTAGCCCTCGCTCCCGGTTGCGATCAGCGCGACGCTCAGCGACGGCGCTCCTCGACGCCCCGTGCGGAGCGGACCTCCGCGAGCGCCGCGGCGAGCTTCGCTTCGGCTGCGTCGGGCAGATAGAAACGCGTGCCTTCGAGCCCCGGCGGCATCAGCTCCTGCGCGCTTAGGTGGCCGGGGTGGGCGTGCGGGTAGTCGTAGCCGGGGCTGCCGTCCTCGCGCAGGTAGGCCGGCGGACGCTGCGCGCCGTGCTCGTGCACCTGGGCGCGAGCGGCGCCCAGGGCGCGCCCGGCGGCGTTTGACTTTGGCGCCAGCGAGAGGTAGATCGCGGCCTGGGCGAGCGCGAAGGTGCCCTCCGGCAGCCCCACCTGCTCGACGGCCGCGGCTGCCGCAGTCGCGACGCTCAACGCCATCGGGTCGGCATTGCCGATGTCCTCGGAGGCGAGGATCACCATTCGTCGTGCGATGAAGCCAGCGTCCTCGCCGCCTTCGAGCATCGTCGCGAGGTAGTAGAGCGAAGCGTCCGGGTCGCTACCCCGGGTCGCCTTGATCCAAGCCGAGATCGTCTCGTAGTGGCGGTCGCCGGCGGCGTCATAGCGCACGACAGCGCTGTCAAGCGCGGCGTCGGCCGCCGCGACATCGATCCGGCCCCCGGCTGCCGCCGCCAGCTCTAGCGCGCCGAGCGCGATCCGTGCATCCCCGCCGCTGCGCCGTGCAAGGAGATCCACTGCCTCGGGATCGATTAGCGCTTCGCCGAGCTCGCCGCGCGCCTGCGCACGCTCGATCAGCTCGGCGATCTCCGCGCTACCGAGCGCTTCCACCGGGTAGAGCCGCACACGCGAGAGCAGCGCCGAGCTGATCCCGTGGCGCGGGTTCTCCGTTGTAGCGCCGATCAACACCACCAGGCCTTCCTCGACCGCCCGCAGCAGCGCATCCTGCTGCGGGCGGTTGAAGCGATGGATCTCGTCGAGGAAGAACACCGTCGCGCCCTCGCGGACGCGGGCGCGTTCGATCACTGCGCGGACCTCCGCGCGGCCGGCCTCGATCGCGCTGTGCTCCTCGTAGGCGGCGCCGCTGGCGCGCGCGATGATCCGCGCCAACGTCGTCTTGCCGGATCCCGGCGGGCCGTGAAGGATCATCGAGTGCAGCGTCCCGGCCTCGACTGCCCGGCGCAACGGCGCACCAGGAGCGAGCAGCGCGCGCTGGCCGACGACCTCCTCCAGCGTCTGCGGGCGCATCCTCGCGGCGAGCGGTTCCGGTCTGGTCGGCCCGCCAGCATCCTCCTCGAACAAGCGCTCCATCGCGCTAGGCGCCCACCGCGCGCCCGAGGATCACGATGTCGGCCGGGCGTCCATCGAGCCGCGTGATGCCCGGGAGCAGGCCCCAGTGCTCGAAGCCGGCGGCGGCGAACAGCGCGATGCTTGGCTCGTTGTGGCCAAACGCCACGGCCACAAGTCGCTCGATGCCCAGCGGCGGGGCCTTCGCAATCGCATGGTCGAGAAGCGTCCTGGCGTACCCGCGGCGGCGCCGCGCGGCATCGACGTAGACGCTCACCTCGGCGGTGATCGAGTAGGCCGCGCGGTCCTTGTAGTCCTCGAGACTGAGCCAGGCGACGACCTGCTCGTCGTCTTCCAGCACCCAGCACGGCCGCCGCGCCGGGTCGTGGCGGGCCAGCCACGACCGTCGCTGCGCCAACGTCACTGGCTCGAGGTCGGCGGTCGACGTTCGCGTCGGAATCGTCGCGTTGTAGATCGCGACGATCGCAGTGAGGTCGGCTGACGTGGCGTGACGAATCAGGGCAAGTCCCGGCTTCGGCTAGCGACTGTAGCGGGCTATGCCGACGACGCGCCGCCGGCTGCAGCGACCCTTTGGGCGACCATCGTAGGATGAGCCCGTGAGCGACGCACTCCAGACCGAGGCCGTCGAGCTGCTCCAGCGTCTGATCCGTTTCAACACGGTCAACCCTCCCGGCGCCGAGCGCGACGCGCAGGAGTTTCTCGCCGGGGTGCTGTCCGCGGCTGGTTTTGAGTGCGAGCTCCTCGGCCGCACGCCCGAGCGGCCAAACCTCGTCGCGCGACTGGCCGGGGACGCTCCGGGTCCGACGCTGTGTCTGCTCTCCCACGTCGACACCGTGCTGGCAACGGCGAGCGACTGGTCGCACGACCCCTGGTCGGGGGACATAGCCGACGGGTGCGTCTGGGGCCGTGGGGCGCTCGACATGAAGAGCCAGACCGCTGCCGAGGTTGCGGCGGCGTGCTCGCTTGCGCGCGGCTCCTGGCGGCCGGCCCGCGGCGCGCTGCTTGTCGTGGTCCTTGCCGACGAGGAGACCGGTGGTAGCGAGGGTGCGCAGTGGCTGACCGCGACGCACCCCGACAAGGTGCGCTGCGACTACCTCGTCAACGAGGGCGGGGGTGGCATCCTCGAGTACGGCGAGCGGCGGTTGTACTGCCTCGGATGCGCCGAGAAGGGCGTGTTTCGCTTCGCTCTGCACACCGGCGGCGCGGCCGCGCACGCCTCGATGCCGCGGCTCGGGGACAACGCCCTGCTCAAGCTCGCGCCGCTGCTCGCGGCGCTCGGATCGCGCCAGCCTTCCTATGACCTGACGGCGGAAGCGCGCGCGTTTCTGGAGGCGGTGGGGGCGCTCGCCCCAGGGGCGGGCGACGAGGACGTCGCTGAGGCGCTAGAGCGAGTCCGCGCGACCGACCCGCGGCTCGTGCCGCTCGTCGAGCCGATGCTCGGCATCTCGCTCGCGCCTACGCGGGCGTTTGCCTCGGAGAAGATCAATGTGATCCCAGCGGAGGCCCGACTGGCGGTCGACTGTCGGGTGCCCCCGGGACTCGGCGAGGCCGAGGCGCTGGCGCGAATCGAGGAGGTGGTGGGGACCGACGGCTACCGCCTGGAGTGGACCGAGCAGGTGATCGGCAACCGCTCGCCGATCGACTCCCCGATGAGCGAGTTTATTCGCGGCTGGATCGCCGACCAGGATCCGAGTGCCAGCGTCGTGCCGACGGTGCTGCCTGGCTTCACCGACTCGCGCACCTTTCGTGACGCCTTTCCGGAGTGCGTCGCGTACGGCTTCTTTCCCCACCGCGTGACGACGCGCTTCGATAACGACCACTTGATGCACGGTGCCGACGAGCGCATCGATGTCCGCGACCTTGCGTTCGCGACAACCTTCTTTCGCGATCTCTGCGAGGCCATGCTCGGCTGAGCGGGAATGGTCTGGCCGGCGGCGGGCGCACAATAGACTGGGGCCACGATGTTTCAGCGGATCGACCACGTCGGGATTGCCGTAGCCGAGCTCGAGCCGGCGCTCGCCCTCTACGCCGAGGAGTTTGGCGTCGAGCTCGTGCATCGCGAACTGCTTTGCAACGGCGGCGTCGACGCGGCGGTACTCAGCGCCGGCGAGTCCCAGCTCGAGTTGCTCGCACCGCTGGTCGGCGGCACGGCGCTCGCTCGGTTCCTCGCCAAGCGCGGTCCCGGCATGCACCACATCGCCTACCAGGTGGACGACATCGAGGCGACGCTCGCGACGCTCCGTGCCTGCGCCGTGTCGCTGATCGACAAGGTGCCGCGCCCGGGAATCCGCGATTCGCTTGTCGCCTTCGTCCATCCGAGCAGCTGCGCCGGCGTGCTCACGGAGATCGTCCAGACCGCATCCTGATGCCCGTCGCCCGTTATCAGAAGATCTCGATCGGCTTCGCCGGCGGCCAGGTGCTCCCAGCGCGCGTCGCCACCGGCGATCTGGAATCACTGCGCGGTGCCCTGGGCTCTGCCACCGGCTGGCATGAGCTGGCCTGCGAAGACGGGACCGTACGCCTCGACCTCGCGCAGGTGGCGTATGTGCGCGTCGACTCTGACGAGCCGCGCGTGGGCTTCGGCGCCTGAGCGCGCCGGCGACGTGGGCTCGCTCGATATCGAGTTGCTGCGCCGAGCCCGCACGCTCGGTCACACCACTGAGCGCGAGCGAGCGGTGGCGCACTTCTCGGCGCTCGGGCAACACGCCGCGCTCTGGCTCGCCCTCGGGAGCACTGCGTCACTGCTGGCGCCGGCCGAACGGCGTCGACGCTGGCGTGTCGGAACCGCCACCGTCGCCGGGGCCTACGTGCTCAACACGGCGCTGAAGTTCGCGGTCCAGCGCCCACGTCCAGAGCTGCCCGGCCTACCGCCGCTCGTGCGCACGCCGACCCAACTCAGCTTCCCGAGCGCGCACGCGACGACCTCGTTCGCCGCGGCGCGCGCCTACTCGTGGGCGGGCGCGCCCCGCGCGCCGCTCTACGCGCTAGCCGCTTCGCTTGCCGCGTCGCGGTTGTATCTCGGCGTTCACTACCCCTCAGACGTCGTCGCGGGGGCGTTGCTCGGGAGTGCGCTCGGCGCACTCGCCGCCCGATGAAGATCGGCATCGTCGGGCTGCCCAACGCCGGCAAGTCCTCACTCTTCAACGCGCTGACACGCGCCGGCGCCGAAGCTGCGAACTATCCGTTCACGACGATCGAGCCAAACGTCGCGATCGTGCCCGTGCCCGACGCGCGGCTCGACGCGCTCGCCGAGCTGGTGGGAGCAAGCGAAGCCGTCTACGACACGATCTCCTTTCACGACATTGCGGGCCTGGTGGCTGGCGCGCACCGTGGCGAGGGGCTCGGCAACCGCTTCCTCGCCAACATCCGCGAAACCGACGCGATCCTGCATGTAGTGCGGGCTCACCACGACGCGAGCGTCGTGCACCCCGACGGTCGCGTCGATCCGATCGCCGACATCGAGACGATCGAAACCGAGCTCGCCCTCGCCGACCTCGAGCAGGCCGAGCGGCGGCTCGAGCGGGTGACTCGTGCCGCGCGCGGTGGCGAGCGGACGGCCCTCGTCGAGCAGGCGTGGCTCGAAGAGTTGGTGGCGGCGTTGCAGTCCGGGCGGCCCGCGCGTAGCGTGCCGCCGCCGCCAGAGGCGGCGGACGCCATGCGCCTGCTCGGTCCGATCACCGCCAAGCCGACGCTGTTTGTGGCCAACGTCGACGAGGGCTCCGATGAGGTGCCGGCCGCTATCGCCGCACACGCGGCGGCGCAGGGCGCGGGCGCGGTGGCGATCTCCGCACGGATCGAGTCGGAGCTCAGTGAGCTCGAAGCCGGCGACGCGGCCTCAATGCGCGCCGAGCTCGGTGTCGGCGAAGCGGGGCTCGGGCGCGTCGTGCGCGGCGCGTTCGAGCTGCTCGAACTAAACGCGTTCTTCACCGCGGGGGAGGCCAAGCCGGCGCAGTCCTGGCATCTGCGCCGCGGCCTGACAGCGTGGCACGCCGCGGGCCAGATCCACTCCGACATCCAGCGCGGCTTCGTCCGCGCGGAGGTCGTTGGCTGGCAGGAGCTGCTCGACGCCGGCGGTTACGTCGGCGCGCGCGAACGCGGCGTCCTGCGGATCGAGGGGCGCGACTACTTGATGCGCGACGGCGATGTGATCACCGTCAAGTTCACGCCCTAGCGTCGCCGCCTGCTGCCGGGCACGGCGGGACAGGGGCGGCGTGCTCGGAAAGAGCGCTCGCGCGTCTCGGGGCGATCGTTCCGGGCCCTGGCGTGCTAGTACTGACAGATGGCGCAAACGCAACGAGGTCCGGCGGACGAGGACCGGCGCCCGGATCCCCAGCACGAGGCGCCCTACCTCGAAGCCCTTCGCGACTACGCGGCGCGGGACCCGGCGCGGCTCCACATCCCTGGCCACAAAGGCGGGGTGGGCGCCGACCCCGAGCTCATTGCTGTGATCGGCGAGGCGGCGTTGCGGCACGATGTGCCGGGGCTGACCTGGGGGATCGACGTCGGCCCGGCGCCAACGCCGTTTGAGCGCGCTCAGCGGCTCGCGGCCGATGCGTGGGGCGCCGCGCGCACCTGGTTTCTCGTCAACGGCGCTTCGCAGGGAAACCTGACGGCTGGACTCGCGCTCGCACACTACGGCGATGAGGTGGTGTTGCAACGCAACGGCCACTCGAGCACGATCGACGCCCTCGTGCTTTCGGGCCTACGCCCCACGTTCGTGGCACCGGAGGTCGACCCGGAGCTTGGTATCGCCCACTGCCTGGTTGCAGACACACTCGATCGGGCACTCAGCGCGACGCCGCGGGCGACGGCAGCGTGGATCGTCACGCCGACCTACTTCGGCGCCGTGGCCGACGTGCGTGGGCTCGCCGAGGTGGCGCACGCGCACCAGGTCCCGCTGATCGTCGATGAGGCTTGGGGCGCCCACATGGCTTTCCACGAGGATCTTCCCGAGCATGCGCTCGCGGCGGGGGCCGATCTCGTGATCTCGAGCACGCACAAGATCGTCGGCAGTCTGACCCAGTCGGCCATGCTCCATCTCGGCGGTGCGGGCGAGTGGCTTGACGCCGACGTTGTCGATCGTTGCGTCACGCTGACCGAGTCGACCAGCCCGAACTCGCTGCTGCTCGCCTCGCTCGATGCTGCGCGGCGGCTCGCGGCAACGCGCGGGCACGAACTGATCGGCGAGACGCTCCGCGCCGTCGCCGTGGCGCGCGCGCAGATTCGCGAGATCCCCGGGCTTGATGTGCTCGACGAGCGCTTCGTCGGCCGGCCCGGCGTGTTCGCCTACGATCCGCTGCGGCTCGCGGTTGACGTCAGGGGACTGGCGGTCGATGGCTACGAGCTCGCAACGTTGCTCCGTGAAGCCGGCGACATCAACCTCGAACTCGCGGGCCAAAACGTGATCGTCGGCGTCTTCGGCCTCGGCGGGGACGCCACACCGCTCGCCGAGCGGTTCGTCGCCGCGTTGCGCAGCGTCGCCGAGCAGGTCGGCCTGGGTGCCGGTAACGCAAGTGCCGGCTTTGCGCAGCCGCCGCCCTACGGCGAGCTCGTGCTGACGCCACGCGAAGCATTTCTCGGTGCACAGGAGGTGATCCCGGCGTCCGAGGCAGTGGGGCGCGTGGCCGCCGAATCACTGGCGACCTACCCTCCCGGGATCCCGAACGTGCTCCCCGGTGAACGCCTCACCGCTGCGACCCTCACCTACATCGCGCGCACGCTAGAGCTCGGCGGCAGCGTGCGCGGCGCGAGCGATCGCCTGCTGCACACGATTCGCGTGGTCGCCTAGCTCTCGAGTCGCTTGGCCAGCGCCGTCATGCCCAGCGCGCGGGCGGCGGCGGCGCCGGCGGAGCGGTCGGTCTGCGCGTCCGGGGGCCGCGCGAAGGGGATGTCCTGCAGCGTCGCGATCGTGCGGAACACTCTCAGCTCGTCCTGTTGCTCTTGCAGCGCGGCAGCGATCCGCGGGCGGAGCCTTTGGCGCGCGGCGAGCACGCCCTCGAGCGTGCCGTGCTCGCGCAGCAGCGCGGCCGCCGTCTTAGCGCCAATCCCCTTGGCCCCCGGAAGTCCGTCGGAGGGGTCGCCGCGGAGTGCGATCAGGTCGGGGATCTGCGCTGGCGAGACACCACAGCGAGCGATCACGGCGCGCTCGTCGAGTTCGCCGGGCGGGGCGTCGCGGTGCAGTTCGAGCACCGCGGTGCGCGCGTCGACGGCTTGGAAGAGGTCGCGATCGCCGCTACAGATGAGCGTGCGCCCGGCGTCTTTGCTTTCGCGGCGAGACGCAGACCAGAGCAGGTCGTCCGCCTCGAGCTCGTCGTGGCCGCGGACGACCCAGCCAAACGCGCTGAGCAACTCATCCGCGCGATCCCATTGCGCGCGCAGCTCGTCGGGCATCGGCTCGCGATGGGCGTGGTAGGCGGGGTAGAGCGCGACGCGGTAGGCGGCCTCCTCGGCACCGAAGCAGCAGACGACGGCGCGGGGCGCGCACGCTTCGCTCAGCGCAAGGATCGTGTTGACCGTCCCCAGCAGGGCCCCCACGGGCATACCGCCGCTGCCCTTGATCGAGCGCGGCAGCGCGAAGAACGAGCGGTAGAGCAACCACGGCGTGTCAATCGCGAGCAGCGCCGCCACTAAGGCGTCCCCCCGGTGTCCCCATATGAGCCGGTCGGGCCCGATGTGCCCGATGTGCCCGATGCGCCCGATGGGCCGGACGAGCCTTGCGCCGGCAGACCGGTCGGCCCGGCGCAAGAGGCGTTCCAGCCGCTTGGCGGCGTCCCCGAGGGGCCCGTCACGGCAAAGCAGGCCCACGTGCTCGGGAGGCCCAGCGCCGCCGCGAGCTGCGGGCCGGTAACGCCCGTCGTGCCCTTGCTGCCGATCACCTGGGCGGCGACCACCCGCGGCGAAACGCCGCGCTGCGTCACGTTGATCGCTTCGAGCGTCCCGGCCAGCAGCTTGCCGAGCTTCTTCGCGGCGGAGTCGAGGGTCAGCTTGATCGGGCCGAACTGCGAGCTGTCGTAGGGATCGAGCACGGCCACCAGCCAAGGCTCCGGCGCGGCTCCGGGGAAGCTGTTTTCGACGTTCTCCGTCTCGCCACCGGAGCTCGCGAAGTAGTAGGTCGTGACCGGACTGCCGTTGTAGGTCACGACCTGCCCCGTGGTCGCCGTCACCGCGGCGTTTGTGGCCGGCGTTTCGACGTTGAGGCCACCGTACTCCTGGGATCGGGTGTCGGCGTAGAGGTCGAACTCGGCGCTCACATCGGTTGTTATCGCGTAGCTGCGTGCGGCCACGGCCTGGGCCTCGAGCTCAGCCGCCTGCCAAGTCGGCGGGCTTTCCGCCGGCACCACACCGCTGACGTAGCTCTCGAGAGTGACGACGTTCACGACGTCGATTCGCGAGCCCTTGCGCAGCAACTCGAGCGAGCCGTCGTAAGCCCCGTTCTTGATCCCATTCAGGGCCGTGCCGCGCAGCGTCAGGGCCGTTGGGCCGCTGATCATCGTCGGCTCGGACAGCGTCGCAAGACGCCGCCCGAGCGTGTCTTCCAAGCCGATACGTCCGCCCCTCACCGGCACTGCGCGGTAGATCGCTGCAGTCCCCAGGCGCCTGTGGTTAGCCTGCGCGCCGCCGGTAAAGCTGACGCTTTTACGCGAGCTCTCGAGCAGCACGGTGACGTTTTGCGTCGCCGGCAGCGTGGCAAGCGCCGTGCCCGTGTAGTAGTGGGCGAGGATTTGCTGGTAGGTGTAGCCGTGGAGTGCAAAGCCCTCGGCGCCGGTCTGGCTCATGCCCACGCCATGCCCATCGCCAGACCCGTCGATCACTAGCATTGGCTGAGCTCGGGCGGCCGACGCCGCGATGAGCATGCTGGCGGCGCTGATTGCGGTTGCCAGCCTACGCGAGCCCACCGTGGACAAGTTAACCCATGACTGAGAGGGAAGTTCTCGCATCTGTCCGCAAGGAGCTGCTGATCGGCGGCGATTGGAGGCCGGCGGAGAGCGGCGCCGTGTTTGAGGTTGAGGATCCGGCCACCGGCCGAACGCTGTGCGACGTAGCCGATGCGAGCGTCGGCGACGCAGTTGCCGCCCTCGATGCCGCGGCCTCGGCCCAGCAGGCCTGGGGTGCCCACCCACCGCGTGAGCGCGGCGAGATCCTGCGGCGGGCGTTCGAGCTGGTTGCAGCGCGGACCGATGATCTGGCGCTGCTGATGACGCTTGAAATGGGCAAGTCGCTCGCCGAGTCAAAGAGCGAGATCGCCTACGCCAACGAGTTCCTGCGCTGGTTCAGCGAAGAGGCGGTGCGGATCGATGGTCGTTTTGCGGTCAGCCCAAACGGAGCTACGCGGCTGATTACACTCAAGCAGCCGGTCGGACCCTGCTTGCTGATCACGCCCTGGAATTTCCCGCTCGCGATGGGGACGCGCAAGGTCGCGCCGGCCATCGCCGCCGGTTGCACGATGGTCGTCAAGCCGGCCAAGCAGACCCCGCTTTCGATGCTTGCGTTCGCCGCAATCCTCGAGCAGGCCGGCCTGCCGCCCGGTGTGCTGAACGTGCTCAGCACCTCGCATGCGGGCGCGGTGACCGATCCCCTCTTCGACGACCCACGGCTCCGCAAGCTGTCGTTCACCGGCTCGACCGAGATCGGTCGCAAGCTCGCCGCGCGGGCGATGGACCGGGTCCTGCGCGTCTCGATGGAGCTCGGCGGGAACGCGCCGTTCATCGTCTTTGCCGACGCCGATCTCGATGCTGCGGTTGAGGGTGCGATGCTCGCCAAGCTCCGAAACGTCGGCGAAGCCTGCACCTCCGCCAACCGCTTCTATGTTGCCGCGCCACTCGCCGACGAGTTCGCGCGGCGCATCGCGGCACGCATGGACGGGCTGCGCCTAGGCCGGGGGACTGAGCCTGACACCGACCTCGGCCCGCTGATCGACGAGACGCAACGGCGGAAGGTCCACGAGCTGGTAGAGGATGCCGTCGCGCGCGGAGCCAAGCTGTTGACCGGCGGCGAGCCACTCGACGGCCCGGGCTACTTCTATCGGCCGACGGTCCTTGCCGAGGTGCCGACCGAGAGCCGGGTGCTGTCGGAGGAGATCTTCGGCCCGGTAGCGCCGATCGTCAGCTTCGAAACCGAGGAGCAAGCACTCGATCAGGCCAACAAGACCGAGTTCGGGCTAGTCGCCTACGTCTTTACGCGCGACATCGGCCGAGCGATCAGGGTTGCCGAGGGTCTCGAGACGGGGATGATCGGGCTCAACCAAGGCATCGTCTCCAACGCCGCGGCGCCGTTCGGCGGCATCAAACAGTCGGGCTTCGGTCGCGAGGGCGGATACGAGGGCATCAACGAATACCTCGCGGTGAAGTACGTCGGGCTGGCACCGTAGAGGGGATAGGTCGTAAGGGGGTTTGAAACCGAACACCCCCGCGTGCATAGTTGGCGTAAAGCCCGCTATTCGGGTTTACAGCGGCGTTGAAACCGAAGGCCTGCTTGCACGGCTTGCACAGCTGGCGTTTGGGACGACGAGCTCGCTGGGTCGTCCTGAGCGACGTCGCTCACCGGAATGAGCGGCCGTCGCATGGCGACTCGCGGAGCAGCCTCCGGGATTGAGCGTGTCTCGCGTGCGACGACGACGGCGAGCTCGGGGCCTTGGTCGGGCGGCTCGACGATCGTGAAGCCGAGTCGTTGGTAGTAGGGAGCGTTCCAGGGCACGTCGCGGAACGTTGTAAGCGTTAGCGCCGGGCGTCCTTCGCCGCGCGCGATCGTCGCGAGGTGCTCGATCAGTGCCGCGCCGACTCCTCGTCGCGCGCGGGATCGCGTGACGCTCACCTGCTCAATGTGCGCGCAGTCGTCGAGCACAGCGCTCAGGAGGTAGGCAACCGGTACGTCGTCATTGTCGACCGTGACCCACGCGCGTCCCGCAGACCGGAAGATCTCGAGCTCCTCGACCCGCAGCGCCTCACCCATGCGTGTCATCCCGATTGCCGCAAAGGCCTGTCCAGCGTCTCGCTCGATCGAGCGCAGAAGCTCAAGCTCATCCCGACGCGGCGAGCGAATGGTCGTCATCGCGGAGCGCTTACTTGTGCTCGAGCAGCTCGAGTCGGTTGCCCCACGGATCCTCGGTGTAGAACCGTCGAGGGTCGGGGAGATCCTCGTCCCAGAGCACTTTCATTCCCGCAGCCTCAAGACGATCAGCCAGCGCGTCGAGCGTCTCGGGGTCCACGCGCAGCGCGGGGTGGGCCTTGCGAGCCGCTTTGAAGCGCTCGTCGACGCCAACGTGGAGTTGCTGAACTCCCACCTGGAACCAGACGCCGCCGCGCGCACGCAGCGACGCGGGCTTTTGAACCTCGTGCAGCCCAAGCAGCTCTACGAAGAATCGTCGCGCAGCGTCCTCACAGCCCGTGGGAGCAGCGATCTGGACGTGGTCCACGCCGACGAACCCCATTGCGGTTGACGCTACACCAGCATCGGATAGCCCCGTGTTGTGCATTGCGGCCGCTCCGCAACCAAATCGATCACAGGCGACGCCTGACCCTAAGTGACCTCCTCGCCACGATTAGGAAGCGTCTGCCGGAACGACCGGCTCTCTGGTTGCCCGGCCGACAGTGGCGCCTAGTCCCCACGATTCGTAACCAGCGCTGTGGACGGCCCGATGGCGCTCTGAGTCGGTAGCTGCGCCTACTCGCGTCTGAGCGAGAGTGCCAGGCCGGGAACAATGAAGGACGCGAGGAAGATCGGCAAAGGCCTCTTTCCGCCGCACCGGAAGGCAACGATGTCGCCCTCGGCGGCGTCGAAGGTCCTGGTTCCGCTGGAGTTTCGACCATCGCGGACTTGCAGGGTGTGACGTCCAGATTCGATTGGTATCTCGATCGTGTCGTTCAGCTCGACCGACCCGGCACGCGCGCCGTCGACCACGGCGTCGTACGCGCCACGACGGACCTCGACACCGATTGTCTTATGCGTCAGCTTCAGCGTTGCGGACATCGTTGATCTCCTTGTTCTGAAAGGGCGTTTCTCTGAGTGCTCGCCGACGGACACCCGTGCGTGTTCGCCGAACGCTTACTCAGACACTCAACCGTACGGGCATTGATCGCCCCGCGTCTGGGTGAGCGAGCCGACCGGTGAACGCGATCGGTTCTCCTGTGTCCTCTGTCGTAGACTGCCTCGGGCTCACTTCGCCAACGCTGCAGAAACCCATGAACAACGCTGATGCGAAAGGTATACGGGGGTGGTGGACGTCGCCGCCACGATCGGGCCTGCGACTCATCATCTCGCCACCCGAGTACCGCCACCTCCGAGCCTGGGGGCGCGTGCGCATTGCGAGCGCGATCGTCTTGACCGGGCTTGGCGTCGTGACGCTCTCCTTTGGCGGGAAAGACCGCAAGACCTACGGTTGGGCGACCTGGTTTCTGGGCGGAGCGGCGGCCAACGCGGCCTACGGCTCCTGGGAACTGAGCATCGCCCCGGAGACCGAACAGCTCTCCCCCACCAAGCCCTGAAGCTGGATCGCTCCTGCGGTGCGCTGCCTCCCCGAATGTGCCCCAACCGGCTGAGGCGAGAAGAGCCGCTGGCTTGATCGAGAAGCAACAGCCCGCCGAGGTTCCCGCATTGCCGCTTCTGCGGCCACCAGCCACGCCAGGCCCGAATACTGCCCCCGGCCGAAGCGGCTAGTCGTTGGTTCGAGCGGACAACCACATTCGCGATCCGGGACCACTTGACCGGACGATCGTGTCGCGAGCGTTTCCATGGCGCCGGGGACGTCAGCGCCACACCCCTGGCCGAAGCTCAGCGAAAGGCCGTGGCTTTGTGGGCCGCCCATCCGAGGCCGGCGCCGGGAGTGGCCGGCAAGGCCTGCAGGTCCGCAAGTCCGGCGCGGAGTTGGCTGGCAGTGACGCCGGGTAGCGCGGCGAGCGTTGGCAGCATGTTCTCCAACAGCGCTGCGGCATATGCGGTCTGGCGAGCGAGGTCGGCGCCCGAGTAGGAAAGATTGCGCGCGCCAGGATCGACCGACGCAAACTCGGCTTCGGCGAGCCAGCCGGCGAGGCGTGTGCCAGCGTCGCTTCGACCGGCTGAGTCGATACCCCGCGCCATGGCGGAGAACAGCATCTCCAGCGCGGCGGTCGTGGGAGACGCCCAGACAGTGTTGTAGTCAACCTCGATCGCCGTTAGCGCACCGCCTGGCGCGAGCACCCTCCGAGCTTCGCGCAACGCCGCTACAGGGTCGCCCACATGTTCGAGAAACCACATCATCCAGACGTGGTCGAAAGAGGCATCCGCGTAAGGAAGTTTAAGCGCGTCAGCTTGCCGAAGGTCAGCCTGCACGCCGAGGCCGGTGAGGTGCGCGCGAGCCGCAGCGATCTGGCGCTCCTCGATGTCGACGCCCGCGAAAGCGACACCGGGGAAGGTTTCACCAAGTACCCCGAGGACCGCGCCAACCCCACAGCCGACTTCCAAAAGACGTGTTCCGGGCGCCAGCGTTGTGCCCGCGAGGATCAGCTCCTCGCGCCAGTGTTCGGCTTGCGAGAGGAGCCGGGCTTGCTCCTCTGTCGCATAACCGTGCAGATAGGCGTCAGGCACTCCGACCGCCGCCGGGCAGAGTCAAAGTCAACACGCGTTCCGCGGACTCGCAATGCAGCACGCGTAAGACATTCACTCGCGAGAGGCTACGCAACGCCAACCACGAGCGGCCGGAGACGCCACCACTCTGCCTCGCCGCTCGCTCTAGGGGCTGTGGCGATGGAGTGTCGAGGCCGATAGATCCTTTCGCTTGCGGGGGGCGTATGACGCTGTCTGTGATCATTCCGAACCGTGAAGGTGGGCCTGCTGCATCCGGGCGAGATGGGGGCCGCTGTCGGTGCGGTGCTAGTCGAGCGCGGAGACGAGGTGCTCTGGAGGCCGGCGGGACGCAGTGCGGCGACCGCCCGACGTGCAGAGGAGGCTGGCCTACAGGCCACCGAGCACTTTGACGACGTGCAGGTGATCCTGTCCATCTGTCCCCCGCACGCAGCGTTGGACGTCGCGCGTACGCTAGCCGGTAGCCGCGCGCTCGTGATCGACGCAAACGCGGTCTCGCCGGCGACGGCACGTGCCATTGGAGCTGTCCTCGGGGACAACTGGGTGGATGGCGGCATCGTGGGTCCCCCGCCGCGCAGTTCCGGGACCACCCGGTTGTACCTGTCAGGTACAAACGCGGGAGCAGCAGCAGAGCTGTTCACAGGGACACCGATGGAAGCCATCGTGGTTAGCGGCTCGCCAGTGGCCGCCTCGGCATTGAAGATGGCTTACGCAGCGTGGACAAAGGGCACGGCGGCACTGCTTCTTGCCATCCGTGCGACGGCTAAGGCGAGCGGAATCGAGGAGGCGCTGCTCACCGAGTGGGCCCGTTCGCAGCCCGAGCTCGAGGTCCGCGCGCAAAACGCGGCAATCTCGGCTGCAACCAAGGGTTGGCGATGGGCCGGCGAGATGGACGAGATCGCTGCCACGTTTGCTGAGACCGGGCTACCAGTCGGCTTCCATGAGGCGGCGGCAGCCATCTTCCGTCGTTCGCCACAACTCGCCGAGCCATCGCTCGACGGCGTGATAGATGGGCTCCTCGCGCAGCAAGACGACGTGTAGGGACGACGCGACGAGCTGCAACCGGCCCGCGTCGATCGACCAGCGCGTCCATCACGCCGGAGTACCCAGCCTCGAAGGCGACCGCGGCGGCCTGCGCGCCAGGACCAGCCGGCGTAGAGAGGTAGGCCCTAACGGGCCGGAGTCCCTGACGCGGCGCCGACAACCCCTCAGCTATTCTGTGACTCCCGGGACCCGCCTGAATACCCGGGCTGCCGACGGCGTAGCGGAGGCAAGGGTTCCGATATCGCTTGTCCGGTCTCCTTCCTTACCCTTTGGCCGCGCTTCGCGAGCGACTGCGCTCAATCTCTCGCGCCGTGGACAGCACGCGCCAGCACGTGGATGACGGGACCGAGCTGCTGTCGCGCCAGATTCAGGCGCTCCAGCTGCAGCTGGAGCAGACGGCCAATGCGAGTCAGCTTGAGATGGCAAAGACGCGCGACATACTGCGCGCGATTTGCGATCGCGAGCCGTGGCAGCGCGAACGTCTGAGCGCGTTGCGCGCTGAGGAGCGCTACGCGGAGCCCTTCGTGGACAACGAACCGCTCGTGTCCGTGGTGATCCCGACATTTGACAACGAGCGGCTACTTCGCGAACGCGCGATTCCTTCCGTCCTCGCCCAGACCTATCAGCGTTTCGAGATTGTCGTGGTCGGCGACGACGCACCCGATGAGACCCGTGCGGCGGTCGAGAGCTTTGGTGACGCGCGTCTGCGCTATAGCAGCCTCCTCTACCGTGGCCCTTACCCGACCGACGCGCTATCGCGCTGGTACGTGGCCGGCGTCCCGCCGTACAACGAGGCGGTGCGTCTCGCACAGGGGCTCTGGATTGCCCCATTGGACGATGACGACGCTTTTCGCCCCGAGCACATCGAGCGTCTGCTCCGCTCGGCCCAAAGCGAGCGCCTGGAATTCGTCTACGGGACCATGGAGCGGCGTGACCCCGACGGCGCCACGTCGGTGCTCGGCCGGTTCCCTCCGGAGCATTCCCATTTTGGTCTCCAGTCAGCCCTCTACCACGCCGGCATTGCCGAGATATTTGAGCTCGAGCTCACCGACTGGCTCTTTGACCTCCCTTACGACTGGGGCCTTGCTCAGCGCATGCTCCGTAGCGGCGTGAGGATGAAGATGATCCCTGAGATCAACGTCGACTACTACCCCTCTAAGTTGTGGGGCCCACGTGACGGCAGTCCGCCGCTGTCCCCGCCAGAATGACAACCTGCGATCGCACTCGGGTTGCGGTGCAATATTCCGAGGGTCTCTGAATGACTGAGCTGCAAACACCGCCTGGTCCGCGGGATTTCGGGAGGACTGCTACGGCGCCGGCAGTCAGGCGCCCCGGTTGGCGCCTGGTCGATATACCAACGGCGGCAGACGGCCGCGGCATCCTCTCTTTCGCCGAGGGCAACTGTCAGGTGCCGTTCCCGATCGAGCGGGTCTACTGGATTTACGGCATGCCGAGCGATACGCATCGCGGGAGACACGCGCATCGCAGCGTTCGGGAGCTCGTCGTGGCAGCAGCGGGGGAATTCAATGTGCACTGCGACAACGGCACTGATCACGACACGAGCCATCTTGACAATCCGTCATGCGGCCTGTTGGTAGAACCGGGTGTTTGGAAGGAGCTCGACGCGTTCTCACCCGGTGCCGTGTGTCTCGTCCTTGCCTCTGGCGCCTACGAAGAGAACGAGTACGAACGCGACTACTCGAAGTTCATAGCAGCCGTACACGCCGCTCTCCCAGCGCTCGCGCGCCTTCCCTCCCGGGGCGCCGCTGCTTCGCCTTTCAGAGCTGCTTCATTCGTACAACGCCCGCCGGCTGCGGACTTACCCTAACCGGCGCCACGCAGATGAGCCCGCTGCGTGTTCCGTTTGCCGACCCCGGTCGCGCCGCGCAGGCTGAGATGGGCGAGATCCGGCTAGCGCTGGAGCGCGTCGTCGACCGCGGGTGGTTTGTGCTCGACGAAGAGGTCAGAGCGTTTGAGGCCGAATTCGCTGTCGCCTGCCACAGGCCCCATGTCGTCGCGGTCGCGACTGGCACTGACGCGATCGAGATCTCGCTGCGCGCCCTCGGTGTCGGTGCCGGCGATGAGGTTGTAACGCAAGCCAATACCTGCGTCCCCACGATTGCGGCGATCGCCCGCGCTGGCGCGATTCCCGTGCTCTGCGACGCGGACTCAACCGGGGCGATGAGTGCCGAGTCCGCAGCCGACGCGGTCTCAACGGCTACGCGGGCATTGCTGCCGGTGCATCTCTACGGACACTGCGCAGACATGCCGGCTCTGTGCGGGCTCGCGCGCGACCGACGTCTTCACGTGATCGAAGACTGCGCCCACGCGTTTGGCGCGACACTCCATGGGCGACCGGCAGGAAGCTTCGGAACGATCGCCGCGTTCAGCTTCTATCCGACGAAGCAACTCGCCGCACTTGGTGACGCGGGAGCGATAGCTACCGACGATGCGGCGCTCGCCGCGCGTGTCCGTGCCGTACGGGCATACGGCGAAACTGACCCCGGGGTCAACAGCAGAATGGATGAGCTTCAGGCGGCGTTCCTGCGCGGCCGGCTAACGCGAGTCGACGCGGACGCGCAACGTCGAGAGGCGCTCGCCGATCGCTACGACGAAGCTTTCAGCGATACGGCAGTCAGTCCGTTGCCCCGGCACCCGGGCCGCGGCCACGCTCTCCATCTCTACGTCATCGAGGTAGCGAGGCGCGATTCGTTTCGCCGCGCGCTCCACGACGCTGGCGTTGCGACCGGCGTCCACTATGCGCCAGCGCTCAACGCTGCGCCGGCTTGGCGTCAGGTTGTGAAGACGCCGGTGCCGCTGCCCATGGCCGAGCGGCTGGCAGGCCGCGTGGTAAGCCTCCCGCTGTTTTCGACGATGCGCGACGCGGAGCAGGCCGCGGTAGTAGCCGCCGTAGTGGGATCACAGCCACGACGTTCACACTCGCGCGGGGGATCGCCCTCGCGAACGTAAGTGGCGCTCGAGATGTGACCGCTAAATCCCCTCGAGTGGGTCAGAACTCGATGCGGGCGCTCGTCGTGACGGTTTGATCGTCGGGAAGCCTGAAGTACTCGGCCGGGTTGGCGGCGTTGCGGGACATCGTGACGAAGAGCCGTTTGCGCCAGCCGCTCATGCCTGGGGCGTCGGTGGGCACGATCGTGATCTGCGAGAGGAAGTAGGTGGCGCGGTCGACGTCGGGCATGCCTTCGATCAAGCGATGCTGGGCCGCGAGGCGCAACGCCGAAGGGACGTCGGGCTCGTCCAGGAAGCCGAATCGTATGGTGACGCCGGTGATTGAGTCGACGGGGAGGTCGAGCGGATCTCCGGTCGCTCCGCTGAACATGATTCTCGGCTCGACCCGTAGGCGTTCGGCGTCGGGGACGTGGGGTACCTGCTCGATCTGGACTGAGACAACGATGACCTTCGCCGGCAAAACGTGGTTGCGCTCGACGTTGGCGCGCAACGCCAACGGGGTGCTTCGTAGGTTCCGGTTGAGGAAGACGCCGACGCCGGGCACCTGCGAAACGGGGAAATCCTGCGTGTCGAGGTGCTCGATGAAATCGCGCAATGGTCCTTCCGCGCTGCTGCGGTTGGTCGTCACGATCTCGCGCCCCTTGTGCCAGGTCATCAGGAGGGTGAAGAAGGTGACGGCGATCGCCAGCGGCAACCAGCCACCGTGTACGACCTTGGTGAGATTGGCGGCAAAGAACGCGACCTCGACGCTGAGGAACACCGTGGCGCCGAGCGCGATCAGCCAGCGCGACTTGTGCCAGAGCAGCCGGGCGACCGCGAGGAAGAGGATCGTGTTGAGAATAAAGGTCCCGGTGACGGCGACTCCGTAGGCGGAGGCCAGGGCGGTCGCGGAACCGAATGCGATCACGATCGCGAGGACGGTCACGAACATGCTCGCGTTGACTGCCGGCACATAGATCTGCCCGAGCTCTCGATCTGAGGTGTGGCGGATTGTCAGGCGCGGCAAGAAGCCGAGCTGCACCGCTTGCTGCGTCACGCTGAACGCGCCGGAGATCACTGCCTGCGAGGCGATGACCGTTGCCACCGTGGCGAGGAGGACCGTCGGCAGCTGTGCCCAGCCGGGTAGCAACAGGAAGAACGGGTTCGCGATCGACTTGGGCGAGCGCAGGATCAGCGAGCCCTGTGCAAGGTAGTTGAGCGTCAACGCCGGAAAGACGATCAAAAACCACGCCCGGCGGATCGGGGCCCGGCCGAAGTGACCCATGTCCGCATAAAGTGCCTCCGCTCCGGTGACTGCGAGCACCACCGAGGCGAGCGCGATGAACGCGACGGCGCCGTGGTCGAGGAAGAACTGCGCCCCGTAGGTCGGTGAAAGAGCCCTTAGGGTTCCCGGGTGATGCGCGATCTCGACGATGCCGACGAGACCGAGCACGCCGAACCAGAGCACCATCACCGGCCCGAATAGATTGCCGACCACCTTGGTGCCGAAGCGCTGAATCGCGAAGAGCAGGGTGAGCACCACAACGCTGATCGGCAGGACCAGCGAGCTGAGGCTCGGGACCGCGACCTTTAGCCCCGCGACCGCTGAGAGCACCGAGATCGCCGGTGTGATCACGCCGTCGCCGTAGAACAGCGAGGCGCCCAAAACGCCGAGGCCGACCAGTCCGACCGTCACCGCGCTGCGCTTCAGTCGCGCGTTTTGCAGCAGGGCGGTGAGCGCCATGATCCCGCCCTCGCCTTCATTGTCCGCCCGCATGATGAAGCTCACGTACTTGACCGACACGATCATCGTGATCGACCAGAACACGAGCGAGATGACGCCGTACACCTCCGGCTGATTGACGTGCACCGCGTGGCCATCGGAGGTGAAGACCGCCTGCACCGCGTAGAGCGGGCTGGTCCCGATATCGCCGAAGACCACGCCGAGCGCGCCCAATGTAAGCGCCGCCATCCCCGTTCTGGCAGCGGCGCCAGGTTGATGGCTCGGCTCGGCCTCAATCCTTCCGGACGTCGATAGAGCCGGAGCGGGCACGAACGAGCATTATCCCCACAAGTTCCGGCGAACGCCCGCAACGGGCGCCGAGATCTCCGCGGGATCGCCCGCGCGCGCCCGCTAGGTCTGCGCCGTGTCGACTCGGCGATGTTCGAGCAGCCGCTCGGCCGCCCGTGCGACGTCGGGGCCTAGGAGGCGCTCGAGCAGGTGCAGGGCGAGGTCGATGCCGCTCGTGACGCCGCCGGAGGTGAGGATGTCGCCGTCGTCGATCCACCGCGCGTCGGGATGTACCTCGGCGCCCTCGCCGCGGAGGTCCTCGATCGCGGTGTGGTGGGTGACCGCGGGGCGGCCCGCGAGGATTCCGGCCCGCGAGAGCAGCATCGCGCCGGTGCACACGCTGGCGATGATGGCGCCCCGAGCGTGACGCTCGGCGATCGCGGCCGGGAGTGCGCCGCGGAGGTACTCGGCGTAAGCGCCGGTCTGCTCGTTGCGCGCCGCCCAGCCGCCGCCCGGCACGATCAGCAGCGCGGGGGTATGCGAGAGCGTGCCATGGGGGATCAGCGTCAGGCCGTGGCTGGCCGTGACCGCCTCTCGGGGCTCGAGCGTGACCAGCTTGGGCCCAAGCGGACTGAGCACCTCAAACGGGCCGATCGCGTCGAGCTCGTCAAAGCCCTCATAGAGGAGGATCTCCGTGTCCATGGCGCCCATCGTCCCACTGAAGGTCGGGGGTGTGTTGGCCGAGGGAACGCAGATCTACTTCAGCTAGGTGTCAGGCCACATCGCTGCTTGACACGTAGGGGTGCGCGAGTGCTACCAACTGCCGGCGACACAGCCGGAGATCGTCCCGGCGTAAGTCCCGCCGAGGCCCCTAGGCTCGTTGGCAGCGACGCTTGTTGATGTACCGCAGGTCCGCGTGACCACACCGAATGCGCTGCGCGAGATGGCATAGACATCGCCCGTGATAGCCGCCACCGTCACAATCACGTAGGTAGTGCTCGTCCCGGTCGCCGAGAAGAGGTAGGCGTTGTTGCCGACTGCGGCGGTCTGGATCGTCGGCTCGTAGCTGTTTATTAGCGTCGGGGTGAGCGCCGCGTAGCTTCCGCCGTAATCGGTGGCGATCGTCTCCGTGGTCGTCTCGGCGCTACGCGCGAGCTCCTTTGCCGAGGCGTCATAGGCCTTGGACCGCTGGTTGAGGAACGACGGAATAGCGATCGCGGCAAGAATGCCGATGATCAGAATCACGACCAACAACTCGAGCAGCGTGAAGCCGTCCTCTCCTCCGAGAGATCTGCGTGGCACGGTCACGACCGTCGTCCTCCGTCGTTGACAATGGAAGTGGACACCGTTCTGTGTGTCATCGGCATCGCGCGGAAGTCTCTATACGTTGGGCGCTGTATTTCGCTTCCGCGTTTAGCGAATCGAGGTAGTGAGATGGACACAGCGGACCGCGCGGCCGATGTCCAGCTGTCGGGTGCTTCGGGTGGGGCGTGGCTTGCGCCCGCGAGGCGCGTTGTGGGTGACCGCCGCGGCGCGCGAGGATTCCGGCCCGCGCGAGCAGCATCGCGCCGATGCAAACGTTGGCGACAATCGTCCTGCAAGCGCGGCGCTCAGCGGCGATCGCCGCGGACCATGCGCCGCGGACATCGAGTAGGACCTCAGTGTCGCGCTGCGCATGGTCCCGCTGGACCTCAGGGCGGGTCGGTCGGGGACTAACAGATCTACTCAGCAGCCTGCCAAGGTGTCTCGGCCTGACGCTTCGGTGCTTGCTTTATGCGCTGCCCGCTACCAGCTGCCGTTGACGCAGCCGCCAGTCGTACCCGTGTAGGCGGTGTTCGTCGTCACAGCTCCGGTCGTGTAGGGGAACCCGGTGGTGCTGGGCGGGGCACAGAAGCGGTAGATGTTGCCGCTTGCGGTCCGCTCGATCTCGAACTGGTCACCCGTGTTGTTCGCGGTCGCGACAACGTAATAGGTGTTCGCGCTCGAGCTGCCCGGCCCAGCGAGGCTGATGTAAGCGTTGCCGCCACCAGAAGTCGTCTGGATCGTGGACTCGTAGGAGTTCAGCTTAGTCTGGCTCAGCGACGCGTAGCTGTCGCCGTTGTCGGTCCCAATGGTTTCCGTGGTCGTCTCAGCGGTACGCGCCAGCTCCTTCGCTGACGCATCGTAAGCCTTGGTCTTTTGGTTGAGGAACGACGGAATAGCGATCGCGGCAAGAATGCCGATGATCAGAATCACGACCAGTAGTTCGATCAGCGTAAAGCCGTCCTCTCCCCCGAGAGATTTGCGTGGCACGGTCACAGCCTTCGTTCTCCTTCGTTGACAGCGGGAGTGGACAAGTTCTTTTGTCATCGGCATCGCGCCGGTGGCCCGTATACATTGAGCCCCCTATCTTCAGCGTGGGCAAGTAGAAATCAGGGGTAGCGACGTGGACGCAGCCGACCCCACGGCTTCTGCTCGGCAGGTGAGTTCAAACGGTGGCGCGCGGCCCGTGTCAACCGGACACAAACATCGGGCTTTCAACCCCGTAGCCGCTTACCGACGCCAATCGCTTTACTCGCGCGTCGTGGTCGTCAACGCGACCGTGCTGTTCGTGGCGACGGTGGTCCTTTTGGTCACGCCGGAAGACGTTCCATTCCCGCATACCGTGACTGACGCTGTCGTGATCCTGCTGGGTCTGGTCGTCGCGACCGGTGCAAACGCGCTGCTTCTTCGGCTCGCCTTCACGCCGCTCACGAGCTTGGCCACCACGATGCGCGAGATCGACTTGCTACGACCGCGCACGCGGCTGCAAGCAGCCGGCGGCGCAGAGGTCGAGCAGGTCATCTCGACCTTCAACGAGATGCTGGACCGGCTTGAGCTGGAAAGATTGGAAAGTAACCGGCGCACCCATCTTGCGCGTGAGGGTGAGCGGCAACGGATCGGACACGAGCTCCACGACGAGATTGGACAGCGTCTAACGGGCATCCTGCTCGAGCTTCAGCGAACGCGCGAGCACTGCTCGCCGGAGACGGCCGAGGAGCTTGCGCACGCCCAGGAACTGACCCGGGGGACCCTCGACGAAGTCGGGCGTATCGCCTGGACGATGCGCCCAGGAATGCTCGACGACCTCGGAATATCCAAAGCGCTCGAGGCGCTCGTCGAAGGCGTCGCCGACACCGCGCGCCCATCCGTTTCGCTGCGCATCGAGGACCCGCTGCCCGCGTGTTCACCGGATGTCGAGATCGTGCTCTATCGCGTAGCGCAAGAGGGATTGACCAATTCGCTGCGCCACGCCGAGTCCGCCAACATCTGGCTCGAGCTCGCGGCGCGGGGTGACGCGGGTGTGGTGCTCGAGATCGGCGATGACGGCCACGGCCTCGCTGCGGGAGCGGCGGAGGGACCAGGTCTTCGCGGAATGCGCGAGCGAGCGTTGGCAATCGGTGCAGATTTGAGCATCGAGTCGACGCCTGGCGTTGGTCTCTGGGTTCGACTCCTCGTGGCGGACCCGAGCGCGGGAGCCTGACATGCCGGTGCCATTTCCGATGCGGATACTGATCGCCGACGACCACGCTGTGGTCCGCAGCGGCCTACGGCACGTGCTCGAGCACGAGCCCGACCTGAAGATCGTCGCCGAGGTCGACAATGGCGCCGACGCCGTCGAGCGCTGCATGCAGGGCGATATCCATCTGGCCATCCTCGATATTGCGATGCCGCGACTCACAGGTCTGCAGGCTGCGCAAGAACTTTCGCGCCGCGCTCCGCACATACGCACCTTGATCCTTTCGATGCACGATCGCGGGCAGTACGTAGCCGAGGCGGTCGTGGCCGGAGCGTCCGGCTATGTTGCGAAGCGCGCGGCCGACAAGGACATCGTCGACGCCTGCCGGGCCGCGATCCGCGGTGAGCCCTTCGTCTACCCGTCGACGCTTTCTGAGCTGTCGGGCGAGATACTCGATCCGACGCGCAAGGCCGAAAGTTTGGAGCGGTCGCTCACCCCGCGCGAGACCGAAGTGGCAAAGCTCGTCGCCGAGGGTCATTCCTCGCAGGAGATCGCCGACACGCTCGTGGTGAGCATCAAGACTGTTGAAACCCACCGCGCCAACATCCACAGGAAGCTCAAGATCCGCGACCGCGTCGAGCTCACGCGCTACGCGATCCGCGAAGGACTCATCGAACCGTGACCGTGACCAAGCCCGAGGACGGCCGCGAGGAGGTCCACGCGGAGCGCTGGGGAAGCGTTAGAGCACGTTAAGGCAGCTAATGCATGCCTTTTGTCCGCAGAGGAGTACAGTTGGGCGCTGGAGGTGCTGAGTTTGTTTGCGGTCAGGGGTGGCCGATGATTGGCAAGGACTGCGATAGGCAGACGCGCCGCCCTCTCCGCGTTTCCATTCTTGACGGCGTCAACCTGACGCTCGTTCCATACCAGGCAAGGGGCTTTCCTGATGCGATCTGACGACGCCAAGACACACGTGCACGACATCGGAGCCAGGACGCCTCGCCGGGTCACGGCCCGCCTTCGACGGCGCTTGCTTGCAACCGGCGTTGCAGTGACGGCAGTCGCCGTTACCCTCCTCGCCTTCGGAAGCGCCGGTAGCTCGGCTGCTACCGCTCCGAGCATCTTCGGCAGCATTCCGTCTGTCGGGACGCCGAGCAAGGGCGGAACGATCTCGATCGGTTTCCTCACCGGGTCGACGCCGCTGACGATCTTCCCGATCACCGGCGATGCGCAATCGTCGGTCTACACCAGCTTCAGCTTCCAGTACGACTTCTTCGTGCCGCTCTATAACGGACCGGTTGGCGACACGCAGGAGATCGACTACGCGACGAGCATCGGCAAGAAGCCGATCTTCAGCGACGGCAATAAGACCGTCACGATCCCTCTCAACCAGGGTTACAAGTGGGCCAACGGGAAGCCCGTTGATGCCAACGACATGGTCTTTGACATCGACCTGATGAAGGCCGCGGTCAAGGAGAACCCGGCGAACCTGGCGTCCTACTCGCCCGGGCTCTTCCCATCGAACGTCGCAAGCGTGACGGCACCGAGCAAGTACACCGTCGTGATCCACCTGACGCGCGGCTTCAACCCGGGCTTCTTCCTCAATGATGAGCTCGAGAGCGAGGACGCCGGGGTCGAGCCGCTGCCCAGCACCGACTGGAACATTGCCAAGGCGGGCGGGCCGCACCTGGACTACACGGTCCCGGCCAATGCGAAGGCGATCTATGACTATCTCGAGAAGCTGGGCAGCTCGCTGGCGACATTTGGCTCGAACCCGCTGTGGAAGATTGACGACGGCCCGTTCATCCTCAAGACCTTCAATACGACGAACAGTTCTTGGACCGCGACCCCGAACCCCGACTTCGGTGGATCGCCGAAGCCGTCGATTTCGGAGCTCGAAGGCGAGACCTTCACTACTCAGACGGCTGAGCTCAACGCGATCAAGAGCGGCTCGGTCGACATCTCGACGCCGCTTGACCCGACCTACGTCCCGCAGGCAGCCGCGATCCGGTCCGCCGGCTACAGCTTCTTCGGCTATCCGGACCTCGGCTTCTTCGACGCAATTTTCAACTTCAAAGACACGACCGACCACTTCAACTCGGTCATCTCGCAGCTTTATGCGCGCCAGGCGCTCCAGTACCTGCAGAACCAACCGGCCTACGTGAAGGGGATCTACAAGGGCGCCGCGGTTACCGCGTACGGCCCTGTCCCGTCCGCGCCGGCGACCTCGTTCACGCCGACCGACGCGGTCACCCCGCTCTACCCGTACGACCCGGCCAAGGCGGTGGCGCTGCTCAAGAGCCACGGCTGGAACGTTGTCCCGGGTGGCCAGACGACCTGCGCCAAGGCGGGGACAGGAGCCGGTGAGTGCGGTGCCGGAATCCCGAAGGGAACGCCGTTCAAGTTCGTGTGGGTCTACATCCCTGCGGCCGAGGCGCCGGTCGCGCCGCTCACCTCGGAGGCGTTTGGCTCGGAGGCAAAGGCCGCCGCAGGCATCGACATCTCGTTCAGCATCAAGACGTTCAACTTCGCGTTCGCCAACTACAACGACGCAACGCCGGCCGGCGCGAAGTACGTCAACGACTGGGGAGTGAACGACTTCGGCGGTTTTACCGACGACTACTACCCAACCACCAACAGCATCTTCAACATCGGCGGCACCTATAACCAGGGTGCCTACGACGACCCGACTGCCAACACGCTGATCCACAACTCGGTCTACGGCAACAACCCGGATGCAGTGACAGCAGAGGCGTCCTATCTCGCCAAGAGCGTTCCGGCCATTTTCATGCCTAACCAGGACCTGCTGATCGCAGTTAGCAACAAGGTCGGTGGCCCCGCGGACTCGTTCCTCGCGCTGACCGCCTACCAGACGTACCCGCAGTACTGGTACATCAACAAATAGCAAGCGACCGTTCAAGGACGCTGCCGTGAGTCAGATATCGCGCATCGCCGCCGCCGGCTTCGGAGCCGTCGGCGGTCGCGCGATCGGCTCCAGTACTAGCCGCGGACCGGTCCAGTCTTGACCGGCTACATCGTTCGCCGCTGCATAGCTGCGCTCATCATCGCGATCGGCGTCACGGCTGTCGTATACGCGCTGCTCGCGTTCACCGGTGGCAGTCCGGCAGTGGCGGCGCTCGGGACCCACGCGAACAGGTACACGATCGCGGCCTGGAACAAGACTCACGGCTACGACCGACCACTCGTGGTGCAGATCGCGAGCTACATCTCGAACCTCGTCCAGTTCAAGTTCGGCTACTCCTACAAGCAGGGACAGAGCGTCGGAGCCTTGCTGAATGAGAATGCGGGACGCACCGCGTATCTCTCCGGAACGGCTCTCGTGCTGGCGCTCCTGATCGCGATACCGCTTGGCATTGCCCAGGCGGTCAAGCGCAACTCGCCGGGGGACTACATCGCGACGACCGCCACTTTCACGCTGTATTCGATGCCCTCTTTCTTCCTCGGGCTGATCCTGATCCAGATCTTTGCGCTGGACCTGCATGTGTTCCCAGCACTCGTCAGCGACAACGTCACGACCACTTGGGAGGCGGTGACCCACCCGATGCAGCTGACGCTTCCGATCGTGACGCTCGCCGGGCTGACGGTGGCGGGTTTCAGCCGCTACATGCGCTCGTCGGCGCTCGATGTCCTTGCCCAGGACTACATCCGCCTCGCGCGTGCCAAGGGCCTCGCAGAGCGATTCGTGCTGACGCGCCATCTGCTCCGCAACGCCTGCCTGCCGATCATCACGCTCGTCGGCCTATCGATTCCCGGGCTGCTCGCCGGCAACATCATCACCGAGGGGTTGTTCAACTATCCCGGGCTCGGCCTGCTCTTCTTCGACTCGCTCCAGAACCTGGACTACCCGGTCCTGCTCGCCTACACGGTGATCGGCGGCGTTCTCACGGTCATCGGCAATCTGATCGCTGACATTGCCGTGACAGTTGCCGATCCAAGGATCCGTGTTGGCTGAGATCGGCGCGCAGCAGATGGTCGAGGGTATCCCTCCGCTCGGGTCGCCCAACATTCCGACGACCGCGCCCGAGGGTGGCGACGTTCAGATCCTCGCAAGCGGCTGGCGCCTCGCTTTGCGCGAGTTCTTCAGCAACCGGCTCGCGATCGTCGGCCTCGGGGTACTGGTCTTTTTTGTTGTCTTCAGCTTCGCGGGGCCGCTCTTCTACCACACGAACCAAAGCCTGACCAACCCCCTGACGGGCGACCTCGCTCCGAGCTGGGGCCACGTTGTCGGCACCGACGACAACGGCTTCGACGAGCTCGGCAGGATGATGGCCGGCGGACAGACCGCGCTCGAGATCGGCTTCTTCGCGGCGTTTATGGCGACCGTGATCGGAACGCTATACGGGGCGCTTTCCGGCCTTGCGGGCGGGATCGTCGATGCCGTTCTGATGCGCTTCGTCGACATCCTGCTGTCAATCCCGCTCCTCTTCATCGTCCTCGTGCTCGCGACGCGCTACAGCGCGACGGTGGTATCGCAGAGCCTGATCATCGGCCTCTTCTCGTGGCAGATACCGGCGCGTCTTGTCAGGGGCGAGGTCCTGACGCTACGAGAGCGCGACTTCGTCGCCGCCACCCGGATCATGGGCGGGACACAGACGCGACTGATAATTCGCCACCTGATCCCTAACGCGCTCTCCGTCGTGATCGTGAACATCACCTTTCTGATCGCCGACTCGATCCTCTTGATCGCCTATCTCGGCTTCCTCGGCTTCGGCCTCTCCTACCCGATCGCGTCTTGGGGAGACATGCTCGGAAACGCCCAGAACGCGGTCACCAGCGGCTATTGGTGGCTCGTCTTCCCGGTCGGGGGGTGCCTCGTGCTCGTGGTCATGGCCTGCAACCTGGTCGGCGACGCGCTGCGCGATGCGTTCGACGTCCGTCTGCGACGGCGCTGAGGCCCCGGCCTATGACCGTCGCCCTCGAGGTGAAGAACCTCTCCACCCAGATCCGGCTTTCGCGCTCGGTCGTGGAGGCGGTCGGAAACGTCGACTTCCAGATCGATGCCGGCGAGACCCTGGGACTCGTCGGCGAGTCGGGCTCGGGCAAGTCAATGACCGGCCTGTCGCTGCTCGGTCTCCTGCCGAACGGCGGTCACATCATCGAGGGCTCGATACGCATCCAGGGCCGCGAGCTCGTTGGGTTGTCCGAGCGCGAGCTGCGGGCGACCCGCGGCAACGAGATCGCGATGATCTTCCAGGACTCGCAATCCTCGCTCAACCCCACGATGACGATCGGGGAGCAGGTCGCAGAGCCCGTTCGAGTGCATCGTGAAGCCTCGAAGCAGGAGGCACGCGATCGTGCGCTCGAGGTTCTCGAACTGGTCGGACTGCCGCAGCCGCGCGAGCGCCTCGGCAGCTATCCCCACGAGCTCTCCGGGGGTCTGCGCCAGCGCGTGATGATCGCGATCGCACTCGCCTGCGAGCCGAAGATTTTGATCGCCGATGAGCCGACCACGGCACTTGACGTAACGATCCAGGCCCAGATCCTCGCCCTGCTCGACGATCTTGAGGAGCGCCTTGGGATGTCAACGCTCCTGATCACCCACGACATGGGTGTCGTCGCCGGCCGCACCGATCGCATCAACGTCATGTACGCCGGGCGGATCGTGGAAACGGCGCCGACCGGGCGCCTCTTCACCGCGATGCGCCACCCCTACACCCAGGCGCTTCTCGGCTCGATTCCAGGCCTCGAGCAGGACCGCAGCAAGGCGCTGTACACGATTCCCGGACTACCGCCGGACCTTGCCCCTCCGCCCAGCGGCTGCCGCTTCGCCGCGCGGTGTGCGTATGCCACCGAGCAGTGTCGCGAAGAGGAGCCGCCACTCACCGGCAGCGACGGCCACCTGTTCGCATGTTGGCATCCGGTCGATGGGCCGATCGAGCGCCTGCCAACGATCGTTCCGCCTGAAGGCGCCACGCCGCCAGCGGTGGCGAGCGCAAACGGGGGTGGTCATCTACTCGAGCTCAAGGATCTCGTACGGGAATATCCCGTGACCGCGGGGATCATCCTGAAGCGCAAGGTCGACTCGATCAAGGCGGTGTCGGGCGTTACGCTCCACGTCGACGCCGGCGAGACGCTCGGCCTCGTCGGTGAGTCCGGCTGCGGCAAGACCACGCTCGGCAAGCTGATCGTCGGCGGTGAGAAGGCGGATGCCGGGACGGTGGAGCTCGAAGGCAAGCGCATCTTTGAGCTGAGGGGCCGCACGTTGCGCCGCGCTCGCCGTGATCTGCAGATGATGTTCCAGGATCCCTACGCCTCGCTCGACCCGCGGATGCGCGTCCACGCGATCCTGCGGGAGCCGCTTGAGATCCAGAAGATCGGCTCGCGCGCGGAGCAGGATGAGATGATCGCGAACGTGCTGCGCGAGGTGGGTCTCCCGCAGAACGCGGTCGAGCGCTACCCGCACGAGTTCTCCGGCGGCCAGCGTCAGCGAATCGGCCTCGCCCGCACGTTGATGCTCGATCCGAAGGTGATCGTCGCTGACGAGCCGGTCAGCGCGTTGGATGTCTCGATCCGCTCGCAGATCCTCAACCTGATGCGCCGTCTGCAGGCGGAGCGCGGCACGTCCTCCGTGGTGATCTCGCACGACCTCGCGGTCGTCAAGTACCTCGCGGACCGGATCGGCGTCATGTACCTCGGCAAGCTCGTCGAGCTCGGAACCGGCGATGACATCTACCGCCGAGCGGCCCATCCCTACACCGATGCGCTGATCAAGACGATCCCGGTTCCCGATCCGGCGGTCAAGCGGGCGGACGTCGCGATTCGAGGCGAGCTGCCGAGCCCCCGCAACCCGCCGTCGGGCTGTCGCTTCCGCACGCGCTGCCCGCGCGCACAGGACCTCTGCGCCGAGCAGGAGCCGGTGCTCCGCGAGTTCGATCCCGGACACGTCGCGGCCTGCCACTTCCCGTTGCAGACACCGCTGGCCGCGGCCGACACTCCGTCCTAGCACGACCGTAGTTGCGCTCCTAGAGCTGTTACGTTCGGGCGCGATGCGCCGCTGGGGGCTCGCTGTCGTGACGATCGTCGGTGCGCTGGCCCTTCCGGCTGCCGTGGCGGCTTCCTCCAATGGTGACGTCGACCTGCTCCAGGTTCTCGCGGGCCCGCTCGCGCGGGCTGAGCACGGCAAGCTTCACGTGCTCGTCCCGGCACGACTCGCCGCGGGCTTTCCGTCGGCGCATCTCTACGCGTCCGGCGGCCTAAGCGGCGATGGCTACGACATCCAGCTCGGCGCTGCGCCGCACTGCGCCGATTCGCCGGCTTGCTTCGTCGCCGAGTTCGCGGCTGCGGCGAAGGGCAACCTCGACGGCGCGGATCGCGTCTCGCTGACGAAGGGAATCAGCGCGCGCTTCAGCCCGATCGCTTGCGGCGCGTCGTGTAGCCCAGCGAGCATCCGCTGGCGCGAGTACGGCGCGCTCTACACGTTGTGGTTTAGCGGTACTAAGAGCCAGCTCGTCGCGCTCGCCGATGGCGCAATCTCGGCGGGGCCACGGTAGGTGAGCCGCGGCGCGGCCATTCACCCCGTACCCTGATGCGGGGTGGATGTGTGGGCGACTAAACGGAGCTAGGAGCACCGATGGCTGAGGCCGGCAAGACGGACGAGATGCGCCTCGAAGGAATCAACCACATCACCGCGATCACCGGCGATGCACCACGCAACGTCGACTTCTATACACGCGTGCTCGGCCTGCGACTGGTCACCAAGACCGTCAACCAGGACGACCCGAGTGTGTATCACCTGTTCTACGCCGACGAGGAGGGCTCGCCTGGGGCAGACCTCACGTTCTTTGAATATTCCGGTGCGCCGCCCGGCCGGGCGGGCGCCGGAATGGTCCACCGTGTCAGCTGGCGTGTCGATTCGCCCGCCTCTCTCGCGTTCTGGGCCGAGCGTCTCGCCGAGCTCGGCGTGCCGCCGAGCGTCGATGTAGACGCGGTGCGCTTCGCCGATCCGGAGGGTCTTGAGCACGAGTTGCTCGTCCAGGGCGTCGCCGACGGGCCGCTGCGCGCCGTCCACCCGGAGATCCCACCCGAGCATGCCCTGCTCGGATTCGCCGGCGTGCGAGCCTACAGCCGGCATCAGGATGCGAGCCGGGCGCTGCTCACGGATGTCCTTGGTGCCCGCGCGATCGAAGAACACGCGCTCGAGTTGCGGGGCGCGCGGCGTGGCGCAAAGATCGCCTTTGACCCTGCGCCGGAGGATCGGGCGCTCCAGGGCGCCGGCTCGATTCATCACGTCGCCTGGGGCACGACCGTGGCCGAGCACCCGCGCTGGCACGAGCGCGTCAACGCCGCCGGGGTGCACACGACGCCGATCATCGACCGCCACTTTTTTCATTCGATCTACTTCCGCGAGCCCGGCGGCATCCTGTACGAGATCGCCGACGATGGTCCCGGTTTCGCGCACGATCTGCCGGTCAGCGAGCTCGGACGCCAAGTCGTACTGCCGCCTTGGCTCGAGCCGCGCCGAGCGGAGATCGAATCCCGGCTCACACCACTGCCCGACCCGCGGGCCAGCTGGCCCGCTGCCGCGGAATCCCTAGCAGAGCGCCGACCAAGCTCCAAGGTCGAGCCGGTACCATCGGCAACCGTTCGGCGAGATAGCTCAGTTGGTAGAGCACACGACTGAAAATCGTGGTGTCCCCAGTTCGAGTCTGGGTCTCGCCATTGCGTGCCGGGTGGTGGGGTGCCGAAGTTCCGACGAGGGCGCAACGGTCGATGTTAGGATCGCCACAGGTGGGGGCGCATCGAGCTGACCGGCGCAGGTAGCGACAGCTTCGAGTCTAGCTCCGGTTCACCGGTGCGGGACGATGCGTCGTTGATGACGTTCGTGCGGGCGATCGCGCAGGGCGACCAGGCGCGCGCGGCAGAGTTGCTCGCGGCCGCGCCAGAGCTCGCGGTGACACGCCTCGCGGTCGGCGCGACGAGGCACGGCGCCGACGAGTATCTCTCGACGAGATCGGCCACTACGTATACGCCGGGGACACCGCGCTGCACATCGCCGCCGCGGCCTACGAACCCGACCTCGTGCGGGAGTTGGTTAACGCTGGCGCCGCGGTCGCGGCGGCTAATCGCCGCGGCGCCGAGCCCCTCCACTACGCGGTCGACGGCAGCCCCGGTTCCGCGAGATGGAATCCGGTCGCGCAAAAGGCAACGGTCTTGTGCCTAGTTGAGCTAGGTGCTGACCCGAACGCTGTGGACAAGAACGGGACGACGCCACTGCACCGTGCTGTGCGTAACCGATGCGCGGGCGCCGTCAAGGGGCGGCTCGAGGTGGGAGCGGATCGCCAGGCCACCAACGGGAGCGGTTCCACGCCGATGCAGCTCGCGCGCCAGACAACCGGCCGCGGCGGAACCCGATCGGCTGATGCGCGCCCGCAACAACAGGAGATCCTCCGCCTCCTGCAAGCCCATTACGGTGGCGACGTCTAGCGCCAACAGGGGGCGATCGCGCCCCCTTTCGCCGGCCGGAAGAGCGTCCGAACCTGGTCTCGCTGACGCTCGCAGCGGACGACGCAGCAGCAATCCTGGCTGCGCCGATCGAGACGCTTGTGCCAACCGAGACTCCGGTCGCGTTGCCTCAGCCGGCTCGCTTCGTTCCTAGCCCACCAAAGCAACCTCGTGGCCCAAATCTCCGGTGACGGCCCCTTCCGCCGCGTTTAGCCCACGAGGCCTCTGTCGTGGGCTAAATAGCGATTGATCCTGGCCTTCTCCGAAGCGATGGGTGGCGTGGCACACTCGCGGTCCCCAGCAATCACGGGGCTTTTGGCGATGGCGGCGTCGTCGAATTGGAGTCTCGATCGCGCGCGAATCGTGGTATCCCGAGTTCGAACCTCGGACCCTGCCCGTCGCCCGATGCGGCGACACGAGCCGGTTCGCCGCAGACGACTGCTCCACCCTTCGAAGCAGCAGTGGGTCTGGCGTAAGACTGAACTGCTGCTCAGGACGGATCAAGCGTACGCTCAGCGACAGCCGGGGGTGGGGTTCGCGCACGGTCGATTTGCGTCGGTGCAGGCGAAGGTGATCTGATTCGTTGCGGCGGGTGGACAATTCAGTGATGGAGCAGGTTGTGGCCGGCAGTGATGAGGTTGAGGGCATTCCGGTGCGCTGGGTGGCGCCGGGTGAGAGCGCGAGCGGCGTGGCGTTGTGGCTGACGCACCTTGGTGGCTCGACGGAGCAGGCCGAACCGATGCTAGTTCGCTTGGCTGAGCGCGGTTTGGTCGCGGTTAGTTTCGATCCGCCTGGGCACGGGCGGCGTGGCGGTGGTGCTCCCCCGTGGGAGTTCGCAAGTCGTGTGCTCGCCTCGTTTCGCCAGCGGATGTGGCCGCTGTTGGGGCAGACCGTGCTGGAGTCCTTGCGCGTGCTGGACTGGGCGGATGAGCGGTTCGGTGGTGGCGGGGCGCACGTGGCGGGAGGCGTTTCGATGGGTGGCGATGTCGCGGTCGCGCTGGCAGGCATCGACCCGCGGATCAGTCGCGTGAGCGCTCTTGTGGCTACCCCGGACTGGACGCGACCCGGGATGCGCACACTGGATGAGCGCCGGCAAATAATCGACCAGGGACAGGCAGACAGCTACGCCCGGTGGTGCTTTGACGCGTTCAATCCGATGACTCACCTCGAGGCCTACGACCGCGATGTGGCGATCAGCTTCCAGTGCGCCGCGGCCGATGGGCACGTGCCGGCTGAGGCGGCCGTCCGCTTCCGCGAAGCGTTAACGGAGCGCAACCCGCGAGCCGCGGATCGCGTGAGCGTGGACCTCTACGAAGGCCTGTCGCACTTGGACGGCGCTCGCGACCAGCGACTGTACGCCGCCGCGACCGACTGGCTCACTGCTCGCCCGTCCTGACGCAGCGCGCCGCAAATCGCCTGCTATCAGGCGCTATTCGATCGATTCGCGGGGTTGTCTGAAAATCGTGGTGTCCCCAGTTCGAGTCTGGGTCTCGCCATTAGAGAAGGGCCTGTAAGCGGGCCGGGCTCTGGGCGGGTGCGGACGTTTGGCGTGGCGTTCGTTTAGCCCACGGGCTGCGTCCGTGGCCGAACCGGTCGGCTTCCATGGGATTGAAGCACGAAACGCGCGTCCCTCGGTCACAGCCGGTTGAGCCGACCCGGTTAGCTGGATCGGGCTAGGGTTGCGCTCATGAGCGCAACCCGCGGGCCCTACGACGAAGCCATGGAGCGGGCCGTGGCGCACGCCCGCACGTGGTTGGACACGGTGGGAACTCGTTCGGTACCGCCCCGGACCTCGGTCGCGGAGATTCTCACGAAAATCGGCCCGCTCCCCGCTGAGCCGCTGTCCGCCGCAGAGGTGGTGGACGAGCTCGCGCTACTCGCCGAACCAGGCTTGATGGCGATCGGCTCGGGCCGCTTCTTCGGCTGGGTGATGGGGGGCACACTGCCCGCGGCGCTCGCCGCGGACTGGCTGGTCACCGCCTGGGACCAGAACACGGGAATGTGCTACGCAACCCCCGGGACCGCGGCTATCGAGGAGGCCTCAGGGGAGTGGCTACTCGAATTGCTGGACCTGCCCAGAAGCTCCGCGGTTGGCTTCGCCACCGGCGCGACGACCGCGAACGCGACCTGCCTGGCAGCGGGAAGGCAGGCCGTCCTCGCGGCAGCCGGCTGGGACGTCGAGGCGAATGGATTGGCGGGCGGACCGCCGGTGCGCGTGCTCGTTGGGGATGAGGGCCACGTCTCGGTGGACCTCGCGCTGCGCTACCTGGGGCTCGGAGCTCCGAAACGTGTGGCGGCTGACGCGCAGGGCCGGCTAGAGGTAGAGGCCCTCGACCGGGCACTCAGTGACGCGCCGTCGGCGGTGCCAACCCTCGTTTGCCTGCAGGCCGGCAACCTGCACTCCGGTGCGTTCGACCCGTTCGGAAGTGCCGTCGAGGTGGCACACCGGTATGGCGCCTGGGTGCACGTCGACGGCGCATTTGGGCTGTGGGCTGCGGCCGCGCCATCCCTCCGTTACCTCGTCGACGGGCTGTCGGGCGCCGACTCGTGGGCCACCGACGCGCACAAGACGCTCAACGTGCCCTATGACTGCGGGATCGCCGTCGTTCGCGATCCGGGCCCTCTGCGCGCGGCGATGGGCGCCAGCGCCAGCTACCTACCGACGGACGGGAGCCTGGAACCGTTCGAACGGGTTCCAGAGATGTCCCGCCGGGCACGCGGGGTACCGGTGTGGGCGGCCTTGCGTTCGCTCGGCCGGTCGGGGGTAGCCGAGCTTGTCGCCGGGATGGCCCGAAACGCCCAGGCCATCGCCTCTGGCCTCGCCGCGATCGACGGCGCGACGGTGCTTAACGACGTCGTTTACACCCAGGTGTGCGTGACCTTCGGCGACGACGAGCGCACCCGCGCGGTCACCGCCGCGGTGATCGCGGACGGCACCGCTTGGATGTCGGGGTCGCGCTGGCAGGGCCGGGACGTGTTGCGGGTGTCGGTGAGCAACTGGTCGACCGACGACGACGACATACGCGCCTCAATGGACGCGGTGCGGCGAGCCGTCGCGGCCGTCGGCTGAGCAGGCAATACCGGCCAGCGGGTCTCCCGCCCGTCGTCGCGCAAAGCTGCAACGCGACCCTGGATCGCGGTGGTGTCTGCTTGCGTGGCGAAGCGCTCGCGCGGCGGCAGGACCCGGCGGCACTCCTACGTCGTCGATGCGTTCTCAGCCCAGACGCTGACGCTGCGATGCATGCGATCGCCAGACTGATGAAGTCGACGTCAGTTCTTTACCTGGAAGTCGACAAGCAGATAGCCGGTTGGAGAGGTGACGCTGCGGGTGAGTGACAACCTCTTGCGGCCGGCGTGATCGAAGAGCCTTCGGCCCTGCAGTTGCACGGCTGGGGCGATCACAAGTCGGAGTTCGTCAACTAGGCTCTCCTGGAGGAGCGACTGAGCCAGCGAGATGCTGCCGTGGACCCCGATGTCGCCACCGGACTGACGCTTGAGATCGACGACGAATTGGGCTATACCGCCACCGACGACCGAACTACTAGCCCACGGCTGCTCGAGCGGCGTCGAGGTCACGACGAACTTCTGGACGCCATTGATGAAGGTCGCGAACGGCTCAATGTCACTGCTGGGCCAGAATGCAGCCCAGTCGTCGTAGGTGCGTCGCCCGAGGAGCACGGTGTCTTGGGTGGCGATGACACGGCCGAGGTTCTCTCGCATTATCTCGTCGAAGTCCGTGATGAACTCCATCGGCTCCTCGGCTATCCCATCAAGCGAAAGTAGTTCGTAGACGACTACTTTGCGCACCGCAGGAGCTCCTCGCGTTGGGTTCAATGACGTTGTCCAGATCGACGGCGCGGCTCGCGACACCTTATTGGTGCGAGCGCGACACGGCACGGCTCGTTGGGACGCGAGCCGCCTAGTGCGACTCTGTTCAGCGGTCCTCGACGAGCTCGTAGAGCTTGCCGTCGGGCGCCCGGAAGTGAACGTAGCGCTGCCGATCGTTCTCGGCTGGCTCGTCGACTGCGAGTCCCGCGGCTCGGAGTTCGACGATCGCATCGTCGAGGTCCTCTACACAAAACCCGACGGAACGGTCGGTGTCACCCATGCCATACGGACCGGCGACAGCGAAGTGCGATCCATCGGGGAGTGTGTACATGTCGGCCTCAACACCGCCGATCTGCGTGCGCCTGAGGCCGAGGATATCTCGAACAAATAGGGACATCTCAGCCCGATGCTCCGTCGCAGTTCCCGCAAAGACAAGCCCGAGTATGCGCACGAGAGGAGCCTATGGCATGCATCCATCGACGCCCGTTCTAGAGCGGGCGTGAGACTGGTGCGGTCCTGGCCCCGCGGGAGCTATAGGTGCGCTCGGAGCCAGTCGGCGATGAGGTTCGCTGACGCTACGGGGGCTTCCATGATCGGGTTGTGGCTCCAAGTTTCGGCGACGTGGAGCTGGATCTGCGGCGAGGCGTCCGCGAATCTCTGCCAAGCGGTCTGCCTGAGCTCGCGATGCTCGGGTTGTTTCGCGCAGGCGATCAGCAGCGTCGGGACGGCGATCTGGTGAGCGAGCGCGGGAGTGTCGCGGCTGCGTGCTGCGACGAGCAGGTCGGCCATGCGTTCGGGTGATCGAGGGTCGCGGACCTCGCCATTGACCTCGACCAGTACTTCGCGTAGATATGCCTCTAGCGCTGGCGTGACGCTGCTGTCGAACATCGCGGCTATCTCTTGGATCGCTGTGTCCCAGTCCCGGAACCGCAGGCGGTGCCGCGACAGCCACGCGACCAGTTCGCTTCTGCTCGCGCTCACAGGCGGCTGGCCGAGTTCGACCATCTCGTCGACGCGCAGATACCCGCCGTCGATCAGTACCACTGCACGCAGCTCGACTGGTGGGTCGCTCGCGAGAGCGACGGCCAGATAGGCGCCGAGCGAGTGGCCGACTATCGCCCGGCAGCCGCATTCGCTGATCACAGCGCGTGCCAGCTCGACGAGCCGCTCCGAGGTGCAGGGCTCCAACGGCGGCGAGTCGCCGAAGCCCGGAGGATCGACCGCGACAGCTCGCCCGGGCATCGCCTCCGCGACTGAGGCGAAATAGCCACCGGTCGAGCCGAGGCCAGGCCACATCAGGACACCGGGCTCAGCGAGTCCGCCCCACTCCCGCACCGCGACCCCTTCGACCAGCCGCCGCTTCACGCCACGGACCGTAGCATCGGAGGCCCGCCATGCAACGACCTACGTGAGCGACAGACGGATGCTCGTCGCGCGATGCGAGCGCGGGACTGTCCTCTCCGGCGACGCCTCCATTCCACGGGAGCGATCACACGGCGAGCTCCCGTGGCCGCACAGCGACAACGTCTTTTACTTTGCGATCTCCCAGATGTGACCGCCGGGGTCGCTAAAGCTCGCCGTCCTGACGCCCCATGGCCGATCCATCGGGCCGTTAAGCAATCGCACTCCTCGTCGAGCCAGCTCCTCGCAGGTCGCGTCCACGTCATCGACCGCGATCGTGAACTGGAAGCGCGATCCGCCGTCCGGGCTGGCCACCACTGCGGGCGTAATGAGTCCTGGGGCGGCCTTGATCGTCAGCAGGTTGACGAGCGTATCCCCGAAACGGAAGACCGCCGAGTTCGCGTCCTCGAACACGACAGCCAGTCCAAACACGTCCTGGTAGAAGCGCTTCGCCTCATCCAGATCCTCGACGAACAGAGTGATCGCTGCGATACCACTCGGCGAGAAGCCCATGCCAATACCTCCTGGTCGTAACAGCCCGCACGAGTCTCGCATGAGCCAGCGGTCCGAGCGCTCCGGCCCAACGTTCGAGTCTGGGTCTCACCCCTCGGGGCCGTCCGGCAAATCAACCGGTCCGGGGATCGCTGGGGAACACTCGTCAGTCCCCCCGAGAGTTCGAGTCTGGCACCCCGTGCCCGCCACCGCCCGGCGTCTCGATGCGCAGGCGACTGTCCGGCGCGAGCTCGCCCGTCGCCTTCCCAGGCAGCGGCTCACCGTCGAGGCTGTCGCGACCGCGTGCACCCGCGCCGCCTCCTGCGGCGCCCCGGGGAGCGTGACGGCGCCGCTCGCCGATCAGCGAGAACGTCATCGGTTCGAGCGCTTCGATCTCGCGCAGCACGCCGCTGCCGCCGTTGAAGCGGCCGTTGCCGCCAGTCCCCCGCCGCAGCTCGTAGCGGGTCACACGGAGCGGGTAGGCGCGTTCGAGCGCTTCGATCGGTGTGTTGAGCGTGTTCGACATCGCGACATGCACGCCGCTCGGGCCGTCGCCGTCCGGACACGCTCCCTGCCCGCCGCCGGTCGTCTCGTAGTAGGAGAAGCGGTCGTTGCCGAGCGTCAGATTGTTCATCGTTCCCTGCCCGAGGGCTCGCCCGAACGCCGCGAGGACGAGATCGGCGACGCGCGAGGACGTTTCGACGTTGCCCGCCGCCACGGCTGCCGGCCGGCGTGCGTTGAGCAGGCTCCCTTCGGGCACACGGATGTCGAGCGGCCTGTAGGCGCCGGCGTTCGCGGGCGTCGACGGGTCCGTCAGTACGAGGACGGCGAAGTAGCAGGCCGAATGCGTCACCGCGAGCGGGCAGTTGAGGTTGCCGTCGTGCTGTGCCGCGCTGCCGGCGAAGTCGAGAGTCAGTCGATCACCCTTCACGCTCGCGCGAAGCGCGAGCTCGAGGTCGCCGTTGAGCGCTTCGACGACATCGCGCGCCTCGCGGACTCCGTCCCCGAGTGCCGCGATCGCAGCACGAGCGCGCCGTTCGGCGTAGTCGAGCACTGATCCGAGCGCCCCCGCTAGCCGATCGGGTCCCAGATCGCTCGCCAGCTCGGCGAGTCGCAGGGCGCCGATCCGGTTCGCCGCAAGCTGCGCGCGCAGGTCCGCGCGACGCTCAGCCGGCTGTCGCATTCGGGCGGCCAGCTGCTCGATCGTCGCGTCGTCCAGCGGCTGGGGGGCGATCAAGACGCCCTCCTCCTCGAGCGTCCGGCTGTCCGCGGGCATCGATCCCGCAGTGCGTCCCCCGACATCGGCGTGGTGCGCGCGCGTCGCCGCGAAGCCGATCAGTCGCCCGCCGCGGTGAGCCGGGCTGATCACGGTGATGTCGGGCAGATGGGTGCCGCCGGCGAACGGATCGTTGAGGATCCACGAGCATCCCGGCGCCTGCTCGAACGAGCGGACCGCGGCGACGGCCGCCGGCATCGCGCCCAGGTGCACGGGGATGTGCTCGGCCTGCATCACCATCTGTCCCGCACCGTCGAACAGCGCGCTCGAAGCGTCCCGGCGCTCCTTGATGTTCGGCGAGTGGGCTGCGTGGACGAGTAGCGCGCCCATCTCCTCGCACGCTGCGCGCAGCGCTCCAAGCAGAACCTGTAGCTCGATCGGGTCGAGCGTCGCTCCGGGGCCGTTCATCGCGTCAGCTCCAGCTCGATCGTGCCGTCGTCGTGTAGGCGGCCGGCCCATCCGGGCGCGACAAGCAGCGTCGCCTCGGCGAGGGCGCAGATCGCCGGGCCGTCGATCCGCTCGCCCCGACCCGGACTGCCCACTACCAGCGCCGCCTCGAGCTCGGACCCGTCGATCCAGAGGCTCTGCGTCCCGCGGCGCGCTTTCGTGCGCCTGGCGTGCAGCTCAATCTCCGGCTCCGCGCCCCAGACTGACGCGGTGACGGTGACCAGCTCGACCACCGATTCGTGGTCGCGGTAGCCGTACTCGCGCTCGTGCGCCGCCTCGAACCGCTCGCGTAGCTCTCCCCGCCCGGCATCGGCGGGGGCATCGACCATCAGCTCGAACGACTGGCCGGAGTAGCGCAACGCGTAGCGGACGCGCTCCCGCACGGGCTCGCCCGTGAGCTCTCGCCGTGCCCGCTCGAGCAGCCGTGTGACGTCGGCGGCCTCGAACGCGGCTGTTGCATCACGGCGAGGCGCCGCGGCTGCGAGGCCGAGAGCTGACAGCACGCCGGCGCTCTGCGGGCAGAGAATCCGGCGGATCCCGAGGGCTTCAGCGATCGCCGTCGCGTGCAGGGGCCCGGCCCCACCGAAGGCCACCAGCGCGTAGCGACGCGGGTCAACGCCGCGCGCCACAGTGACCGCGCGTAGCGCTCCCACCATCTCGCGGTCGGCGACGCGCAGGATTCCGCCGGCCGTCTGATGCAGGCTGAGGCCCAGCTCGCGCGCAAGGCCCGCGACCGCTTGCTCGGCCCGTCGGCGATCGAGCCGCACGCCCCCAGCGAGCGTCGCGCCCGCGCCAAGGTGACCGAGCACGACGTGCGCGTCGGTGACGGTGGGCTGCTGCCCGCCGCGCCCGTAGGCCGCGGGGCCCGGTTGAGCTCCGGCGGACAGCGGACCGACCCTCAGGGCGCCCCCGGGGTCTCGCCACGCGATCGAGCCGCCACCCGCTCCGACGGTGCTGATATCGAGGCTCGGCAGGGCGATCGGCCGGCCGGCAACCGTGCGCTCGAGGCTTTCCCTGATCACCCGGTCGTCGATGACGCAGATGTCGCACGAGGTTCCCCCCATGTCGAAGCAGAGCAGGTCCTGGTCGCGACCGCGGCGGGTGAGCAGGCGTGCACCCTGCGCACCACCCGCCGGCCCCGACAAAACCGTCAGAGCCGCGTGCGAAGCCGCAACGTGCGCGCTGGTCAGGCCACCGGAGGACTGCATCACCGCCGGTTGAGGTAGTCCGAGCCGAACGGCCTCTGCGGCGAGTGTGCCGAGATAGCGCCCGAGCGGGGGCGAGAGCGCGGCGTCGACTTCGGTCGTGGCCCCACGCTCATACTCCCGCGGTGTCGCGCTGACCTCGTGCGAAAGCGACACGTGGATGGCGCCGAGCCGTTTGTGCAGAACGCGTCCGACGGCCAGCTCGTGTTGTGGGTGGGCGGCGGCGTGCAGCAGCACGACGGCGATCGACTCGACGTCAGCGCGAGCGATCTGCTCGGCGAGCGCATCGAGTCCCCGCGGCGCGCGCAGTGGCCCACCGGGTCCCATCCGCTCGTCGGCGGCGAAGCGCAGCTCGAACGGGACGAGCGGTGCCGCTTGCGACGCACACAGCCTGTAGAGGTCGGCGCGTGTCTGTCGCCCGAGCTCGATCAGATCCGTGAAACCCGCGGTGGCGACGAGCGCGGTACGTGCTCCGCGGCCCTCGAGTAGCGCATTGGTCGTGACGGTCGTACCGTGCGCAAAGCTCGTGACCGCGCCGGCCGTCGCGCCGGCTTCCGTCAGCACCGCCTCGATCGCCTGCACGACTCCCTCGGACTCATCGCCCTGGGTGGTGGGCGCCTTCGCCGTGTGAAGTCGGCCGTCGGCGCCGGCTAGAACCGCGTCGGTAAATGTCCCGCCCACGTCAACGCCGAGGAGCACGCGCGGGACGTTATTCGTGCGCGCGACCCGGAAGGTTCGCATTCGCGGGCGACGCCGCCGGACCGGGCCATCGGGCTATCGAATGAACTGGGCCGCCGGACCCACATCCGTGGCGATCAGCGTTTGCGCCCGTGTTTACTCGCGGATAGGTCCTCGCCCGGATGTTTCGCCAGCGGGCCCACCGGGGCGGGAGGCTGTTAGGACAAAATTACGGTTCAACCAGAATTCGCGATCTTCCTGTCGGGGCAATACATTGCCCGCATTGTCAACAAGCATGATGTGGTAGGAGGCGTAGTTGTGAGAAGACGAAGAGGCGCAGTATTGAGAAGGCGTACGGGAGTGGCCTTCGCCATATTGGTCGGTGCGGCCGCAGTAAGTGCGTTGGGCGGCTCGTCAATCGCCGCAACGGCGTCGTCGACGCCCACGGTCCAGCTGGTGGCGGGCGTGTTTCCCCAGTCGCTAGATCCGGGGCTCGATTACACGACCCAGGGCGCAGAGACCAATTGGCTCGTCTATACGGGCCTGACCACTTACAAGCACGCGAGCGGCGCTGCGGGAGGGAATCTGATCCCGGGGCTCGCGACCGCGCTGCCGACGATTTCCGACGGCGGCAAGACCTACACCGCGACTCTGCGAAAGGGGCTCGTCTTCTCCAACGGCAAGCCGGTCGTGGCGAGCGACTTCCTCTACACCGTCGAGCGGGCGATCAAGATCCCGTGGGGCGGGTCGGGCGAGTTCATTACGCCCGTGATCGCAGGTGCAACGGCCTACTCAAACGGCAAGGCGAGCACGATCAGCGGCATAACGACCAACAACGCCACGGGCAAGATCGTGATCCATCTGACGGCGCCGTACGGACCGTTTGACAATGTCCTCGCTTTCTCCTCGCTCGGCATCATTCCGAGCGGCTTCCCGATGAAGGTCGAGCCGACCAGCCCGCCACCAGGCGTCGGGCCATACGAGGTCACCAACATCGTCGCCAACCAGTCCTACGACGTGGTGAAGAATCCCCATTGGGCTGCGGAGGCAATCCCTGGCATCCCTTCGGGCTACGACAACGTGGACGTCAAGGTCTCCGCGAATGTCTCAGCGAACGCTCTGGCAGTGCTGAACAACAGCGCCGACGTCTTCGACTGGGCCGACACGATTCCGGGCAGCCTGTTGCCGCAGATCCAGTCGAAGGCGAAAGGCCGCTACAACCTGGTGAACCTCGGCGGCTCGACTTACTACATATTCCTGAACGTCACGGAAAAACCATTCAGCAACCAGCTCGCCCGCGAGGCGGTCGTGACCGGGTTGAACGAGGACGCGATGTCCCGGCTTGGCTCCGGCACGCTTGCGCCGGCCTGTTTCTTCCTGCCGCCGGCCGTGCCGGGTCACCCAACGGGTGCGTGCCCGTACGGCACGCCCGGGACGGGCAACCTGGCCAAGGCCAAGGCGCTCGTCAAGCAGTCGGGCATGGCGGGTCAACCGGTGACGGTCTGGAGCGAGACGCGCGCCCCGCGCCAGCAGTGGATGACCTACTACACGCAGTTCCTGAACTCGATTGGGTTCAAGGCGACGCAGAAGGTGATTGCCGACGCGACGTACTTCACGACGATCGGCGAGTCGAAGACCCTGCATCCCCAGACCGGCTTTGCTGACTGGAACCAGGACTTCCCCAACCCGGTCGACTTCTACGGCGTGCTGCTGGACGGTGCCTCGATCCTTCCGACCGATAACGAGAACTTCGGTCAGACCAACGACCCGCACCTCAACGCCGTGGTATCGAAGCTGGGCACGACGCCGACGACACAACTCGGCAGCGTCGTCTCACAGTGGCAGGCGCTCGATGAGTACGTGGCGAAGAGGGCGTACGTGGCGGTGTTCGGGTACCAGAAGTTCCCGTTCTTCACCTCGGACCGGATCATCTACTCGAAGCTGATCTTCCAGCCGATCTACGGCTGGGACTTCACGTCGTTCGATTTGAAGTAGGAACCCGTCGATGGGCCGGGCCAGCTACGCTGGCCCGGCCCCAATCGGGGTCTCGTCATGGCGATCTTCGACCCGAACGACGGCGGGAGTTCGTTCTCGGCACCGCCGGCCGAGTTTCTGCTGGCTGACGTCGAGGAACCGCCGCCTGATGTCGGCGAACTGCCGCCTGGCGTCGGCCCCTACAGCCTGGCGTGGCGTCGCCTGCGACGCAACTGGGTGTCGCTTGTCTTCGGCGGCCTATTCCTGCTGATCGTGGTGCTTTGCCTGCTGGCGCCGCTCTACTCGCACTACGTCGCGCACATCGGACCGGATACGCAGAACATCACCGGCACCGTCAACGTCGGTGGCAAAGCCGAGGACGTCGTCAGCCTGATCGGCATCCCGATAGGGCCGACCTGGCACCTCGGCCCCTACTTCCTCGGCGCGGACGCGGAGGGGCGCGACGTTGCCGTCCGCCTGCTCTACGGCGGGCGCAACTCGCTCGAGATCGGGGTCGTGGCGACACTCTTGACGATGGTGCTCGCGACTATCTGCGGCCTGCTCGCCGGCTACTTCCGTGGCTTCACCGACGGGGTCATTAGCCGCGTGCTCGACGTGATCTGGGCCTACCCCGTGTATCTGCTCGGACTCACGCTCGGCACCGTACTTGAGGTGCATGGCCTGGGCCCATTCCATGGCACGACGCTGCTGTCAACGGCAGTCGTCATCGGCTTCGTCTACATCCCCTACGTGGCGAAGCCGATCCGCGCCCAGGTGCTGGCGCTTCGCGATCGCGAGTTCGTCGACGCGGCGCGCCAGCAGGGGCTCGGCCACGTGCGGATCATGGCGACCGAGATCCTGCCCAACCTTGCGAGCACGATCATCGTCTTCATCCCGCTGATGCTGGCAAACGCGATCCTCACCGAGGCCGGGTTGACCTACCTCGGCGCAGGCGTTCAGCCGCCTAACGCCTCCTGGGGAACGATGATCAGCGATGGCATCGCCGGGATTCCCGCGGCATTCCACAACGTGCTGATCCCGGGGCTCATGCTCGTGCTGGCGGTGCTCTCGGTCAACGTATTCGGCGACGGCCTGCGCGACGCGCTCGATCCGCGGGCCAAGATCCGTTTGGCCAAGGAGTAGGCACGTGGGAGCCCGTTTCTGATGGCACGCTTCCTCGTCCGCCGCCTGTTGGTGATGATCGCGATGCTGTTCGCGATCTCGCTCGTCACCTTCCTCCTGTTCATCGTCGCGCTGCCCAACGGCAACCCCGCGGCGATGATCGCGGGGCGCCTCGCAAACCCCGCCGAGGTCCACCTGATCAGCGTGCGCTACGGCTTCGATAAGCCGATCTGGGTCCAGTACGTCAAGACGATGGCCAACATCTTCGAAGGGAAGGCGTACTCCTACCAGTCGGGCTTCAACGTGCTAGCCGAGATCGGGGCGGGGTTCCCGACGACGCTGTCGCTGACGCTCGGCGCGGGAATCATCTGGTTGCTCACCTCGATCCTCGTCGGCACGCTGGCAGCGATCAAGGCGGGGCGGTACACCGACCGCGTGCTGACCGTGCTGTCGATGGTCGGCGTCTCGATGCCGGTGTTCTTCCTCGGCGCCGTGCTGATCTACTTCCTCGGCTACCAGGAAGGGATCATCCCGCTGTCGGGTTATGTGCCGATCACGCAGAGCCCGACGCAATGGCTCTGGCACCTGGTCGCTCCGTGGTTCACGCTCTCCGTTCTGTTTATTGGGATCTACTCGAGGATCCTGCGTTCGACGATTCTCGACACGATCAACGATGACTTCGTGCGCACCGCCAGGGCCAAGGGCCTGTCCGAACGCCAGGTGCTCGTCCGCCACATCCTGCGTAACAGCCTGATCCCAATCCTCTCGCTGTGGGGTCTCGATCTCGCACAGGTGATCGGCGGCGGCGCGATCTTGACCGAGTCGGTCTACAACCTCCACGGCGTCGGCTACCTCGCATACCAGGCGATCGGTCGCATCGACACCGTCACGCTGATGTCGGTCGTGATGCTCACGGCCCTCGCAGTAGTCGTGCTCGGCGCCCTGACGGAGATCGTCTACGCCTTCCTCGACCCGCGCATCCGACTGCAATGAGCGCCGCTGAACCGCTGCTGGAGGTCAAGGACATGCGCGTCTCGTTCGCGACCGAGGACGGGCTCGTGCGCGCCGTGGACGGCGTCTCGTTCTCGGTTGCCGCGGGGGAGGTTGTCGCGATTGTCGGCGAATCGGGCTCGGGCAAGACCGTCACCGCGATGACGCTGATGGGATTGACGCGCGGCCACAATGCCCGCATCGAGGGCCGCGCGACGATCGACGGCACCGAGCTGCTGTCGGCCTCCGACCGCGAGCTTCAACGTATTCGCGGCGCGACGATCGCAATGGTCTTCCAGGATCCGATGAGCTCACTCAACCCGGTCCAGAAGGTGGGCCACCAGATCGTCGAGCAGATCCGCGCCCACGACAAGGCGATCAGCAAGCGAGAGGCGATGAAGCGCTCCGTTGAGCTGATGGAGCGCGTCGGCGTGCCGAACGCCGCTGAGCGCCTGCGCTCTTACCCGCACGAGTTCTCCGGCGGCATGCGCCAGCGGGTGATGATCGCGATGGCGCTGTCGTGCTCGCCGAAGCTCCTGATCGCCGACGAGCCCACCACCGCGCTCGACGTGACGATCCAGGCCCAGATCCTGGACGAGCTGCGCACGCTGCGCGAAGAGACCAGGGCCGGAATCATCCTCGTTACGCACGATCTCGCCGTGGTCGCCGACATCGCCGATCGCGTCGTCGTCATGTACTCCGGTCGCGTGGTCGAGCAGGGCACGCTCGACGAGCTGTTCTATGACCCGCAGCACCCCTACACCTGGGGCTTGCTGGGGTCGATCACGCGGATCGATCGCGACAGCTCGCAGCGTCTGCCGGCGATCGCGGGGCTCCCACCATCGCTGCTCCACACCCCCCAGGGCTGCCACTTCAGGCCGCGCTGCCCGCACGCATTCGCACAGTGCACAGAGGATCCTGCGCTCCTCGCACGGATCCCGGGCAACGCCGAGCACGTCGATCGCTGCTGGTTGGAGCTCGAGCAGAAGCGCAAGCTGCGCGTCGTCGGTGACCAGATCGGCCTCGCCAGCCCCGAGCCGGTGATCGCGTGAGCGACGACGTCGACCGGCCGGAGGGGCCGCAAACGGTCCGGGCCGCGAGCGCAAACGCGCCCGGCAACGGCGGCTCGGCGCTGATGGAGGTGGAGCACCTCCGTGTGCTGTTCGCGCTGAAACGCGGCATCATCGTCGACCGCACGATCGGGCACGTACATGCTGTGGACGACGTCTCTTTCACCCTCCGCGAAGGCGAGACGCTCGGGGTCGTCGGCGAGTCGGGCTGCGGCAAGACGACGCTGATCAGGACGCTGGTTCGCCTGACGACCCCCACCGGCGGCGTGATCCGCTTTCGCGGCCGGGACATCACGTCCGCGTCGCGCCGCGAGCTCGAACCGATCCGCCGCCAGATGCAGATGGTCTTCCAGGATCCGCAGGCCTCACTCAACCCGCGCAAGCGCGTCAATCAGATACTCAGCACGCCGCTGCGACTGCGCGGGGTTGCCAAGGACCGGACCGAAGCCGAAACGCAGGAGCTGCTGAGCCGGGTCGGACTCCAAGCCGAGCATCTCAATCGCTACCCGCACGAATTCTCTGGCGGGCAACGCCAGCGGATCGGGATCGCACGCGCGCTGGCTGTCGACCCGAAGCTGATCCTCCTCGACGAGCCGGTGTCGGCGCTCGACGTGTCGATCCAAGCGCAGGTCATCAATCTGCTCGAGGAGCTTCAGGACGAGTTCCGGCTGAGCTACATCTTCGTCGCTCACGACCTCAGCGTCGTACGCCACGTCTCCGACCGCATCATCGTCATGTACCTAGGCAAGCTGATGGAGGTATCGCCTGCCGGCGAGCTGTACGACAAGCCGATACATCCATATACCTCGGCGCTGCTCGGAGCGATCCCGATTCCCGACCCCGCCGAAAACCGCGCACGGGAACGGCCGCTTGTCACCGGCGAGCCGCCGAACCCGATCAACCCGCCGCTCGGCTGCCGCTTCCACACCCGCTGCCCGCGGGCGACCGACGTCTGCGCCCAGGTCGAGCCGCAGCTGACGGAATACGCGGGCGGCCATCTGGCGGCCTGCCACCACCCGCAGAACGTCACCGCCGAGGAGATCGCGGCCGCCGTACGCTCTGACTCCAGTCCAATCAGCTCCGGCACCGACACCCCCGTCGTGCTCGGTTAGCTGGCTAGACGCGCGGACCACTCCGCGCGAACCGCCGAGCGAGGCGTCACTGCTCGTGCAACGCGATCGGCACGCTCAGCGCGGCATCGCTCGCGGCGCCGGCGTGCGCTGCCTCGCTGTGGTGGTGCGCGTAGGCGATTCCGTTGGCGAGCGCGGTCTTCAGGGTGCAGGCTCGACGCGGCGTCTTCCAAGGCAAAATGAGAAGCGCAAGAAAGAGGCCGAGGGCGAACATCCCAGCCGTCCACGTGAACGCCGTGGTGTAGCCGTGAACGGCGGCCGCCGAAGCCACGTCAAGCAGGTGACGGTGGCTCACGGCGTAGCCGGTCGCGGCACTGGCCGACAGCGTGCTCAACAGCGCGAGGCCGACGGAGCCGCCAATCTGCTGCGACGTGTTGACCATCGCGGAGGCAATGCCGGTGTCGTGGACGTCGACGCGGAGCGTGGCGGTTCCGATCGCCGGCGCGAAGATGCACCCCATTCCGAGGCCCAGGATCAGTAGCGACGGAAGGACACCGCTCGCGTAGTTGCTGCCGGGAGTGAGTCGGGTGAGCAAGATCATCGCGATCATGCCAAGCGTCATGCCCGCCATCACAAGCGGCTTTGCGCCGGTGCGCGGCAGCACCTTGGTCTGCACGGTGATCGAGGTAGCAACAAGGACGCCGGTCATCGGCAGGAACGACAGGCCGGTCGTGAGCGGCGAAAAGAGCAGGGTCTGCTGCATGTAGTAGGTCAGAAAGAAGAACGCCGCGAAAATGCCCGCGGCGGAGAGCAGGACCGAGACGTAGGCGCCTCCGCGCCCGCGATCCAGCAGGATGTGTAGCGGCAGCAAGGGGTGCGCGACGCGCTTCTCGATGGCCACGAATGCGCACAGCAGCACCACGCTCGCAGTCAGCGCGATGATCGTGGCGGAAGCAGTCCACGATTGGGTTTCAGCGTTTGAGAAGCCGAAGACGAGCGCGAATAGTCCAGTCGAGCCGGCGAGGAGGCCGTACATGTCGACGCGCGGTCGGTCGGGATCGCTGGCGTTGACGAGCAGGCGCAGCGCAAAGATTGCAGTCGGCACGGCAATGACGAGGTTCACGTAGAGGCACCAGCGCCAGGACAGGACCTGCGTGAGCGCGCCACCGAGCAGCAGGCCCACGGAGGCGCCGCCGCCGGCGATCGCGCCAAAGATCCCAAACGCCTTGGGCCGGTCCGGACTATCGGCAAAGGTCAACGTCAGCAGTCCGAGCGCGGAGGGCGCGAGGAGCGCCCCGAACACTCCCTGCAGCGCCCGCGCGGTCACAAGCATGTCGAAGGACGTCGACAGCCCGCCGATCGCCGACACGATCGCAAAACCACTGAGACCGACGATGAACGTCCACTTGCGCCCGAACAAATCGCCGAGCTTGCCACCCAGCAGGAGCAGACTCCCAAACGCCAGCGCATAAGCCGTGACGATCCACTCCCGGTCACTCGTCGAGAAATGAAGCGCCCGCTGCGCGGACGGCAGCGCGATATTAACGATCGACGAGTCGAGTACCACCATCAACTGCGCGGTGCCCAGCAGCGCGAGGACGGCCCAGCGATTGGGCCCGCTCGGCGCTCCCACGGGAGCAACGCCCATCTGGGCGGGCGCCTCGCTGCCGTCAGGCACGACTGGTCTCCGAGAGTCGGCAGATGCGCACCGCGTCAGGCTCCGCCGTGCGAAGCGCGGCGTCGAAGCAAAACGATCGCTGCAACGATCGCGACTGCCGCGCCAACGATCAGCCATTTTCCCACTCCGACGTCCGCGGCAATGGCAGTGATCGACGGGCCGATCCAGTAGGCGGCAAACCCGATCCCGAGCGCCCACACCAGCGCTGACACGGCGTTCACGGGCACGTAGCGCGACCAGTGCATGTTGTGGATCCCCGCGACCCAGGAAGGTGTGAGCAGCACGGCGACGACACCGTAGCGCGCATAGAAGCGGTCGCCCCGGGCGGTGAGTGCGAGGCGAGCGTGGCGCAGCGGGCCGGGTGCCGTGACGAGGCTCCGGCCACCTCTCATTCCGACGATCCACCCCAACATCCCGCCTACAGTGGCGCCGACCCAGGCGACCGCGACGATCGGCCCGATGCCGAGATGGTGGTGCGCGGCGGCGATGCCGGCGGCGATCAGTGCCGCCTCGCCCGGCCCCGGCGGTCCTGCCCAGCTCGCTCCCGATGCGAGGAGCACGCCGACGTAGTCGATTCCCGGACCCCGCACATGCACATGAAGATGCAGGACCACCGCAACCGTCGAGAGCCGCAGAGCCACGCTGCGCACTCATGCATCGTGACGGTCCGTTCCGACCCGCACAAGGCACTCACCCCAAACGAGGCTTGCAGACTCTGGCGCCGGGAAACTTGTCTCGTGGCATCGTGCACCGGGAGGGCGGACTACTCGACGAAGTAGGGGCCCGAGCCGTCGCCGGCGGAGAAGTAACGGCTGGTGACGGTCTTCTTGCGCGTGAAGAACTCGACCGCATCGCCGCCGTGCGCGTGAAGGTCGCCGAGAAACGAGTCCTTCCAGCCGGAGAAGGGGAAGAACGCGACGGGCGCTGCGACGCCGATGTTCACGCCGATCATCCCGGCCTGCACGTCGTGGCGGTAGCGGCGCACGGCTGCCCCCGACTCGGTGAAGATCGACGTACCGTTGCCGAAACGACTCGCGTTGACGACAGCGATCGCCTCATCGAGGCTCGCAACCGCGACGACGGCGAGGACGGGGCCGAAGACCTCCTCCTGCGCGATCGCCATGTCGGGAGTGACGCCGTCGAGGATCGTCGGGCCGACAAAGTTCCCGGGACCCGAGTCGGCAGCCGCGCCCCGCCCGTCGACGGCCGCGCGCGCGCCAGCGGCGATCGCAACATCGATGGCGGCCCCGATGCGCTCGCGCGCGGCCGTCGAGATGACCGGACCAACGTCGGTCGACGTGTCCATGCCGTCGCCGACCCGCAGGCGCCGCGTGGCGGCCGCCAGCTCCTCCATCAGACGCTCGTGCGCCGCGCCGACCGTGACGACGACCGAGCCCGCCATACAGCGCTGCCCGGCCGCGCCAAACGCCGATCCAATGATCGCCTCGACCGTCCTTTCGATCACGGCATCCGGCATCACGACCATGTGGTTTTTGGCGCCGCCGAGCGCCTGCACCCGTTTGCCCGCGCGCGCTGCGCGCTCGTAAACCAGGCGCGCCACCCCCGCCGAGCCGACGAAGGAGATCGCGTCGATACCGGGGTGGTCGAGCATCGCCTCAACCAGCGGCCGGCCGCCGTTCACGAGGTTCACGACACCTGGCGGAAGGTCGAGCTCGTCGAGCACCTCGAAGATGATCTGCGCCGTCATCGGAACCTGCTCCGAAGGCTTCAGCACGAACGTGTTGCCGCAGGCGATCGCAAACGGCAGGAACCACATCGGAACCATCGCCGGGAAGTTGAACGGCACGATCGCCGCGCAGACGCCGACCGGCTGGCGCACCGTCTCGCAGTCGACGTTTTGCGCGACGTCCTCGAGGATCCGTCCCTGCATCGTCGTCGGCACGGCGCACGCGCACTCGACCATCTCGATCGCCCGGCCGACCTCGGCCCGGGCGTCGCCAAGCGTCTTGCCCATCTCCGCCGTCACCGACCTTGCGAGCTCCTCGCGGCGCTGCCAGAGCTCTTCGCGTAGTCCAAAGAGGCGCCGTGCTCGCTCGATCACGCTCACCGCGCGCCACGCCGGCAGCGCCGCGCGCGCGGCCCGCACAGCTTCGTCGAGCTCATTGCGGCCCGATAACGGTACGCGGGCGAGCAGCTCGCCGGTTGCCGGATTGTTGACGTCGAGAACGTCGCCTGCGGCGACGGCCGTCCACCGCCCGCCGACGTAGTTGCCGAGCATCCGGGGCGTCGTCGAGCTGACCGCGGTCATGCTCGCGAGGGTACTCCTCGAGCCCCGAGCGACAACGCCCGCATGGCCTGGCCGCGGCGTGCGAGACTTTTCGCCGTGCCCGAACCATCAACGAGCGGTCGCTGTGGCTGTGGCGGTGTGCGCTTCGAGCTGACTGAGCCGGTCCACGAGGCCGGCTACTGCCACTGCACTCGCTGCCAGCGGCGGACCGGAACAGCAGCCTCAGCGCAGGCGCGCATCGACGGCACCACCTTCCGGCTGCTCGCCGGCGAGGACCTCGTCACGGGTTGGCGCCACCCGGACGGAGGCTTCGAGAAGTGCTTCTGCCGCGTCTGCGGCTCGCACCTGTTCAGCCGCAACCCGGACGACCCGGCGCAGATGAGCGTACGGATGGGTGCGTTCGACGGCGATCCGGGCGTGCGCCCTACCTTCCGTGCCTTCGTCGACTACGCCGCGCCTTGGGAGCCGATCCCCGACGATGGGCTCGAGCGCTTCACCGAGCGCAAGGCGCGCAGCTGACACGAAGGCCGATGCGTGAAAGCGAGACGGATCTCTTCAACGGCCTCGGGAGTCCCACCTCGAGGCCGAGCGTGACGTGACGGCACCTGACCGCGGCGCGCGGGTCGACCCTCCAGCAGTCACCCCTGCAGTCGCAACGAGCGCACACACGGTTCCCCCCGCGCCCGGAGTTGAAAACAACGACCACGCCAGGCAGGGCTTCCGGGCGGCGTTTGGCTCGCTCCAGGTTCCGGTTTTCCGCTGGTGGTTCATCAGCCAGACGCTCTCCGGGTCGGGCAACCTGACCCAGGCGGTCGGACAGGCTTGGCTCGTCCTTCGACTCGGCGGTGGCGGCTTGGCCCTCGGCGTGGTGAGTGCGTGCACGTGGGGACCACTGCTGATCGGCGGGCCGTGGGCCGGTGCGCTCGTCGACCGGCTCGACCGGCAGCGGTTGTTGCTCGGCACGCAGACGGGTTTCATTTTCGTTTCGACGGCGCTTGGCGTGCTGACCATTACTGGTTCGATCCGGCTCTGGATGGTCTACCTCTGCGCCCTCGCCGCGGGCTGCGTGAGTGCACTCGACCAGCCAGCCCGGCAGGTCTACGTCATCGACCTCGTCGGCCGTGAGCGGACGGCGAACGCGATCAGCCTCAACGAGGTGGTGATCAACGCCTCACGGGTGCTCGGCCCGGCGAGTGGTGGCATTCTCATCGCCACGACCGGCATCGCCGGCTGTTTCTTCTTCAACGCCGGCACTTTTGTGCTGCCGCTGCTCGTGCTGTTGATCTTCCCTCCGACCCATCGCGTCGCCGCCCGACCGCGTGAGCGCGGTGCCGCGCGCGTCGGATTGCGCTACGCCTGGAGTCATCCGGAAATCCGCTACTGCCTGCTCATGGCTGCAGCCTCCGGCATGTTGTTCAACACTGGCGTAGCCCTGCCACTGCTCGCTACGCACGTGTTTCACGCCGGCGCAAGCGGCTACGCGGCGATGATGGCTGCCTTCGGTGTTGGTGCCATCGGCGGGGCGGTTCTCTCCGCTTCCGGCAGCGCCTTTCCTGCGGGACGAACCGTCCGCTTGCTCGCGCTGTGTAGCGGCATCGCCGTCTTGATTACGGCTGCCCTGCCGGTGCTGGGCATCGCGCTGGTCGGCCTCGCGCTGTGCGGCCTCTTCTCGATCTGGTTCATCTCCCGCGCCAACGCTTTCGTCCAGCTCTTCGCCGCACCGGAGATGCGCGGCCGAGTGATGGGGGCGTGGACGATGGCCCTACCCGGGATGGCTCCGGTCACGGGACTCCTTGCCGGCCTCGTTGCCCAGGAAATTGATCCGCAAGCCGGGTTTGCCCTCGCCGGCGTGGGCCTCGTCCTCACTGCCGCCATAGCCTGGCGGTCTTTGGGCGCCACGCCGCCCGCGGCAGTGCTCGCCGCCGAGGCTTGACCACCACAACCCGCCCGTGACTCGAGTGCGCAGCGAGTTAGACTGCGCCCGCGTGCCCACGATCGACCAGCGTCCATTGGGGCGTTCCGGCATCGAGGTCAGTGCTCTCGGCCTTGGCTGCTGGGCGATCGGCGGACCGATGCAGGGCGCGGACGGCGCCGCCACGAGCTGGGGGCCGGTCGACGACGAGGAGTCGACCAAGGCGATTCACCGCGGGCTCGAGCTCGGTGTCACCTTCTTTGACACAGCCGCCTCCTACGGGGCAGGGCATAGCGAGACGCTGCTCGGCAAAGCGCTCGGCGCTGACCGTGATCGCGTGGTGATCGCAACGAAGTTTGGCTGGACCTTTGTCGAGGGCGTGCGCCGCGGCACGGGCATGGACACCTCGCCCGAGCATGTGCGCGGGTCGTGTGAAGCGTCGCTCCGCCGCCTCGCGACCGACAGGATCGATCTTCTGCAACTACACATTGGCGAGCTGGGGGCCGAGGTGGATGGGCCGATCGCCGCCGAGCTTGAGTCGCTCGTCGACGAGGGACTGATCCGTGCCTACGGCTGGAGCACCGACGATCCGGCCTGCGGCGAACGCTGGGCGCGGCGCGGCACCTGCTCGGCAATCCAACACACGATGAACGTGTTCCAGGACGCGCCGGAGCTGGTCGGGCTGTGCGAGCGCTACGGCATGGCGAGCATCAACCGCAGCCCGCTTGCCGCCGGCTTCCTCAGCGGCAAATACCGCGGCGAGGCCCGCGTCGGAAGCGAGGATTGGCGTTCAGTGCAACGCGACTGGAGCAAGTTCTTTACCGCTGAGGGCGAGGCCGAGCCGGAATGGATCGCGCGCCTGGACGCGATCCGCGAGATTTTGACGAGCGATGGACGCACGCCAGCTCAAGGCGCGATCGCCTGGTTGTGGGGCCGCAGCCCGAACACGATCCCGATCCCCGGGTTCAAGACGGTGGCCCAAGCTGAGGAGAACGTCGGCGCGCTCGAACATGGGCCGCTGCGGCCGGAACAGCTCGCCGAGATCGGCGGGCTCCTCGACACCGCCTGACGTCGAGCCGCGACGCCGCCCGCGGCAGTGCTCGCCGCCGAGGCTTGACCACCACAACCCGCCGACCGCGCGACCGCTCGAGCGGGGCACGCCCCGCGCCCTAGTCGTACCATCGCCTGGACCGCAAACCGCGAGGAGGGTGTGCAGATGGCGCTGACCAGCAGAGACCCCCACACCAAGCCGCCCCACCGCTCGCTCGAGCGGGACCTCGCGCCGACCCACCGGCTCGAGGAGAAGGGGCTCGGCGGCGAGCTGGCCTACGAGGCGATCTCCAACGAGCTGCTGCTCGACGGCAGCGCCCGCCTGAACCTCGCGACGTTCGTGACGACGTGGATGCCGAGCCACGCCGCGACGCTGATGGCGCAGACCGCAGACAAGAACATGATCGACAAGGACGAGTATCCGCAGACGGCCGCGATCGAAGCGCGCTGCGTGAAGATCATCGCCAACCTCTGGCACGCGCCCGAGGGTGAGAGCTCGACCGGCTGCTCCACGACCGGTTCGAGCGAGGCCGTGATGCTCGGTGCGCTCGCGCTGAAGTGGCGCTGGCGCGAACGGATGCGCGCCGCCGGCAAGCCGACCGACAAACCCAACCTCGTCACCGGCGCAAACGTCCAGGTCTGCTGGGAGAAGTTCTGCCGCTACTGGGACGTCGAGCCGCGTCTCGTGCCGATGGAGGGCAAGCGCTACCACCTGAACGCCGAGGAGGCGGTCAAACACTGCGACGAGAACACGATCGGCGTGGCGGCGGTGCTCGGTTCGACCTTCGACGGCAGCTACGAGCCGGTCAAGAAGATCGCCGCGGCACTCGACGCGTTCCAGGCTTCGAGCGGAATCGACGTGCCGCTGCATGTCGATGCGGCGTCGGGTGGGTTCGTCGCGCCGTTCATCCAACCGACGCTCGAGTGGGACTTCCGCATCCCGCGCGTGCAGTCGATCAACGCCTCAGGCCACAAGTACGGGCTCGTCTACCCCGGCGTCGGCTGGGCGATCTGGCGCAATGCCGAGGCACTGCCGAAGGAGCTGATCTTCGACGTCAACTACCTCGGCGGCCACATGCCGACGTTCGCGCTCAACTTCTCACGCCCCGGCAGCGAGGTGATCGCCCAGTACTACATGTTCACGAGTCTCGGGCACGAGGGCTACCGCGAGATCCAGCAACGCTCCTCAGAGGTCGCCCAGTACCTGGCCACCGAGATCGCCAAGATCGGTCCCTACGAGCTGATCAGCGACGGCAGCGAGCTGCCGGTGTTCGCTTTCACGCTGCGTCCAGAGATCGTCAACTACACGGTGTTCGACGTATCGGCGAGGTTGCGGGGGCGTGGTTGGCAGGTCCCGGCCTACTACTTCCCGAAGAACCGCGACGATCTGGCTGTGCTGCGAATCGTCGTCCGCTTCGGCATGAATTTCGAAATGGCCGACATGTTCCTGGACGACCTGCGCGAGCACACTCAGCGGCTGCAGGACCTGTCGGCGCCGCTACCGCCGACACACGCGCAAGACTCCGGCTTCGCGCACTGATCGCGCCCTGAGGCACGGAGGCGCGAAGCCGGGTCGGAACGCTGACGTTGGCTAGGCGTTTACGCCGTCTGCCTGCGTCGCTGCTGTCTGCACCCTCGAGCTCTGCTCGTCGACATGGAACGCGACGCCACGCGGGAGGACGAGCACGGAGGCGTTCGTCGTATCAACGAGATACTCCGATGCGGCGCTGAGGCTGACGCGACCCTCGGGTGCACCGGGGCGCGAACCGACGACCAGCAGGTCGACGTCCTCTTGCGTCGGCAACGCCAGGGGCGTGCCGGCGCGCGCGGTGAGCGCCTCTGCGGTCTCGCGAGCGGCGGGGTCAACCTCGCCACCGGGAAGCGCGATGTGCGTCAGGTTCGCGTCCTTCTGGTTGCGCAGGCCGGCCGCGGCGATCGCTACAGCCACCGGACCGCCGTCCATCAGCCGGACAGCCGAGGCGCCGGGCTGCACGTGGCCGGGAGCCGTGTGCCAATCCGAGCCGAAGACGAGGACATTGGCGTTCTCTGACTCCGAGAGTGAGCGCAGTCCTTCGCCGGTCGAAGCGTTGACGACGATGTGGCGCGTGATCTCGGGCTGGCCGAGCCACTGCGCGCCGCTGTCAAGAACCTGCTCAGCGTCGGCCTGTGCCTCGCGCTCGCGATTGGGGTCGCTCTCGTGGCTGTGGCGTACGTAGGCGAGCGAAAGCTCTGCTCCAGCGTTACCGAGAATCCGGCCGAGCGCCAGTGCGTCGCGGTCGTTGTCGGTCCCGTCGAACGAGATAATGATGTTTGCTGACATGGTGTTCCTTTCTAGGCGGCCCGCACTTAAGCGCGAGCCAAAAGTCTTTGGAGGCCCCTATAGAGTCGCACTTTCCAGCCATCAGCACAAGTAATCTTACTCATCAATAGTATAAGTAGATCTAATGCTTCATCTGAACCGTCTCTCTGTTTTCGTCACTGTCGCGAAGACCGGATCCTTCTCCGCTGCGGCGGACGCTCTTTCCTATACGCAGTCCGCGGTTTCCCAGCAGATCGCCGCGCTCGAAGCCGAGACCGGCGTGACCCTGATCGAGCGACTGCCGCGCGGCGTCCGCCTGACCACGGCCGGCGAGGCGCTGCTCACCCACGCCGAGAGCATCCTCGGTCGGCTCGCGGCGGCCGAGGCCGAGATGGAGGCGATCGCCGGCGTGCGCGGCGGACAGTTGCGGATGGCTTCCTTTCCTACCGCCGGCGCCACGCTGATGCCGGTGGCGATCGCGATGTTCCGCGCCCAGCACCCGGAGGTCGAGCTGACGCTCGCCGAGGGCGAGCCCGAGGAGATCGCCCCGCGACTCTTCGCCGGCGAGTTCGACCTCGCCCTGCTGTTCGAGTTTGAAGGCACCAGCGACTCGCTCGTCACCGACCTTGTCCGCCAGCCGCTGTTCGAGGATCCGATGTTCCTGGCCTTGCCGGCCGACCATCCGCTGGCAAACCGCCGAACGCTGCGCCTCGCCGATCTCCGCGCCGAGGCCTGGGTGCAGACCTCCTCCTCGAGCCCCTGCGCACGCCACGTCGTGCGCTGCTGCCACGCCGCCGGCTTTGACCCGATCGTCTCCTTCGAAAGCGACGATTACCAGACCGTGCAGGGGCTCGTCGCGGCGGGCGTCGGCGTCGCCCTGATCCCCAAGCTCGCCGTCGCCAGCGCTCGCGATGACATCGCGATCCGCGCGCTCTCGCCCTACAGCCCGGTGCGCAACGTCATCGCCGCCACACCCGAGGGTTCGCGCCTGACCCCGGCCGCGGCGGCGATGGGGCAGATCATGTCGACCGTCGCCGCCAGCTTCGCAGGACCCGACGGCACCGCCTGATCACTCGTTCGAGGCGGCCGGCGTCCGGGCGTTCGCGCCCGGCGCTTGGGCCTGCTGCGATCGCTTCGCGATCCGTAGGCTTAGCGCGCGATGCTGCTCTACAACTCCCAGGTCTCGGGTAACTGCTACAAGGTCCGCCTGCTGCTCGCCCAGCTCGGCATCGACTATGAGCGGCGCGAGCTCAGCGTTGCCGACCGGTCAAACCGCCAAGAGGTGCTCGGCGAGCTCAACCCGGCGTGGCGCATCCCGACCCTTGTCCTCGACGATGGCCGGGCGATCGCAGAATCCAACGCGATCATCTGGTACCTCGCCACGGACACGCCCTACCTTCCGGAGGACCGCTACGAGCGCGCGAAGATCCTCCAGTGGCTCTTCTTCGAGCAGTACAGCCACGAGCCCTACATCGCCACGGTGCGCTTCTGGGTGAACTACGCTCCCGACCCACCGCCGCAGTCAGAGATCGAGTCAAGGCGCGCAGGCGGCTACCTCGCGCTCGATGCGCTGGAGCGCCACCTCGCGCTCGAGCCCTTCATCGTCGGCCGGCGCTACTCGATCGCCGACATCGCGCTCTACGGCTACACCCACGTCGCCGAGGAGGGCGGTTTTGACCTCTCGCGCTACGCAGCGATCCACCGCTGGCTCGACCGCGTCGCCCGCGCGCCCGGCCACGTGCCGATCACCGCCTGAGCCCACGGGCCACTTCAAGGCATGCCCGCAGCGGCTGCCCCGTCGCTCACCTCACGCCGACGCTGACCGAGATCGTCGCGGTCCGAGCACTCGACGCCAGCGCCACGACCTCCCCTGAGGCCAGACCGATCTCGCCGTCGAGCGTCGTGATCCGCTCCCGGATGCTCGGCGCCGTGCCTGCGCTGGCGGCGGCGAGCCCCCTGACCAGCCCAGCGCGCGTTGTCTGCTCCGCTGCGAGGCCGGCCTGCGCCTGGTCGTAGCGCTCGGTGATGTCGGTCGTCGTCCTGGTCAGCGAGCGCAACACCCCCAGGCGCGATAGCGAGGCGATCAGCCGCGACAGCACGGCCGAGGGCACGCTCAACGTAAAGCTCGCATGGCTCGCGTCGCCGCGCAGTGTGACGTTCGAGCTCTCGACGATGCCGCCGCTCCGCTCCGTGCTCGCGGCGATCGCGTCGGCCACGCCCTGGAGACTCCGCGCCGGCGTGGCCAGCGTGAGCGACGCCGCCTGCGAGACCAGACGCCCAGTCGGCTCGACGGCGAGCGGTGTCGCCGCGGTCGCCCCGCTCCGGGCCGCGCCGGGAACTGCCGGGAGCACCGCGCCGGCCGACGCGGTCGGCGTCGTCGGGCGCGACGTTTGCGCGCTCTGCGGCGCCAGCGCCGGGCTCCGCGTCGAGACCCCTGGGGACTTCGTGCTCAGCACCCCACTGGAGAGGACGACTACGGCCGCCACCACCAAGGCCAGCAGCGACCCGCCGGCGAGCGCCAGTTGCGGGCGTCCCGGCCGGCGCCGCGCACTCCCGGCCAGGCCACGCCCGGCGAACACGCGCGACTCGAGGCGGGCGGCGGCGGCCTCGCTCAGTGTGGGCGCGTCGCCACGCACCGAGTCGACGAGCGCGGCGAGCTCGAGCTGCTCCTCGCCCACGGGCTCGCGGGCGAGTATCGCGTCGAGCGCCTGGAGTTCGGCGCGGGCCTCGGGGCTCAGCTCACTGCGGCGCATGGCAGACCTCTCGTAGTCGCTTGATCGCTCGATGCAGGCGCGTCCCGGCGCTCGACTCGCTGCAGCCGAGCACGCGGGCCAGCTCACCGTTGGAAAGCCGCCCGACGAACTTCAACAGGATCACTTCGCGCTCGCGCGCGTCGAGTTGCGCGAGTCCGGCGCGAACGAGCAGGCGGCGCTCGCCGAGCTCGTCATCGACCTCGGCGGGGGTGCTCTCGTCCGCCGGTTCGTCGAGCAGGGCTCGGCTCCGCGCGCGGCGGCGTAGCTCATCGAGCGCAGCGTTGCGCGCGATTGCAAACAGCCACCCGCGCGCGCTGCCGCGCCGCAGATCGAAGAGCGCGCGGCGGCGGTAGGCCCGCTCGAAGGCAAGCGCCGTGACGTCCTCGGCGGCGGCCGCGTCGCGCAACATCGAGGCGACGTAGGCGTAGAGATCGCTCGCGCACGAGCGGTAGAGCGCCTCGAACTGCGCCGTGGCGCCGACGGCGCGCCGCGCCGATCCCGGTGGGGCGTCACCCATACCGGACGGCGGAGAGGTGGTTGCGGTCATCGTCGCAGCGCCCCGAGAGTGACTCGGTCCATCGGGCTCACATCCCTACTACGTGCATCTCCGCGAAGCATCACAACCACCAATGGTCCGCAACCTTTGCCACAAGCGCTATACTTGCTAGAGCAAACAATGTCGCAGCCGTCAAACACAGCCACCACCGCCGATTCCACGATCGCGACGCCTGACGGCTCACCCCAGTGGCAGCCGACCTACGCCGACGCGTGGATCGGGTTGTTACAGACTCATCGGCACCTCACGCGCGAGCTGGATACCAAGCTCGAGGCCTCATACGGCCTGACCCTCAGCGGGCTCGAGTTGCTGGCGCGCTTGGCTGCTGCTCCCGAACACTGGCTGAGGCTTTCGATCCTCGCGGGCCAGACGGGGCTGAGCCTCAGCCGCGTGTCGCGAATCGTCGATGCTCTCGAGCAGCGCGGGCTGATCGAGCGTCGCGGCTGCCCGTCGGACGCGCGCGCTACCAACGCTCACCTCACCGGCGCCGGCGCCACGCTGCTGGACACGGCCGAGGGCACGCACATCGCGTTCGTGCAGGAACGCTTCTTCGACCATCTCAGCTGCGAAGAGATCGAGACGCTGGCGGAGATCTTCGCCCGGTTTGCCCCCGGCGCGGCGAAGGCGTGCACCAGCAGCGATAGCGAAGCGCCGCTCAGCGCCTGATCAGAACAGCGATGTTCGAGGGATCGTGCGCGATCACGCCATCCTGTCGATCGTCGACCGCGACGCCAAGCGCGGTCAGGCGGCCACGAATCGCCGCGAGGTCCTCGTCGCTATCCAAGATCAGCGTCCAGTGGCGCAAACCGATCGCGTCAGCACGGGCCGGCGATGCTCCACGACCACGCCAGATGTTGAACGCGACGTGGTGGTGATAGCCGCCGGCGGCGACGAACACGGCGCTCGGCAGCTCGCCCATCACCTCGAAGCCGAGGCCATCGCGGTAGAAACGCGTCGCCGCGTCGAGCTCGCCGACGTGCAGGTGGACATGGCCGATTCGCAGACCGCCAGCGGCGCGCTCGCTCGGCTGCTCGCCGGTCACGCTCGCCAGCAACCCGTGCAGGTCGAGCGGAGCCGGTCCGTGGCTCAGAAAGTCGTCATAGAGGTTCGCTGGCCACTGCTCGCGCGGCCGGTCCGCGGCGAGTTCGATGCCGATTCCGTCGGGATCGGGAAGGTAGATCGCCTCGTGGGTGCCGTGGTCGGAGGCGCCGTCGATCGGCGCTCTGGCATTCGCGATCCGCACCGCGGCCCGGGCCAGCTCCTCGCGCGAGGGGAAGAGCAGCGCGAAGTGGTAAATGCCCGCATCGCGCCCCGGCGCCGTCGCGCGAGGATCCTCGTGTAGCGTCACGATGTCCTCGCCACCGACGCCGAGCGTCGCGAAAGTCTCCTCGCGGCGCTGGACCGCCAGGCCGATCACCCGCGTGTAGAAGTCGAGCGAGCGGTCGAGATCGGTGACCGTCAGGACAACGCCGCCAAGCCGCGTGTCGGCCGCGAGCAGCGGCGGGCTGCCAGCAAGCGTCTCTGTGGTCAAGGCTCCGCTCATCGTGTTCTGGATTGTAGCCGGAGATACTTGCGCACGCAAGTAAGCGGTTTACCGCTGCGCTCGCAGGCGAGCGTCGCGCGCCGCCGCGGCCGTGAGCAGCGGATCGGCGAGCGCGTCCAGCAGTGAGTGCCCGGTGTCGTCCATGCTGATCTCCCAGATCATCACGCCACGCAGGTGCTGGGCGACCACATAGCTCGCCTTCGCCCGCAATGACCGCGGGTCCTCATAGCTGATGAACGTGCGTGTGGCGTGGTCGTAGAGCCAGGGCTCCTGCGCCGAGGGATCCCAAAACTGCCGCGAGCTCGGCAGGTAGTCCGCGACGATCTCGGGGTAGGTCGGTGCCGGGCCGAGCGCGCGAAACCTCTGGAAGAGGCCGTGGTCGATGTCGGGGACGTGCGTGAAGGTGTGCCCGTAGAAGGCGTTGCCGAGGACGATCTTGCTCGGCGGCACGCCGTTTTGCTCGTAGAAGCGCACGACCGCCGCGACGTTGTTCCACTGCTTTATCGCGGCTGGCGTCGGGTCTGTGGCGCTCGCGCCGAGCGGCGAGTCGAAGTTCGTCACCGGCGAGCTGTTGTTGGTCATGTCGAAGGTCATCACGTTGATCCAGTCGACGGTCTGCGCGACCGCGGACAGGTCCCAGCTGGTCTGCGGCGTGTAACCGGGACGACCGAGGAAGCGGCCCGCCGGAAGCGCCGCGGTGAGCAGGTAATGGCGGTGCTCGCGCACGCCGAGCGCGTTCAGCTGGCTACGAAACTCGGCCAGCAAGAGGGTGGCGTTGGCGCGGTCCGCGGGCCGCGCCGGGGTCGTCGGAGCGCCGCCCTCCACCGGGAACTCCCAGTCGATGTCGATGCCGTCGAAGAGTCCCGGGTAGTCGAGCAGAAAAAGCTTGATGCACGAGCTGACGAAGGCGTCGCGGCTCGCCGCGGTCGCGGCAACCTGCGAGAAGCGCCCTGATCCTCCCCAGCCGCCGATCGAGATCTCCGTCTCGAGCCCTGGGTAGCGGGCCTCGAGGCCCGCCCACAGACCCAAGTTCCCGTGCAGTCCACCGGACCCCGCGCGCGGGCCAGGGAAGTTCTCGATGACGTCGGCGTAGGGGTCACCGAGCGCGCAACGGCCCTCGGCGGTGACGGCGGCAAACGCGTAGATCACGTCCGTCAACGTCCCCGCGGGAATCTGAGCGGCGTTGTATCCGCTGTCGTAGTCCGCGAAATAGGCCGCCACGACAGGCGCGCCTGAGGTGGCCGGCGGCGCGCTCGCGGCGCGAGAGCCGGTCCCGCCCGCGAGTAGCGCGAGCGCGCCGAGGCCGCCGGCGATCGCGATCCTTGCGCTCACTCCACGCAGTATCGCCGCCGCGATCGGCTAGCGTGCGCGCGGCCAGGGCGGCGCGATGATGGCCTGATGCGCGATGCTCCGCTCGTGGCGATCCGACTCGCGCTCTTTGCCTCCCACGCTGGAACGACCGTGCAGGCCGTGATCGATGCGGTGGAGGACGGGCGAATCAACGGCGAGGCGGTGCTGCTGATCGCCAACAATCGCGACGCACCGGTGCTCGAACGCGCCGCCGCGGCAGCGATTCCGAGCCGTCTGTTGAACGGGCGCACGCACCCGGACCCGGACCATCTCGACCGCGCCGTGCTCGAGGCCGTGCTCGACGCGGAAGCCAGCCACATCCTGCTCGCCGGCTATATGAAGAAGCTGGGGACGCCGACGATTGAGGCGTTCGAGGGCCGCGCGTTCAACAGCCATCCGGCGCTGCTGCCCGCGTTCGGCGGCCAGGGCATGTACGGCGACCGCGTCCACGAGGCGGTGCTCCGCGCGGGCGTCGCGCAGACCGGCGCGACCGTCCATCGCGTGAGCGCCGATTATGACGCCGGCGAGATCGTGCGCCAGGTCACGGTGGCCGTGCTCGCAGGGGACGACGTCCAATCGCTGGGCGAGCGCGTTCGCGCCGCGGAGCGCGAGTTGGTCGTCGAGGTTCTCGCCGCGCTCGCCGCCGGCCGCGATCCAGCGCTGCCCTGAGGAGCCCGCCCCGACGTTCGTCTGCCAACCCGGTCCACGCTGGGCGCGAAGCTAACATGGATGGCGACACGTTCGCGAGTCCCGCGGACGAGGCCAGCGATCACACACCGACCGAGAGGCACAGACATGGCAAGCCCCGCGAGCCACGCCACGCTCAACTATTCGACCAGTGGTCGTGTCGCCCACGCGGTATTCGCGCGCCCGGATGAGGGCAACAGCCTCACCGAGGAGGCGCTCGACGACCTCAACAACGTCGTCGCCAGCGTCCAGAGCGACGCCAGCATCCGCACGCTGGTGCTGAGCGGTGAAGGCGAGGCGTTTTCGGTTGGCCTTGCCGTTGCTCTTCTCGACCAAGCGTACGGGGACCTGGAGTACTTCGAGCACGTGTTGACACGGCTGGCCGCGACCTGCCTGTCGCTCGAGGCGCTCGACGTCCCGGTCATCGCAAAGGTGGGCGGCACCGCGGTGGCCGCCGGTTTCGAGCTCGCGCTGGCCTGCGATTTGATCGTGATTGCAGACGACGCATTGATCGGTGACGGGCACGTCGCCGCCGGCGTCGTCCCGGGTGGCGGCGCAAGCGTCCGGCTGCCACGGGCGATCGGCGTCCAGCAAGCTCGCGAGCTCGTCTATTCGGGGCGCTTGCTGACCGGCAAGGAGGCGCTGGCGCTCGGCCTCGTCCTCAAGTCGGTGCCCGCCGAAAAGCTCGACGCCGCGGTCGAGGAGCTCGCCGCGACCTTTACCGACAAGTCGCGTAACGCTCTCGCGACCGCCAAGCGCCAGATCAATCGCGGCCTTGGTGTCGACACGCCGAGCGGCGTCGAGTACGAACGCGCCGAGGTGATTCGCTACCTGCGCGAACCGGACTCCGACGCGATCGAGGGCTTCCGCGCCCAGCAGCAGAACCGCCCGCCTTCCTGGGCATAGGACATTGGAGCGCTTGCTGGCAGAGCGCTGCCGCTCGGCGCTCGACGCGAGCTGGACGACCGGCGAGCGCGCCGGCGTTCACTATGCCTACACCCGCCCGAGCCCCGAGCGCTACCGCTGGCAGTGGTACTGGGACTCCTGCTTCGCGGCGATAGCCTGGCGCCACTTCGATCCGGCGCGCTCGCGCGCAGAGCTCGAAACGCTGCTCGCCGGTGCGCGCGAGGACGGCTTCATCGGTCACACGATCTTCTGGGACCACCCGCTCGAGGGCTCGCGCCGCCTCTTCTACAACGTCATCGATCACGACGATCCGATGACCTCGACGATCCAGCCGCCGATGCTGGCGTTTGCCTGGCGTATCGCCGTAGGCGATCCGGCGTTGGAGCCGGCGGTCGTCGCACACCACGCCGCGATCACGACGCAACGCGACCTCGCAGGCGACGGCCTGGTGTGGATCCTGCAGCCGGACGAGTCGGGGCTCGACGCCTCACCGCAGTTTGACCCGATCTGGGGCTGGCGCGCCCAGGGTCTGCCGGGTTTCGTTGAGCTCGTACACCGCAACCGCGCCCTTCGCTTCCAGATCGCTGACATCCGCGCAGCTGGCGGCCCCGTCGTCTGCGAGGTGTTGACGAACGTCCTGCACGGCCTCTCGCGCCTCGCGCTCGGCCTGCCGTCGATCACGCCGGCACTGATCGCGCGGCTCTACGACGAGCCCAGCGGTCTCTTCCTGCCCACCGCCGACCCGCCCTGCGGCGCGCGCATTCCGCTGACCTGGGCGGCGCTATCGCCGCTCGCCCTGCCCGACCTGCCCGAGCCGATCGGCCGGCGCCTCGTCGAGGAGTATCTGCTCGACGAGCGACGCTTCTGGACCCCCGTCGCGCCGCCAGCGGTCGCGTTGGACGAGCCCAGCTTTTCGCTGCGCGAGCACTTCGACGGCCTGCGCCGCTACTGGCGCGGCCCGTCCTGGGTCAACAGCGCCTGGTTGCTGTGGCTCGGCCTCGTTCGCCTCGGCTACAGCGCCCAGGCCGCAGCGCTCGCCGCCGCCGTGACGAGGACGGTTGCAGCCGAGGGCCTGCGCGAGTTCTATGACCCATTCAGCGGAAGCGGCATGGGCGCGCAGGACTTCGCCTGGTCGGCGCTAGCGCTCGAGCTGGCCGACGCCGACCTGGCCAGCCCGGATGCGGCGAGCGCGGACGCGGCGCCGTCCTCCTAGCGTGCCGCGCTCGAGCGTCCTCACCGATCGTCTGCGCCGGCTCCGGGGCGAGGTCCGCCTCCTCGTGCGGCTGCGCCGCCTGCCGCCCAGAGTCGTGCTCTTCATCATGCGCGCGCGAGCCCACGCGTGGCGCAGCGACGATCGTTTCAGCCTCGCGTCCGCCGCCGGTCCGGCCGATCTGGCGGTACTCCTGTCGTTGGCCCGCGGCCGCCAGCACGTTGTCGAGCTCGGCACGGGCACGGCCTGGACGTCGGTCGTGCTCGCCCTCGCCGACCCGGCGCGGCGGGTGATCAGCTACGACCCCGAGCAGCGCGCCCATACGACGAGCTACCTGCGCCTCGCAGGCGCCGGCGCGCGGGGGCGGATCGAGCTGCGCGGGCAAGCCGACAGCGCCGGTCCGCACGATTTCGATCGGCCCGTGGAGCTGTTGTTCATCGACTCCTCGCACGAGCGCGCCGCGACGGTGGCCGCCTTCCGCGCCTGGCTTCCGGCCCTCGCCCCCGGCGCTCTCGTCGTGTTTCACGACTACGACCATGCCGGATATCCGGGCGTCAGCGAGGCAATCGCGGAGCTCGAACTGACCGGCGAGGTAAGGGAAGGGCTCTTCGCCTGGCGCGCACCATGAACATCGCGCCGTGCGCCGTAGTCCTCGATCGACGTCGGGGGGACCACCCCAGCGGTAGGGTTCGCCGCGATGAGCACCTCGCCGGAGGAGACCGTTATCTACGCGGGCCATCCCTCTTGGCGCTCGATGCTCGACTTCCATATCGGCGGTGTGCTGCTGGCCGCGGTTGCCGGCGCGATCGGCAAGCTGGTCGTCAGCTGGGGGGTCGGCATCGCGGCCGCGGCCGCTGTCCTACTGCTCTCGCTGCTCGTCGGCTTCGTGCGCCGCGCTGCGACGCATTACACGATCACCGACCGTCGCCTGTACATCCGTCGCGGGATCGTCTCCCGCGTCGAACAGCACACGACGATCGACCGTGTCCAAAACGTCGAGACGACCCAGTCGCTGCTAGAGCGGGTGTTGCGCGTCGGGACGATCGATTTCGACACCGCGGCGACCGATGACTCGGTCTTCCAGTTCGCCGGCGTGGCGACACCCAAGAGGGTTGCCGCAGCTGTCAATCTCGCCGAGGACACATACAAGCGCGAGACCCTCTAGCCAGAAGAGCGGCACGCCCTGCCACGCGGACCTCCGGCTCTCCGAGCTAGAGTGCCCAGTCGCGATGAAGATCGTTGTTACTGGTGGCAGCGGCAAGGTGGGCCGCGCGGTGGTTCGCGACCTGCTCGAGCACGGCCACGAGGTGCTCAACGTCGATCGCACGCCGCCAGACCCCTCCGTGGCGCCCGCGAGCGCGCCGTTCCTCCCGGCCGATCTGACCGATTTCGGTCAGGCGCTCGAGGCGATCAGCGGCGCGGAGTCGATGTCCGGCGTCGAAGCGGTCGTGCACCTCGCCGCGGTGCCGTCACCGGTCCACGCTACACCCGACGTGGTCTTTTCGACCAACATGCGAAGCACGCACGCGGTCTTCTCCGCCGCGGTCCGGCTCGGGCTGCGGCGGGTCGTCTGGGCTTCCAGCGAGACGACGCTAGGGGTCCCCTTCGACATCCCGCCCGAGTATGTCCCGGTCGACGAGCGCCTTCCGCTCCGTACCGAGACCTCCTACGGCCTCTCGAAGGTGCTCGGCGAGGAGATGGCGCGCTATTTCGCGCGCTGGAGCGGCATCCCGTTCATCGGTCTGCGCTTCTCCAACGTGATGGCCCGCGTCGACTACGAGCAGTTTCCGTCGTTTTGGGATGACCCTCGGATTCGCAAGTGGAACCTCTGGAGCTACGTCGATGAGAGCCACGCGGCGCAGAGCGTCCGACTCGCGCTGGATGCCGACTTGGTCGGCGCCTCAGCGTTCATCATCGCCGCCGCCGATACGGTGATGAACCGTCCGAGCCGCGAGCTGATGGCCGAATTCTTCCCGGGCGTACCGGTCGCGGACACACTCGGCGAGCACGACACCCTGCTCGGTATCGGCGAGGCCTGCCAAGTGCTCGGCTATGACCCGCGCTTCAGCTGGCGCGAGCTGTTCTGAGCTGGCGGGGCGCTGAGCGCGCCGCGCTGCTCACCTCGAGCCGCGCGCCGATGCGATGGCGTCAGCAATGATCGCGGCGTGGTCAAAGGCGAGCGCCGGCAGTGTGTCGAGCGCGAACCAGCGCGCCTGGCTGGCGTCATCGCCACCGTGCGCCGCGAGCGCTTCGGCAAGCCGGCGAAAGTAGGTGATCGAAACGGTCCACCCGCGCGGATCGCGGCCCGGCGTGTCGTAGACACCCAAAAGCGCCAGCGAGTCCGTGGCGATTGCGGTTTCCTCGGCGAGCTCGCGCAGCGCCGCGTCGTAGATGCGCTCGCCCTCTTCAACGAAACCGCCGGGCAGCGCCCAGGCGCCAGCGAACGGCTCGTGGGCGCGCTGGATCAGAAGCACGCTGGCAACCGGATCGCCGGCGAGCAGCACGACATCGACGGTCAGCCCGGGTCGCGGCCAGCGTTCAGCTGCGGCTTGCGGGCTTGCCGCCACTTGCCCTAGGCGCGTCCGTAAACCGGGATGTGCGCGCCGCTCGTCGGCGCCGAGTCCGCGGCGCAGAGGAAGCGGATCACCAGCGCGATCTGCGCGGGCGAAACCCAGCGCGAGTAGTCCGCGTCCGGCTGCGCTGCGCGATTCGCCGGGGTATCGATCACGCTCGGCAAGATCGCGTTCGCGCGCACGCCGTCAGCGGTGTACTCGGCGGCGAGCGCATCGACGAAGGCGAGCACCGCCGCCTTCGAGGCGATGTAGCCGGCGGCCCCCGAAAACGGCCGCACCGCCGCGCGCGTCGAGACGCAGACGATCGATCCACCGTGTTCGAGCATTCGTGGGATCCCGGCGTGGCAGAGTAGGTAGGTGGGGCGGAGGTTGAGCTTGAACTGGGACTCGAAGTCCTCGATCGGCGTCTCGTGAACTCGCCCCGGAGCACTGAAGCCGCCGACGAGGTTGACCACCGCGCCGAGCCTGCCGCGGGCGCGGTCGATCACCTCGCTGGCGGCCGCGGGATCGAACAGGTCCGCGTGCACCAGCTCGAGCCGCCCATGGGTCGGGACGCGCTCGAGTTCGCGCTCGTCGTTGTAGGGCACGACGACACGCCAACCGGCCTCCAGCAGCGTTTGTGTAACGGCGCCACCCAGGCCGCCAGTGCCGCCGCTGATGACCACGGTTGCGTCCACGGTGGCGCGGAGCCTACCGTCCGCAGCCCTCTCTACCGTGAAGCCATGTTGATCCGAGAGCTGATAGACGGTGCCGAAATCGATCAGGTGCTACTCGTTCGCGAGCTCGAAACGCGTCTGAAGCGCGACGGCAGCGAGTACCTACGCGTCAGCTTCGGCGATCGCAGCGGCCAGGTCGCGGCCATGGTCTGGGACGCCGTCCGCGATGTCCAGCCGCTGCTCGTGGCGGGCGAGCCGGTGCGTGTGCTCGGACGCTACAGCGTCCATCCCCGCTACGGCCCCCAGCTCAACCTGCGCTCGTTGAGCCCCGCTGAGCCGGGCAGCTTCGAGATCGACGAGCTGACACATGGGCCGGTTCGCGACGTCGTGCAGATGGAAGCAGACCTGCGCGGGCTGATCGCGACGATCCAAAACCCCCATGTGCGCCAGCTCGTGGACCGTCTGCTCGGCGAGCAGACGCCGCTGTGGCAGCTCTACCGCGTCGCGCCGGCGGCGAAGTTCTACCACCAGGCCTACCGTCACGGCCTGCTTGAGCACTCGCTCAGCGTCGCCCAGGCGGTGAGCGCGATGTCCTCTACGTTCCCCGGGATCGATCGCGACGTCGCGGTTGCCGGTGCGCTGTTGCACGACATCGGCAAGCTAGAGGCCTACACGACCGACCCCACGAGCATCGACCTGACCGACGCCGGGCGCCTGCAGGGCGAGATCGCCCTTGGCTACTACCGCGTGCGGCGCGAGATCGAGCAGCTCGAGGACTTCCCGCCGGCACTTGCGCAGGCGCTCACGCACATCGTGCTCTCCCACCACGGGACGCTCGAGCACGGGAGCCCAGTCCTGCCCTGCACGCGCGAGGCGACCCTCGTACACATGGCCGACAATCTCGGTGGGCGCCTGGGCAGCTTCGATCGCCTGGAGCAGGAGCTTCGCCAGGGTGAGAGCTGGTCGGGCTTCGATCGCGCGCTCGGCGGCGGCGCCTTCTTCGGCGAGCGCGAAGCGATCCAAGATCCGCAGCGCCAAGCCGCCTGAGCCCGCCCAAGCGGCGCCAACGACCCTAGGCGTTGCGAGCGTGCCGCGGCAAGGGCAGTCGACAAAGCGGCTCTCGCGGCGCCCCCATAAGGGCAGCAATCGACGCAAATACGGGGCCCCCGCGACAGGCCCAGCACCGTCGGGCTCTATCGTTCGTTCACGGATGGCCAAGGACACCGAGAAGCTGATCCGCCAGCTGTCCCTGATCTCATACCTGATGGCCGAGCGCCGGCCGGTGACGGCGCTCGATATCAAGCGCGACGTCGAGGGATACAGCGGCATGAACGAGGACGCGTTCGCACGGCGTTTCTACGCCGATCGCGCCGAGCTCGACTCGCTGCGAATCCCGCTGACGGTTGAGAAGCCGCTCGACGGCGTCGCCGAGCAGGAGAACTACTCGTTGCGGCCGGAGAACTTCCATCTGCCCGCGATCGAGTTCTCCGATAGCGAGCTCGCGGCGCTCGCCACCGCGCTTTCGCTGCTCGACGGCGAGTTCGCCTATGCCGAGCCCCTGCGCCTCGCGCTGCAGCAGATCACCTGGGGCCGGCCCAGCCCGTTGCAAGCGCCCGATCAGCGCGGCGTGGCGCTCGGTATCACCGCCTCGGCCGGCGGTCACGACCTTTCGCAGCGCCTGGTCAAGGTCGAGACAGCGATCTTTCGCCACAAGACGATCACCTTTGACTACTACACGATGGAGCGCGACGAGGTCGGCGCGCGCAAGGTCGATCCCTACCACCTCCTCTATCGCGGCTGCCAGTTCTACCTGCTCGGCTACTCCCACGAGCGCGACGCGCTGCGCGTCTTCCGCCTCTCGCGGATCCGCGGCAAGGTTGCCTACGCGACGAAGGCCGAGCACGACTTCCGCCGGCCGGCGGACTTCGACCCGCGCGCTTATGCGAATCGCGCCGACTGGCAGTTCGGCGAAGTCGTCGGCTCCGCGGAGATCCGTGTCGCTGAGCGCATCGCCTGGCAGCTCGAACGCCACTTCGGCCGCTACGGCGAGATTCGCGATATCGAAGGTAGCGGCGACCGCCTGTTGGTCACCGAGTACTCGAGCGCGAGGCAGCTGATCGCCTGGGTTCTCGGGCTCGGCGAGCATGCACGCCTGCTCGGGCCCCCCGAGCTCGTTGCCGAGTTCGACCGTCGCGTTGCACTGATCATCGAACGCCACACCCACGCCCCGGGGAGCGAGCTGCGGCCGAGCGTCGCTGTCCCGCTGGCTGCCAACGGCATCCCGGAAACAAACGGCCGCGTTGACGCAGCGATCCGTCCGGAGCGCTTCGCGCGGCTGGTCACGCTCGCGTCGATCCTTATCCAGGCTGGCCGTGCCGGCCGCGTGCTCGAGCTCGAGGATCTCTGCGAGCGCCTGCAGATCACCGACGCCGAGCTGCGCGAGGACATCAGCGTGCTGAACGTTGTCAACTTTGGCGGTGGTTCCTATGTGCTCTACGCCGAGATCGATGAGGCGAACGGGACCGTTGAGGTCGACCCCGAGCCTTACAGCGATAACTTTGCCCGTCCCGCCCGTCTGCTCCCGGTCGAAGCCAAGGCGCTCGTCGCGGCGATCGACCTGATCGGCGAGCACCTACCCCAGGGCTCACTGACCTCGGCACGCGAGAAGATCGTCAAGGCGCTGGGCGAGGACCCGATGGAGCAGGGACTCCAGGTGGCGGACGCCGCCAGCGATGACTCGCGCGTGGCGAGGGTCGTCTCGAAGGCGATCAAGAAGCGCGTGCTGCTCGAGCTCGACTACTACAAGGAGAACGAGGACGAGTTCTCCGCACGCCGCGTCGAGCCCTACGCGTTGATCAACGGCCGCGAGGGCTGGTATGTGGCGACCTACGATCCCGCCAAGGCCGCCGTCCGCCACTTCCGCCTGGATCGGATCAAGCGCGCCGAGCTGACTGACGAGCGCTTCGAGCCGCGTCCTGAGGTCAACCCGGCGGCTGACGTCGATGGCTGGCCGCGGACCGGCGAGGTTGCCTCTTCGCGCACGGCGCGGGTCTGGATCTCGCCCGAGCGGGCGCGCTGGGCGCGCGAGCAACGCAAGCTCGTCGAGCAATCCAAAGACGGCGCGATCGCCGTCGAGCTAAGCTTTGCCGGTCTGGACTGGCTTGTCCGTGAGGTCCTCAAGGAGGCTGGAGACGCGGCGGTGCTCGAGCCCGCCGACGCCCGTCTGGCGGTGCTGGGCGCCGCCAAGCGCGTGCAGTGAGCGAGCCGGCGAGACGATCGACCGCCCTCGACCTCGACCTTCGAAGCCTGAGCTCCGACGATCGCTAGCCCCCCGAGATCCCTCAGGCCGGCCGCGACGCCACGCGCGTCGCGCCACCCGCGCCGCGACGGGCCGCGGACGCATTCTTTGACACACTCCACGCCTTCACGATGAAGGGCCTGATCCTCTCCGGCGGCAGGGGTACTCGCCTGCGGCCGATTACCCACACGAGCGCCAAGCAGCTCGTGCCGGTTGCAAACAAGCCGGTGCTGTTCTACGGCATCGAGGCGATCGCACAGGCGGGCATCACCGAGATCGGGATCGTTATCGCCCCGGAGACCGGTGATGAGATCCGTGCTGCCGTCGGCGACGGGTCGCGGTTTGGCGTTCAGATCAGCTACATCGTCCAGGACGAGCCGTCCGGCCTCGCGCACGCCGTGCTGACCGCTGAGGAATTCCTCGGCGACGAGGCCTTCGTCATGTACCTTGGCGACAACCTGCTGCAGGGCGGGATCCGCGACCTAGTCGAGCGTTTCCGCGAGAGCCAGCCGGACGCGCTGATCCTGCTCACGGCGGTTGCGGACCCGCAGAACTACGGTGTCGCCGAGCTAGACGGCGACCGTGTCATCGCGCTCGCCGAGAAGCCAACCGAACCACGCAGCGACCTCGCGCTGGTCGGCGTCTACATGTTCACGGCCGCCGTCCACGACGCGGCGCGCGCCATCGCCCCGAGCGCGCGCGGCGAGCTCGAGATCACCGACGCCATCCAGTACCTGCTGGATGCCGGTATGCGGGTCGAGTCGCACATCGTGCTCGGCTGGTGGAAGGACACCGGGCGACTCGATGACATGCTCGATGCCAACCGCCTGATCCTCGACACGATCGAGCCGCGCTGCGAGGGCGAGCTCAAAGACGCTCAAATCGACGGCCGGGTGGTCATCGAGGCAGGCGCGCAGATTCTGCGCTCGACGATCCGTGGCCCGGCGATCATCGGCGCCGGTGCCAAGCTGACCGATGCTTACGTCGGGCCTTACACGGCCGTCGGTGAGGGCTGCACGATCGAGCGTGCCGAGGTCGAGCACTCGATCCTGCTCGCCGACTGCGTAGTGCGCGACCTCGACGGGCGTGTCGAGTCCTCACTGCTCGGGCGCAACGTACGGATCAACCGCGACAGCCACCAGCCGCGCGCCTACCGCTTCATGGTCGGCGACAACTCAGAGATCGCGGTGCCCTGATGCGCATCCTGGTCACCGGCGCCGGCGGGATGCTCGGCGGCGACGTCGCAGCCGCGGCCCGTGGACGCGGCCACGAGGTCATCGCGCTGACCCATCCGGAGCTCGACATCACCGCGTCCCCAGCGCTCCACGCAATGCTTGGCGCTGAGCGCCCCGAGGCGGTCGTCAACTGCGCTGCCTGGACCGATGTCGATGGCGCCGAGTCCCACGAGGACGCCGCCCTGGCACTCAACTCGGGCGGCGCCGCCGAGCTCGCAAAGGCCGCAAGTGCGCACGGCGCGCAGTTGCTGCACGTGTCGACCGACTACGTTTTTGATGGCAACGCGCTCCGCCCCTACCGCGAGTCCGACGAGCCGGCGCCGCGCACCGCCTACGGCCGGACCAAGCTCGCGGGCGAGCGCGCCGTGTTCGCGGCTGATCCCGGGCACGCGGTCGTTCGCACCGCGTGGCTTTTTGGCGCCGGCGGCAAGAACTTCGTCGCGACGATGCTCGCCGCGGCCGCGGGCGGCCGCGAGGAGGTCGCGGTGGTCACCGACCAGGTTGGCTGCCCGACGTTCACTGGCCATCTCGCCGCCGCACTGATCGAGGTCGCCGAGCGGCGGATCGGCGGGATCCAGCACATCGCGGGCGCTGGGCAGTGCTCTTGGTATGAGTTCGCGCTTCAGATCTTCAGTCAGGCCGACGTGCGCTGCCACGTGCGCCCGGTGCTCTCGGACGAGTTCCCGCGTCCCGCGCCGCGCCCGGCCTGGAGCGTGCTCGAGAGCGAGCGCCCCGAGGTTCCGCGGCTCGCGCCATGGCAGGATGGGCTCGCGGCATGCCTCGCCGAAGTCCGGACGGGGCTCGCGCGATGAGGCTCCTGGTCTGCGGCGGCGCCGGCTTCATCGGCTCCAACTTTGTGCGCCAGCGTATGGCGCGGAGCGAGGACGAGGTGGTGGTGCTCGACAAGCTGACCTACGCCGGCCGACGCGAGACGCTGCGCGACGTCGAGGCCGATCCGCGCTTCTCCTTCATCCACGGCGCGATCGAGGACCCTGCCGCCGTCGCAGCGGCGATCGCCGGTGCCGACGCCGTGGTGAACTTCGCCGCCGAAACCCACGTCGATCGCTCGATCGCCGAGCCTGACGCCTTCGTCAGAACGCACGCACTCGGCACCTACGTGCTGCTCGAGGCCGCCCGCGAACACGGCGTGCGCTACCTCCAGGTATCGACCGACGAGGTCTACGGCTCGATCGCGGAGGGGTCCTTCACCGAGACCTCACCGCTTGACCCGTCCTCCCCTTACAGCGCCACGAAAGCCGGCGCCGACCTGCTCGTGGCCTCCTACCAGCGGACCTTTGGGCTGGAGACGGTGATCTGCCGCGGTTCGAACAACTACGGCCCCTACCAGTATCCGGAGAAGCTGATTCCGCTGATCGTCCTCAACGCGCTCCACGGCGATCGCCTGCCGGTCTATGGCGACGGGCGCAACGTCCGCAACTGGCTGTTCGTCGAGGACTTTGCCAGCGCGATCGCGTGCGTACTCGAACGGGGCGTGCCCGGCGAGACCTACAACGTTGGCGGGCCGGACGAGTCAGACAACATCACCGTCGTGCAGCGAATCGTCGAGCTGTGCGGCGTCGACTCCTCGCTGATCGAATTCGTCACCGACCGTCCCGGCCACGATCGCCGCTACTCGCTCGGCTCGGCGAAGGTGCAGGCCCTCGGCTGGCGCGCCGAGACCCGCTTCGCGCAGGGGATCGAGCGCACGGTCGACTGGTACCGCGACAACAGCTGGTGGTGGGAGCCGATCCGCTCCGGCTCCTACCGCGAGTACTACGCGCGGCAGTACGGCACGCGCCTAGCCGAGTGAGCTGATCCGCCAGCCGCCCTTTTTCTGGTTGATCAAATCGAGCGTCTGCAGCTGATGCTTGCCGTTGACCACCGTCTTGACCTCGGCGGTCGCCGTATGCGAGCTCCAGGTGACGCTCTCGATCGTCAACGAGTCGTCATCGACCGTGTCGAGCTGGTTTTCGATCACCTTCTTGCAACCGCCGACCTTGTTCAGCTGTGCCTCGAGCGCACTGCTGAGGACGCTCGAGCAGATCGTGCTCGCACCGCCGCTGGCCGTGGCGTCGCTGGAGAGATCGTTGACGACGGTCCCGATCTGTCCGGGCGCTCCCTTGGGGATCTTCGACGTGGTCGACGGCGTGCGTACGAACGAGCAGCCGCCGAGGGCGACAGGCAGGCACAGCGCAGCAAGCATGAAAGCCGGTAGGCGCACGCCTCAGAGCCTACGCGAGATCGCTCTTGGCACGCTCGCAGCGGAGATCGAGGGCTGTCGCGCCTGCCCGCGCCTCGTCGCATGGCGCGAGCAGGTGGCGCGTGAGCGGCGGCCCGCCTTCGCCGGGCAGGAGTATTGGGGGCGTCCGGTCGCCGGCTTCGGTGACGCCGCTGCGCGCATCATCGTCCTCGGCCTGGCACCGGCGGCACACGGGGCGAACCGCACCGGTCGCGTGTTCACCGGCGATCGCTCGGGCGACTTCCTCTTCGCCGCGCTCTGGCGTGCCGGCCTTGCGAACCAGCCGACCTCGAGCTCGCGCGACGACGGCCTGCGCTTGCGCGACTGCTTCATCACGGCGGCCGTCCGCTGCGCCCCGCCCGCCAACCGCCCAACCCCGGCCGAGCGTGACCGCTGCCTACCATTCGCGCGCCGCGAGCTCGAGCTGCTCGACGGGCTGCGCGTGATCGTCTGCCTCGGCGCCTTTGCCTGGGACGCTGCGCTCCTGCTTTGCGATGTCCGCACACGCCCACGTCCACGCTTCGCCCACGCCGGCGAGCTCGCAGTAAACGAACACATCACGCTGCTCGGCTGCTACCACCCGAGCCAGCAGAACACGTTCACCGGGCGCCTGACCGAGCCGATGATCGACGCCGTGCTGGGGCGTGCCCGCGAGCTGGCCGAGCCCGAGTCGCGCGCCGCCACCCCGCGCGCTAACGTCGCCCAGTGATGCCGCCCAGCGTTTTCACTCCGCTCGTTCGCGATTGGTTCGCCAATGCGTTCGCCGAGCCGACGCCGGCCCAGGCCCAGGCCTGGCCCGCGATAGCGACCGGCGAGAACGTGCTGATATCGGCCCCGACCGGCTCGGGCAAGACGCTCGCGGCGTTTCTCTGGGGCCTCGACCGTTTCGTCGCCGAGCCCGGTGAGCACCGCACGCGGCTCGTCTACGTCTCGCCGCTGAAGGCACTCTCCTACGACATCGAACGCAACCTGCGCGTGCCGCTGCGTGGGCTTGGCCTCGATCTGCGCGTCGCGATCCGTACCGGCGACACGCCGCAGCGCGAGCGTGCGGCGATGCTGCGCGCGGCGCCGGACATCCTGATCACCACGCCGGAGTCGCTCTACCTGATGCTCACCTCCCGCGCGCGCGATCTCCTCGCCACGGCCGAGACGGTGATCGTCGATGAGATTCACGCCGTCGCCGCGACCAAGCGCGGCGCCCATCTCGCGCTCACGCTCGAGCGCCTCGAGCAGCTGTGCGGCGATCGCCCACTCCAGCGGATCGGTCTCTCGGCGACCCAGCGCCCACTCGAGGAGATCGCACGGTTCATGGTCGGGCCCCAGCGCCGCGCCCGGATCGTCGACGTCGGCGCGACCCGGCCACTCGACGTCGAGATCAGGGTTCCCGTCGAGTCGATGGCTCAGCCCGAACCGCCGGCCGGCGCCGACCCGCTGGACCCGCTGGCCGGCGGCGAGTCCACGCTGCGCTCGATCTGGCCCGCGATTTACCCGCAGCTGCTCGAGCTCGTCCGCACGCACACCTCGACGATCATCTTCGTCAACAGCCGCGCCAGCGCCGAGCGACTCGCCCTGCGCCTGAACGAGCTCGACGCCGCGCTCCGAGCCGGCGCCGGCGAGACCGCGCCGCGCGAGATCGCCCGCGCGCACCACGGCTCGCTCGCCCGCGAAGAGCGCACCGTCGTCGAGGAGCTGCTGAAGGCCGGCGAGCTCCCGTGCCTGGTCGCGACCTCCTCATTGGAGCTCGGCATCGACATGGGCGCCGTCGACCTCGTGATCCAGGTCGAGTCGCCGAAGTCCGTCGCTCGCGGCCTGCAGCGGATCGGACGCTCTGGTCATGGTGTCGGAGCGAGCAGCAAGGGTCGGCTCTTCCCGAAGTTCCGCGGCGACCTGCTCGAGTGCGCCGTCGTTGTCGCGCTGATGCGAGAAGGGCGAATCGAGCAGACGGTCGTGCCGCGCAACGCGCTCGACGTGCTCGCCCAGCAGATCGTCGCGATCGCCGCCAGCGAGGAGAGCGTCGCCGTCGATGACCTCTTCGCGCTCATCACGCGGACCTACTCCTATGCCGAGCTCAGCCGTCCGCTGCTCGAGAACGTCCTCGACATGCTCGACGGGCGCTATCCCTCGAGCGAGTTCGGCGAGTTGCGCCCGCGGATCATCTGGGATCGAATCGCCGGCACGATCCGCGCGCGCAAGGGCGCGCAAAAGCTCGCCGTGGTCAACGCGGGCACGATCCCTGACCGCGGGCTCTTCCTGGTTACGCTGCCCGATGGGCGCCGGGTCGGCGAGCTCGACGAGGAGATGGTCTACGAGGCCCGGCCCGGCCAGACGTTTCTGCTCGGCGCAACCGCCTGGCGGATTGAGGAGATCGGCCGCGACCGCGTGGTCGTGACCCCCGCTCCGGGCGCTGGCGCTGCGGTGCCCTTCTGGCACGGCGACGGCGTCGGCCGGCCAAAAGAGCTCGGCGAAGCAATCGGCGCGTTCTCGCGCTGGGCCGTCGAGCAGCCGGTCGAGGTGCTTGGGCGCGACTACGACCTCGATCCGCTCGCTGCGCGCAGCCTGCACGAGTTTCTCTGCGAGCAGCGCGCCGCGACCGGCGTGATGCCGTCGGATCGAACGATCGTGCTGGAGCGCTTTCGCGACGAGATCGGCGATTGGCGGCTGTGCATCCTCTCGCCCTTGGGCCGTCGCGTCCACGCCGCGTGGGCGCTGGCGCTGGCGGCACGCCTCCGCGCTGTCCACGGGGTCGAGTCCGACGCGATCGCCTCTGACGACGGCATCATCCTGCACCTCCCCGATACCGACGAGCCCCCGGGCGCCGATCTGATCCTGCTCGAGGCCGACGAGGTCGAGGAGCTGATCGTCGCCGAGCTCGACTCCTCGGCGCTCTTCGGTGCGCGCTTCCGCGAGAACGCCGCCCGCGCGTTGCTGATCCCCCGCGCCTACCCCGGCCGGCGAACGCCGCTATGGCAGCAGCGCCTCAAAGCGCAGAACCTGCTCGACGTGGCCCGGCGCTACCCGGACTTTCCGGTGATCCTCGAGACCTACCGCGAGTGCCTGCGCGACGTGCTCGACGTCGGCGGGCTCGAGTCGCTACTGCGGGGACTCGGGCGGGGCGAGGTGTCGCTGGTTGAGGTGGAGACTCCAACCGCCTCGCCGTTTGCCTCGTCGCTGCTCTTCGACTACGTCGCCAGCTACATGTACGAGGGCGATGCGCCAAACGCCGAGCGCCGCGCCGCCGCGCTCTCGCTCGACCGTGATCTGCTGCGCGAGCTGCTCGGTCAGGAGGAGCTGCGCGAGCTGATCGATGCCGGCGCGCTCTCCCAGCTCGAGGCGGACCTCGAACGCCGCTCGCCCCAGCGCCAGGCCACATCGCGCGATGAGCTGCACGACGTGCTGCGCTCGCTCGGTGCGCTGAGTGCCGAGCAGGTCCGCGGGCGCGTGCTCGCCGGGCTCGACGCCGAGGCGATGCTCGCCGAGCTGGTGCGCGAGCGCCGTGCCGGCCTCGTGCGGATCTCCCGCGCGCCGCACTACATCGCCGCCGAGGACGCCGGCCTCTACCGCGACGCGCTCGGCGTCGTCCCGCCGGCGGGACTGCCGGCCGTGTTCCTCGAACCGGTCGCGGACGCTCTACGCGAGCTCGTCGCGCGCCATGCGCGCACGCACGGCCCATTTACGACCGCCGAGCTGGCGTCGCGCTACGGCGTCGATCCGGCGAGCGCGTTGCGCGAGCTCGAGGCAGCCGGCAGCCTGCTGCGGGGCGAGCTGCGCCCGCTGGCACACCCGCTGGCTCGCGCCGGCGAGCGCGAGTGGTGTGACCCCGAGATCCTGCGGCGGTTGCGCCGCGCCTCGCTCGCCGTGCACCGGCGCGAGATCGAGCCGGCCGAGCGGCGCACGCTCGGCGTGTTTCTGCCCTCCTGGCAGGGCGTCGATCGCCACACTGCCGCCGGCGCCGGGATCGAGCGGCTGCGCGAGGTCCTCGTGCCGTTGCAGGGACTCGCGCTTCCCGTCGAGCTGTGGGAGCGCGCCGTCCTGCCACGGCGCGTCGGGGCGTACTCGACGAGCTGGCTCGACCAGCTCTGTGCCGCCGGGGAGACCGTCTGGGTCGGCGCCGGCGCGCTCGGTCGTCGCTCCGGGCGCGTGGCGCTCTACTTCCGCGACGACGCGGCGGCGATCGGCGCGCCGCCCGCCCCGACCCGCGCTACCCCCCCGGCGGATCCCGAGCACGAGTTGATCCGCTCTCGGATCGCCGGCTCGCCATGCTTCTTCAGCGATCTCGTCGCCGAGATCGACCTCGCGCCCCAGGCGTTGCAGGAAGCACTCTGGGATCTCGTCTGGGCAGGTGAGGTCACCAACGATGCCTGGGCGCCGTTGCGCGCACCGCGCCTCACGCTCGCGCACGCGGGCAGCGTGACACGCTCCGGCCGGCGTTTCGCTCCCGCGCTTCGCGCCTCGCGCGCGCAGACCCGCGCGCCAGTGCAGGGGCGGTGGTCGCTCTGCGCGCCACTCTTTGCGGCCCAGGCCGACCCGCTCGCGCACCGCCGTACGCTCGCCGAGCTGCTGCTCGAGCGCTACGGCATCCTCACCCGCGAGCTGGTACTCGCCGAGGGTGTGCCCGGCGGTTTTGCCGGGCTCTATGACTCGCTGGCCGCACTCGAAACGATCGGCGTCTGCCGCCGCGGCTACTTCCTCGAGGGCCTCGGCGGCGCCCAGTTTGCACTCCCGGGGGCGGTCGAACGGCTGCGCTCGCAGCGCGAACTCGAAACCTCCCCGCCGCTGGTGCTCGCTGCCTGCGACCCCGCCCAGCCCTACGGTGCCGCGCTGCCGTGGCCCGGCGATCAGGGTGAGCGCCGACGTGCCGCCCGCGTCGCTGGTGCCCACGTGGTGCTCGTCGCCGCCGAGCTCGCCTGCTACGTCGAGGCCGGCGGGCGCGGGATTCAAACCTTCGCCACGGGCGAGGGCCTGCGTAGCGCGCTGGTGGCGCTAGCCGATGCCGTTCGGTCCGGGCGTGTCGGCAAGCTCGACCTCGAGCGCGTCAACGGCGAAGCGGTACTCGGTGGAACCTACGAGCCGCTGCTCGTGGAGCTCGGCTTCCGCGCCGGCCCACGGCGCATGACGCTCAGTGCCTAGATGGCAGCGCCGCCGCCAAGGCCAGCGCTGATCCGCGTCGGCCACAAGGGCGCCGACGCGATCGCTGCGGGGAACACGCTCGCGAGCTTTGACGCCGCGCTGGCCGCGGGCGTCGACATGATCGAGTTCGACGTACTCTCGCAGCACCGTGACGGCAGCGGCGAGCTCTACGTCGTGCACGACCACAGCAAGCTTTCGCGCGGCGGTGCACCGACGCTGGGCGAGGCTCTCGCGCACCTCACTTCGCCGCCGTTTGCCGGCGTTGGCCTGCAGGTCGACCTGAAGCGCGGCGGCTATGAGGCCCGTGTGCTCGACGCCCTGGGCGCCGCCGGGGCGCTCGAGCGCAGCTTCATCAGCAGCGGGGTCTGGTCCGCGCTCCAGCGCATCCGCCAGCTCGCGCCTGAGCTGCGCGTCGGCTGGACCGTGCCCCTCATCCCGGGCGTCAGCGGCACGCCGCTGATCACGCCGACGCTCGGCAGGCTCTACCGTCGGCTCTTGCCGGCGCGCGCCGCGGCGCGGATCAGGGCCGGTCTGGTCGACGCGCTCGTGCCCCACTGGCGCGTTGTCACGCCGGCGCTCGTCAGCGCGGTGCTCGGCGCCGGTGGTGAGATCTACGCCTGGACGGTGGACGACGCGGCCGAGATCCGCCGATTGGAGGCGCTCGGTGTCAGCGCCGTCATCACCAACGACCCGCGGCTCTTTGACGTCGCTGGCCCTTCAGCTGATCGTGCAGTCCGCGGCGCTGAACCCGCGGGGACTTGAGCCCGCACTCACCAGATGCCCGCCCGTCGTCGCGAGCACAACGTGGTGTTCGACGCGGCTGCCGAGGCGCCAGTCAAAGTAGACCTCGCCGCGCAACCTGGTATCCGGCGCGGTGCTCGCCGCTAGGTGAAAGTTGCTCCCAGCTTGGCGGCTGACGTAGGCGGCGGTGCCGGCGTACACGAAACCGGAGTCGCCGGCCTGTCCGACGAAGTGCCAGATCCCTTTAGAGCCCCGATATTGAAGGCGGAAGTACATGTACATCCGCTCCTTGGGGTTGCCCGTGCCCGGCATCGAGCCGCGGATGCCAACGACGTCCGAGCTACTAGCGGTGGTGCACACATCGACTGTCGCCCACAGCCAGCGCGAGCTCAAAAGGCCCGCCGTTAGGAGCGTTGGTTTGGCTGCGCCGGCGAGCGACGGCGGCGCCAGCAGGCCTAGCACGATCGCGCCGGCGGAGATCCATCTACGCACGCGCTCACCATAGCGGCGGGGGCAACGAATCGAGCCGACACGACAGCGAAGCGCGCGATGCGCTGAAATGCGTCTATGGGGAATGCGGAGGAGTACTCCGCCGGCGGCGTGGTGATCAGGGGCGACGAGGTCCTCGTGATCGTGCCAAAGCGCCGCGCGGCCAACGGCGCGAAGGTCCTGGCACTGCCGAAAGGGCACCTCGACGGCGATGAGACCGCCGAGCAGGCGGCACTGCGCGAGGTGCGCGAGGAAGGCGGTGTCGAAGCCGAGTTGATCGACCTCCTCGGCGACGTGCGCTACCGCTACAAGCGCGACGGACGCCTCGTCGATAAGCGCGTGCGCTTCTTCCTCTTCGCCTATCGCTCTGGCTCGCCTGAGGACCACGACCACGAGATCGCGCAGGCTCGCTGGATGGCGCTTACCGAGGCAGCGACCGGCCTTAGCTATGCCGGCGAGCGCGAGATGGTGCTCGAAGCCCTATCGAAATCGCGCCCGGACCGATAGCCTCCCGGCCGTGGAGGTGCTCAACTTCTATTCGACGATTTTCGCTGACCAGCTCAAGCGCGGTCGCAAGACCGCGACGATCCGCCTCGGCGATAAGTCGCACAAGTACCGCAAGAGCCAGGCGGTTCTCGTCACGATCGGCTTCCAGCACTCCCCGCGCGAGAAGATCTTCGATGCCGTGATCGATCAGGTTGACGTGATGCGCCTGCGCGATCTTTCGCCGCGCGACATCGAGCACGACAACCCCGAGTTTCGCCGCCACGAAGAGCTGATCAACTTCCTCGAGCAGATCTATGGTCGCGAGGTCACCCTCGACGACATCGTCACGGTCGTGCGCTTCTCGCAGATCGTGGACAAGCCCGCCGGTATGACCGAAATGGTCAAGGGCTTCGGCGGCGCGCAGAACTGATCGCCCTGCCTGGTCCGGTCCGCGATCAGAAGTTCCTAAAGCCAAACCCCCGCCGCCACGTCCCGAGGCAAGTACGCGTGCGGCGTTTCCGCTGGCTCGGCGGCATATATCTCGTGCTCGGCGTTTAGGGCGATAAGCATCGCTCTGCGCTGATTTTCCCTGGCACTCTCCGACCGAGAGTGCCAATTTGGCTTGACGTTTACCGGAAAACCTATATATTTCGTGTGCGTTTAGCACTCTCCGCCTGAGAGTGCCAAGGCTTGGGGGATTTCCTTCGGCCGCGCGCCGGAAGCACACACTCAACGGAGGTTTTCAAGATGAAGCTCAAGCCCCTGGGCGATCGGCTGATCGTGCGGGCGATTGAGGAGGAGGAGACCACGGCTAGTGGCCTCGTTCTTCCCGACACCGCGAAGGAGAAGCCACAGAAGGGCAAGGTAATCGCTGTTGGCGACGGCAAGCTCGACGACGACGGCAAGCGGATCCCGCTCGACGTATCGAAGGGCGACGAGGTCCTCTACAGCAAGTACGGCGGAACCGAGATCAAGGTCGATGGCGAGGAGCTGCTGGTGCTCCGTGAGTCCGACGTCCTCGCGCTCGTCGAGTCCTAAGGAGACTGAAACAAACATGGCTCACAAAGAACTGAAGTACGCAGGCGACGCACGCAAGGCGCTCGAAGAGGGCGTCGATGCGGTCGCCAACGCGGTCAAGGTGACGCTCGGCCCAAAGGGTCGCTACGTCGTCCTCGACAAGAAATTCGGCGCGCCGACGATCACCAATGACGGCGTGACCATTGCCCGCGAAATCGAAGTCGAGGACCCGTTTCAGAATCAGGGTGCCCAGCTCGTGCGCGAGGTAGCCACGGCGACCAACGATGTCGCCGGTGACGGCACTACGACCGCGACGGTGCTCGCTCAGGCGATCGTTCGTCAGGGTCTCAAAAACGTCGCTGCCGGCGCCAACCCGCTCGCCCTCAAGCGAGGGATCGAGAAGGCCGTCGAGCAGGTCGTCAAGAACATCGGCACGCAGTCCAAGGAGGTTTCCGGCAAGGACCAGATCGCGCGCGTTGCGACGATCTCGGCCGGCGATGAGGAGATCGGCGACGTCATCGCCGACGCCATCGAGAAGGTCGGCAAGGACGGCGTCGTCAACGTCGAGGAGGGCCAGACGTTCGGCATGGATCTCGAGTTCACCGAGGGCATGCAGTTCGACAAGGGCTACATCTCGCCTTACATGGTCACCGACCAGGACCGCATGGAGGCCGTGCTCGAGGATCCCTACATCCTCATTGCCAACCAGAAGATCGGCTCGGTTCGCGACGTGCTGCCGGTGCTCGAGGCAGTCATCCAGTCCGGCAAGCCGCTGCTGATCATTGCCGAGGACGTCGAGGGCGAGTCGCTCGCGACGCTGGTCGTCAACAAGCTCCGTGGCACGTTCACGGGTGTTGCCGTCAAGGCCCCCGGCTTCGGCGATCGCCGTAAGCGGATGCTCGAGGACATCGCGATCCTCACCAACGCCGAGGTGATAACCGAGGAGATGGGGCTCAAGCTGGAGAACACGCAGGTCTCTCAGCTCGGCCACGCTCGCCGTGTCGTCGTCGCGAAGGACACGACGACGATCGTCGATGGCGCTGGTGATGCGGCCGCGATCAAGGGTCGGATCAACCAGATCAAGACCGAGATCGAGAACACCGACTCGGACTTCGATCGCGAGAAGCTCCAGGAGCGCCTCGCGAAGCTGTCCGGCGGCGTTGCCGTGGTCAAGGTTGGCGCAGCCACCGAGACCGAGATGAAGGAGAAGAAGCACCGCGTCGAGGACGCGCTACAGGCCACCCGCGCCGCTCTCGAGGAGGGCATCGTGCCGGGCGGCGGCGTCGCGCTGCTGCAGGCGACGAAGGCGATCAACCTCGACCTGATCAGCGACGAGGACGAGAAGACCGGCGCGAAGATCGTGCTCCGCTCGCTCGAGGAGCCGCTGCGTCAGATCGCCGAGAACGCCGGGCTCGAGGGCTCGGTCGTTGTCAACGATGTCCGCAAGTCAAAGGTCGGGTTCGGCCTCAACGCTGCGACTAACGAGATCGTTGATCTCGTCGCCGCTGGCGTAATCGACCCGGCGATGGTCACGCGCTCGGCGCTGCAGAATGCCGCGTCGATCGCGAAGAACATCCTCACCACCGAGGCGATCGTCGCCGAGGTTCCCGACAAGGACTCGGGCGGTGGGGCCGGCGGTGGTGGCGGCATGCCGGACATGAGCGGAATGATGTAACAGAACGTCGAAGCTTCTTGGAGCCCGGCTTTGTCCGGGCTCCAAGAACTTCTCCGTTGCTCTTAGGCCGCGCGATTCGCGCGGCCTTTGTGTTTTTGGGGATCAGCCGACCGCTGTGCGGGGCCGGGGGCCCTCGCCGACGTACTTCGCGCTCGGGCGGATCAGACGGCCTTCGCGCTTCTGCTCGAGGATGTGCGCCGACCATCCGGCTGTCCGCGCGCAGGCGAACATCGGCGTAAACAGCTCCGGTGGAACCTCAGCGTGGTCGAGCACGACCGCCGACCAGAACTCGACGTTCGTGGCGAGAACGCGATCGGGATGGCGCTCGTGCAGCTCCGCGAGCGCCGCCGTCTCGAGCGCCTCCGCGACCTCCACGCGCGGCGAGGCGAGCTCGCGCGCTGTGCGGCGCAGCACGCGCGCACGCGGGTCTTCGGCGCGGTAGACGCGATGGCCAAAGCCCATCAGCCGCTCGCCCCGGTCGAGTGTCTCCCGGACCCAGCGGCCGGCGTCGCCGAGCGCCTCGACCTCGTCGAGCATCTTGAGCACGCGCGACGGCGCACCGCCGTGAAGCGGCCCCGAGAGTGCGCCGACGGCGGCTGACAGGGCGGCGGCGCAGTCGGCGCCGGTCGACGCCACAACGCGCGCGGTGAACGTCGAGGCGTTCATGCCATGCTCCGCGGCCGAGATCCAGTAAGCGTCGATCGCCTTGACGTATTTCGGGTCAGCCTCGCCCCGCCAGCGGATCAAGAACCGCTCGGGGATCGAGCGCGCCTTGTCGATCTCGGCCTGCGGCACCGGCGGCCGATCGCTGCCGCGCGCAGACTGCGCGACAAATGAGAGTGCCGTCACGGAAGCGCGCGCTAGGTCGGCTCTGGCCTCCTCATCGCTGATGTCGATCAGCGCATGAAAGCCCCATTCAGGTGCGAGCATCGCGAGCGCCGCTTGGACGTCAACACGTGCGTCACCTGTACGTACGGCGAGCGGGTGCGGCTCGGCCGGCGCTAGTCCCGGCTTGAAGCTGCCGTCGACGAGCAGACCCCAGACCTGCTCGTAGGGCACTGCGCCCACGAGTTCCTCGATGTCCACGCCGCGGTAGCGCAGTGCGCCGCCGTCGCGGTCAGGCTCGGCGATCTGTGTTGCAAAAGCAATGACGCCTTCGAGGCCGGACTGGACTTCGCTCATCTAACCCGCTTTCATCTCGACTGCCTCCCCACTTAAGCCTCCCACGAAACACACCCCGATACGCTGCTGCCCGTGGCCAAAGGCGAGGAGCAGCCATTTCTGAGGACTTGATGTTTCGCTCGGCCAGCGAGCTGGCCGAGCTCGTGCGGAGCGGTGAGTGCTCCGCCACGGAGCTGGTGCACTCCTCGCTCGAGCGCATCGACGCACTCGACGGCGCCGTCGGGGCATTCGTCGAGGTCGATGTCGACGGTGCGCTCGCGGCGGCCGCCGCCATCGGGCCCGGTGACGAGCGCCCCTTCGCGGGCGTCCCGATCGCGATCAAGAACAACCGCGCGGTGCGCGGTCTGCGATTGACACAGGGGGCCGCGCTGATGCGCGACTTCATCGCGCCCTACGACCACAGCGTCGTGACGCGGCTGCGCCGAGCCGGCTTCGTGATCGTCGGCACGACAAAGCTCCCGGAGTTCGGCATCCTGCCCGTCACCGAGCCCGCGCTGCACGGGCCGGCACGCAACCCCTGGGATCTGGAACGGACCGCCGGTGGCTCCTCGGGCGGCTCGGCTGCTGCGCTCGCGGCCGGCATGGTGCCGATCGCCCATGGCAACGACGGTGGTGGCTCGCTTCGCATCCCTGCCGCCTGCTGCGGGCTCGTCGGCCTCAAGGCGCAGCGCAACCGCGTTTCGACGGCGCCCGAGCTCGGCGCGTCCGCGCTTACCGTCGATGGCGTCCTCACGCGCACCGTCGCCGAGACCGCGGCGCTGCTCGATCTCGTGGCCGGCTACGAGTCCGGTGACGCGGCCTTGGCGCCACCGCCCGCCGAGCCGTTCGCGCGGACCGCGGCACGGCCGCCGGCGCGGCTGCGGGTCGCGTTCACGACGCTGCCGCCGCTCCCCGATGCGACGGTTGATCCGCTCTGCATCGAGGCGACCAAGCGCGCGGCGGCGCTGCTCGAGAGCCTCGGTCACGAGGTCGAGGAGGTCACGCCGCCCTGGCAGAGCGAGGATCTTTTGGATCTCTTCGGCGACTACTTTGCCGTCCACGTCGCCGTCGGCGTGTACTTCGCCGCGCTGGCCGGGGCCGGCGGCGAGCCGCGCGCGGCGGACATGGAGCCGCTGAGCTGGGCGCTGTGGAGGCGGTGTCAGAGCATCAGCTCGGTGGCCTTTCAGGTCCTGCAGACGCAGATCCAGGCGCGGATGCGCGCGGTCGTCGGCTACCTCGAGCAATACGACGCGTTCCTCACACCGGCTCTCGCCGAGCGCCCGCTGCCGCTCGGCACGATCGACAGCGCAGCGCCCGACCCGCTCAGTGCATTCACGCGTTCCGGCTACTTCACCCCGTTCACGCCGCTCTTCAATGCGACCGGGCAGCCGGCGATCGCGCTGCCGCTTTTTCAGGGCGAGGATGGGCTGCCCCTCGGTGTCCAGATCGCCGGGCGCCCCGCGGGCGAGGGGACGCTGCTGGCGCTCGCGGCGCAGCTCGAGCAGGCCGAGCCATGGGTCGGCCGGCGCGCGAGCTTCAGCCGTTGACATTGGACGCGGTGGTTGGCCGAGCGCGTCCGATGCGTAGTATTTGCCCCGCCCTTCGCTTCCCCGACTGAGGAATTCCATCTACATGGCCTACGTGATCGCAGAGCCCTGCATCGGAACCAAGGACAACTCGTGCGTCGAGGTGTGTCCGGTCGACTGCATCCATCCGACGCCCGAAGAGCCAGGCTATGACGATGTCGAGATGCTCTATATCGATCCGGAAGAGTGCATCGACTGCGATGCCTGCGTTGAAGCTTGCCCCGTCGACGCCTGCTTCGCCGAGGATCAGCTTCCGGGGGAGTGGGGCAAATACATAGCGATCAACGCCGACTACTTCAAGAACCAGTGAGGACGGTCTCGCGGGCCGCAGCGCGTTGCGGCTGCGCTCGATAGGCCAGCGAGCCGCGCCACGCAATCAAGCCGAGCGAGAGCGCCGTCGCCCGGAGCCCTCTCAGTAGGTCGAGGAGAGGACGTAGAGGCCGAGGCTGGTGAAGGTGATCATCACGGCGAGCATCCAGTACTGCGAGCGGACCGCGTCGCGCCCACGGCGGTAGAGCGTGAGCGCGCGGTCGTGCGCGAGCGTTAACCCGGCGACGTGACCGACGATCAGCGCGCCGACCTGGACGTACCACAGCAGGTTGCCGGTCAGCAGGCTGTAATCGACGTCGACGTTTGCGGTGCCAAACAGGTTCGTGCCGTTGCCGAGCGGGTCCGAGGCCAGGCTGTACACGGCCTGGCCCTGAAAGGCCAGCAGCGAAAAGTAGTGGGCGACGAAATAGGCGGCCGAGATCGGCAGCAGCGTGTGCGCGAAGATCCGCGCGAGCTGGTCGTTGCTGTAATCGGAGTTGATCGTGCGCATGCCGGCGATGCCCAGGCGGTAGAGGACCGCGACGAGGCCGACCATCGCGATCAAGCCGACCGTGCCGGCGAGCTCGTCGGCCCCGACGTAGCCGGCGCCGAGGCTCCGAAAAAGCGACTGCAGGTCGTAGAAGAGCCCGTTTTGGTTGACCCACAGTGTCGAGACCGAGAAGCCGTCGAAGCTCGTCGAGCCGATCATCACGATCACCATCGCGAGTGTCCCCGGCAGCAAATCGAGATCGAGCGCGCCGACAAAGGGCGCTTGAAGCCATACGCGCCCGCCGCCCGCCTTGCCGCCGCCGCTGCTCTGATCCTTCGCGTCGGCTTCCCAGCGCAGCGGGGCCAGGCGCCCGAAGAGGCTGAAGAAGACGGCGAAGCCGTCGGCGCGGTCGGTCCAGACGTCGATGCCGTAGAGGCTCATGCCGACCAGCTGCACGGCGGCGTAGCCGAGCGAGAGAAACGCGAGCAGGCTCGGCAGGGAGTTCGAGGTCGTGCCATAGACCAGCTCGAGCCAGGTGTAGGCCAGCAGCGAGAGCGCGGCCGGCCAGCGCCCGAGCCAGCCGGGGTAGTCGAGCGGCTCCGCGCCGGGACGCCCGCGACGCAGGCGAGCCGACAACCACGAAACGCCGCGGGCGAAAGCGCGCCAGGGGTTAAACGGCTTGAAGGCGTCGCCGAACAGAATGCTCGCAAACGCGAGCCCGGCCCAGAAAATCACATAGACCCAGGTCGGGGTGAAGTTGTCGAGGGTGATCTGCGCGCCGACGATGCCGGCGTAGACAACGAGCACGAAAAGCGCCGCGCCGACCGCGCCGCAGATCGGCTCAAGCCACCGTGGGTAGTGCCAGAGCGGACGCGCGCGGAGTTGCGCGAGGCGTGGCGCCGGCCACAGCGTGGCGAGGGTGACAAACGAGACGACGAGCACGACGGCTGCCGACCAGGCGAACAGCCACTGCGGGATCGGCAGATCCGTTTTGAGGATCAGCCCATGGGCCAGTGCGCTGGTGGGCGTCAGGAGCGCCGCGGCGAAGCCGCCGAGGGTGCCGACCGCAAGTCGGCGGGTCATCAGCCAGCCATCGGCAACACGAACCCCGCGGGCTCGCGCTCGGGCGCGCGCGGCGGGGGTGCCAGCGCGATCAACCCGCGTGCCGCGTGGCGAATCGCCTGGGCGGCGGGGTCGTCCGAGTCGTGGACGACGAGCGGAACGCCTGCATCGGACTGCTCGCGCAGCGCCATCGTGAGCGGCACCTTGGCCAGCAGCGGCACGTCGAGCTCGTCGGCGAGCTCCTGACCGCCGCCCTCGCCGAAGATCGCGTAGCGCTCGCCATCGGGCGTGACGAAGCCGGCCATGTTCTCGATCACGCCGGCGATCTCGAGCGAGACCTTGTGGGCCATCTCGGCGGCGCGACGCGCGACGCGCTGTGCGGCCGGCTGCGGCGTCGTGACGATCACGAAGGTCGCCTGGGGCAGCAGCTGCGCCAGCGTCATCGACACATCACCGGTGCCTGGTGGCAGATCGATCAGCAGAAAGTCGAGGTGACCCCAGTCGACGTCGTCGAGGAACTGCTTGAGTGCTTTGTGCAGCATCGGGCCGCGCCAGACGACCGCTGCGTCCTCCTCGACGAAGAAGCCGATCGACATCACGCTGATCCCGCCGGCGACGAGCGGGAGGATCTTGCGCTCGGCCGAGACAGCCGGGCGCTCAGCACCCAGGCCGAGCATCCGCGGAATCGAGTACCCCCAAACGTCGGCGTCGAGCACGCCGACGCTGCGCCCCTCGGCCGCCAGCGCAGCAGCGAGGTTCGCGGTCAGCGTCGACTTGCCGACGCCGCCCTTGCCGGAGCCGATACAGACGACGTTCTCGACGAGCGCCAGTGCTCCGTCCGGTAGCTCGGCGCGGCCGAGCGTCTGACGCAGCGCCGCTTTCTGGGCGTCATCCATGACGTCGAAGCCGACGTTGACCGCCCGGACGCCCTCGAGTGCCATGACCGCGTCGCGAACCGAGGTTTGGAAGTGGCCGCGGATCGGGCAGCCCGCTGTTGTCAGGGTGACGGTGACGGCGACCGTGCCGTCCGCGCTGGCCTCGATCGTGCGCACCATGTCGAGCTCGACGATCGAGCGATGGAGCTCGGGGTCGATCACGACCTCGAGCGCGCGACGAATCTCCTCGATCGTTGGCATGCCGGTCATTGTCGCAAACACGCCCGTTCCGGACCGTTAAAGACCTCCGGGACGCCCTTTTGAGACGCCCCGAAAGTCGAGGGAGGAGAGGGTCCAACACTGCCGACGGGGTATGAGGTCGGCAGACTTTCCCGCGTGACCGGCCCTCTCCGAGCCGGGCGGGTGAAGTTCTTTTAGGTACGTGTCGGCATTTGGGCTTGGATCTTTGAGGCGATCTTGTTCCCTTGAGACGACATCTCGCGCATTCTGTTGCGCACTTGCTCACCGATTCGCTGCACGCTCGGTCCGCACTCGCTGCGCAGCTGCGTGCGGCGGCGGCGTAGCTCCTGCTCGATTCGATCGCGTGCCAGCAGGCCGCGCTGCTCGAACTCGTGCAGCTGGGCATCCGCCTTGTCGGAGCTCGCGAGCGTTACGAGAACCCCAATCAGCTCCTCGCCGGCCAACAGCGCGGCGCCAACCGGTACGAGCACGGCGCGCTCAGCCAGGGTCCTGACGCGCGCGAGCGCGACGCCGTTCTGCGCCGCATCCTCGCCGTCAGCTTGGGCTGCCTGCCCAGCCGAGGGGTCCGACGCGGCTTCGCTGGTAGACATATTCCCAGGATAGCAACGAATGTTTGAATCTCCCAAACTTTGTAACAAGACGCCCTGAAAACGCGCATATCGCCCAGATTTTCGGACCGCGGCGGGCTCTACTTTGTGACGAGCCCGGCTGCTGTGCGGGTCAGCCAGAGGTCTGGATCGGCGAGCTCGTCGGCGCTGGGGAGCGCCTCCGGTGAGGACCAGACGCGGTTCAGCGCCTCGGTTCCGCCGCGCTCGATGACCCAATCGCAAAAGCGCTTTCCCTCGCGGTACTGGCGCATTTTGAGCTCGATGCCAAGGATGCGCTCAATCAGGCGCAGTGGTGTCGAGCGGGTCGCGCGCCGACGCTCGAGCGCGTCACGCAGCTGGGCTTGGGAAGGGATGATCTCGGCGCCGACGGCGTCCATGACGTGCTCGGCGTGTCCCTCGATCACCGCCATCGTGCTCTGCAAGCGATCGACCAGCGCGCGCCGCTCGCGCCCGATCACGAAGCTGATCAGCTCGCCGCGGCGAGCACCGCGCGCGAGTTCGCGTAGATCCGCGCTTGTGGGCATCCGCATCGACGGCGACGCCGACACGCGCAGCTCGAGCGAATCGAGCAGCTCCCGCAGTCCGCTGGCGAGGTGTTCGCGCAGCCACGGCACCGAGGTGAACTGCACCGCGTGTGTGACCTCGTGCAGCGTCACCCAGCGCAGCAGGTCGTCGCGGTCGGCGTCGAGCCGCTCCGCCGTGTGCAGGACGTTAGGGACGACGAGCAGGAGTCGCGAGCTGCCGTTTGGGTCAAGCAGCGGCATGTCGTACTGGCCGAGCACGCGCTGGGAGAGGAAGCCGGTGAGCGCCCCGAGGTGCGCGGAGAGGATCGCGCTACTGGCCGCGCGGCTGGCGCGGCCGAGCGGTCCGCCCAAGCCCTGGGCGCCGAGACGTGCTTCCAGCGAGTCGAACACCGGGCGCATCGAGGTGACGTTGGCGGCGATCCAATCCGGCCGTGAGACGAGCTCCGGGCGCGGTAGCGGCGCGTCCGGTGTCATGCCGCTATAGGCCACGACACGTCGCTGTGCGTCCTCTGCGACAGGGTCGATGTTCTTGCCAGCGTAGGTCCCGCGCTGGCTGTCGCCGGAGACCGCACCGGCGATCCGCGTCACGAGGCTCCAATCGATCACGCTTGTGATGATGGCACCCTCGCCAGCTCGGCAAGCCCGGCCTCGGTGCGGGCGGCGATCAGCGGTGAACGCGCGGCCAACTCGAGCGACGCCGCAAGCGGGTCCGCGCCGGCAGTGAAAGCGACGAGGCCGCCGCTCTCGCGGACGATCAGCTGCGCTGCCGCGGTGTCGACCGAGCGGGCGCTCGACAGGGTCGCCATGCCGTCGATCCGGCCGCCCGCGAGCTGGCACAGCGAGAAGGCGATCGAGCCAAACGTCCGCAGGCGGTAGGCGACTTCGCCCAGCGCCGGGGCGCTCGCTGCGATCCAGCGTGGCCGTGCCAACTCGACCGCGACGAGCTCGAGCAGGCCGCTGGTGGTGCGGCGCTCGCTGTCGCCAACGCTCAACGGGAGCCCGTTGAGGAGTGCTCCGCGCCCGCGCTCCGCGGTCCACTCCTCAGCCAAACCAAAGTCGTAGACAAAACCGAAGCTGACATCGGCCATGCGCGGACCGTCGGCAACGGCGATCGACACGGTGTGCGGCGAGAGGCCGCGCTTGGCGTTCAGCGAGCCGTCGATCGGGTCGACGACGACGCGAAGCTCGCCAATCGGCTCCTCGCCAAAGGCGATCGTCCCGCGCTCCTCGGAGATCGCCGTGAAGCGCTGGCCGGCGGCGTGCAGCGCGTCGAGCTCGGCAAAGATCAGCTCCTCGGCAGCGGCGTCGATGACCAGCGTCCGGTCGCCGCCCTCACCGCGACCGAGCTCGACCGCGCGCTCGTTCGTGCCTGGATGGGCGGCGAGCATCGCGCGCAGCTCGACGACGATCCGCCGGCACGCCGCAAGCCAGTCCGGCGCCGCTGCGGGGGCCTCCATGCGGTCATATCCTAGGTGCGTGGCGAACGCACTCGATGGGCTGACCGATGCGCAGCGTGAGGCGGTCACGCATCGGCGGTCCCCGGTGCTCGTGGCGGCTGGTGCCGGCACCGGCAAGACCGAGGTCCTGATCAGGCGCTTGTGTTGGTTTACCGAGCAGGGCCTCGAGCCTCATCAACCGCTGCTGATCGTGCGCGACGAGGCTGCGGTCCCGGGAGTGCTCGAGCGGGTCGAGGCGCTGCTTGACCGCCCGCACGAGGAACTGTCGGTCCACAGCACGCACGGAGTCTGTGCCCGGCTTATCAGCGAGCAATCGGCCGCCGCCGGTGTCGAGGAGCTGACGCCGATCGCCACTGCCGCTGAGCGCCTGGCGATGCTGCTGGCGCAGGCTGGCGAGCTCGAGCTCAGCCACCACGACTTCCGCGGCCGTCCGCTCGCGCTCTTCGCCGCATTTATACGCCAGATCGATCGGCTCAAGGCGGACCTTGTAAACGCCGGGCGCTACGGCGAGTGGGCGGAGGAGCAGGGCCCGCGCGAGCGGGAGTTCTCGGCGCTGTTTTACGCCCACGACCGCATGCTCCTCGAGCGTGGCCTGCTCGACGAAGGGGAGCTGCTGCTCGCCGGCGTGCGCCTGCTCGATCGCGACGTTGGTGCCGGCGAGTGGTTTGCGAAGCGCCATCCGCAGCTGCTCGTCGACGACTGGCAGAGCCGCTCGCTGGCGCAGCGCAAGCTCGTGACGCTGCTGGCAGCAGGGGGGACGGGGCTCACCGTCGCCGGCGATGAGGACCAGGCGATCCGTGCCGGCGACACCAGCATGCAGGCGCTTGCCGAGCAGTACCCGCAGGCCGCGCAGGTGTCGCTCGCCCACAGCTTTCGCTGCCGCCAGCGCGTGCTCGACGGCGCCCAGGCGGTGCTCGGCACGGCGGCTGCGTCGGGGCGCGGCGAGGAACGCGCCCTGCGCGGGCGCAGTGGGGGCGAGGTCCATTTCTGGCGCCCGGGAAGCCAGCGCGCTCAGGCGCAGCACGTCGCGGGCGAAATCGAGCGGCTGATCGCCGGCGAGGTCGTGGCGGCGGAACGCTGCGCGGTGCTCGTCCGCTCAGTTGCGAGCCACGGCCGGGAGGTTGCCGCCGCGCTCGCCGAGCGTGGTGTGGCGCACCAGATGATCGGCGCCGACGCCTTCTTCGAGCGGGCGGAGATCCGCGACGTGCTCGCCTGGCTGCGCCTGCTGGTCGACCCCGGTGACGCCGCGGCGGTCGTGCGCGCGCTGTCGCGACCGCCGATCGGACTGCACGCCGTCGACGTCGCGCGCTGCGTGCAGATCGCGCGGCGGCGCAAGCTCGACATGGTCGCCGCGCTCGCGGCGGCGCTCGAATCGCCCCAGCTCGTGCCCGAAGCGCGCGAGCGCATCAACAGCTTCCTCGCGGTCCAACGCTGGGCGTCAGCGATGTTTGACGATCAGCGGGCCGATCTGTTCGTCTACCACCTCGTCGAGCGCCTCGGTTTGCGGCGCGCGCAACTCTTCAGCACGCAGCCCGATGTCGTCGAGCGTCTCGTCAACCTCGCCAAGCTCACGGAGCTCGCCGCCCGGCACTCGCGCGTCGAGCCGACCGCGACGCCGCGGGACTTCGCCGCCTACATCACGGTCGTAGCCGAATCGGGGATCGGTGAAGCCGAGGCGGCGGTCGCACGGCCGGCACGGGGAGTGGTGATCGCCGGCATCGACGATGTCGGCGGACTCGAGTTCGATCGTGTCTTCGTGCTCTCGCTCGGCGCGGCGCGGATGCTTCCGCGCCGCGAGCTGGCGGAGCTGCGGGCTCGGCCGGTGGCCGGCGTCGGTGCCGGCGACGAGGAGCAGGCGATGCGCCGGGCGCTGTACCTGGCGATGACGCGAGCCCGTGAGGACGTTGTGCTGAGCGCTGTTGGGGGCGCCGGCGGCGAGGCGGGTCGCGAGTCGCCCGGCTGGCGTCTTGCCGAGGAGGCCCGCGAAGCGCTCGGCGGGGTATGGGAGGAGCGCGAGGAGGAGCTGTTCGGTCCCGCGGCGGCGTTGCAGTCGCTGTTTCGCGAGCGCCGTGACGAGTTGCTCGAAAGCGTCGCGCGCGTTGGATCGCGGCTCGGGGAGCTGCGTTTTGACACCGATATCGACGTCGCCCACGGGGTGGTCCGCCTGCTCGAGCTGGTCAAGCTCGCGGCGCTGCTGGAGCGCCGCGAGGAGCAGCCGATCGCCGAGGCGCTCGTAGACATCAACGCCCGGCTGGGTGCCGCGGCGACCCCGCTGCAGCGTGAAATCCTCCTCAGCTCGCCGCTGGATGAGCTGCTCGCTGGGACCGAGCAGGCCGCGGGCCGCCGCGTCGCCACCGCCGCCGTGCACGAGGAGCCCTCGCTGGCGCCGTTTCTGCCACGCCGCGGCGAACGTCTGATGCTGTCGGCGAGCGACATCGAGACCTACCGCGCCTGCCCGCTCCGCTACAAGTTTGCTCGCGTGCTGCGGATCCCGCGCGAGCCGACGCTCAACCAGCGCTTCGGGATCCTTGTTCATCAGGTGCTCGAGCGCTTCCACGACGATGGGTCGCTGATTCCAGCGTCGGCCGGGCGGGGCGCGCTGGCGCCGGTGGCCGATGATGGAGATGGTGGCGGCCCTCTGCCGCCGGAGAGCGGACCGGCGGGCGGGCGGGCGCAGATGCTCCGGCTGCTCGACGTCGCCTGGCGTCGTGGCGGCTTTGGTGATTCCGACGAGGAGCGTCAGCTGCGCGAGAAGGCGCGTGTCGCCCTGATCCGCTACGAGCAGCGGCTGCGCGGGGACCCGCCGTTGCCGGAGGTCGCTGCCGGCACGCCACGCTGGTTCGAGCGGAGCTTCTCGTTTCCCCTCGGGCCGCACCAGATTCGTGGCCGTGTCGACCGCATCGACGAGCTGGCGGGTGGCGGGTATGAGCTGATCGACTACAAGACCGGCTTGCCCAAGCACGCTTCCGCGCTGCGTGAGGACGTGCAGCTGGCGCTCTACTCGGTGGCGGCGCGGGAGACCTGGCAGCTCGAGGCGACCGAGCGCACCTACTACTACGTGCTCGACGACGAGCGCGTCAGCCTCGGCGTCGACGAGGCACGCGACGAGTGGATCACGGGGACCGTCGCCGAGGTCGGCGAAGGGATCCTCGGGCAGCGCTTCGAGCCGACCCCGTCACGCGCGGTCTGCGCGATGTGCGACTTCCGCATCGCCTGCCCGGCGGCGGAGAAGTAGCGCCCCTCGGGCGGCCCGCCGTGTCGCGGATTGCCGGCGGCCTTGTGACGCGCGACTTCTAACCCTGGCGTCGCGGGCCCGACATCGGCGGCCCTTCGCCGCCGCGCTGGCGCAGAAAGCGCTGGAACTCGCTCGCCAGGAGATCCCCCGAGGGGATCTCCTCCGGCTCGGTGGTGCGCTCGTCCTCGGCGAGCTGCTCGAGGCGCTCGACAAATGCCTGGACGTCGGGGTCGCTCTGCACGGCCAGGCCGACTTGGCGCTCGTAGTCGGCGGCTGCCTGCTCGAGCTCGCTCGCGTCGACGGCCACGCCGACGAGTCCCTCGAGCCGGCGCACCAGGGCCAGCGCGGCCTTTGGGTTTGGTGCCGCGGCGACGTAGTGGGGGACGCTCGCCCAGAGGCTTGCCGAGGGCAGGCCGGTCGCCGCGCAGGCGGCGCTGAGCACGCCGACGATGCCGGTCGGTCCCTCGTAGCCGGTCGGCTGGAGGCCGAGCCGCTCGAACAGCTTGGAGTCCGAGCCGCTGCCGCTCACGTGCACCGGGAGGGTGTGCGGCACGTCGGCGAGCAGCGCGCCGAGCGACACCACGAGCTGGACGCTGAGGGCCTCGGCGAGGTCGATGATCAGCTGCGTGAAGCTCCGCCAGCGCATCGACGGCTCGGGTCCGCCGAGCAGCACGAGATCGCGCGGGGCGCGCGGCACGCGGGCGGCAAAGACCTCCACCGACGGCCAGACGATCTCGCGCTGGCCCTCCTCGCCGTGGGCCACCTTCGGCCGCGTCGCCTGGAAGTCGTAGAACTCCTCGGGATCGATCTGCGCAAAACGCGTGGCGCCGAGCGCGCTGCCCAGAAACGACAGTGCCGAGGAGGCCGCGTCGCCGGCGTCGTTCCAGCCGGTAAAGGCGCAGACCAGTGCCGGCGCTCGAAGGCCGTCCGGACGTTGCTCCCAAAGCAGCGACTGCATCCGCTCCACCGTACATCATGCGGCGATGACGTCGTCCACCCTTACGCCCGATCGCGCCGGTGTGCTGGCGACGCTGCGGGCGGGCGACGCGGTGGACGGCGTGTTCGCGTGCACGCGCAAGGAACGCTTGCTGACCCGCGCCGGCCGTCCCTATCTGGCGCTCGAGCTACGCGATCGCAGCGGCACGTTGCCAGCCCGCATCTTCCGCGATGCCGACCTGCACGGCGGTCGCTTCACGAGCGGTGAGCTGGTCGCGATCTCCGGTCGCGTTGCGCGCTTTCGCGACGAGCTGCAGGTCGAGCTCGAGCGGATCGAACGGGTCGCCGGCGGCGAGTTCGAGGCGAGCGCCTTCCTGCCGACGGCCTACCGCGATCTCGACGAGCTGGACGGCTTCCTCGAGCACCTCGCGCGCGAGGTCTGCGATCCGCCCTACCGGCGGCTGCTCGACGCGCTGCTCGAGGATGGCGAGCTCCGCTCGCAGTGGCGGCTCGCGCCGTGCACGCGCGCCGGACACCACGCCTACCTCGGCGGGCTGCTCGAGCACACGGTCGCGGTCACGACGCTCGCCCAGGAGCTGGCGCTCCAGCACCGCCGGCTCGACAGCGACCTGCTGTTGTGCGCGGCGATCGTTCACGACCTCGGCAAGACGCGCGAGTTCAGCTACGGCGCGTCGATCGAGCTGAGCGACGAGGGACGTCTGCTCGGCCACGTCCAGATCGGTCTCGCGCTGCTCGCGCAGCACGGCGGCGCGCTCCTCGATGAGCAGCGGATGCTGGCGCTGGGGCACTGTGTGCTCTGCCATCACGGTCCCGATGCGGCGCCGGGCGGGCGCTTCCAGAGCGTCGAGGCGCTCGCGCTCTACCGGCTGAACGCGCTCGACGCCGGCGTGAAAGGCGCGCTCGAGCACGGGCTTGACCCGCGCCCGCGCGCAGCACGCCAGCCCGCTAGAGCCTGAACTCGGCGCGCGCGACGATCACCGCGGAGCCGCCGACCGCAACGCGCTCGATGGCCTGCGCGGATCCGTCGACGCGGGCGTGCAGCAAGGCCGGCCGTCCGATCTCGACGCCCTGCTCGATCTCGATCTCGGCGCCAAAGGCAATCTGGCCGTGACGCGCAAGGTGCAGCGCGATCGGCCCGGCGGCCGAGCCGGTCGCGGAATCCTCGATGACCCCGAGCGCGGGCGCGAACATGCGCGTCTTGAAGCCGCCAGGGCGGGCGGCAAAGCAGTTGACGGCGATGTCGCCGAGGGTCGCCAAGCGGGCGAAGTCGGGCGTCAGGGCGGCGACCGCCGCTGCGCTTTCGAGCGTCACGAGGACGTGCGCCGGGCCGTTGGTGTAGGTCTCGATCGGCAAAAGCGAACGCGCGGCGCCAAGGGCTCCGAGCAGCTCAGCCTGGTCTCCGTCATAGCTTGCGATCGTCGGTAGCGGCTGCTCCATCCAGCCGAAACGAAGCGTGGCGCCGGCGCGCTCGAATGCGACCGGCACGATGCCCGCGCCAGTCTCAAGGCGCACGTGGTCAAGGCCGCGCGAGGTCGCGATCAGCCAGGTGCTGCCGAGCGTCGGGTGCCCGGCGAACGGCAACTCGACCTGTGGTGTGAAGATCCGCGCGCGGGCCTCGCCGCCCCGCTCGGGCTCGGAGAGGAACACCGTCTCGGGCAGTGCGAGCTCACGCGCGATCCGCTGCATCGTCGGCGCGTCGAAGGCCCCGCCGTCGGTGAAGACCGCGAGTTGGTTTCCAGCCAGCGGCTTGTCGGTGAACACGTCGAGCAGGAAATAGCGATGCGCCGCCGGCCCCGAGCTGAAGTCGATGTCGAGCTCCATCAGTGCTCGAGTTCGGCTCGCAGCCCACTGATGATCGTCTCCAGCCCGGCACGGAAGCTCGTGTTGGTGGGGGCCTGTGCGAGCTGGCGGCTGAGTGCCCGGATCGTCGGGAAGCGCCCGGCCCGTCGCGCCAGTGACGCCACATCCTCAGAAAACGTGAACCCGGCGATCTCGCTGAGTACGTAGCCGAGCGTATAGGCGGCGATGACGCGGTAGGCGGCGACCGAGCGCTGGCGCGTGAAACCGGCGCCGCGGAGGCTTGCAAGCAGGTCCTCGACCGGCTGCAACGCGCTGGCGCTGTCGAGCGCACGCAGTGCGACGAGCGTGAACGCCTGCGGGTGGTTGCGCGCGAGGCCGCGAACGCTGCTCGCAAAGCCGTGCACGGCGACCGTCCAGTCGGCTGAGGCTCCGCGTGGCTCGATCTCACTCATCAGCTGTTCGGCGACGCCGTCGAGGAGCGCATCCTTGCCCGCGACGTGGCGGTAGAGCGACATTGCCTCGACGCCGAGGACGGTAGCCAGCGCGCGCATCGTCAGCGCACTCGGGCCGTCACGGTCGATCAGCGCGATCGCGGCAGCGAAGATCGCCGGGCGGGAGAGCTTCGCTGGGCGGCCACGCCGTCGCCTGCCTGTCGCCGGGGTTACGTCGCCTTTGCGGAGGTTGGCTGACGCTGGGATTCCCGCCGCCGTTGAGATGCGCGCGGCTGGGTGTGCGGTGCTCCCGTTCACCTCGCCATCGTCCTACTGATAGCGCTGCGGTGCGTTGCCGTCCGCCGTGTACGCGAAGCTAATCGGTCCACCGTCAAGAGAAAGCGCAATTAGATGGCGATTTTGATGCTCGTGATTGGGACCTGCTTGGGCGCGGCGCTGGCAAGCGCTGTGCTGCTCGGGCGCCTGCGCACCGAGCGCGCGCTGCGCGATGCCGCGCAGGCCAGCCACGCTGTCCAGCGCGATCTGCTGGATGCCAGCCGCACGCAGTTGCGCGATGAGATGAAGGCGATCTCGGCCGATGTCTTGCGCGAAACCGGTGAGACGCTGGGCCGGGAGATTGCGGCCCAGCGCACTGCGGACGCCGAACGTGCCGCCGGCGAGATGGCCAAGCGCACGCTCGAGCTGCGCAGCCTCGTGGAGCCGATGAAGGAGAAGCTCGGCAAGGTGGAGGGCGAGCTCGAGAAGATCGAACGCGAGCGGCGCGAGTCGCAGGGTCAGCTCGGCGAGATGTTCCGCCAGGTCGGCGAGGGCCTATCGGCGCTGCGCGCCGAGACCGGCAGCCTGGTCGGGGCGCTCAAACGGCCGACCACACGAGGGTCGTGGGGTGAGATCCAGCTGCGCAACGTGATCGAGATGGCGGGAATGGTCGCCCACTGCGACTTCACCGAGCAGACGACGATCGAGACCGATGACGGGCGGCTGCGACCGGACGTGCTCGTGCGCCTGCCGGGCGGCAAGCTGATCGTGATCGACTCCAAGGTTCCGCTCGACGCCTACCTCGCTGCCACCGAGGCGACCGACGATGCGCAGCGGGCGCTGCACATGACGCGTCATGCACGCCAGACGCGCGACCACATCACCAAGCTCGCCTCCAAGGGCTACCAGTCCCAGCTCGACGCCACCCCCGAGCTGGTGGTGATGTTCGTGCCTTCAGACGGCATCTACCACGCCGCATTGAGCGAGGATCCGGCGCTGATCGAATACGGCGTCGAGCAACAGGTTCTGCTGGCCACGCCGACGACACTGATCGGCCTGCTGCGTGCCGTGCACTACGGCTGGAAGCAAGAGTTGATCGCCGCCTCGGCCCGCGAGATTGCGGAGACCGGCCGCGAGCTACACCGGCGGATCGCCCGGTTTGTGGAGCCCCTCGCACGCGTCGGTCGTCAGCTCGGTTCGGCGGTTGGCGCCTATAACGAGGCCGTTGGATCCTTTGAGGCGCGGGTGATCCCGCAGCTGCGGCGGATCGAGGAGGCGGGCGCGGCGTCGGAGCGGAAAGTCAAGCTGGCGGCTGTCGAGGAGAACCCGCGCGCGCTCACCGTGGCGTTGGCCGCCGAGGAAGACGCCGAGCCGCCGGCGGTGGCGCCGATTCGCGGGCAGGCCGAACTCGCGCGCGCAAGCGGTCGCGCGCGCTAGCCCCCGCTGTCAGCGAGCGCGACGGTTCAGTTCTCGCTGCCGCGGGTCTGATCGACCGCGACAGGCTCGGGGACGGGCGCTGCTACCGGTGGCGCAACAGGCGCCGCGACTGGTTGCGCGGTGCTCGCCGAAAGCGAGTCGTGAGTGGTGTGGCCACCCAGAGCGTCCTTGAAGCCGCGCATCCCTTCGCCCAGCGAGCGTCCCATCTCCGGCAGCCGCTTCGCGCCAAACACGAGCAAGAGCACGATCAGCAGCAGCAGGATATGAACTGGATTGTCTAGTCCCATCGGGTCAGCATAGCGAAGCGCCGCAGCGACGAGTCCCGGTTCGAACATGCCGCGACTCGCGCCATACTGGTGACGTGCCACTCCAGCTCGCGATCAGCGAGATCCTCGAGCCTCTGCGGGCCGATCCGGCCCGCTCCGCCGTGCTCTTTGACATCGACGGCACGCTCGCCCCGATCGTGCGCCACGCGTCCGACGCGCACATCCCGGAGGAGACGCGAAAGCAGCTGATCGCGATCGCAAAGCGCTACGGCATCGTTGGCTGTGTCAGCGGGCGCCCCGCCGTGGTCGCGCGCCAGATCGTCGGGATCGGATCGATCGCCTACGTTGGCAACCACGGCGGCGAGGTGCTCGCGCCGAGCGCCGCGGACGTCGTCGTCGATCGGCGCGTGGCGGCCTACACAGAGCGCGTGAGCGCATTCGCCCGCGCTGCCGACACTCCGGCGGCCGCACAGCTGCGAGTCCGGCTCGAGGACAAGGGGGCGATCGTCGCCTTCCATTGGCGTGGCGCTCCCGACGAGGCGGCGGCCCTCACGCTGATCGAGATGATCGAGCAGGATGCTCAAGCTGCGGGGCTCGCTACGCAGCGCGGGCGCAAGGTGCTCGAGGTGCGACCGCCCGTGCGGATCGACAAAGGCCGGGGCATCGTCCAGCTGATCCGCCGGCGCCACCCGGTCGCGGGCCTCTACGTGGGTGATGATGTCACCGACATCGACGCCTTTCGCGGGCTGCGCGAGGTCGTCGGCGAGGCCGCCGTGTGCCTGGCCGTGAGCTCGGAGGAGGCGCCACCCGAGCTGCTCAGCGCCGCTGACGCGGTCGTCGATGGGCCGGCGGGAGTGCGCGAGGTTCTCGACGATCTGCTGCGGTGAGGGATTAGGCGATGTCATTTGCCGACTTCATCAAGACGACCGTGCTGCTCTGCGCCGGTGCGGCTACGACGCTTGCCGCCGTGACGGTCTTGAGTGCCGCCGCCGAGCACGACCCGGGCGCGGCGACGATCGCGTTCATCTGGTGGGCGATCGCGGCGCTCGTCGGGGTTTGGCTTGGCGCCCGCGCCGCGGGCTCGCCGGCGATAGCCCGCCTGCTGGGGGGCGCTCGCACCGTCAGCACAATCCCCGAGCAGCGCCCGGGATTGATCATGCTGAGCCGCCTGTGGCTACTGCTGGTGATCACGCTACTCGCCGGGATACTCGCCGTGCTGACGCCCGAGATCCCTGGGATCGCAGCCGGCTTTGCGCTCCTCTCGGCGCTTGGTTGGCGAAACCAGTACGCGGCGGTGCTGGCGGTGGAGGGTCGCGACGGGGTCCGCTTCTACGTCGATCGGACCTCGCCTTGGCGGCCAATCACGTTGACGCGCACCCCGGGCTTCAAGGTTTTCCGGCCAACGGAGTGAAGCCAAGGGCGCGTCTGGCGGCGAGGTGGTGCTGGCGCGATTAGGGCTGCAGCGCGCTCAGGCGCCGCGCGCTCAGCGACCGGATCGCCCGAGTTTCGCCGCGAATTCCGGCCACGGCAGCGTGTTGGCGACGTCGGCCGCCGTCAGCCAGGCCCGTCGCGCGGTCCAGATTCCGAAGCGGAGCACCTGCAGGCCGCCGGTGGAGTGCGCGTCTGAGTTGATGACGAGGCTGACGCCGGCCGCCGCCGCGCTACGCGAGTGGATCTCATCGAGGTCGCGACGGTGGGGGCTGGCGTTGATCTCCAGCATCGTGCCGTTCGCGGCGCACGTAGCGATCAGCGCATCAACGTCCAGCTCGTAGGGGGCGCGGCGCTCCACGAGCCGTCCGGTCGGGTGGCCGATAGCGTCGACCAGCGGGTGACTGGCGGCGCGGCACATGCGCTCGGTCATCGCGTCGCGGTCGAGCGCAAACGAGGTGTGGACGCTTGCGATCACCCAGTCGAGCTCGGCGAGCAGGTCGTCGTCATAGTCCGGCGAGCCGTCGGGGAGGACGTTGACCTCGCTACCGGCGAGCAGCTTGATGCCTTCGAGCTTTGCGTCGGCTTCGTGGACGAGCTCGATCTGGCGGCGCAGTTGCTCCGGCGACACCTCGTCGCCGAAGCCGTGCGTTGCCGAGTGGTCGGTGATCGCCAGGTACTCGTAGCCGAGCGCCAGCGCGGCCCGCGCCATCTGCTCGATGCTCGCGTGTCCATCGGAGGCAGTGGTGTGCGCGTGCAGGTCGCCGCGGATGTCGGATAGGTCGACCAGCACGGGCAGCGTCCCGGCGGCCGCAGCTTCGAGCTCGCCGCGGTTCTCCCGCAGCTCAGGCTCGATGTAGCCCAGCCCGGCTCGGGCGTAGACCTCTTCTTCGGTCGCGCAGTGGTGGATCGTCTCTGTGGCGTCTTCGAGGATGCCGTACTCGGAGATGTGGAGCCCAGCACGCACGGCTCGCTCGCGAAGTGCGGCGTTGTGGGCGTTCGAGCCGGTGAGGTGTTGCAAGAGGTTGCCGAACTGCTCGCTTGAAACGGCGCGTAGCTCGACCGTGATGCCGCTGTGCGTGCGCCCGCGTGCGGCGCTTGGGCTTGTTCGCGCGCCCTCCTCGAGCAAGTCGAGCGTGCCGAGCGCGTCCAGCAGCGACGGGCGGTCGACGACGATGTCGAGATCCTTGACGCTGTCGGCGCGTCGTCGTGCCGACCCCGCGAGCATGATCTGCGCTTCCGGGTCGCGCGCGCGCAGCGCATCGATGATCAGCTCGCCGATCTCGAGCGCGCGGTCGAGCGGCGGGCGCGAGCGCGGCCGCTCGGCAGCGCCGGCATCCAGCGCGGCGAGGATCGCCTCTTCGCCCTTGGCGCCGAACCCCTTCAACGTACGAATCCGCTGCGCGCTCGCCGCTGCGCGCAGGGCGTCCGGCGAGTCAATGCCAAGCTCGTCGAACAGTCGCCGCGCTCGCTTTGGTCCGAGGCCGGGGAGCGCAGTGATCGCCAGCAGCCCGGGCGGATAGCGCTCGCGCAGCTTTACCGTAGCGGGAATCTCGCCCGTCTCGATCAGGTCGAGGATCTTGCGCTCGAGGGTGGCGCCGATCCCCGGGATGCTGGTCACGGCACCTTCGCGCGCTAGCTGGGCGACCGATCCCTGCGCGTCACGGACCGCCCTGGCGGCGTTGCGGTAGGCCAGCACGCGATGGATCACCGCGCCGTCGAGCTCGTAAAGGTCGCCCAGCTCCTCGAGTGCGTCGGCGATCGTGCTGTTGGCGGGGTCGCTCATTCATCTAGGGTATGCCGCCATGTCGAGAACCCTATGGCTGATCCTTCCGACCTACAACGAGGTCGAGAACATCGAGGCGATTTCCGCTGCCGTCGTGGGACAGCTGGCGGTCATTGCCCCAGATGCGTTTCGCGTGCTGATCGTCGATGACTCCTCGCCCGACGGCACCGGCGAGGTCGCCGACCGTCTCGCGGCCGAAAATCCGGCGATCGAGGTTCTCCATCGGGCTCAGCGCCAGGGTCTCGGCGTGGCCTACATCGCCGGCTTCAAGCGGGCCCTCGAGGGTGGAGCAGACCTCGTGCTGCATATGGACGCCGACTTCTCCCACGACCCCGCCGACATTCCGCGTTTGGTTGCGGCGGTCGATGCGGGCGCGGATCTCGCGCTCGGTTCGCGCTATACCCGCGGCGGCGGAGTTTCGGACTGGGCGCTGTCGCGGCGGATCATCAGCCGCGCCGGCAACCTCTACGCGCGCTCGGTGCTCGGCATACCCACCCGGGATCTCACCGGCGGCTTCAAATGCTTCCGCCGCTCGGTGCTTGACTCGATCGAGCTGGACACCGTGCGGGCGCATGGCTACGCCTTTCAGGTCGAGCTGACGCTGCGGGCGATACGCCATGGCTTCAAGGTCGTGGAGGTGCCGATCACGTTCCGCGACCGCATGCACGGCCACAGCAAGATGTCGACGCGGATCGCGATCGAGGCCGCCTGGCTGTTGCCCCAGCTCCGCTCGAAGCGCAGCACGCAGTAGCACTGCGCTCACGGCGCCACCGCGCCCGGCCGATACTCGATCGATGCCCAAGTCCGCGGTGGTGAGTGGCGACTCGCAACGGTCGCGTCGAGAAACGAGCCGCTACGCGTTCGTCCACGGCGTGCGCGCGACGCGCCAGACGCTGAGCGACTGGCAGCATGATCCGTGGCCCGCGCTGGGACGCTGGTTCGCCGGGAGCGCCGCCGCCGCCACGTTGCTGCTGCTCGCCGTATGGGCAATCGCCGGGATCTCGGACGCCAACGGGCTCAGCGTGCAGACGGTCGGACCGCCCTACGCGGTCGGAAACCTCGCGAATGTCTTCACGATCTTCGAGCGCAACCTCCTCGTGCTTGCACTGCACGCAATGGCCTGTGTGGCCGGGTTCATCGCCGGCTCATCGATGCCGCTTCAAGCCGAGAGCCACCGCGGCATCACGCGTGTGCTCCACGAGCGTGGGGGCCAGATCGCGATCGCCTTCGTGATCGCCGCCACGGCGTTCTCGCTCTCGGCGCAGGCGCTCGTGCTCGGCAGCGAGGCGGCGGCGGTGGCGGCGCGGCTGCACACCTCGCCGGGCCTGTTGCTGATCGTCTTGATGGCGCACGCTCCGCTCGAGTTGACCGCGCTGTTCCTTCCCCTCGCGGCGTGGATCCTCGCCAGTCGCCGCGGCGACTGGGATCAGCTGCTCGCGGCGACGGTCGTGACCGTGGCGATCGCGCTGCCGATGCTCTTCCTCGCGGCCACAATCGAGGTCTACGTGTCGCCCCACATTCTCCACGCGCTGATCCATTGACGTTGTCAGAGCCAGCGGCCGCCGAGTAGTTGGAAACCCCGTCCAAGGCCCTGCCAACGGACCGCTACATTTTGTATAGTATTGGGCAGAGCTTAGGTAACCCAATCGAAGGAGCCGAGATGGCCGGCAAGCTTGCAGACGTCACAGACAACACCTTTCAGGCCGAGGTAATCGAGTCCGAGACCCCGGTCCTCGTCGACTTCTGGGCCCCTTGGTGCGGTCCCTGCCGCGTCGTCGCACCGGTGCTCGAGCAGATCGCCGAAGAGCACACGGACCTGCGGATCGTCAAGCTCAACATCGACGAGAACAAGCAGACCGCCGCCGCCTTCGACGTTCTCTCGATCCCGACGATGATTCTCTTCAGCGGCGGTCAGCCGGTCAAGAAGGTCATCGGCGCATACCCCAAGAAGAAGCTCGAAGCCGAGCTCGCGCTCGCCGTCTAGCCGCCGGGGCTCGCAGCGCGCGTCGCGTCACGGCACGCCGCCGCTCGCGCATTAGCCCTCTGAGCTCGCGCGCTCGACGCGAATCTCGAGCGACAGCTCGTCGACGAGCGTTTGCGCCGAGCGGCCGTCCGGCCGCGCCCCGTAGCTGAGCGAGGTGGCAAGGGTCTCGCCGGCGATGTAGCTCTCGTGCTCGCGCGCGGCGGCCAGCAGGCGCTCCTCGCCGCTGAGATCGAGCGCGATGCGGTCGCTGATCTGAAACCCGGCGTCCCGCCTTGCCGCCTGCACCGCGTGGACGATCTCGCGGGCATAGCCCTCACGCAGCAGCTCGTCGTCGACCGCGAGTCCAAGCGCCACAGCGTGTGAGCCTTCGCGCTCGAGGCCGTACCCCTCAAGCGGCGCGAGCGAGAGCACGACGTCCTCGCTCGTCAGAGTGTGCTCGCGTCCGGCGACAGACACGGCGAGCTGCTCGCCGGCGCGCAGCGCAGCGGCTACATGGGCGGGGTCGAGGGCCGCCGCGGCCGCGACGACCAGGGGCATCTGCTTGCCAAACCGCGGCCCTAGCGTGCGGAAGTTCAGCTTGACGGTATAGGTGCCGAGCTCGTCGGCGGCGCTGACGAAGCGCAGCTGCTTGACGTTCAGCTCGTCGCGGACGAGTTCGGCCAGCCGCTCGATCGCGGCGCGTTCGCGGTCACTGGCGACGATCACCGCCTCGCGCAGCGGCTGGCGGATCTTGACCTGGCCGGCAGCGCGAGCCGCGAGCCCGAGTCGGACAGTCGCCCGCGCCGTCGCCATCGCCGATTCGAGCTCGAGGTCGCGCTCCTCGCCGTCGGGGAAATCGCACAGGTGCACGCTCGCTTCGCCGCCGTCGAGGTTGTCGTATATCTCGTCGCTGACGAACGGGGTGAACGGGGCGAGCAGTTGCGCGAGCGTCACCAGGCAGCGCCGCAGCGTTGCGAACGCCGCGGGATCGCCGTCCCAGAAGCGGGGGCGCGAGCGGCGGACGTACCAGTTCGAGAGATCCTCGACAAACTCGGTGATCGCGCGCCCGGCGCTGGTCGCGTCGTAGGCGTCGAGGCGCTCGCGGACGGTCGCGGTCGTGCCAGCCAGCCGCGACAGCACCCAGCGGTCGAGATCCGTCTCGCCGTCCGCCCCTTCGACCGAACCAGCGGCGCCCCCCGGCGCGGCATTCGCGTAGAGGACGAAGAAGCCGTAGACGTTCCAGAGCTGGCGCAGAAACAATCGCACGACCTCGCCAACCGCATCGGCCGAGAAGCGGTACCCATCCCACGGTTGCTTGGAGGTGAAGAAGAACCAGCGGCACGCGTCCGCCCCGAAGCGGTCGATGATGTCCCACGGCGCGACGACGTTGCCCTTGGACTTCGACATCTTCTGACCCTCGCCGTCGAGCAGCAGACCAAGGCAGACGACGTTGCGGTACGGCGCCTCGTCGCGCAGCAGCGTCGAGATCGCGAGCAGCGAGTAGAACCAGCCGCGAGTCTGATCGAGCGCCTCGCAGATGAAGTCGGCCGGGAAGGAGCGCTCGAAGCGCTCGACGTTCTCAAACGGAGCATGGTGCTGGGCAAAGGGCATCGAGCCGGAGTCAAACCAGACATCGATCACCTCGGGCACGCGTCGCATCTCCTCGCCGCACTCCGCGCAGGCGAACGTCAGCTCGTCGACGTACGGTCGGTGCGGGTCGAGCAGCGTCTGTCCACTGCGCGCCTCGAGCTCGGCGAAAGATCCGATGCAGACGTGGTGACCCTCGCGACAGCGCCAGATCGGCAGCGGCGTGCCCCAATAGCGCTCGCGCGAGAGCGCCCAGTCGACGTTGCCCGCGAGCCAGTCGCCGAAGCGACCGTGCTTGATGTGCGGCGGGTGCCAGTTGACGGTCTCGTTGGCCGCGAGCATGCGGTCGCGGAGCCTCGAGGTCGCGATGTACCACGACGGCGTCGCGTAGTAGATCAACGGCGTGCCGCAGCGCCAGCAGTGCGGGTAGGAGTGCTCGTATTGCTCCTCGCGCAACAGCAGCCCGCGCTCACGGAGCTCTGCGGTCAGCTCAGCCGCGAGCTCAGGGTCCTTGACGAACCGCCCCGCGTAGCCGATCACGCGCTCGTCATAGGTGCCGTCCGGCTTGACCGGGTTGTAGAGCAGCTCCCCGCGCCCCGGACCGAGCAGCCCCGCGGTGAGCGCCGCGTCGAAGTCGTCCTGCCCAAACGCCGGCGCCATGTGCACGATGCCGGTCCCGTCCTCGGTCGTGACGAAGTCGCCGGCCACCACCGGGAACTCGCCCGGCTCGCGATCGCTCAACGCAAAGATCGGGCCCGCGTAGCGCCGCCCGACGAGCTCCGATCCGGGGAAGCGCGCAAGCACCTCGACGTCCTCACCAAACAGCTGCGCCACGCGATCGGCGGCCACGATCAGCCGCTCGCCGTCAAGCGCCACGCGGACGTAGTCGACATCCGGCGCCACAGCGGCCGCGACGTTGCCGGGCAGCGTCCACGGCGTCGTCGTCCAGACAACCAGCTTGTCGTCGCTGTCGATCAGCGCGAGCTTCACATAGACGGTCTGATCGACGACGTCCTCATAGCCCTGGGCCACCTCGTGCGAGGACAGCGCGGTGCCGCAACGGGGGCAGTAGGGGACGACCTTGTGGCCCTCATAGAGCAGGCCCTTGGCGTGAATCTGCTCGAGTGCCCACCAGACCGATTCGATGTAGCTCGGATCGAGCGTGCGGTAAGCACCCTCGAGGTCGAGCCAGAAGCCGATCCGCTCGGTCAGCCGATTCCACTCCTCGAGAAATTCGAACACCGACTCGCGGCAGCGGTTATTGAACTCGGCGATCCCGAACTCCTCGATCTGCGACTTCGCCGTCATCCCCAGCTGGCGCTCGACCTCGATCTCGACGGCGAGGCCGTGGCAATCCCACCCCCCCTTGCGCTCCACGAAGTAGCCGCGCATCGTCTTGTAGCGCGGGTAGATGTCCTTGAACACCCGCGCGATCACGTGGTGCGCGCCCGGCAGCCCGTTGGCCGTCGGTGGCCCCTCGTAAAAGCTCCACGACTGCGCCCCCTCACGCCGCCGCAGCGATTCGGCGAAAACATCGCGCTCGCGCCAGCGCGCTAGCACCTCCAGCTCGAGGTCGGGGAAGGATTGCTGCGGATCAACGGCCCGGAACATCGGCGGATTGTAAGGAGGGGCGGCGCTGCCCTCCGTTACCGGACTCTTCACGAAGATGCGGGTGGATAGGCTTTGTGCTGCTCGGGTCCCGACGATGACCACTTCGATTAGCGACACAGAGCCTCTCTACGGCAGCGAGACCCGCAAGGCAATCGAGAACTTCCCGATCTCCGGGGAGCCGGTTCCGACCGCGGTGATCCACTGGCTCGCGCGCATCAAAGGCGCGGCGGCGGAGGCCAACAGCGAGCTCGGGCTGCTGGACGGCGCCCTCGCGAGGCGGATCGCGCGGGCGGCGGCCGAGGTCGCCGACGGCGGCCACGACGAGCAGTTCCCAATCGACGTCTTCCAGACCGGGTCGGGCACCTCGACGAACATGAACGTCAACGAGGTCATCGCGCGGCTCGCCGGTGACGGCATCCATCCGAACGACCACGTCAATCTCGGCCAGTCGACCAACGACGTCTTCCCCTCGGCCGTGCATCTCGCGGCGCTCGAGCAGGTCACGCGCGTGCTCCTGCCGGCACTCGAAGGGCTCGAGACGGCACTCGCCGCAAAGGCAAAGAGCTTCCGCAACATCGTCAAGGCGGGACGCACCCACCTGATGGACGCGGTGCCGGTGACCCTCGGGCAGGAGTTCTCGGGCTACGCGGCGCAGATCCGCCTCGGCCGCAAGCGCATCGAGAGCACGCTCGGCCATGTCGCGCAGATCCCGCTCGGTGGCACCGCGGCCGGCACCGGCCTGAACACCCACCCAAAGTTCGCGGCGAGAGTTCGCCAGCGCCTGCAGGTCGAGAACACCATCGACGTCAAGCCGCCGGAGGATCCGTTCGAGTCCCTCAGCAACCGCGACGCGCTCGTCGAGCTCTCGGGCGCGCTCAAGGTGCTCGCCGTGTCGCTGACCAAGATCTCCCAGGACCTCGCGCTGATGGGGTCGGGCCCGCGCGCCGGTATCGGCGAGATCCTCCTGCCCGAGCTGCAGAAGGGCTCCTCGATCATGCCGGGCAAGGTCAACCCGGTGATACCCGAGGTCGTGCTCCAGGTCGCGGCGCAGGTGATCGGCAACGACACGGCGATCACGATCGGCGGCATGCAGGGCAACCTCGAGCTGAACGTCCGCATGCCGCTGATCGCGCGCAACCTGCTGTCCTCGATCACGCTGCTCTCAAGCGCGGCCACGGTGCTCGATCAGAAGTGCGTCTCGGGCATCGAGGCGAACCTCGCAGGCTGCGAGCGCAGCGCCGAGGCGACGCTGTCCGCGGCGACCGCGCTGAACCCCCACATCGGCTACGACGCCGCGACAAAGATCGTCCAGGAGGCAGTCCGCTCGGGCCGCCCGCTGCGCGAGGTCGCCCGCGAGCAGGGGGTCAGCGAGGAAGTGCTCGACGAAGCGCTGGACCTGCGCAAGATGGCGCTCGGAAGCTAGCGGCGGCGGACCACCGTCCGCCCGCGCGCCGTCAGCGCGCAGGGGTCACGCAAGCGTTGCCTCGAGCGTGATCTCGCCAACGCCGGCGAGCGCGCGGCTCACCGGGCAGCCCGCCTTGGCGCCGCGTGCGGCCTCCTGGAAGGTCGCCTCGTCGATGCCGGGAACCGTCCCGACCGTGTGCAGCGCGATCGTCGTGATCGTCGGCGTGCCGTCGACGAAGCGGATGGTCACCGCCGCGTCCGTCTTGATCGACTCGGCCGGCGTGCCCGCGTTTGCGAGCGCCCCCGCGAGCGCCATCGAGAAGCACGACGCGTGCGCGCCGGCTATCAGCTGCTCGGGGTTGGCGCCCGGAGCGTCCTCGAAGCGGGACTTGGCGGAGTACTCGCCGCTGATCGACTCGCCCGCGGTGAACGTCCCGCTGCCCGAGGCGAGGTCACCATTCCATTCTGCGCTGCCCTTTGCTGGCATGTCTGCTCCCTTTTGACGGATTCTTTGACAGAGCCGATGCTACCCGGCCGGCGCCTTCGCCAGCAGGCGGCTCAAGAGCTCCGCCGCGCCGGCTTTGGAGAGCGGCTCGTTGAGGTTTCCGCACTTCGGCGACTGCACGCACGACGGGCAGCCGTCGGTGCAGCCGCACTCGCTGATCAACCGATGGGCGTCCGCGACGAGCTCCTCGAAGTGCGCAAATGCCAGACGCGTGATGCCGACGCCGCCCGGGTGCCCATCGTGAATGAAGATCGTCGGCCCACCCGTTTGCGGGTGAGCGTTTGTAGACAGACCGCCGATGTCCCAGCGATCGCACATTGCGAGCAGCGGCAGCACGGCGATCTGCGCGTGCTCGACGGCGTGAAGTGAGCCGAGCAGCAGCTCCGCCGGAAAGCCGCCCAGCACACCGGCGTCGAGCTCGAACCAGATCGCCTGGGTCGCGAACCGGCTCGGCGGTAGGTCCAGTGCGACGAGGTCGATCTCCTCGTGATCGGGCAGCCGGCGGCGCTGGTAGGCGAGCACCGTCTCGCTGACAAGCACGCGGCCGAACGACAGCGACACACCCAGCACCTCGCGACGATCCAGCAGGCGTTCGATCAGGGTGTCGGTCTCCCGCTTCGGTTGCGTGTAGTAGTTGCCGTCAAACGGCTGGACAACGGCGCGACGAGCGTCGAGGTCGAGCTCCACGACCTCATAGGAGCGACCGAGGTGCAGGTAGATCGCACCGTCGTGGAGCGTCGAGAACGCGCGCGCGGCCTCCGTTGCGCCGATCACCTCGCCGGTCGGACCTTCGACGATCGCAAAGGAGTCAGGCGTTGCTGAGCGCAGCGAAACCTCGCCGGCGGGGTAGCGCTCGCGACGGCGCAGCACGTACTGGCCGTCCTTGGCGCGCAGCTCGCCGAGGCCTTCGAGCCGCTCGAGATAGGCGAGCGTCCGCGGGCCGAAGAACTCCGCGTCGGCCTCGCTGAGCGGCCCCTCGTGCGCGGCGCACAGCAGCTGTGCGAGATGGATCTCCTCGGACTCGTGGTCGAGAATCGCCGACTCCACAGCGCGGTCGAGGAAGTCGTCGGGGTGGCGGGCGAAAAACTGGTCGAGCGCGTCTTCGCTGGCGACGTAGACCGCGAGGCCGCGGCGGCGCCGCCCAGCTCGCCCCCACATCTGGCGCAGGCTCGCGATCGTGCCCGGAAACGCGACGACGAGCGCGGCGTCAAGCGTTCCGACGTCGATACCGAGCTCGAGCGCATCCGTCGTGATCACCGCGCGCAGCTCGCCCGCCGACAGGCGTGCCTCGATCTCACGGCGCTGCTGGGGCGTGTAGCCGGCGCGGTAAGGGGTGACGAGCTGAGCGAGTGGCGCCGCGTCAAGGCGCTCGAGCTCGAGCGTTACGAGCCGGCTGAGGAGCTCCACGCCTTTGCGCGAGCGGACGAAGCAGATCGTGCGCGCGTCCTCGCAGACAAGGCGCGCCAGCAGCTCGGCGGCCTCGCTGAGCGCCGAGCGTCGGATCCCGAGGGCCATGTCGATCACCGGTGGATTCCAGATCGCGATCCGCCTGCCGGCCGAAGGCGAGCCGTCGCGATCGATCAACGTCACCTCCTCGAGGCCGGTCAGTCGCTCGGCGAGCTCCACGGGGTTGGCGATCGTCGCCGAGGCGAGCAGGATGCGCGGCTCGGTGCCATAAGCCGCGGCGATCCGACGCAGCCGTCGCAGGACGTTGGCGACATGGGAGCCGAACACGCCCCGATAGACGTGCGCCTCATCCACGACGACGACGGCCAGGTTCGCGAACAGCTCGGCCCAGGCGCCGTGGTTCGGCAGGATCCCGACGTGCAGCATGTCCGGGTTGGTGAGGATCAGGTTGGCCCGGCGGCGGATCTGTGCGCGCGCCTCGCGCGGGGTGTCGCCGTCGTAGATCGCTGGCCGGACGCGGTCGCCCAGCCCCAGCGCGTCGATCGCTCGAGCCTGGTCCTGGGCGAGCGCCTTCGTCGGGTAGAGGTAGAGCACGCGCGCCTTGGCGTCCCGCACGAGGACGTCGAGCGCCGGCAGGTTGAAACACAGCGACTTGCCGGAGGCAGTGCCCGTGGTGACGATCGTGGGACCACGCCAAGCCGCCTCGACCGCTTCGCGCTGATGGCTGAACAGGCGCTCGATCCCGCTCGCGCGCAGCGCGTCGGCGAGCACCGGATGCAACTGGTCGGGGAACTCCGCAAAGCTCGCGGCGCGCGCATGCTCAAACGCCTCGCCGACGAGCTGCTCGCCGCCCCGCGCAGCGTCGAGCAGTTCCGTCCACGGCTCGATATCGCGCGTCTTCGCTTGAGCTGCACTCACCGATTGCCCGTTCCACTCACGGATTGCCATAGTAGGGCGCGTGTCCTTCGAATCCGCGAACGACTGGGAGCAAGCCCGCAGCTTGCACCATTCACGCTACGACGCCTCGTCGCTGCGCGCGCGCGAGCAGACCGTGTCCGTCTGCGTGCCCGCGCGCGAGTGCGCCGCGACGATCGGCCCGATTGTCGCGGCGCTCGTCGCGCTACGCGAGCAAGGCCTCGTCGATCAGATCGTCGTGATCGACGGTGGCTCGCAGGACCAGACCGTGCGCGTCGCCCGCGATCGGGGTGCGACGGTGTTCAACGAGTCTGACCTGATGCCAGAACACGGTCCCGTGCTCGGCAAGGGTGACGCCATGTGGCGTGGGCTGAGCGTCCTTGAAGGCGAGTTGGTCTGCTTCCTCGACGGCGACCTCGAGCAGTTCTCGGCTCATTACGCGATCGGCCTGCTCGGGCCGCTGATCGAGTTCGAGCAGGTCGAGTTCGTCAAGGGGTTCTACCGTCGCGCGTTCCGCGTCGGCGAAGTGACGCTCGCCGACGGCGGCGGTCGCGTGAACCATCTGCTGGCGCGTCCCGCGCTGGCGATCTTCTACCCCCGGCTCGTCGGCGTGCGCCAGCCGCTGGCCGGTGAGATCGCGGCCCGCAGGACCTTGCTAGAGCGTCTCCCGTTCACCACCGGCTACGGCATCGAGATCGCGATGTTGCTCGACGTGCTGGAGGCGGTGGGGCTCGAGGGCATGGCGCAGGTCGATCTCGACGTCCACCACAACCGCCATCAGCCGCTGCTCGCGCTAAGCGCCATGGCCTACGAGGTGCTGGCGGTGATCGCTACCCGCCTCGAGCGCGAAGGGCGCCTCGTCGACCTCGATCCCGCGCCGCTTTCGGGTCCCGACGGCGACTTCGGCTCGCCACCTTTCGAACGACCGCCGATGCTCAGCGTGCGGTGATCGGAGCCTGTTACCTCGATCTCGACGGCACGCTGCTCGGCCGGGGCGCGTCGCTCCTGCACGATGGCGAAGGCCACGTGTCGCTGCTTGGAGCGCGCGCGATCGAGGCGTGCCTGCGAGCCGACGTCGAGATCGTGCTGATGTCCGGCCGCCGCCGCGCGCAGGTCGCTGAGGCTGCTCGCCTTTTCGGCCAGACCGCGTTCATCTACGAGGCCGGCTGCGTGCTCTCGGTGGACGGCGAAGAGCAGTGGTTGACCGGGCCACTGGTCCCCGGCGAGCAGAGCGTCTACGAGCAGATCGAGGCCTCGGGTGCCCCGGCGTTGCTGCTCGAAACCTACGCCGGACAACTCGAGTACCACGAGCCGTGGTCCAGTGGACGCGAGATCTCACACCTTTTCCGTGGCCTGATCGACGCCGAGGAGGCCGACACGCTGCTGGGCGAGAGTGGACACGAAAATCTGCGGCTCGTCGACAACGGCGCCGTCCACCGACCTTCAGCCGCGTTCGCCGGTTCGGCGCAGCTGCGCGCCTACCATCTGATCCCAGCCGGCGCTTCGAAGGCCGCGGCTGTCGCAGCACACATGCGCACCCGCGGGCTGGAGCGCGCCAATGCGTTTGCGGTCGGCGATTCGCGTGAGGATCTCGGCGTCGCCGAGTACGTCGAGACCTTCTGGCTCGTCGCCAACGCCTTGGAACGCGACCCCTCGCTGCGCGCGCCACTCGCCTCGGTGCGCAACGTTCGCGTGGCACAAGACGGCCACGGCGGTGGCGTCTACGAAGCGGTGATCACAACGCTCGCGGAGCGCCGCTGACGCCGCGCGAGCGCATCCGCCGCCACCAGCTGGGTCGGCGGCGGCCGGCGCGCACGGGAAGTGCAGGGCGCACGAGCGCGACCCATTCCTCGAGCGGCAGCTCAGCAGAGATCAGCCGCGACAGTGCGCCGGTCACCGGGGCGGGGAAGCCCGCACACTCGATGGCTCGCGCCAGCAGCCGCACCGATTCGAGTGACTCCGCGGCCTCCCCTACCGCTCGCTCGATCTCGGCTGCCGTGACTCCCTGGCCGAGCAGTTCCCCGACGCGGCGATTGGGGGACTGCGACGCCAGCGTCGCGGCCACGAGGTCGCCCACTCCCGCGAGACCGATCATCGATTCGGGCGAGGCGCCGTTGGCCTTGGCGTAGCGCCAGACCTCGGCGAAGATGTGCCCCGCCGCGGCACCGGCGGCGCCCAGGCCCTGCGACTCGGTGGCGCCGGCGGCGAGCGCGGCGGCGTTCCTGGCCACCCCGGCGAGCTCGACGCCAGCCGGGTCGCTCGAGATCTCGCAGAGGACACCCGACAGCGTGAAGATCTCAGCCAGCGCCAGGGCAAGGCGCTCGCTTGCGGAGGCGGCGACAAGCGCTGCTCCGCGGCGGACCATCTCCTGCGCGTGCACGGGACCGCCGATGCACGCGGTGCGGTGTGCGCCGAAATGCCCGCGCAGCACCGCTGCGGGCAAAGCGCCGTCAGGCGGTACAAGACCCTTTGAGAGTGACACGGCCGCGGCGCGTCCGAGTCCGCTGTCGGCAAGCGACGCGACGACGTCCCGGAGCGCCCCCGAGGGAACCGCAAGGAACACGAAGTCGGCGCGCCCGACGCCGTCGGTGACCGGCTCGATCCGCAGCGCCCGAGGAAGGTCGATGCCGGGCAGATACTCCCGGTTTTGGCGCGACTCGTTGAGCCGGGCCGCTTGCTCAAGCGTGCGTGTCTGCAAGGTCGTGCGCACGCCCGCCCGAGCGAACAGCACGGCGATTGCGCTGCCGAACGAGCCGGCGCCGATGACGATGGCGCGTCGCGCTCCGGGTCGCGACGCCTGCGAGCGGCTGAATACGCCGGAACGGCGCGGCTCGTGTGCGTTCTCCGCCATCGCGCGGCCGAGCCTAGCAGCGGGATCGCTCACGGCTCGCCCGCGTCCGAGCCGCCGCCAGGTCTTGCAAACGCCCTCAGAGCAGATTCGCGAGTCGCCCGGCAGCGTGCTCGATCTTGCGCAGCTCAGTGGCCTCGAGGATCGTCTGCAGGTCGAGAATGCGGGCGTCAAAGCGGTCGATCGCGTTGACCGCGACGATCGCGTACGCTGGCACTCCCAGTCCTCGCGCGCGCGTCGCGACCTCGCCAGCCGCCTTACCCTCGAGCGTGGTTGCGTCCATTCTGCCCTCGCCGACGATCACCGCGCGGCTGGCGCGCAGTCGACGCTCGATGTCGAGCGCACCGAGAACGTACGGCGCGCCGGCGATGAGCCGCGCGTCGAATGCGGCCCACAGTCCACCCGCGAGTCCACCTGCGGCGCCGCTCATCGCCACTCCGCGCGGATCACGGGGTAGCCGCGCCGCCAGGTCCTCGAGCCGCGCGGTGAGTCGGGCGACGGCGTCGGCGTCGGCCCCCTTCTGCGGTCCAAAGCGCACGGCCGCCAGCTCAAAGGGCGTGCGGACATCGCATAGCACCGTAAGTCGCGTGCCGCGCAGGCCGCCGGCGTCTCGCACCGCGGCGATCGCCCCGCTGCCGCCGTCGGTGGTCGCACTGCCGCCGGCCGCGACGAGGATTTCCACTGCGCCCGCATTCAGTGCGGCAACGATCAACTCTCCGGTCCCGACACTCGAAGCCGCTTCGGCGTCGCGCTCAGCGACGTCTAGCAGCACCAGTCCGCTGCCTTGTGCGACCTCGACGACCGCGGTCTGCCCGTCGGCGAGCAGCGCGAAGCTCGATTCGCGTTCGCGGCCCAGCGGATCGTGCGTTGCCGCGCGGCGTTCCTCGCCGCCCAGGCGTTCGAGCAGCAGCTCGGCGGTGCCCTCCCCGCCGTCGGCGAGCGGCGCGAGATCGATCTCCCGTATTCCGGCCGTGCTCAGCCCCCGGCCGATTGCCTCAGCGACCTCGCGGGCACTGAAGGAACCCTTGAACGAGTCGGGCGCGACGAGGACCGGCCTGCACGCTGGCGCCATCGTGCGCCATCCTCTCACCGATGGCAAAGGACAACGCGATCCTGGTCGACGTCGCCGGGCGCGAGGTGCGCGTCTCAAACCCCGGCAAACTGTTCTTCCCCGAGCCTGGGTGGACCAAGCTCGACCTCGTGAACTACTACGTCGAGTGCCAGGAGGCAGTGGTCCGTCACCTGCGCGAGCGCCCGACGACGCTGAAGCGCTGGGTCGACGGCGTCAACGGTGAGTTCTTTTTTCAAAAGCGGGTGCCGCCCACGGCGCCGGCCTGGCTGAACACGGCAACGGTGCGCTTCCCCAGCGGCCGCACCGCGCGCGAGCTGGTGCCCAACGACGGCGCCCATCTGGTCTGGGGGGTGAACCTCGGCGTGATCGACTGGAACCCGTGGCCGGTGCGCCGTCGCGACCTCGACCACCCTGACGAGCTGCGCGTCGATCTCGACCCAACGCCGGGCGTCGACTTCGACGAGGTTCGCGCCGTGGCCGGCTGCTCGCGCGAGGTCCTCATCGAGCACGGCCTGGTCGGATTTCCCAAGACCTCAGGGTCGCGTGGAATTCACATCAACGTTCGCATCCATCCGAAGCGTCGCTTCGAGGAGGTGCGCCGGGCGGCGCTGGCGCTCGCCCGCGAGGTCGAGCGGCGGATGCCCGGGCGCGCAACCAGCAAATGGTGGAAGGAAGAACGCGTCGGCGTGTTCGTCGACTACAACCAGAACGCGCGCGACCGCACGGTTGCCTCGGCATACTCGGTACGCGCGGTCTCCGATGCTCGGGTCTCCTGTCCATTTGACTGGGACGAGTTGGACGACGTCGACCCGGCGGCGCTGCGGCTCGACACTGTTCCCGCGCGGCTGCGTGAACGAGGCGATCCGGCCGCCGCGATCGATGAGCATCCGGGTTCGCTGGACGCATTGCTCGAGCTCGCCGCACGCGACGAGGCGTCGGGTCTCGGTGACGCGCCATGGCCACCGAACTTCGCCAAGCAGCCAGGCGAGGCGCCGCGGGTCGCACCGAGCCGCGCGCGACGAAGCTGAGGTCGAGCACCGTCGCGGCACCCGTCTAGGTCAGCTGTTCGACCAGGCACTCCCGGGGTGGCTTGTCATCGCGCCAGCGCAGCACCGTCGTGCCGTGACGGATGCGCCCGTCGCTGGCGTGGTCATAGCTCACCTCGACCACGAGCTCCGGACGCAGCTCCACCCATTCCATGTCGCGGTCGCCGGTCCAACGACTCGGCTCGCCGCTGCCACGTGAACCCGTCTCATAGCTAGCCAGCTCCTTGCGCAGCTCGCGCTTGCGCGCAGCGTTAAACGCCGAGCTGTGGCCGACTGGGCGCAGCGTGCCATCGCGTTCATAGAGTCCGAGGATCAGCGATCCGACGGTGTCCGGCTCCTTGCCTGGGCGATAGCCGACGACCACACAGTCGATCGTGCGCTGGCGTTTGACTTTGACCATCGCCGTCCGTTTTCCCGGGGTATAGGCGGCGTCGAGGCGCTTGGCGACGACGCCCTCGGTGTGCTCGAGCCAGCGCGCTGCGAGCGCGGCGTCATACAAGAGCTCGGCGCGGCGGAGACCGTCGATCCGCTCGAGCGCGGCGCGTCGCTCCGAAAATGGACGGTCAAGCAACGCGTTGCCGTCGAAGCACAGCAGGTCAAAGGCGACAAACGCGGCCGGCAGCTCGCGCGAGAGACGCTCGATCCGCGACGCCGCGGGGTGGATTCGCTGCTGCAAAGCACCGAACGCCTCGCCACCGCCGGGCGCGTCGATGACGATCTCGCCGTCGAGCACGTAGCGGCCAGGCGGGAACTCGAGCTCCGGGAAATAGCGCCGCAGATCCTTGCCCCCCCGCGACTGCAGCACGAGCTGCTCGGCGTTTACGAAGGCGATTGCGCGGAAGCCGTCGTACTTTTGTTCGTAGCTCCACTCGGCGCCGAGCGGCAGACTCGTTGCGGCGCGCGCGAGCGCCGGCTCGATCGGGAACTCGACGCTTGCGTGATCCGCCACGATGGCGCACAGTAGCGTGGCGCTAGAGTCAGCGGTGATGAGCGGCCCGCACGCGACGGTCGGCGAAGACGAGTACCTCCAAACGCTCTACTGGCTGCTCGAAGCCGGCCTGCCGATGACCGGCGCCAACGTCGCGCGCGCGATGCAGCTCGCTGCGCCCACGGTGCACGAGATGATCGGCCGCCTGCAGCGCGACGGCTACATCACCCGGGCCCGCGACAAGACGATCAGCTTCACGCCGACGGGTGAGCGTCAGGCTGCGGAGATAGTCAGCCGCCACCGGCTGATCGAGCGCTTCCTCACCGACGTGCTCGGCATTCCCTGGGACGAGGTCCACGAGGAGGCCGAGCGACTGGAGCACGCGATGTCACCGGTGCTCGAGGAGCGCATGCGGGCGGCGATCGGCGGAGCTCGCACGTGTCCGCACGGCCATCCAATCTTCGCCGGCACGCGAATCCCCGGGGTTCCCTTGGCCGACGTTCAGCCGGGTGCCGAGCTGGTCATCCTGCGTTTCGAGAACGAAGCCGAGGACCTGCTGCGCTACCTGCGCGAGGTCGGTCTCGAGCCGGGACTCGCGGCAACGCTGGTGGACTCCGGCGCCGACGAGATCGTCTTGGACGCCGCTGAACGCCGCTGTGTGATCACGCGCAGCGTCGCCGAGACGGTCTCGGTTACGGCCAATCCTTCGCCACCTCCGCGCGTTGCCTTGCCCGAGCAGCTGGTGCTCGCGACGCAACGCTACGGTCGCTAAGCGTCCCCGCGCAGCGCGGCAACCGCGGCGGCAAGCCGCGGGACTGCCTCATCGATCTGTGCCGGCGTGACCGGTGCGAACGACAGTCGGACGGCGCCCGAGCGCCCGTCCGCGATGAAGTCGTCGCCATTGACGATCGCGACACCGAGCTCGGCAGCGGCCTTGACGAGCTCTGTCGAGTCGACACCCACGGGAAGCTCGACCCAGAGGAAGTAGCCGCCGTCCGGAGCGGTGAAGCGCGCGTGCGGGAGCTCTCGGGCAAGCGCGTCCGCGAGGCGGTCGCAGCGCTCCTCGAGCGCATCGCGCACCGTCGCGCTCGAGCGCTCGAGCGCACCGGAGGAGCAGAACTCGTAGACGATCGCGGCGCCGACCATGCTCGGGGAGATGTACGTGCTGGTGGCACGCCGCGCGATCGCCGCGATCAGCTCGGCGGGACCGACGAGGTAGCCCACGCGGATCCCCGGACAGACCGTCTTCGAAAAGGACGACGCATAGACCACGCTCGCTCCTCCGGCGGCTGCGTCGAGCGAGCGGATCGTCGGCAGGGTCTCACCGCGGAAGCGGAGCGCGACGTAGGGGTCGTCCTCAAAAATTGTGAAGTCGTGCTCGCGCGCGAGTTCGAGTAGCCGCTCGCGCTTGGTCAGCGACAGCGTGTACCCGGCGGGGTTGTGGAAGTTGGGGATGATGTGCGCGAGCGTCGGCTTGGCGCCGCCGTTCAGGAGTCGCTCGAGCGCCGCGGTATCGATTCCATCCTGCTCGAGTGCGACAGCGTGCAGCTCGGCTCCGCGCTGGCGCAGCGCGAGCAGGGTGCGGTCGTAGGTCGGGCGCTCGATGAGGACCTGCGTGCCCGGGCTGACGAGCTCGTCGAAGAGGAACGCGTCGGCCTGCATCGAGCCGTTGGTCAGCAGCACCTGGGCCTCATCAACATCGTGCCACTCGGCCACGAGCCGGCGCAGCGGGAGGTAGCCGACGCTCGTGCCGTACGCGGTCGCTCCGCCCGGGTCGTTGGCAAAGGCGCGCGCCGCGGCATCGCGCAGGCCCTCGACGTCGATGATGTCGAGCGAAGGCGCGCCGCGGGCAAGGGAGATTGGGGCTGTGGTGCTCACCGCAGACATGATGACGTCACCCGGCGAGGATCTCGGCGGCGATGTCGGCGACCTCGGTCGGCGTGCGTCCCACCCGCACGCCGTGAGCCTCGAGCGCTGCCGCCTTGGCTGCGGCGGTACCGTGCGTGCCGGAAACGATCGCGCCCGCATGGCCCATCGTCTTGCCGGGGGGCGCCGTGAAGCCGGCGATGTAGGCGATCACCGGCTTTGAGACGTGCTGGTCGATGTACTCGGCTGCCTCCTCCTCGCCCGAGCCACCGATCTCGCCGCTCATCACGATCAGCTCGGTCTCGGGATCAGCCTCGAACAGCGCAATGATGTCGACAAAGCTCGAGCCGGGTACCGGGTCGCCGCCGATGCCGACGATCGAAGAGTTGCCGAAGCCGCGCTGGGCCAGTTCGTTGCCGACCTGGTAGGTGAGCGTGCCCGATCGCGAAACGACGCCGACGTTGCCCTCGCGGAAGAACGCCGCCGGGATGATGCCGACGTTTGCCTTCCCCGGCGAAAGTACACCGGGACAGTTCGGCCCGATCAGGCGCACCGCCGGCGTGCGCTTCAGCTGGGTGTAGACGCGCAGCTCGTCGTGGGCGGGAATCCCCTCGGTGATCGCGATGATCGTCGTGATGCCGGCGTCCGCGGCCTCGAGGATCGAGTCGGCGGCAAAGGGTGGCGGCACGAAGATCATCGCCGTGTTCGCGTCGCTCTGGGCGACCGCCTCGCGGAAGGTGTCAAAGACGGGGATCCCTTCGACGTCCTGTCCGCCCTTTCCCGGCGTCACACCGGAGACGACGGCGGTGCCGTAAGCGCGATTGTTCAGCGAGTGGAAGGTGCCTTCGCGGCCCGTGATGCCGGAGGTGCAAAGGCGCGTCTCGCGATCGACGATGACGCTCACTTGGCCAGCTCCACGACGGCGGCGGCGGCCTCGTCCATCGTCGCCGCCGCGTGAACGTTAGGCAGTTTCGCCTCCTCGAGGAGCGCGCGGCCTTCGACGCCGTTGGTGCCGTCGAGGCGCACGACAAACGGAACTTGCGGCTTGATCTGGTCGAACGCTTCGATCAGGCCACGGGCGACCTCGTCGCAGCGCGTTATGCCGCCGAAGATGTTGAAGAGCACGGCCTTGACCTTTGGGTTGGAGAGGATCACCTCGACCGCCGCGGTGATCGCCTCCGCCTTCGCGCCGCCGCCGGCGTCGAGGAAGTTCGCTGGCGCGCCGCCGTGTTGGGCGACCACGTCGAGCGTCGACATCACGAGTCCGGCGCCGTTGCCGAGGATCCCGATGTCGCCGTCGAGCTTGACGAACGTGAGGTGGCGTTCCTTCGCCATCCGCTCCTGGGGGTCCTCGGCCGAGAGGTCGCGCAGCTCCGCGTTGTCGGGGTGACGGTAGAGCGCGTTGTCGTCGAGCGTCACCTTGGCGTCGAGCGCGACGACCTCGCGCTCCGGCGTGATGACCAGCGGGTTGACCTCGACGAGCATCGCCTCCTCCTTCACGAAGGTTGCATACAGCGCGCCGAGGAAAGCGCCGACCGCGCGGACCACGTCGCCGTCGACGCCCGCTTCGTAGGCGAGCCTGCGACCGTGGAAAGCCTGAAAGCCGAGCAGTGGATCGACGTGCAGGCTGGCGATCGCCTCCGGCGTTTCCTCAGCGACCTGCTCGATGTCCATCCCTCCGCGCGTCGAGAGCAGGACGAGCGGAGCCTTGGCGGCGCGATCCAAGACGATCGAGGCGTAGTACTCCGAAGCGATCGACGACGCACCTTCGATCCACAGCTCGTGCACCGTCAGGCCGCGGATGTCCATGCCGAGGATCGCGCTCGCCTGCTCGCGCGCCTGTGCCTCGTTTGCCGCGATCTTGATCCCGCCGAGTTTGCCCCGGCCACCGATTTGGACCTGCGCCTTGATCGCGCACGGATAGCCGATCTCGTTGGCGGCGGCGACCGCGGCTTCGCTGTTTGCCGCGACCCGGCCCTTCGGCACGGGTATGCCGTGGCGGGCGAGCAGCTGCTTGCCCTGGTACTCGAGGAGATCCATCAGCGGGCGCGGACTCTAAACGACGTTCATAATTGCCGTCGCGCACCGGTTACCGGGCGCTCCCTTCTACCAAGAGAGCCTCAACTCATATGCCACTGCCGCCAAAGCCTTCGTTCGTCACCTTCGACGTGTACGGCACGCTGATCGATTGGGAAAGCGGTATCTGGGACGCTTTCTCCGCTGAAGCCGCACGAGACGGGTTCACGATCGAGCGCGATGAGGTGATCGCCATGTTCATGGAGATCTCGCGCGACATCGAGGGTGGTTCCTACGAGCTTTATGCCGAGGTGCTGCGGCGCGTCGTCGTCGAGATCTCAAAGCGCCTTGGCTGGCCACTCGAGCCGTCGCGAGCCGGCTTCCTGCCGGACTCGGTTCAGCGCTGGATGCCGTTTCGAGAGACGCGGCCGGCGCTCGAGAAGATCGCGAAGAAGTACAAGGTCGGCCTGATCTCGAACATCGACGACAAGCTGCTGGGGCAGACCCGGCGCCACATCCCAACCGACTTCGACATCGTGGTGACGGCACAGCAGGTGCGCTCCTACAAACCCGATCTCGCGCATTTCAACGAATGCGCCCGGCGCATTGGCGGCAAGAAAGGCTGGGTACACGTCGCATCGAGCTACTACCACGACGTCGAGCCATGCGTGAAGGCGAAGATCCCGGTGATCTGGGTCAACCGTCACAAGGAGACGCTCGACGCGGGGCAGCGCAAGCCGACGGCCGAGGTCCACAACTTGCGTGAAGCAGCCAAGCTGCTCGGGATCGTGTGAGCCGCCCTTACTGATGCGTGCGGTCAGCGTCCACGAGGACGTGATCGTTCTCGAGAGCCGGCTCTGGCACACGACATGTACCGTGCTGCGCAGCGGACCAGCCTCGAGCCGCGGCGGCGAAGAGGGGTTTGTGATCGATTCCCCGGTCCTGCCCGACGAGCTCGAGTTGCTGCCGGCCTTGCTTGCACAGGCGCAGTTCCCATTCACGGGGCTGCTCGCGACCCATGGCGACTTCGATCACTTGCTCGGACGGCTCGCGTTTCCGGGAGCGCCGATGGCTGTCGCGGAGACGACCGCCGCGCGGCTGCGCGCTCACCCCGGCGTCGCGCAGCGGTCGTTGCGCGAGTTGGACGAGCGCTTCTACCTCGAGCGTCCGGTGCCGCTCGCGCTCGGCTCGCTCGAAGCACTGTCGGTGCCCGGCTACTGTGGGATCGGCGAGCACGAGCTGGAACTGCATCCCGCCGATGGCCACACGGTTGATGGCATGGCGATCTGGGCGCCATGGGCGGCGGTGCTGATCTGCGGCGACTATCTCTCGCCGCTCGAAATTCCGACGCCCGAGGCGTCGCTCGATGCTTACCTTGCAACGCTTGCACGGCTCGAGCCGCTGGTCAGCCAGGCCGCGCACGTCGTTCCTGGGCACGGCGGCGTGCTCAGCAGCGAAGCGGCGCTCGACCTCCTGGCCGAGGACCGTGCCTACCTCGAGGGGCTGCGCAGCAACGGCGCAAGAGCGACGCTCCCGCCCCGGCGCTCGGGTCGCGAGCAGCGGCGGTTGCACGCCGCGAACGTCGCGCGCCTGGCTAAAGCCGCCGGCCCATGAAGACGTCGCGACCTGGGTGCGCAGCGTGGGCCTTGCTCTTCGCCGAGAAGCCAACCGACTCATAGAGGGCGATGGCCGCCGTGTTGGTCTCGTTGGTGTCGAGCTCGACCCGTAGCGCGCCGCGCGCGATAGCGCGCTGCAATGCCAATTGCAGGAGCGCGCGACCGACGCCGCGCCGGCGGGCGGCGCCGGCGATGAAGAGATCCTCGATCCAGCAATCCTCGCTCGAGGTCCAAACCGAGTGGCGAAAGCGCAGCTGGCAGACGCCACACGGAACGGCTTCGTCTGCGCAGGCCCCGAGCAGGAACTCCGTCCCCGGATCCTCGAGCAGTCTGCAGACCGAGGCGTGCATCGCCTCCGCCGACGGGGTGTGCGATCCGTTCCACTCGCGGAAGGCGATCAGCAGGCGCGCGATGTCCTCCGACTCGCGCGACTGCGCGCGCCACACACGCGGCGGATCGCTCATTCGTTGGAGCTGATCACGGCGAGCGGGTCGCCGGCGCCCACCGCGCCACCGACGGCGATCGGCAGCTCCCTGACTGTGCCGCTCTTGTGCGCGGTGATCTCGTTCTCCATCTTCATCGCTTCGATGATCGCGACCAGCTCGCCTTCCTCCACCGCCGCACCGGGCTCGACCGCGATCTTCAAGATCGTGCCTTGCATCGGCGAGGTCAGGACGTCGCCTGCCGGGCCGCCGGACTTGGTGCGCTCGCGTTGCGTGCGCTCTACGCGAGCTGGTGATGCGCCGTTGCTCGAGCCCGCTGCGCTCGGGGCGCCGCTCACCTTGACCGCGAAGCGCCTGCCTGAGACCTCAACCGTATAGTCGCGGGTCAGCGTGGACTCGGCTCGCGCCTCGGCGCCGCCGCCGGTCTCGGCAGCGGTCCCCGCCAGCCACTCGACGCTCTCGAGCAGGTCGCGGCAAGTCTCGCCGCGCCGCCACTGCTCGGTTGTCAGCAACGCACGATGGAAGGGGAGCAGCGTGGCAAGGCCGGTGATCTCATACTCGGTGAGTGCGCGCAGCATCCGCTTGGTGGCCGCCGCGCGGTCGTTGTCCCAGACAATCAGCTTGGCGATCATCGGGTCGTACATCGGCGAGACGTCCGATCCCGCCGCGACCCCCGAATCGACCCGGACGCCCGGACCAGCCGGCTCCGTGTAGCCGGCGATCCGCCCGGGTGCGGGAGCAAAGTTGCGCGCCGCGTCCTCGGCGTTGATGCGGCACTCGATCGCGTGTCCTCGAAGCACAACCTGCTCCTGGGTCAGGCCCAGCGGCTCACCGGCGGCGACGCGAATACCGGTTTTGACGATGTCGATCCCGGTGGTCATCTCCGTCACGCAGTGCTCGACCTGGACGCGGGTGTTCATCTCGAGAAAGAAGTACTCGCCGTCAGCGAGCAGGCCCTCAACGGTTCCGGCGCCGCGGTAGTCGACCGCGCGGGCCGCGTCTGTCGCGATCTTGCCGATTCGTTCGCGCAGCGCGTCGTCGACGACCCACGGTGGAGCTGGCGACTCCTCGATCAGCTTCTGGTGGCGGCGCTGGATCGAACAGTCGCGCTCGCCGAGGTGGATGACCGCTCCGTAGTTGTCGGCCATCACTTGCACCTCTACGTGGCGCGGATCGGGCAGGTAGCGCTCCAAGTAGACCGTGGCGTCGCCGAAGAACTTCTCGCCTTCGCGCGCCGCTCCCGCGAAGGCCTCGTCGAGCTCGTCGTCGCTGAGTGCGACGCGGAAGCCTTTGCCGCCGCCGCCACCAGCCGCCTTCACCGCGACCGGGAAGCCGATCTCGCTCGCGATTATCTGACGCGCCGCGGCCGCCGTCTCGACCGGCTCGGTCGTGCCGGGGACGATCGGAACGCCTGCTCGCGCCATCAGCTCGCGGGCGCGAGTCTTCGCGCCCATCGCCTCGATTGCGCTCGCCGGCGGGCCGATGAAGACAATTCCTGCCTCCTCGCAGGCGGCGGCAAACGCCGCGTTCTCGGCGAGGAAGCCATACCCGGGGTGGATCGCCTCGGCCTCCGATTCGCGGGCAACCTCGAGGATTCGTGCTGCGTTGAGGTAGCTCTCGCTGGCCGGCCCGCCGCCGATCAGGTAGGCGCGGTCGGCGCGGGTGACATGTAGCGCATCGCGATCGAGCTCCGAGTACACCGCAACGCTCTCGATCTCGAGTTCTTCGAGCGCACGGATAATGCGAAGCGCAATCTCGCCTCGGTTGGCGACCAAGACCCGCGCGAACATTGCCGCCTACTCTAGTTGCTGCACTGGCGCCGAGGCTTGTAGGTGGGAGCGATCAGCGCGCTGGCGAGGCTGCGTCCGCGCTGACTGATTCGGTTGCGACGCAGCGGCGTCCGCGCTTGATCGTTGCCGCTGCGCTCGTCACATCCTCAGCGTGTTGGATGGTGCGCCGATGCGTCTTCAGCCAATGCCGTGTCTCCAGCAACGTCGTTTGTTGCTGTGGGCGACTCGCCGTCCGCATGGACACGGACTGCTGGGGCGCCCACGCGCCAGCCGTGCCTCGTGCTCTGGACTTTCGGCCCGGCGCGGCGGTAGTCACCACGACTGAGGTGATGTTCGAAGAACACGTACAAGACGATGAACAGGTAGCGGCTACCCATCTCCTGCAGCCGCAGCTTGGAGGTTCCGGCCGTGCGATTGGTCCAGCTGATCGGGGTCACCGCGTAGGAGTGACCGCGGACAATCGCCTTGAGCGGCATCTCGACCGTGAGGTTGAAGTGATGCGAGATGAGTGGCTGGATGTTGTCGATCACCTCGCGCCGGTACGCCTTGAACGCGTTGGTGGTGTCGTTGTAGCCGTGCCCGAAGGCGAGCCGAATCCCCGCGTTGACGATGCGGTTGATCGCGAGCTTCAGCCGTGGGTAGTTGTGCGTGCTCCCACCGGCGACGAAGCGCGAGCCAAACGCGCAGTCGTAGCCGGCCCGCAGCAGCCGGTAGTAGGAGACGAGATCGTCCGGGCTATCGGACCCGTCGGCCATCATGATCGCTACGGCGTCGCCGGTGTACTGCTCGAGGCCGGCTCGGACGGCGAAGCCAAAGCCGTTGCGGTAAGGCGAGCGAATGCACCTTACGCGCGGGTCGGCCGCGGTCAGGCGTGCGACCGCACCGACGGTGTCGTCGACGCTGCCGTCGTCCACAACCAAGACCTCGTAGTCGACCGCCTCGCGTATCAGGGCATCGGTGATGCCGACGACGGTGTCGCTGATCGACGCCTCCTCGTCGTGCGCCGGGATGACGACCGAGAGCTTTAGGGTGTCGCCGTCGCCGTCCATCGTTCGACGTTCTGCTCGTAGATATCGCGGAGTACGTCCTCGATGCCAAACGTCAGCTGCCAGCCCGGATAGTCGGCCTTGAAAGAGGCGAGATCGCTGATCCACCAGCGGTGATCGCCGATGCGGGCTTGGTCCGACAGCGCGTATTCGAGCTGTTGCCCGGCGATCTCCTGGCAGAACTCGATCGCTTCGATCATCGAAACGTTCGATTCGCGGCCGCCACCCAGGTTGTACACGGCGGCCGCGCGGGGGTTTGCGTGAAACGCGGCAAACGCACGAACGACATCGTGGGCATGAATATTGTCACGCACCTGCTTGCCACCGTAGCCAAAGATCGTGTACGGAGTTCCGCTGACGGTGCACTTCATGAGGTAGGCCAGGAAACCGTGTAGCTGCGCTCCGGCATGCTGTGGGCCGGTGAGGCAGCCGCCGCGGAAACAGACGGTCGGCATGTCGAAATAGCGGCCGTACTCCTGCACGAGCAGGTCGGCTGCGGCCTTTGAGACGCCGAACAGCGAGTGCGTCGTAAGGTCGATCGACATCTGCGTGTCGATGCCGCCATACCAGCGATGGTCAGCTGGCAGTTCCAGCCGCGTGGCCTGCTCTTCCAGCGGCAGGAAGTTGGGGCGGTCGCCGTAGACCTTGTTTGTTGAGGTGAACACAAAGGTGGCGTCGGGGGTGTGATCGCGCGCTGCCTGCAAGAGGTTGAGAGTGCCGTTTGCATTGACCGTAAAATCGGTTTGCGGGTCCGAGGCCGCCCAGTCGTGCGAGGGCTGCGCGGCGGTGTGCACGACGAGCTCGATGTCGCGCGCGTGGCGTGCAAACAAGCGCTCCACGCCTTCGGCGTCGCGGATGTCCAGCTGCTCCCAGCGGAAGCCGTCGATCTCGTTGACGAGGCGCTCCGAGGTCGGTGTGGTCGATGCCTCGGCGCCAAAGAAGTGGGCCCTCATGTCGTTCTCCACACCGATTACGTCGAAGCCCTCCGCGGCGAAGAAACGCACCGACTCTGAGCCGATCAGTCCTCCGGAGCCTGTGACGATCGCGATGCCCATCAGACGCCTGCGAGTGCGCCGGCTACAAGGCGCTCGTGATCGTGTATCCAACTGCAGATATCGGACATGATGTCGCTTGCGGAGCGGTGCGGGTGCCAATCCGTGTAGTCGGCGAGGGCGCGGTGATCTGACAGGTAGATGCGCACGTCACCGGTGCGCGTTTGCGGGTCGCTGGCGATCTCGAGCTCATTTCCCGTGACTTCCTGACACAGCGTCGAGGTCTCGCGCAGTGAGAGGCTGACGGCCGCGCCGCCGCCGACGTTTACGACCGCTCCCGCCCAGTGCTCGGGGCGCAGCAGCTGATCATCGATCAGCTCGCCGAGGTCGGCGACGTGGAGCAGATCACGGACCTGCTTGCCGGCTCCACCAAAGCCGAAGTAGGAGAGCGGGCGGCGGAAATAGAAAGCGAGCATCCAGTGCGTAAAGACACCCTGGTCGACCTTGCCCATCTGCCACGGACCGGCAACCACACCGCAGCGGTTCACCACCGTGGGGAGGCCGAAGCTCTCGGCGTATTCAGCGATGAGCAGCTCTGCGGCGAGCTTGCTGGCGCCGTAGAGCGTGCGGGCGCCTGCCAGCGGGAAGGACTCCGACACCCCGAGTGCGCTCGCGCCGCCCAGCTCCTGCTCGTCGATCAGCTCAAAGCGGGTCGCGCTCTCGCGGTAGGCGAGCGCATTGAGCGCCCCGATCGGATAGACGCGGCTGGTCGAGAGGAATACGACCTGGGCGTGGTGGCGTGCGGCCTCCTCGAGGCAGTGGTAGGCGCCCAGCAGGTTGGTCCGCACCAGAAACCCGGTCGCGCCGTCGACGCCAGCCATCACCGACGGCTCAGCGGAGCATTCCACGAGCTTGTCGAAGCCGCCGGCGGCGCGCAGATCCTCGGGCTCGCGGACGTCGCCGTGCAGGAAGCGCACGCCGGCCTCGCGCAACCGAGTCAGGTTGAGCTCCGAGCCGCGGCGATGCAGATTGTCGAGCGCCGTGATCTCCCAGTCGGGGTGGCGCGCCGCGAGGTCGAGCGCCACGTTGGCGCCAATGAAGCCGGCGCCGCCGGTAACGAGTACGCGTGTGCCGCCGGTCCCGCTAGTTCGTGCAGCAGCCGCTGCTGCTTGGTCGGCCTGGCTCACGTGCCGTCATGCTACGCCGCTAGCTGGCGGCAGTGATCATCCCGGCCCCGACGGTGGCGTTCGTCGCCTCGTCGATCAGGATGAAGCTGCCGGTGCGGCGGTTGCGTGCGTAGGTGTCAAACGCGAGCGGCACACTCGTGCGCAGCGCGATGCGGCCGATGTCGTTGAGCTCGAGCCGTGCGGGTGCGGGCTCACGCTCGAGCGTGCGTACGTCAACGCGGTTTACGAGATCGCCGACTATCGCGGTCGCGCTGCGCGTCGTGTGCTTGATCGCGTAGCGAGCGCCGGCGCGTAGCGGCTCGGGCACAAACCAGCAGACGTCGGCCTCAAAGTCACGGGCGACGAATGGCGGTTCCGCAGTCGTACAGATCACCTCGCCGCGCGCGACGTCGAGCTCGTCCTCGAGTCGGAGCGTCAGTGACAGGGGCGCGACCGCCTCCTCGAGTCCGCCGTCGTAGGTGTCTATCGCGCTGATCCGCGTGCGATGTCCCGCCGGCAGGACCACGACCTCCTCGCCGGCATGGAGCGCACCGCTGGCGAGCTGGCCGGCGTAGCCGCGGTACTCGCCGCTGCTGCCGCCGACACGGATCACCCACTGCACCGGGAAGCGGGCGGGGACGTTGTCGGGATGGTCGTAGGCGACCTCGACCTCCTCGAGGTGTGAGAGCAACGTCGGCCCGCCATACCAGGGCATGTTCGCCGAGCCATGGACGACGTTGTCGCCGCGCAGCGCCGAGATCGGAATGTTGAGCCAGTCGCTGATCCCGAGCTTCTCGACAAACGGCGCGAAGTCCTCGACGATCTCCTGGAAACGCTCCTGGTCGTAGTCCACGAGGTCCATCTTGTTGATGGCCACGACGAGATGTGGGATCCGTAGCAGCGCGCTGATGAAAGCGTGGCGTTTGGATTGCTCGAGGACCCCCTTGCGGGCATCGAGCAGCACGACCGCGAGGTCGGCCGTCGACGCGCCCGTGACCATGTTGCGCGTGTACTGCTGGTGTCCCGGGCAGTCGGCGATGATGAACCGCCGGGCCGGCGTCTTGAAGTAGCGGTAGGCGACGTCGATCGTGATGCCCTGCTCGCGCTCGGCGCGCAGGCCGTCGGTCAGCAAAGCAAGATCGATCTCTGCGTCACCGCGCCGGTGAGACACCTCGGCGACGTGTGCGAGCTGGTCCTCGAGCACCTGCTCGGAGTCGTAGAGCAAGCGGCCGATCAGCGTGCTCTTGCCGTCGTCGACCGAACCGGCGGTCATGAATCTGAGCAGGTCAAGCGTCATCTGATCAGAAGTATCCGGCTCGTTTGCGGTCCTCCATGGCGGCTTCGCCGGCCCTGTCATCGGCGCGCGTCTCGCCGCGCTCCGTGATGCGCGTCGCGGCGATTTCGTCAACGATCTGGGCGACGGTGGTGGCGGTCGAACGTACGCCCCCGGTGCAGGTCATGTCGCCGACGGTGCGGTAGCGCACGGTGTCGCGCGCCACCGTCTCGCCGGGGAGCAGCTGCTGGCCTTCGCTGTAGGCGTAGAGCATGCCGTCACGGACGAAGACATCGCGCGTATGGGCGAAGTAGATCGTTGGCACTTCGAGGTCTTCGGCGTCGATGTATTCCCAGACGTCGAGCTCGGTCCAGTTGGAAAGCGGGAAGACGCGGGCGTGCTCGCCGCGATGGATCTGGGTGTTGTAGAGGTTCCACAGCTCGGGTCGCTGGCTCTTTGGGTCCCATTGGCCGAAGTCATCGCGAAAGCTGAGGATGCGTTCCTTGGCGCGGCTGCGTTCCTCGTCGCGGCGTGCGCCGCCGATTGCGGCATCAAAACGCCCCTCGGCGATCGCGTCGAGCAACGTGGTCGTCTGCAGGCGGTTCCGCGACGCACGCGGCCCGGTCTCCTCCACCACCCGCCCCTGGTCGATCGAGTCCTGCACGCTCGCGACGAGCAGCCGCTCGTCTAGCTCGGCGACACGCCGGTCGCGAAACTCGATCGCCTCGACAAAGTTCTGGCCGGTATCGATATGCAGCAACGGAAAGGGAAAGCGCGCCGGACGGAAAGCCTTTTCCGCCAAGCGCAGCAACACGATCGAGTCCTTACCGCCACTGAAGAGCAGGACCGGTCGCTCGAACGTTGCCACGACCTCTCGCAACACGTGCACGGACTCGGACTCGAGCCAGCGGAGGTGGGTCAGGCGGGTGGTTGCCGGCAACGCGGAGCTCATCTAGCAGCGCGGCCGCGCTGGCAGCGGCTTTGGGCAGCGATCAACCGCTCAGCCGTCCAGGTGGATGCCGCACTCGGTCTTCTCGCTCCCTGACCAACGGCCCTCGCGGCCGCTCGCGGGTTGGGTGCACGGGGCGCAGCCGATCGACGCGTAGCCACGGTCGTGGAGAGGGTTGTAGGGCACCTCGTGCCGGGCAATGTAATCCCAGACCTTCTGCTCGCTCCAGTCGGCGATCGGGTTGGCCTTCCAGACGCTGTGGCGAGCGTCGAATTCGAGCTTACGCGCTCCGGCGCGAGTTGGTGCCTGCTCGCGACGCAGCCCGGTGATCCACCCGTCGAGGCCCCCGAGCGCGACCTCGAGCGCTGCGACCTTGCGCTCGCCGCAGCAATAGCTGGCGCTCCACGGTTGACCGTCTGGGCTTTGAGCATCGAATACCTCGACGTGCACTCCGTAGTGGGTCTCGAGCGTGCGCCATGTCTGGTAGGTCTCGGGGAACAACGCTCCGGTGTCGATCGTAAACACTCGCGCCGCCGGCTCGAGCTTTAGCAGCATGTCGATCAGTACCGCCTCCTCCTTCTGAAACGAGCAGGCGAGAGCGAGGCGCGGGTGGTAGCGCTCGAGCACATGGCTCAGCACGCCCTCGGCACTGAAGGTTTCAAGGTCGTCGACCGGCTCGGCTGACACCACTGACGCTAGACCGCGCATTCGCCCTCCCCGCGGATGACCTCGAATGGCTCGGAACGGCTCCAGTCGATGAACTGGTTCATCGACTGGAGGCCGAACTCGGGGGGCAGCGACAGATCCTTGACGATCGTTTCAAAGACGTCGGTGCCGACGCGATCGACAAACGCGTTGAACTCCTCGTCCGTCGCACGCTCGCTTTCGTAGTGGCGGAGCCAACGTTCGACCGCCTCCGGCACTCGCTTGGCCGGCAAGCGCGCCTTCAGACGGTGGCCCATGACGACCTCGCCGTTCTCGTAATGACCCGCAAGATGTGGGATGTAGGCAGGCACGCTGCGCGCGCCGACCTTGATCGCCGCGCCGTAGAACCCGATGTTTGCGATGTGGTGCTGGCCACAACCGTTTGGGCAGCCGCTCATCTTGATCTGGACGCGCTTGGTCAGCGAGTCGCCGAAGTCGAGCGCGTCGAGGCGCTCGGTCAGCGCCTGGTTGAGGCCCATCGAGCTCGTGATGCCGAGCTTGCAGCTGTCCGTGCCCGGGCAGCTGACAATGTCGGCGATCGTCCGCGGCCCTAGCCCGGCGAGCCCCAACTCGCCCAGTGCGCACCACAGCCCATAGACCGACTCGTCGCGAACCCAACGCAGGACGATGTTCTGCTGGATCGTGGTGCGGGCAAAGCCGCCGCTGAAGTCGCGCATCGCCTGGGCGAGCCCCCGGAACTGCTCGGGCGTCAGATCGCCCCGCGGCACCTTGACCTCGACGGCCGAGAACCCCGCTTGGCGCTGGCGCTGGACGTTTTCCGCGGCGAAGCGCTCGAACTCCGCGGCATCGCCGTTGGGTGACGTCCACGTTTGCGGCGCCGGGGGCGCGGCCGCCGCCTCATCGGAAATAAAGAGCAGCGGCGAGACATCGAAGTCGCGCTCGGCCACCCATTCGCCGCTCAGCTCCTCCTCAACGAGCTCGCGAAACGCGTCGATGCCGATGCGATCTACAAGCACCTTGATCCGTGCGCGCGCGCGGTTGGCGCGCAGCTCGTCTTGGCGGTTGAAAATCCGCAGCACGGCCTCAGTGACCTTGAGATACTCGCCGTCGTCGGCGCCGACAAAGTCGTACAGCGTCGGCGCGACTCGCGGCATGATCGATGTTCCGCCGCCGATCCGGATCTCGAAGCCGCGCCGCCCGTCCTTGATCCGCGGGATCAAGCCGCCGTCGTGGATTCCGGTGATTGCCCGGTCCTCGTCGGTCGCCGAGAACGCCGTCTTGTATTTGCGCGGCATCAGTTGGCAAACCTCGTTCCTCACGAAGTAGCGCACGTATGCTCCGACGTAGGGCGTCGGGTCGAAGAGTTCGTTCTCGCAGACCCCAGCCCAGGGGTCGCCCGTGACGTTGCGCACGGTGTTGCCGCAGCCCTCGCGGGAGGAGAGGCCGGTCGCCGAGATTTCGCGGATCAGCTTCGCCGCGTCGCGCAGGGGCACGTGATGCAGTTGGACGTTCTGACGCGTCGTCAGATGTCCCTTGCGCAGTGGCACGTAGCGCTCGACCGCGTCGGCGAAGGCGTCGAGTTGCTCCGGGTTCACGCCACCGAAGGGAAGTTTCACGCGGATCATCTGGCGCTCGGCTTGGCGCTGGCCGTAGACGCCCTGCTTGAGGCGAAAGCCGATGAACCGGTCCTCGGCAACGTCCCCGGCAAGGAACCTGCTGGATTCCGTATCGAAATCGTCGAACTCGCGTTCGAGGATCGGGATCACATGCCCGGGCACGTTTTCGTAGATCTCCGGATCGCTGAGCGAGCCGCGGGGTAGTGAGGGACTGCTTGGCATGCGAGAGCCTCGGTGGAAGAAGACTTCGGGTGGAAGAAGACTTCGGTCGCTAAATACTACTGAAAGGCAATTGCCTTTCCAGACTTTAGCGGCGGGCAGCCTCGTGCCAGCTCGGCGTCACACTCGGCACGCGCTCAATCGCCTCGAGTCGGGCGGTCCGGAGCCATCCGCCGGCCGCCGCCCCCGGCGCGCCGGCGGCCGCTGGAGTCGTTTCGCGGATGAACTGTTCGAGCGCGAGCAGAATGGCCGCGGCCTCCTCGGGTGAGGCGCTGCTCGCGTCCTGGCCGACGCGCGGTGCGAGCAGCTCGAGCTTTGGAGCGCGGGAGTTCACCCGCGTAGCCTGTGCCATGCCAAATCGCCCCTACAGCGGGATGTTGCCGTGCTTGCGTTTGGGCCCAGGCTCGCGCTTGGTCGCGAGCGCGTGCAGCGCGGCGATCAGCTTGGGCCGCGTCTCGTGCGGGATAATCACGTCGTCGATGTAGCCCCGTTCGGCCGCGATGTAGGGATTGGCGAAGCGCGCTTTGTAGTCGTCCATCAGTGCTTGGCGACGCTCGGCCGGCGCGTCATGCCCGGCGAGCTCGCGGCGGTAGATGATGTTGGCCGCCCCTTCGGGTCCCATCACCGCGACCTCTGCGGTTGGCCAGGCGAAGTTGAAATCTGAGCGCAGGTGCTTCGAGGACATCACGTCGTAGGCACCGCCATAGGCCTTGCGTGTGATCACGTTGATCTTCGGCACCGTCGCTTCAGCGTAGGCGTAGAGCAGCTTGGCGCCGTGGCGGATGATGCCGCCCCACTCTTGTGCCGTGCCGGGGAGGAACCCAGGGACATCGGTGAACGTGACGATCGGGATGTTGAACGAGTCGCAGGTGCGGACAAAGCGCGCAGCCTTCGCGGCCGCGTCGATGTCGAGCACGCCGGCGAGCGCGGCGGGCTGATTGCCGACGACGCCGATCGCGATGCCGTCGAGTCGCGCGAAGCCACAGACGATGTTGCGCGCGTAGTGCTCATGCACCTCGAGGAACTCACCGTCGTCGACGATCAGCCGGATCACCGCGCGAACGTCATAGGGCTTGTTCGCGTTGTCCGGAACAACGCTGTCTAGCTCGGGATCCATCCGCAGCGGATCGTCGCTCGACGCGAGCCGGGGCGGCGATTCGAGGTTGTTCTGGGGCAGGAACGAGAGTAGGTAGCGTGCATCCTCGAGGCAGTGTTCCTCGTCCTCGGTAGCAAAATGGGCGACACCAGACCTCGTGTTGTGTGTCATCGCGCCGCCGAGCTCCTCGAACCCGACCTCCTCGCCGGTCACTGTTTTGATCACATCCGGCCCTGTGATGAACATGTGTGAGGTTTCCTTCACCATAAAGATGAAGTCGGTGAGAGCGGGGGAGTACACCGCGCCGCCGGCGCACGGTCCCATCACCAGCGAGATCTGGGGGACGACACCCGAGCAGGCGACGTTGCGAAAGAACACTTCGCCGTAGGCACCCAGCGAGACCACGCCCTCCTGGATGCGCGCTCCCCCTGAGTCGTTGATACCGATGACCGGGCAGCCGATCCGCGCGGCCAGATCCATGATCTTGCAGATCTTCTCGCCCATGACCTCACCGAGCGAGCCGCCAAACACCGTGAAGTCCTGGCTGAACACGCAAACTCGGCGGCCGTCGATCGTGCCATGTCCGGTGATCACCGCATCAGCGAGCGGTCGTGTCTTGGCCATCTCGAAGTCCACTGTGCGGTGGCGCACGAATCCGTCGAGTTCCTGGAAGGAGCCTGGGTCGAGCAGCTTGTCGATCCGCTCGCGCGCAGTGAACTTCCCTTTGGCATGCTGTTTCTCGACAGCTGGGCCCTCCGCATGAGCTGCCTCGTGACGCAGCTCTTGCAACTGCGCGAGCTTCTCAGCGTAGGTTTCCGGGGTGCGCTCGACCATCGCGCCGGATCTTAGGCGCTCGGTGGGTGGACGGCGTATCCGCGCCGCTCCTAGGCCGCAATTCAGAGCCCGACTTGCGCCCGAGAGGCGCTCCCGAGCAGGCCGGAAGCCTTGGTAGGCTCCGCCCGTGTCGGCGTCTGACCACACGGCCTCGCCCGAGGCGACACGTGCCGCTGACAGACTACGCGCCTCGCTCGGACAAGGGGTGTTGCCCGCGGCGGTGGCCTACTTCGCCGTATTTGCACTCACCGTCCTCGGTGCTTATTGGGCCATTTTTGGTCAGTTTCGTCCCTGGGATGACGAGGGATTTTTTGAGTACGGCATACGCCTACTTGATCAAGGTCACCACCTCTACAGCGGCTTTTATAGCGACTATGGCCCTTTTGGATACGAGCTTTGGGGATTGCTGTTTAAGGTAGCTGGCCGAACGATCAGCACAGACTCCGGGCGTTTGATCCAAGTCGGCATCTGGTGCTTCTCGAGTCTGTTGTTGGGCTTGGCGAGTCATCGAATTACGCACCGACTGGCGATCGGCATCAGCGTGCAGGCGCTGAGCTTCACATCCCTGTGGGTGATGGACAACGAGCCGATGCACCCCGGCGGTCTGATCGTGCTGCTACTCGCGATCGCCGTCTGTCTGGTTGTCTTCGGGCTCGATCGGTGGCCCCGCATGTGCCTCTTTGCGCTCGGTGCGATGGTGTCAGCGATTGCATTGACGAAGGTGAATCTCGGCGGCTTCGCGTTTATCGCACTTGCGTTTGCCACCGTGATGGCACACCCATCGCTGCGCACCCGGGCTTGGCCCAGGCGTGTCGTCACCGTGGTGTTCGTCGGCGTGGCGCCGGTGCTCATGTACAGCAACCTGGGCCAAGACTGGGATCAGCGCTACGCGGCACTGGTCGTCGGCGGCACACTGGCCCTGAGCATCGTCGCTGGCGTCCCCGAGCTAACCGCGGGTGGCTCCTCGGCGCTACTACTACCGAGCGTCCGCAGTTTCATCGGCTGGTTGATCGGCGGCATGGTGGTCGTCGCGGTAGTCATCGTCGGCGCGGTCCTTGTGTTGGGCACCACGCTCAACGGATTGATCTTGGACATCCTGATCCGGCCGCTCAACACCGGGTCGGTACTGCAGGTGGAGCCGGCGCAACTGGGCAGTAACGTGATCATCTGGGCGCTGTTCGCGGTCGGCGTCGCCTGGGGCCTGCGACGCTCCGGCGCGCTCGGCCTCAGCGATCACTTCTCCGGCCTCGCCAGTGGGCTTCCTCGCATCCTTGTGGGACTCGCGATCTGGCTGTCCGTGGCCAGCATGGCCCCTTTCTCGGTGGCCCCGGACGCGGTGTTCGCGCTAGCCATGCCGCTCGCGTGGGTCGCTGCAGTGCCGACGCGAGCGCAGCTGGCGACTCCACCGAATTACTTCATGCGCGTCTTCATCACGGCGCTCGCTCTGCTAGAGGGCCTCACCGCCTACCCCGTTGCCGGCAGTCAGGTTTGGTTCGGCTCCGCTCTCTTCCTGGTCTGCGGCGCGATCTGCGTAGCCGATGGCTTAGCCGATCTCGGGGCGTGGCAACGTGAGCGTGGCAGCGCGGGCGATCGCCTCGACGCGCGCCAACTGCTGAACGCGTGTGCGATCGCCGTTGCCCTTGTATTCGTGTACAACGCCGAGCAGGACGCCGCCTCGTATCGCTCGATATACGCGTCCAATGTGCCACTGTCGATCAAAGGCGCATCGCGTTTGCGGCTCGGCATCCAGCAGGCGTCGGCCATCGAACAAGTTGTTGCGTTGCTCAAGGATCATTGCCAGAGCCTGCTCTCGATCCCCGGACGCTCGTCCTTCAACGAGTGGACCGGTCTGCCCACGCCGGTTGACCTCGTGATCGAAGAAAACGGTCCGCTGGCGATGAGCACGGAAGACCAACGGCGCGCGCTCGACACCGTACGAGCGATGCCGCGACTGTGTGTGCTGATGACCACCGAGACGGGGGCGGGAGCAACAACCGGGCTGGTGGTGCAGTACATCGCTGACCACGATCGTCCGATCGCGACGATAGCCGGTACCTCCATCTCTGGGAATTACTCTTACACCGTCGAGGTTCGCAAGAGTAAAAAGTATCGTCGAGCGGCCTTGTCCTCGGCGCGCCACCGACGATGAAGCGGCCTCGCTTTGACGTATTGGGCGGGCTTCGCTCCGACTCGGCCGGGTCCGGTGAAGACACTCTCGCGCTCAGTATCTGCGCCGCTTTCGGCGTCGTGGTCGTGACGTACCTGCTGGCCCGGTTCGTGATCCCCGCGTTGCATATTCGCCAGCGGGCCGATCTCACATTTTTTCCCGAGTACTACAGCGACTTGAGCCCTGAGCCAGTCGCGCAGCAACAGTTTCTTCTGATCGCGGCGGCCACAGTCGGGCTGCCGGTCGTGATTGCGCTTGTCGCGACGCGTGGTCGGTCCACGCTCAGCGTTTGCCGCCGGATTGCACCAATTCTACTGCTGGGCTTCCTCGTCCTGATGGTGGTGGCGTTTGTGGGTGCTCTGCCGCAAGATCGGCTGTGGTGGCCGAGCGAGATGAGCGGGCTATGGGTTCTGGTGCCGCTCGGGTTGCTAGCCGGTTATCTGCTGAGTCGCTGGAAACCGCTCGGGAAGGTCCGCGGCGTGCGCTGGGAGACCGCGATTGGCGTGGTCCTGTTGTGCTTAACGATCCTGTTCTGTCTCGCTGGCTTCTACACAGATCACACTCTCACACTCGGCCCGACCGGCACGCTTTACCACGTGCCGTTCACATTTGAGGAGGTTTACGCGGTCGTCGGAGGACACACTCCGCTAGTCGATTGGGTACCCCAATATGTGACGATCATCCCTTACCTCCTAGCGCCTATGCTCAGCCTCCGCGCGCCGAGCATAGGAATGTTCACGGCGTCAATGACGCTGTTGAGCGTCATTTCATTTATGTGTGGCTACTTCGCTTTGCGCGTGCTCACGCGGCGAGCGATACCGGCGCTGGTGCTTTTTCTGCTTGTCCTGGCCATGAGTCTCGTGCCGAACACGCGGGCCGGTGACCAGGTGTTCACGGCCGACACCTACTTCGCGATCATGCCGCTGCGGTATGGGGGGCCGCTCGTGTGTTTCGCGGCGGTTGTCGCGCTCGCGCGCTGGCAGCCTCGAGCCGGTGCATGGCTGCTGTTTGGCGTGCTCGAAGGCTTCGTGGTCCTCAACAACTTCGAGTTCGGCCTGCCCGCGGCGGTGGCCGGAGCGGTCGCCGGGGTGGTGTCGCAGAATCCGGGTCAGGCATTCGAACTGCGGCGCTCGCTTCGGTCGCTGGTCTTGATACTCGCCGGCGTGGCCGCTGCGGTTGCGCTGTTTACGGTGGTGACCGTTTTGCGATCGGGGCAGCTTCCGAATTTCGGTGATCTCGTCTGGTTCAACCGCGAGTTCGCGATCGCTGGCTTCCTCGTGATTCCGCTGCACGGTCTGGTCACCCTGCAGGGACTCGTGTTCGTGACATTTGTCGCGGCCGTGGCCCTTGGCATTGCGCCGGCTCTTCTGGGTCTTGGTGCAGGAGGGATCGAGGGTCGAGTGAGCGCGGCAGCACTGACGTTCACCGGGATTTTCGGTGTTGGTGCGTTTGCCTACTACGCGAACGGCCGGTCGCTCCCGGCTGTCTTGGGCGCCCTGTTCTGCGCTTGGGGCTTCGCCCTCGCGGCCCTAAGCGTCACGGGCCTTCGCTACCTCCGGCAATGGCGGACGAAGCCGATGGCCGCGGTCCTCGGCGTCCTGCCGGTGCTTGCTCTCGCTTTCGCCGGGGCCGGCTCGTTGCTGCAGGACGACTACCCGTTTCAGCAGCCCGGACGAGTGTTGAGCGGTGCACAGGGCGCATCGGTCAACCCGGTGGCAGCGATAGCGGGGGTACGCACCTGCGTACGGCCCGGCACCAACATGGGCGTGCTGCTTTCCTATGGGTTGCGGATCGCTATCGAGGGTCACGTCCACGATTGGTTCCCCTACAACAACCCCGGTGATCTCGCCACCGTCCAGCAGGTTGACGCTACGCTCGTCGACCTGCGCCGGCACAACGCTCGCGTCATCATGAGCCAGCCGCTACCGGCCGACGTGAGCGCGATCATCAGTCGCGCGGGGTTTCGGCCGGTCTACGCTGACACCCCTGCGGGTGCCGAGTTCTGGGTCCGTGGCTCGGCGCGGCTGGTTAGCTGCAAATGAATCTGGCTAGGCTTGCAAACTAATGAAAGCGATCATCCTGGCCGGCGGTACGGGGTCCCGCTTGAGCGAGGAAACGGCCGTACGACCCAAGCCGATGATCGAGATTGGCGGGATGCCGATCATCTGGCACATCATGAAGCACCTCTCCACACACGGCATCGATGACTTTGTGATCTGCTTGGGCTACAAGGGTTTCGTGGTAAAGGAGTGGTTCGCCAACTACTTCCTGATGACCAGCGACGTAACTCTCGACCTTGCAAAACGGTCGGTAGAGGTGCACGAGTCGCGAACCGAATCGTGGCGCGTCACTCTGCTCGACACGGGGGAGAAAACGATGACCGGCGGCCGTCTCAAGCGCGCGCTTGAGCACATCGATCACAGCGAAACGGTCCTGGTCACCTACGGCGACGGCGTTGCCGACGTCGATATCGGAGCGCTTCGTGCTTTCCACCGGACCGAACGGACGCTCGCGACGGTGACCGCGGTTCAGCCGCCTGGCCGTTTCGGTGCCTTGGATGTGCGGGGCACCAGGGTCACCCACTTTCGCGAGAAGCCGAAGGGTGATGGCGCCTGGACCAACGGGGGCTTCTTCCTACTCGAACCCGGGGTGGCCGGATACGTTGAAGGAGACGACACGATCTGGGAGGCGGAGCCGCTGCGTACGCTCGCCCGCGAGGGGCAGCTCGCCTCCTACAAGCACGAAGGACACTGGCAGGTGATGGACACGCTCAAGGACAAAGAGGATCTTCAGGCCGCCTGGGACAGTGGCCGCCGACCGTGGGTGACATGGGAGTAGTCGATCCCACCTTCTGGCGCGGACGCCGTGTGCTGATCACCGGCAATACCGGCTTCAAAGGGGCGTGGGCGACGCTCTGGCTGCTTGAGCTAGGGGCGCAGGTGAGCGGCCTTGCCCTCGCCCCCCCGACGGATCCGTCGCTTTACGACTTGGCGCGCGTTGGCGAGGCGGTGCCGCAGGACACGGTCGATATCCGCGACGGCGAGGCGGTGCGCGCGGTGGTCGCAGCGCGGCGGCCGGAGGTCGTGCTGCACATGGCCGCGCAGTCGCTCGTCCGCTACTCCTTCCGGGAGCCGCGTGAGACCTACGAGGTAAACGTCATCGGCACCGTCAACCTGCTCGACGCCGTCCGTCGTGACGGCGGTGACGTCGGCGTGGTCGTAAACGTGACCTCGGACAAGTGCTACGAGAATCGCGAGTGGGAATGGGGCTATCGCGAGGATGAGCCGATGGGTGGATTCGATCCCTACTCAAGCTCGAAGGGTTGCGCGGAGCTCGTCACCCACGCTTTCCGCGCGTCTTTCTTCTCGGGTCCCGACGCTCCCAGGCTCGCATCGGCCCGGGCCGGCAACGTGATCGGCGGCGGCGATTGGGGCGAGGACCGGCTGATCCCCGATGTAATGCGCGGGGCACTGGCGTCGAGCGCGATCGAGGTTCGCCACCCCGACGCGATTAGGCCCTGGCAGCATGTGCTCAACCCTCTGAGCGGCTATCTGATCCTCGCCCAAGCCGCCTGGGAGAATCCGCTGCATGCGGACGCGTTCAACTTTGGACCGGCCGACGAGGATGCGCGGTCGGTCAGCTGGATACTGGAGCGCCTCGCGACCCGTTGGCCCGGGCCGCTCGACTGTCGGGTCGACACCAATCCGCGCCCGCACGAGGCGACGTCGTTGAAGCTCGACTCGAGCCGCGCGCGGGCGCGACTGGGCTGGCAGCCCGTCTGGGATCTCGACGACGCGCTCGAGGCGACCGTCGCGTGGTATTTAGGGCTGCGCGATGGTCACGACATGCGCCAGAGCACACTCGAGCAGATACGCGCGTTCGCTCGAGGCGCGCCGGCGTGAGCGACGAGACCGTCAAGTACGCCGAGCTGGTAACGGAGTGGCTGGAGGAGCTCGGCTACACGCACTGCTTCTTCGTCGCGGGCGGGAACATCATGCACCTGCTCGACGGGGTACGCAAACGCATGAAATGCGTGCCTTTCGTCCACGAAGTGGCGGCGGGCATCGCCAGCGAATACTTCAATGCATCCGGTGGTAGCGGACGGGCCTTTACGCTCGTCACCGCCGGTCCCGGCCTCACGAATGTAATGACCGCGATCGGGGGGGCATGGCTCGAAAGTCGCGAGCTCCTCGTGCTCGGTGGCCAGGTCAAGAGCACCGACCTTGCGCGCGGGGCCGTTCGCCAGCGCGGGATCCAAGAGATCGATGGTCGAGACGTTGCTGCGCCGCTGTGCAAGGCGTCGGTGACGCTCGAGGCGCCGATCGATCGCGCCGACTTCACCGAGCTGGTCGAGCTTGGCCGCACCCCGCGATGCGGCCCGGTGTTTCTCGAGTTCTGTCTCGATGTCCAGGGCGCGCCCGTCGACCGCGGAGAGCTCGAGGCTCGGCCGGTCGCGCCCCCCGTGGAGCTGCCACGCGCCAGCGACGCCGAGGCGCTTGCCGTTCGCCAGCTGCTCAATGAAGCGCGCCGGCCCATGCTCCTGCTCGGCGGGGGGGTGTCGCGCGAGGCCGCGCTAGCTGCCCGGCCGCTGCTCGCGAGTTGCGGGCTGCCAGTGATGACGACATGGAACGGCATCGACAGAGTCGACAGCTCGGACCCGTATTACTTCGGTCGACCCAATACCTGGGGCCAGCGCTCCGCCAACATAATCTTGCAAAGCGCCGACGTGCTGGTCGCACTCGGCACGCGTCTCGGTCTCCAACAGACGGGCTTCAACTGGCAGGAGTTCGTGCCCGGCGGCACGGTCGTGCAGGTCGATATCGACCCCGCCGAGCTCGGCAAGGGCCACCCGCGTGTGGATCTCGCGCTCTGCGCCGACGCCGACGACCTGCTCCCCCGTCTGCTCGACGGACTGCAACTTGGCCCTGCCGTCGGCGAGTGGCGAACCTTTGCCCGCGAGGTGATCGAGCTGCTGCCGCTCAGCGATCCAGCCAACGAGCACGCCGAAGGTTATTTTGATCCCTACGACTGGGTGCTAGAGCTTTCCGCCCTGTGTACCGCCGAGGACGTCGTGATCCCGGCCAGCAGCGGCGGCGCAAACTCGGTCTCACTCCAAACGTTTCAGCAAAAGCTCGGACAGCCGATCGTCACCGACCACGGCCTGGCGGCGATGGGTTACGGCCTCAGCGGCGCGATCGGCGCGGCGCTCGCGCATCCAGGCCGTCGGACGGTCCTGATCGAGGGCGACGGCGGGTTCGCGCAGAACCTCCAGGAGCTCTCGATCGTTGCCGTCAACGCGCTGCCACTCAAGTGCTTCATCGTTGCCAACGAGGGCTACGCCTCGATCCGTTCCACACAGCGCAACTACTTCGGCGGTGAGTACGTCGGATGTGACACGAGTACGGGCCTCGGATTCCCCGATTGGATCAAGCTGTTCGCGGCGTTTGACATTCCGGCGATCGAGCTAGGGGAAGGCTGGACTGATGACCCACGCTTCCGCGAGCTGTGGGAGTCCGAGCGGCCAGCCGGCTTCGTTGTTCCGGTAGATCCCGAGCAGTCGTACTTTCCAAAGATCGCGAGCCGCGTGACTGCCAGTGGATCGATGGAGTCCAATCCGCTGCACCGTATGTCGCCCGATCTCGGGGAGGACCTCGCCGTCACCGTGCTGCGCTTCCTTCCGTGATCGCCGCTCCGAGGCGTCTCACCGCATGACCCTCGACGCGGTGTGCTTTGACCTCGACGGCACCATCGTCGACTCGCGCGCGGGCATTGAAGCAGCGCTGCGAGCAGCCGTCCGGGAGGTATTGCCGGGTCGCGAGCTGGGGCAGTTGGACGGCCTCGTCGGACCGCCGCTCGAGGTGATGCTCGAGCGGCTGCTGCCCGACCTCGATGCTCCGCGCCAGGCGGTCGCGAGCGCGTTTCGCCGCCACTACGACAGCGAGGGATGGCAGAGCGCGGTGCCGTACCCGGGAATCCCCGAAGCGTTGGATGCCCTTGCCGCCGGCGGTCTGCGGCTCGACCTCGTCACCAACAAGCGCAGCGCGCCGACGCGCCTGATCCTGGGTACGCCAGCGCTCGCTGGGCGGTTTGCGCTGGCCGTTTCGCTCGACACCGTGGCGCCTTCCCATCGCACGAAGGCCGATGCACTCGCCGCGTTGGTGCGCGCGACCGGGCTATCCCCGTCGTCTGTCGCCTATGTCGGTGACTCCGAAGAGGACCGCATTGCGGCGATCGCGGCGACCTGCCCGTTTGTGGCGGTAGGATGGGGGTACGGTGGAGTTGCCGAGACCGCGCAGCCGACAGATTTAGGTGTGGTCGCGAACCCGTGGGAACTCCCGCTTCTACTGCTGTCTCCCAAAAACCGCTCATGAACCGGGATTTCTTCGAGAACCTCTTCGTCCTTGAGGTCGCGAACAACCATCTGGGCCGAGTCGATCGCGGGCTGAAGATCATCAACGATTTCTCTCAGCTCGTCCGCTTCAACAACGTTCGGGCGTCGATCAAGCTGCAATTCCGCGACGTCGATGACTTCATCCACCCCGCTTGGCGCGACCGCGAAGACATCCGCTACATCAAGAAGACGCTCGACACGCAGCTCTCCAAAGACGAGTACCGCATGCTTGTTGAGGCGATTCGACGCGGCGGCTGCATCCCCGCAGCGACGCCATTCGACGAGGCCTCGGTCGACCTCTGCGTTGAGCTGGGTGTCGAGTTCATCAAGATCGCCTCCTCGGACATCAACGACTGGTTCCTGATCGAGCGCATCGCCAAGACGCGCAAGCCGGTCTCATTCTCGACCGGCGGCTCCTCGCTAAAGGACGTCGATGACATCGTCACGTTCTTCGACCGGCGGGGCATTCCGCTCGCGATCAACCACTGCGTGTCGATCTACCCGACCGAGGACTCGGAGCTCGAGCTCAACCAGATCGACTTCCTCCGCGACCGCTATTCCGGCCACGTCATCGGTCTGTCGACGCACGAGTACACCGACTGGCACTCATCAATGATGATCGCCTATGCGAAGGGCGCACGCACGTTTGAGCGACACATCGACATCGACTCCGACGGTGTCCAGGTCTCGCCTTATTGCACGCTTCCGCACCAGGCCGATGAGTGGTTCAAGACCTACAACAGGGTCCGCGAGATGAGCGGCGGGCCTGGTAGTGAGCGGCGTACGATTCCCGAGAAGGAGATCGTCTACCTGGACTCGCTTGTCCGAGGCGTATACGCCCGTCGCGACCTGCCGGTCGGCCACCAGCTAGGTGACGACGACGTCTTTCTCGCGATTCCCCTGCAAAAGGGACAGATATCGTGTCGCGAGTTCATGGCTGGGGAGACGCTTCGCGCTGCGGTACCGGCTAACGCGCCGATCGGCATCCGCCAAATCGACTCGCCTTACGCAAGCGTCGAGTCGCTCCGCTCGGTGATCGAGAACCGAGGCGTCGAGCCGATCGATCCGCCAACAGAGGAAACGCAGATCAAGGCTTCTGCCACGCAACACCCTGCGCAAGCTGCCGGCGAGGACATCTCCCTCACCAATGGAACCGTCGAGGCGGTAGACCGTAAGTGATCGCGATGCGCCCGTCGCCAGTCGGCGATCTGCGCGTAGCGGTGACAGGGGCGACCGGCTGGCTCGGCCGGGCTGCGTGCGAGGTGCTGGCGCAGGAGGGAGCCGGTCGGATCGAAGCGTTTGCAAGCCGGAACCGGACGCTCGAGCTCGACGCCGGCCCTACCCTCGAGGTACGACCGCTCGTCGAGCTGGTCGATACGCCGCATGACGTTCTGCTCCATTACGCCTACCTCACCCGCGAGCACCTCGCGATCCGCGGCGTCGATGAGTATGTGCTCGAGAACACGGCGATCACCGCCACGGTGTGCGAGGCGCTGCGCCGCCAGCGCCCCCGCGCACTCCTGCACGCGTCCTCTGGCGCCGCGGCGACCGCCGGTGGCGATCTGCGCGCCGACCCCTACGGCGTGCTCAAGCGTCTCGATGAGCACACCCTCCGCAGCGCCGCGGAGGACGCGGGCGCACGCTGCGTGACGCTGCGTGTCTACAACGTAGCCGGCCCGTGGCTCGCCAAATCCGGCTTCGCGGTTGCCGACATCATTGCTCAGGTGGCCGCCGGAGAGTCCGTCAAGATCCGCGCCCGTCACGCTGTACGCCGCTCCTACGTCGACGTCGAGGATCTTGCGCTCATCGGACTCGCCCTGACCACCACCGATGGTCTCGAGGCGGATCTGCGACTAGACACCGCAGGGGAAGAGGCCGTCGAGGTCGGGGAGCTCGCGCGCCGGATCTGCGTCGTGCTTGGACGTCCCGATCTACCGATCGAGCGACACCTGCTGTCCGACTTGCCGGTCGACGACTACACCGCCGACGGCACGCGCCTGCACCAGCTCGCACGGGATCTCGGGATTCCCCTGCGCGGCCTCGACGAGCAGCTGCGCAGGACGGCCGAGCACCTGATGAGCGAGGCTAACCGCAGATGACACTGGCCTCCGAAAAGGCAGTAGTCGCAGCAGCGCCGCACGGCACGAGGCTTTCCACGGCGCTCTCCGACCAGCGCGTTCGCTTCGTCATCGTCGGTGCCTTCAACACCGCGTTTGGGGCTGGGTTGTTCGTCGCTCTGCACTTCACGATCGAGCACAGTGTGGGATATCTCGTCGTTCTCACACTGACATGGGTCATCGCGGTTCTCGCAGCGTTCATGGCGTACCGCTATCTGGTCTTTCGCGTGCGCGGGTCCTTCTTCCTCGACCTCTCACGGTTCTCGCTCGTCTACCTCGGGCTCTATCTCGTAAACCTCGCGGTCCTGCCGCTCTTGGTCGAACTGGCCGGGCTGCCGGTGTTGCTAGCCCAAGCCGCGACATTCCCGATAGTGGCCACCGTTAGTTACGTCGGGCATCACCGTTTCTCGTTCCGACGTGCCCCCAAGCTCGGTGGCTGACCTCCGACGGCGGGCTCGCGCGGGCCGCCGCGCAGCCTATGATCCTTGCGGTGAAGCCCCGCGGGATAGGCATCGGCCCCGCTGCCTGGGTGCAACTCCAGCTGGGGATGGCCATCCTCAGCCGCTCGGCGGGAATTCGGCGCAAGGTCGCTAACGCCGCTGACCACGCGGCCTACTTTGAGTGGAAACACGAGAACTTTGGGAACGTCAAGGACACGCTGACCAAACCGGCCCTCTGGAAGCAGATCTCGGCGCGGATGCGGGCCAGCGAAGAACGCTGGCACGTGCTGGAGTTCGGCGTCGCGTTTGGGCACGCAACCGAGTGGTGGCTTTCACATCACGATGAGACGATCATCGCGACATGGGATGGGTTTGATCGCTTTACCGGACTGCCACACGCGTGGCGTGATTTGCCCGCTGGCGCATTCAGCGCAGACGGTCAGCCTCCGGACCTCGACGACAAGCGGATCACCTGGCACGTCGGCGACCTGGAGGACACGATCGGCGAGATGGAAGCAGAGCACATCGCCTCCGGTCGCCGACTTGCCTACTTCGATCTCGACCTGTACGACCCCTCGAAGGTCGCCTGGGAGTGGATACGCCCGCACCTGCGGCCCGGCGACATCCTCTACTTCGATGAGGCCTTCGACGCCGACGAGCGCCGTTTACTCGACGAATCCGTGCTACCCGCCGGAAGCTACGACTACATCGGAGCGACCGTAATGAATCTCGCAATTGAAGTGCGCTCGCTGAGGTGAGAGCTAAGTCGATGTGCGCTGCCGCCAGACAAACGCAAACGCCGCCCTTCCTTGGCGTCGAGTATGTCCACGCGGCGGGTAATGATGCGCTCTTAGCGTTTGTAACCGGAACGTCGGCACAGGCTGGGTGCACCGCGCGCTGCCCCGCGCGAGCCGGCACCTCCCCAGTTGTGCACGCGATCAGATCTTCGAGTAGACCGCCGCAGTAGTCGCAGAGATCATGAAGAAGCTCATCTCCGTCATCACCCCCGCCTACAACGAAGAAGCAAACCTCGATGAGCTTGCCCGCCGGCTGACGGCGGTTTTCGACACGGAGGAGGGCTACGACTGGGAGGCGATCGTCGTCGAGAACGGTTCCGTGGACTCCTCCTATGACAGGCTCGTCGAGATCAACCGGCGCGATCCGCGTTTCAAGATCGTCCAGCTCGCGAGAAACTTCCGCATGGACGGAGGCATTACCGCGGGTCTCGAATGCGCCAGCGGCGACGCGGTGGTGATCATGGCCTCTGACCTTCAGGACCCGCCAGAGCTGATTCACCGGTTCCTGCGCAAGTGGGAAGAGGGCTATGACGTCGTCTATCAGATCGTCACGGAGCGCAAGGGCACCGGGCCGATCCGGACGATGAATTCAAAGCTGTTCTATTGGGTCGCCGGCAAGCTCACCGATGGCCGTATACCGCCAAACGTGAGCGACTTCCGGCTGGCGGACCGCAGGGTCTATGAGAGCGTGCGCGGCATGCGAGAGCGCAACCGCTTCGTGCGGGGGCTGTTCGCCTGGTCCGGCTTCCGCACGACCGGCATCGAGCACCCGCGTGAGCCGCGCACCGGTGGCGTGTCAGGCGCCCACACCTTCGGCGTGTTGAGCCTCGCGGTAAAGGGCATCTTCGCCCACTCCTACGTTCCTCTGCGGCTGATCTCGATCTTCGGGATGGTCCTCTCGGTGCTTTCAGTTTTGGCGCTCATCGCCTTGACGGCCAGCTTCTTCATCTGGGGAGTGCCGTTCGCCGGCTTCGGCTCGATCGTCTGCACGGTCATCCTCATGTTCGGCTTCCTCTTTACGATGCTCGGCATCCTGAGCGAGTACATCGGGCTGATCTACGAGGAGGTCAAGCAGCGCCCCAACTTCATCGTGCGCACGACAGTCGGCTTCGCGCATGACGTCGCCCCCGCGCACGACCTCGACATAGCGTCCGTCGTGCCGTGAGATCTTCTACCCCGCCTCCGGGCCGGGACCGCGTCACCGAGGTCAACGCCGCCTACCACGACGCCATCGTCCAGAGATATGAGCGCCGCGGTGAGGGGCTCTCACCGCACGTACTCGCCTGGGCGCGCGGGATCTTCGAGCGCGAGGTGTTCCCCGTGCTCGACCGCGTCGCGGAGCGCGCGAGCGTCCTCGATTGGGGTTGCGGGGCCGGCTACCTCGAGCAGTTTCTCGAAGGCCGCGAGCTTGACCTCCTCGGCATCGACGTCTCCGAGGGCATGCTCGGCAGGGCGCGTGAGAGGTTCCCGTGGGGCCGCTTCGAGACCGCTGACGTCTATACGTTCGAGCCCGGGCGTCAGTACCACCTGTCAATGGAGCACGCGGTCCTGCACCACCTTGTCGACTTCGAGCTCGTGCTCGACAAGATGGCCGCGGCGACGCTGCCAGGCGGGGTGCTGTTCCTGGGGAACGAGCCGAACCACCGGGCCTACAAGTACCTCAAACCGCTCAAGACGCTCTATCGCACGACGATCAACCGCTACCGCACCGAGGATGCAGAGCGGCTGCTCGGCGATCCCGAGTACGAAGCGCTTTCGGAGTACCAGCTGTTCTACGGGGAAGGGATCAACGCGGCCGCACTCAAGCGTCGCTTGATCGACCAGCATGGCTTCCGCAAGGTAACCATCTTCTTCTCGTTGCGCGAGCTGTTCGCCTCGATCGAGGAAGGCGTGCCGCGCCTGCGACTCAACGATTGGACGCCGGTCGCGCTGCTTGACCACTTTCCACTGAGTCGCAACTTCAGCCTGGTGGCGCACCGCTGAGGGCGCGAGCCGGGCGAGCCGCGATCTCGTGGAGCACGTCGATCACGTAATCAACGTGGGCATCTGAGAGACCGGGGTAGACCCCGATCCAGAAGACATTCTCCATGACGAAATCGGCGCCCCCCAAATCGCCGACAACGCGGTGCTCGATATCACGGTAGGCCGGCTGCCGCAGCAGGTTACCGCCGAAGAGGAGTCGCGTGGCGATGCCGCGGCCCTCGAGTGCCGCGACGATCTCGTTGCGGTCGATTGGTGCCTCGGGGCGGACCGCGAGTGCGAGACCAAACCAGCTTGGATCGCTATTTGGCGTCGCCTCGGGAAGGATGAAGACCTCGTCGAGGTCGCTCAGCCCGCGCGTCAGCCGGGCGAAGTTGTGGCGCCGACGCGCAATGAACCCCTCGAGCTTGTCTAGTTGCGCGAGGCCGATCGCGGCCTGCATGTCGGTCAGCTTCAGGTTGTAGCCGATGTGCGAATAGACGTACTTGTGGTCATAGCCGTGGGGCAGCTCCCCGAACTGCTGGTCAAAACGCTTGCCGCAGGTGTTCTCCTTGCCCGGCTCGCACCAGCAGTCACGGCCCCAGTCGCGGAAAGACTCGACGAGAACCTTGAGCTTGCCCCTGTTGGTTATGACCGCTCCGCCCTCGCCCATCGTGATGTGATGGGCCGGGTAGAAGCTCGTCGTCGCGAGGTCGCCAAATGACCCCACATGACGGCCGCCATAGGTCGCGCCCACGGCGTCGCAGCAGTCCTCGACGAGCCACAGGTCATGCTCTTGGCAGAACGCCGAGATCGTCGCCAGGTCAAAGGGGTTGCCGAGTGTGTGGGCGATCATCACCGCCCGCGTCCTCGCGCTCAGCGCGTCCTCCAAGTGCGTGACGTCGACGTTATAGGTCGGCACGTGGACGTCGAGGAACACGGGCACAGCTCGCTGCTGGATGATCGGATTGACCGTCGTCGGAAAGCCTGTGGCGACGGTGATGACCTCGTCGCCCGGCTTGACGCGCCGGTGGCCGAGCTTGGTTGAGGTCAGCGCTGAGAACGCGGTGAGGTTCGCCGAGGAGCCGGAGTTGACGAGGATGCAGTGGCGGCGTCCAAACACCTTGGCGAAGCGCCGCTCGAATGCGTCGGCGAACCGCCCGGTGGTAAGCCAGAAGTCGAGCGAGGCGTCGATGAGCGAGACGAGGTCCGCTTCGTCGAAGACGCGCCCGGCAACCGGCACCGAGGACTCGCCGGGGACGAATTCGCGACGCGGAAACGCCTCCGCGTGGTACGCCCTAGTCAGCTCAAGGATTTGAGCGCGCAGTTCACTCGCGCGCGACGGTGACTCTGGCTGGTTCTCAGGCAGAGCCACAACGTTAGCTGATCGACCAGCGCCGACGGGGTCGCTGGGGGATCAAACCGCGAGCGCCGCCGCTGCGTAGATCTCCGTCAGCTTGGCGTAGTAGGCGTCAGCGCTGTGGCCTGCGCGCGCCTGTGCCAGCGCTGCATTTCCGCGCGCGACGCGCAGTTGTAGGTCGCGCCAGAGGCGTCCAAGCGCCGCGGCCCAGGCGCCGTCGTCATTCGTGCTCACCAACGAGTCCGGGTCGAGCAGCTCGTGCAAGCCGCTATGGTCGCTTGCGAGCACCGGTACGCCGTCGGCCAGCGCGTCGATCACGGTCATCGGGCAGAACTCCTCACAGCGCGAAGGGACGAGCACCGCGGCCGCGGCCTGTCTCACCGCGGCCAGTTCGGACTCGGGTAGCCAGCCGAGAAACCTGACATCGGCTCCCGCTGCGAGCGCCTTGAGGCGTGACTCGTCGGGTCCGCTGCCGGCGATCCACAACGGCACTCCTGTCGTCTTTGCGGCCTTGATCGCGGTCGCAAACCCCTTTGCTTCGATGAGGCGGCCGGATGCAAGCGCGTAGCGTCCAGCTTCGGCATGAGACGCGCTGGCAAGCCGCGTTGCGGGGTTTGGCAGCACGCTGAAAGGCTCCTCGACGCCCAGCGCCTTCAGCCGAGCGGCCTGCGCATGGCTAACGACAGCGATCTGATCGGCAAACGCCAGCAGGCGCGGCTGTTGGCGCGCAAGCCCTGTGGCGTAGACGAGCGCCTCCGACAGCGAGCCGCGACAGCGGTGGCGCACGCCCGGGCGTGTGTCGCGGCCATGGCACTCAAAACACGGGTGACCGTCGCGGTAGGTGATGCCGACCGCGCAGACGAGGCGGTGGTTGTGCAGGTGCAGAATGGTGCGCGCACCAGCACTGCGGGCGGCGGCGAGCGAGCGCCAGCCGAGCAGCGGGTGCAGGTTGTGCGCGTGAACGATGTCGGCGGCGTGGGCGCGCACCGCGTCCGCGACCTCCTGCTCGTCCACACCGCCGCGTACCAGCGCATGCGCGGCCCCCGGCCGGGAAGCGTCGGCGCTGTCGCGTTCGAGTCGCGCGACCGCGTGGCCGCGCTCGGCCAGCAGCGTGGCGATCTCCTCGACGACGCGCTCTTCGCCGCCGGCGGCACGGTAGCGGTTGTGGATCAGAAGTACCCGCTGGAGCGGCGGAGCGTTTGTTGACACCGCTCGCCAGCATGACGTAAACGCTGGCGGTCACGATGCCAGGAGCCGGCCGGCGATGCGCCTGCCCGACAGGCGCTCAGTCGCGCGAGAACGGGCGGTGTCGCGCCGCACCGACCACGTCGAGGACGCTAGTCAGCGCTGCCGCGGCGGTGGCTGGCGGGGCCCAGTCGGGCAGGTTGGCGGTGAGGCGGACTCTGGTGCCCCAACCGGACGGCGAAAGCTGGACCGTTCCGCCTGTGTCACTACCTTGCCAGTCGAGACTCGACTCGGGTGTGCGCCGGGTGATCTTGATGTCACCGAACTGTTCCCCGAGCAGTTGCCCTAGCACCGACACGTCGCTGAGCTCACGCCACAACTCGGGCGGGGATTTGACGAGGGTTCGCTGGGCGGCGAGCTCTAGCATGCGGCCCACTTCGTGAAGCGCCTGCCAAACTCCTTCCGCCGCCGCACCCACGCAATACCCCGTTCGCGGCGCTAGCTCGCTGGTTGGTAGGAGCCAAAAGCGTCAGCCATCGCAGCGCACACCTCGCCGAGCGAGCAGCGGTCTCTCAGTGCTTCCCGAATCACGGGGAGTAGGTTGGCGCTGCCGGCGCACGCATCGCGAACAGCTTGCAGATGGCGCTCGACGGCAGTGGCATCGCGGGCGGCTTTGAATCGCGCGAGACGGGTGAGTTGGTCGCGTTCGGATTGCGGGTCCACGCGCAGAATGTCCTCGACGTATGCCTCGTCCTCGACGTAGCGGTTTACGCCGACGACGATGTCTTGGCCCGTTCTGTAGCGCTCTTGGTAGCCCCAGGCCGACTCGTCGATCTCGCCCGTGATGAAGGCGATCGCGTTGACCGCGCCACCGAGCTCGTCAATCGTGTCGATAAGCGTGCGGGCTCGCCGCTCGATCTCGTTCGTCAGCGACTCGACGAGGTAGGAGCCGGCGAACGGGTCGGCCGTATCCGTGGCGCCGGATTCGTAGGCGAGCACCTGCTGGGTTCGCAAAGCAACCTTCGCCGCACGCTCGGTTGGCAGGGCCAGCGCCTCGTCGTAGCCGTTGGTGTGCAGCGACTGGGTCCCGCCGCAGACCGCCGCAAAACCCTGCAGTGCGACCCGGACGATGTTGTTCAGTGGTTGCTGCGCCGTCAGCGTCACGCCAGCGGTTTGGGCATGGAAGCGCAGCATCTGCGATTGCGGATCGCGGGCGCCAAAGCGCGCACTCATGATCTGCGCCCACATGCGCCGCGCAGCGCGGAACTTGGCGACCTCCTGGAAGACGTTGTTGTGGCAGTTGAAGAAGAACGCGAGGCGCGGCGCGAAGTCATCGACCGCGAGCCCCGCGTCGAGCGCCGCCTGAACGTAGGCAATCCCGTTGGCCAGCGTGAAAGCGACCTCCTGAACCGCCGAGCAGCCCTTCTCGCGGAAGTGGTAGCCGGAGATCGAGATCGTGTTCCAGTGCGGGATGCGCTCATTGCAATAGGAGAAGAGGTCGGTGGTCAGGCGCATCGACGGACCAGGCGGATAGATGTAATTCCCCCGCGCGATGTACTCCTTGAGAATGTCGTTCTGGGTTGTGCCGCGGAGCTGCTCGCGCGCGACGCCCTGCTCCTCGCCGACCAGGTCGTACAGACACAGCAGAACGCTCGCCGGAGCGTTGATCGTCATTGAGGTCGAGACGTCGGCGAGCGGGATGCCGTCAAACGCGACGCGCATGTCCTCAATCGTGTCGATCGCGACGCCGGTGCGGCCAACCTCGCCAAGGCTGCGGGGGTCATCGGAGTCCAGGCCAAGCTGCGTCGGCAGATCAAAGGCCATCGACAGCCCGGTCGAGCCGTGCTCGAGCAGGTATTTGTAGCGAGCGTTTGTTTCGCTGGCCGATGCGTATCCCGCGTATTGGCGCATCGTCCAGAGCTGTCCGCGATACATCTGCGGGTAGACACCGCGCGTGTAGGGGTAGGCGCCTGGTTCCCCGAGGTCGGGGGCGGCTGGCAGATCGCCCTGGGTGTAGAGGGGTGCCACCTCGATGCCGGAGTCGGTGAAGCGGCGTGGGTCGCCGGGACCGACGATGGGCGCCACGGCGAGGGCGACAATGTCCTCGCCCGCCGGCGCCTGGCTCGCCTGGTCTGAGCCGGACGCCACGGGCTTCTTCGCAGCTGGCATCGGGTCCTCAAGGATATCTGTGCTGCCCGTACCCCTGCGAGCGCCGACTGGCGTGCAAAGCGGGGCGGAGGCGGATGGTTGGCGGCGGGGTGCGCAGCTGCCCATTGCCCGGGCCAGCTGCATGCCGGGCCAGCGACTAGGCTTCTTAGCGATGGCGACGTGTTTGGTCACGGGCGGGGCCGGCTTTCTCGGCTCGCATCTCTGCGACGAGCTGCTGCGTCGCGAGCACCGTGTTATCTGTGTCGACAACCTGGAAACGGGGTCGCTCGTAAACATCGAGCACATCCGCTCGCCGTCGTTCGTTCACCTGAACGTCGACATCACTGAGCCCTACTTCATTGACGAGCAGGTCGAGGTCGTCTTTCACCTCGCGTCGCCGGCATCGCCGATTGACTATCTGCGACTGCCGTTGCACACGCTCAAGGTGGGGTCATACGGGACGCATCACACATTAGGGCTGGCAAAAGCGCACCGGGCCAGGTTTCTGCTTGCCTCAACGAGTGAGATCTACGGCGATCCGCAGGAGCACCCCCAGCGCGAGAGCTACTGGGGACACGTCAACCCGATCGGCCCGCGCGGTGTCTATGACGAAGCAAAACGCTACGCCGAGGCGCTGACGATGGCCTACCACCGTCAGCAGGGGGTCGACACGACGATCGTGCGGATCTTCAACACCTACGGCTCGCGGATGCGTGCACACGATGGGCGTGCGATCCCGACATTGCTCCGCCAGGCGCTCGCCGATCGCCCCCTGACCGTTTTCGGCGACGGCTCGCAAACTCGCTCGTTCTGTTACGTCAGTGACCTTGTGCGGGGCCTCATCGCACTCGCCGAATCCGGGCAGCACGAGCCGGTCAACATCGGCAACCCGGATGAGTTCACACTCCTCGAGCTCGCAGAGATCGTGCTCGAGGTCACCGGCTCGAGTTCGAAGATCGTCCACGCACCGCTACCCACAGATGACCCAAAGCAGCGCAAGCCGGACATCACGCTCGCGAAGGAATTGCTGGGCTGGGAACCGGAGGTGGCGCTGCGAGATGGGCTGCGCCTGGCGATCGAGCAATCGGGGCGTGCCCGCCTGCTCGGCGACGATCTGGGCTAGAGCGTGGCCCGGCGCGCGCAACAAATGGGCGGCCGAAGCGTTGAAGAAAGCGAGATGGACCCTGTCCGCGACGCCGTCAGTGTGCTCGCCGAAGCGCCTACAGCCCGACGAGGCGGCCCCATTGGCGTGCTCGCCGACCCGGCCGCAGGCCAGCTGGGCGGCCGCATCGGGGCGCGCGACGCGATCCGCTTGAGGACGGCCGCCCGGCGCAACCGTGACGTGCGTGCCAAGCGTCCGGTGGCGCTTTCGTTTCTTTTGCGTTGGGACACGGCGCGGCGCTTCGTGCGCGTCGTCGCGCTGCTCGCGCTCGACTTTTTGGGTGTGTTCCTCGCAATTTTCACCGCGCTCGCGCTCAAGGCTGAAGTGCGCACGCATGCCGATTTCTCGGTGGTCTTGCACCAGACGCGGACGTACGTCTCGTTCGCCTATCTCGTCACCGTGCTGTTGTTTGCCCGCTCGAGCATGTATGCGAGCCGTGGCGAGCGGCCCGGGCTACCGCGGCTGCTCGCCTCGCTCTCCGAGGTGACGATCGTCGTGCTGATCTTCGCCGTCGTCAGCGGCCAGCACTTCTCGTCCTACTACATCTTCTATGGCTCGTTCATCTTCGCCGTGGTTTACGTGGCATCGCTGCGCTACGGCTGGGAGCGCGTGTCAGGACGGCTCCTGCGCGCCGCTGGCTACCGCCACCGGGCGGTGATTGTTGGCTCCGGTGCACACATCGAGGCGGTCGCGCGGGCACTCGGTGCCGGGCCCCATCCGGCGATCAGCGTCGTTGGCTACGTCTCGCTCAAACCGCTGCCGGACAGTGCTCTGCGCTCGCTTGGCACCATCGACGAGCTCGACGTTGCGCTCGGAGCCAACGACATCGACGACGTCATAATCGCCGATCCCGACTTTCCGCAGGAGCGCGCGGTGGCGCTCGTCGACGTGGCTCACGAACGCGGCGTCCGCGTCCGGATCGCGCCGTCGACGATGGACATCCTGGTCCACCGAGCGGAGTTTGTTCCGGGCCAGTTGGTGCCGCTCTTTGAGCTGCGCGCGCCAGTGTTCGAGGGCGTGGACTTCCTCGTCAAGCGTGCCTTCGACATCGTGCTGGCATCGCTGCTTTTGATCGTGCTGAGCCCACTTCTGGTGCTGATCGCTCTTGCGGTCAAGCTGACTTCTCGCGGGAGAGTTCTCTACCGCTCGCCGCGGGCCGGGATCGGCGGCGTGCCCTTCGAGTGCTGGAAGTTCCGCACGATGTTCGAGGACGCCGATGCGCGCCAGGCTGCACTCGAGCCCCATAACGAGGCCTCGGGGGCGCTCTTCAAGATTCGCGATGACCCGCGCTTGACCCGTGTCGGGCGGCGCTTGCGACGCTTCTCGCTTGACGAGCTGCCCCAGCTCGTCAACGTCCTCCGCGGCCAGATGTCGCTCGTCGGGCCGCGCCCGCTCCCCGAACGGGACTTCGAGCGGCTCGAGGAATGGCACATGAAGCGCTACCTCGTACTACCCGGCATGACGGGCCTCTGGCAGGTGTCCGGGCGGGCCGACCTTGACTTCGACGATCTCGTACGGCTTGACTTCTTCTACCTCGAGCGCTGGTCGGTCTTCCTCGACCTGACGATCCTCGTCAAGACGCTTCCCGCCGTGCTCTGGGGCCGAGGAGCGTTCTAGGCAGCATTGCCGCTTGGCGCGCCGCGCGCCGACGCACGTCGATGCCGACGCCGCTGCGCGCATTCTCGCACGCTGCGTCATAGACGGCCCAGGTCGCTCGGGCGGCGTCGTCCCAACTCCACACCGGCGGCGCCGGCGCCGGGCGGCGGGCCTCAACGCCGGCCGCCAGCAGTCCCTCCATGTCGCCACGCGGCACGAACCGCGCGCGGTCGCCGAGCACCTCGCGGACGACCGGCGTGTCGCAGGCGACCACCGGCGTGCCACAGGCGAGCGCTTCAACGGTGGGAAGACCGAAGCCTTCATCGTCGCTCGGAAAGACGAGAGCGTGGGCCCCGCTGTAGATCGCAGCGAGATCGTCGTCGCTGACCGCGCCGGTGAGCGTGACGTCGGGCAACTCGTAGGCCCACTCGCGCGCTGGGCCGGCGAGCACCAGTGGCATTGTCCGGGGCGCTTGCGCGAGCGCCGCGACGCGCTTGCGAGGATCCGGGTGCTGCATGCTGCCGACCCAGAGCAGGTAATGCTCCGGCAGCTGGTAGCGCTTGCGCGCCCTGGCAATCTCGGCGCCGGAGCGCCGGCGCATCACGGGGTCGGCAGCCTCGGGAATCACGGTGATCCTCGTTGGATCGATGCTCAGCAGCTCCTGGGCGTCGGCTGCCACCACCTGCGAGGGGACGATGATCTGCTCAGCGTGCTGCGCCGCGAGGTAGCGAAGGCCGAAGCGTACGCCGGTGCGCAGGTACTCGCTGCGGCGTTTAAGGGCAACGAGGTCGTGCAGCGTGACGACGGAGGGACAGGGCGTGCGTAGTTGTGCACCCTCGAGCCACGGCGAATGAAAAACGTCGCAGCGGCGGGGCCGATGGGTTTCACTTATGGTCGCCTCGGCGGGCTTGGTTGCTTGGAGTGCATCGAGCAGGCAGCGAACGTAGCGCCCGATGCCGCGCGGGTCGCCCTGTGCTCGACTGTCGAATGCGAGCCTCATCTCGGGCGCAGACAGCTGCACGCCCGCCGACGGTCACGCGGAGGCTGCGTGCGCTGGATGGATGCCGCTCGCACTGCTGCGTGGAGGGACCTCTCCATGCCGTGTGACGATATCCGGGATGACGGTGCAAGGCAACGTTTTTCGCAAAGTCCGATCCGACTACATTGGTGAGCGTGGCCTACTTCGAGCGTATCTGGGCGGGCGCGCCCGAAGAGGTGACGCCCGAGCACTTTGCGCTGCGGCGTGAGTTCCTCCTTGCGCGCGCGCGTGCGGGGGAGCGCGTGCTCGACTTGGGCTGTGGCGACGGGGCCTTCGCGCAAGCGCTGGCCGAGCACGGCGCGGACCCGGTTGGTGTGGATGTTGCGCTCGAGGCGCTGCGCCGGGCTCGGCTCCGGGCTCCGCAGGTCGAATTCCGCCACAGCGGCGAGGTGCTGCCGTTCGGCGACGGCGAGTTCGCGGTGGTCTGGGCCGGTGAGCTGTTCGAACACGTCCAGGACGGCCTGGGCCTGCTCGCGGAGGTGACGCGCGTGCTGCGGCCCGGCGGGCGGCTGCTCCTCTCGACGCCCGCTCACGGGTGGCGGCGACGGCTGTCGGTTGCACTCAGCCGGCGGCGATTCGAGGCGCAGTTCGAACCGCGCTCCGACCACGTGCGGTTCTTCACAGCGCACTCGCTGCGCACGTTTTTGGCGGCGGCGGGGTTCGACGAGCCCGACGTTCGCTCCCATCGTGGTGTGCTGCTGGCGAGCGCGACGCGGCGTTAGCCCGCGGGCCGGCTTGCTGTATGCGCCGGCCGAGGTGCTCGAGAGCGCATACTTAATCGATGCTCCGCTTTGAGCTCGGCGACGGTCGCGCAATGCGACTGCTCGATGCATCCGATGCCGAGGAGCTGTTCGTGCTGATCGACGCGAACCGCAAACATCTCGCGCGCTGGATGCCCTTCGTCGGTCAGACCCGCAGCGTCGCGGACTCGCTTGTCTTTGTTCGCTCGGCGCGACGCCAGCTCGCCGAGAACCGCGGCCTACAGATGGCGGTCCTCGCGGACGAGCAGATCATCGGCGTTGCCGGCTTCCACGCCATCGACTGGCCGCGCCGCTCGACCAGCATCGGTTACTGGCTCGCGCAGGCCCACCAGGGGGCCGGCACGATGACGCTTGCCGTGCGGGCGCTTATCGGTCACGCGTTTGACGCCTGGGAGCTGTGCCGCGTCGAAATCCGGGCGGGCGTGCACAACTCCCGCAGCCGAGCGATACCCGAACGCCTCGGCTTCCGCGAGGAGGGAATCCTGCGCGGCGCCGAGCGCATTGAGGACCGCGTCATCGACCACGTCATCTATGCGGTCACTGCCGTCGACTGGCGCGCTATGAGCGCGTTGGGTGACCGTGACCCGGCGCGTGCTTGACGCGGTGGTGGACGACCCGCGGCGGCGGGACGGGGGGTAGTAGCGCGAGGTAGAGCTGCTGGTACTCGTGCGACTGTGGGTCAAGGTAGAGCGCCGGTGCCAGGTCCCTTTGCGCAGTGGCGGTGGCGCCGAGCTCGTAAAACTCGTAATAGGCAAGCTCGAACCACGTGTTTGGGTTGGAGGGCTGCAGTTCCACGGCGCGCTGCATCGTGAGTTCGCCGGCGTTTGGGTCGTGTAGGCCAGCCTGGGCGTAGGCGAGCTGCACGAGTGGTAGGTAATCGAGTGGGTCCTCGGCGATCGCAGTGGTTGCCTGGGCGCGCGCGAGCACGTAGTTGTGGTTGGCGTTTGCGATGAACGCAGCACCCGTGGCGTCCTGCGAGCGGAGAGGCTGCCACTGCGCCCAGGCGACGAGCAAGGTGGTGACGATGGCGGCCGCCGCGATCCAGCCAAAGCGCAGGTTGCGGAGCGTCGCGAGCCGCGGCCGCCCCCGGGGGAGCACCGAGCCGTGCGGTCCGCGACCTGCCACCCAGCCGGCGCAGAGCAGCGCGATCATCGCGTCGCCGGGCACGAACCAGGTGATGTCGATGCCTGAGTGAACGGTGAAGATCACGACGCAGGTGATCAGCGTCAGCAGCCCGATGCGCTCCGCCGACTCGTTGGCGTGGACAGCGGCGCGATGCCTGAACGGTCCTGCCGCGGCGACCGCGGCGCGTACCCACAACGCCGCGAGCACGAGGCTCAGAGCGAGCCCGACGAGACCGAGGTCGGCGAGCGTCTGGACGATGTATCCATGCGCATTGGCGGCGGTCGACGAAGTGTCCGCGTAGCGCAGAAACACCGTTGTATAGCTTCCGGCGCCGTTGCCGATGATCGAGCTCCCCTCATACGCCTTCCACGCGACGTCCCAATAGAGCGCGCGCTCGCTGCCGAGCGCGGTCAGGCGGTTTGCGCTGTTCCCCACGTTCGGGTGCGTGTCCGTGAGCGTGCTCCAGTCGTGCGAGATCGAGCCGGCGAGACCGCGCGAGCTCGCTGCCAGGGCGATCGCTCCGGCGACGGGAACGAGCGCGAGGGCGACGACGAGCGCGACCCCGATGCGATAGCGCGTCCGCGGCGCCGCTGGGCGGCGGACCGTCGCGAAGCGCAGCACGAGACCGGCCACGGCGCAGAGCACGAGCGTGATCGCGAGTATCGCTCCCAGGTCGTGTCCCGCGGCGCTCCGCGCGGCAAGCGCGGTGTCGTCGGTGGTGAGTGCGGGCTGGGCAAAGGTCCAGGCGATTACCACGAGGGTGCCGAGTGCACCGATCCCAAGCACCGATGCCGCACGCAGACGCAGCGGCGTGACGGTGAACCAGAAGGCCAGCCCAAAAGCGAGCGCGATGAGGGCACCGCGTGAGTAGCAGAGAAGCAGCGTGACCAGCAGGAGACAGATTGCGGGCGCCGCGAGTCCGACGAGCGTGCCGTGACCCTCGCGGCGTGTGCCAAACCACAGGCACGGCGGGACGCCGAGCGCGGCGGTCAGCCCAACTGCGTTCCAGTAGTTGAACGGCGCGTTGAGGCGGGCAAAAGTGGGCCCGGTTGCGAGCACCTCAGGGATGATCTTCGTCATCACCGCATAGGCCGAGACGACAACCGTGGCGAGGGCGACGCCGGCGATAACGCTCCGCCAGCGCCCCGGAGCGAGACGCACGAGCGCGATCGCACCGGCGAAAGTCGCCGCGTAGCTAAGCGTGCGACTCGCTTCGATCCAAGAGTCGGACGGCTCAGCCGACCATGCGACCGATAGCGCGGTGAAGGCCGCCAGGGCAAAAAACGCGATCGCCGCGCCGCCACCCCAGAGCTTGACTTGGCTCGAGCAGTCGAGTGCGATCGCGCTCGCGACGAGCGCGCCCGAGCCTAGTGTCAGGGCCATCTCGGCAGTCGTCGCCGAACCGAGATCGAGGCCACCGGTCGCGCCGAAGCAGACCGCGGCGATCGCCGCGGCGATCGTGACCGATAGCCAGGAGCGGCCCGCGGCGCTCCGCAGAGCGCTGGCCGCGGGCTGCGCGCCGGCCGGCCGGCTAACGGGCGCGGCGTGCGCGGACAAGTCGACGGGCGGCTTGGGTTAGCGGGACTCCGGCGATCGCGATCAGCGCGACGAGCACGAGCAGCAGCGGGGTGGGCAGCGTGTCGAGCAACGAGCCGCCGTGCAACACGACCGCACCCACGGCGACGTTGTGACCGTCGAGATCGACCGGCTTGCCGCCGAGCTTCTCGCCCTGGTCGAGCTTTGACTGCGCGTCCTTGTCGCCGTCCCCGCCCGGCAAGTTGCGTGCGGGAGCAATCTCCGCGAGCTCTGCTTGGCGGATCGCGTCGGCGCACGTTGTGTATTCGGCGATGTCGGTCGGCAGATCGGCGAGCGCATCCTTCAGCAGCGTCGCCGAGTAGTGGTGGGTAAGCACCCCGTCGTGGACGAGGCAGTCGTTGATCAGGGCCGCCACTGCGGTGGGCAGCTTCCGCGGGGGCTTCTTAGTCTTCGCGGACGCAGCGGCGGGCGCCAGCGCCAACAGCGCAGCGACCAGCGCCAGCAGAGCGCAGATGCGCCTCACAGTGTCACGCTACCAGTGCTGCTGGCGGATGCGGAGCCGGCGAGCGCCTGGGCAAATCCGTCGGCCCACCCCTCGTAGGTGTAGCCCATGACATCCCGACTGCCCGTTTTGCCGAGCTCTGCACAGCGTTCTCGGTCCTCCGCGAGCGCACGCAGGGCAGCGGCGAGGGCGGCCGGATCGTGCGCAGGCACGACCAGGCCGTTGCGCCCGTGGCGCACTAGGCCTCCGGCAGCGGCGCCGACCGCGTCGCTCGAGATGATTGCGCACGCCTGGTTCATGGCTTCGTTGGCGACCAGCGCCCAAGGCTCGATAAATCGCCGGGTCCGGATCGACGGTATGACAAGAACGTCACAAGCCGCGTAAGAGTTGCGCAACTGGAAGGCGTCGAGCGTTCCTACCGAACGCACGCCCTCGGCCTCGACGCGGTGCTCGCCGACGAGCGTGAGCGTCGCCGCGCCGGCTCCCAAGCCAGAGCGCTGCCAGGCGTCTAGGAGCACGGCGAGGCCCTTCTCGGGAGCCGGTCGACCAACGAACAGGAAGGCGAAGCGGTCGTCGCTGCGCGCCTCGGCTCGGCCGGACCAGAAGTCGTTATCGACGGCCTGTGGTGCGACGAAGATGCGGCGCGCGCCGTGGGCTGCGACGTAGCGGCTGACGTGTGGGCCGTAAGTTACGACCGCGGCGGCTTCGCGGTAGATCTGCGCCATCAGCGGCCAGGCCGCGAGATGGGCGGCTATCCGTGGGGTGCGCCAGAGCGCTGCCCAGAAGATGAACGGCACATCGGCGCGCCGCGAGGCACGCCAGGCGAGCGGCAACGCAACGCGCCCGCCGGTGCCCACGATCACCGCGCGATAGTTCTTCGAGCGGACCAGTGCGCCAACCTCGCGCTGGCGCACCGTCCGGCTCGGCAGTTCTGCGGGCGCACCGCCGGGCGGCGCGCCGTGCAAGTAGCGCCCGCCAAACAACGCGAGCTCGATCGGCGTGCGCTGATGTAGCGCGACAAACGCGCCGCGGCGACTGGCAGGAACGTGTCCGGTGACGAAGAGCACCGGCTTGGACGCGTCGTCCACTACGCGCATCGACGGTGAACGACGAGCGTGCGCTGCAACTCGCTTGCCGGAAGATAGGCGTGATCGCTCAGGAAGGACCGCGCCTCGGCGACCGCGTCCTCGCGCGCATAGGCCGCGGCAGTCGGAGCGACGAGGTGCGCCACCGGCAGCGCATCGATGACGCCCATGCGCCAGCCGTGTGCGCGCGCCAGCGCGGACCAGTGGGCGTCAAGCCCCCAGCCCATCCGCAGCGGCGGGAATGGCAGCAGCACCGCGAGCGTATCGCGGTGCAGCGCGGTGACCGGTCCGATCTCGACGAACGCCGTCTCGCGCACGACGCTGCGCGCCCGCCGGCGCGTTACACGCCAGGCGGCGTGCGAGCGGAGCCGGTGCGCTGGCTGCGCAAGGCGCAGTTGGTGGCGTTCGGCTTGGTGGATAAACCCGTCGAGGAAGCCGCGGGGGAGGGTCACGTCGTCGTCGAGCAGGAGCAGCCAGTCGAAGCGCTCAAGCGACTGAGTGGCGAGTAACAGGTTGAAGTTCTCAAATCGCCCGAGCGAGCCGGCGTCGCGCACCGCGATGGTGAGCGCGTGACGCGTGCGGCGCAGCTCGGCAATCGCGGCTTCGTAGGTCTCCGTGCGCTCCGGGCGCGCGGCGGAAATGACGAGCACCTCGCGCCGGGGCGGCTGGCGGCGTGCGGCGCGGGCAAGCGCGACGCGCGTCGGCAGCGCGAGCACGTCAAGGCCCGCATCGGCGAGCGCGCGGATCGCGTCACGGCGTCCGCCGACCGTCCCGCTCTCGCCCGAGAGGAAGTCCTCACCCTTGTGGGCGGGCGTTGGAGGGCCCTGTGGGCGAAGTGCCGCGACGAGCCGCCCAGCGCTGTGGGCGGCGAGGACGGGACCGTTGGCGCAGCGACGACCAAACGTGTGCCAGATGCAGCCGGCGAGGGTGCGTAGCTCAGATCGCAGCGCTGGCGCGGCGCTCGTGCGCTCGTCAAAGCGGCGCGCCGTTACACCCCTCCGCGCGGCGGCGCGAGCGAGTGCCCAAAGCGTCGCGTCCGCGGGGGCACGCCGGTGGTCGAGCGCCGCCGCGGCGACGTAGCGGATACGCCCGCCAGCGTCGAGATAGTGCTGCTCCCACTCGAGCTCGTCGCCGGTGCCGACAGGGAGCTGCTCATCGAACCGCCCGAAGGTCCTGAACGTCTCAGCGCGGATCGCCAGGTTCGCTCCCCAGCCGCTGACAACGTCGCGGTCGCCGTCGCCGTGGTCCTGGTTGGTAATCGGCGCGCCCTCACGTCCACACGTTTGCCGCTGCGCAGCGCGCCCTTCCAGGCGGGCGTGGATTGGCCCTGTGAAGACGCCGACGTGTGGCAGACGCTTGGCCGCGTCGAGGTAGGCGCTGAGCCAGCCTGGGTCGACCTCGACGTCGTCGTCGACAAAGATCAGGAGTTCGGATTGCGCGGCGTCGATGCCTGCGTTCCGTGCGGCGTTGAGCCCACGCGGGGAGCCGAGGGCGACGTAGCGGGCGCCGTGGCGGAGGCCAACCTGCTCTGTCGTATTGTCGTGGCCATCGTCGACTACAACCATCTCGGCACCGTCACGACGCGCCTGACCGGCGATCGAAGTGAGCGCGACGTCGAGATAGTCGGGCCGGTCACGGGTCGGAATGATGATCGTCGCGGATGGGGCCACGCTCTGCCAGAGTCTACGTTTGCGCCGCGCTGGCAAAGCGTGCCTCGACGCCCGCCTGACGCTCCTTCTAGGATCCGTGGACGATGCGGGCACTCGTAACCGGCGGCGCCGGGTTCATCGGTTCCAATCTCGTCGATGCGTTGCTCGCCCGCGGCGACCGGGTTACGGTCGTCGATGACCTCTCGACCGGCAAGCAGGCGAACCTCACAGGCGCGATCGCTGCCGGCGCCGAGCTGCACGTCCTCGACATACGCGACGCCGAGCGTCTTGCCGCCGTCGTCGCGGCCGCCGCGCCAGACGCGATCTTTCACCTTGCGGCACAGATCGACGTCCGCAAGTCGGTTGACGATCCGGCGTGGGATGCGACGATCAACGTCGGGGGCACGATCAACGTGCTCCAGGCTGCTCACCGGCACGGTGTCGCGCGGGTCGTCAACAGCTCCACCGGCGGCGCGATCTACGGCGATGCTCAAACGCTGCCTTCGCCCGAAACAGAGACTCCGCTGCCGGAGGCAGCCTACGGGCAGAGCAAGCTAGCGGCTGAAGGCTACCTGGGACTTTACGAGCGTCTCTACGGGCTATCGTCGGTGACCCTGCGCTACGGCAACGTCTATGGACCGCGTCAGGATCCGCTTGGAGAAGCCGGTGTGATTGCGATCTTCTGTGGCTGCCTTGCCACGGGTAGGCAGCCGACGATCTTTGGCGACGGCAAGCAAACGCGCGACTATGTCTACGTTGGCGACGTCGTTGGCGCGAACCTTCTCGCCGTCACGAGCGACGCGAGCGGGCCGATCAACATCGGAACTTCCCGCGAGACCTCGGTGCTCGAGCTCGTCGGGGTGCTCGGGGAGCTCGCCGGAGTGGACGATTTCACGGCGAACTTCGCGCCGCCACGCCTTGGCGAGCTCGCACGTAGCTGCCTTGACGTCGGCCGGGCCCGGGAGCTGCTCGGATGGGAGCCCGCCGTCACAATCCGCGACGGGTTGCGCATGACGCTCGACGCGAGCCAAGCCACACTCCAGCAGTGAGCGTGTCACGACGGGTTCTGATCACGGGCATCTCCGGGCAGGACGGGTCCTATCTCGCCGAACTCCTCTGCGCTGAGGGTGCCGAGGTGCACGGGACGCTGCGCGGGCCGCTGGCGCGCGAGCTGCCGAACCTTTCCGCTGTGCGCGAGCAGCTCGTGCTGCACGAGGCCGACCTGGACGTCCCCGGCCAGCTCGGCGGGGTGGTGGCCGAGGTCGAGCCGGCGGAGATCTACCATCTCGCCGGACCGGCGTTCGTTCCAGACTCCTGGCGCGCGCCGTCGCTGACGATTCGCGCGATTGCCGGCGGTGGAGCCGAGCTGCTTGCGGCCGTGCGCGACCACGCGGCGGAAGCGCACGTGGTCGTCGCGAGTTCGCGAGAGATCTTTGGCGAGGCGGCGCCGAGCCCCCAGGACGAGGCCACAATTTGCGCTCCAAGCTCCCCCTACGGCGTTGCGAAGCTCTCCGTGCACCAGCTGGTTGCCCTTGCGCGCGAAGGTGAAGGGCTGCACGTTTCCTCGGCCATCCTCTTCAATCACGAGTCCCCGCGGCGGCCGGAAAGGTACATCTCGCGCAAGGTGTCGCGTGGCGTCGCGGCAATCAGCCTCGGGCAGGCGCAGGAGATCGTGCTCGGAGATCTGAGTGCCGTGCGTGACTGGTCGGCTGCGAGCGATGTCGTGCGGGGGCTGCAGGCGATGGCGGCCGAACCGGAGCCCTCCGATTTCGTGCTCGCGAGCGGCGTCGGTCACACCGTCCGCGAGCTCGTCGATACCGCCTTTGCGATCGTCGGCATCGACCCCGAGGCGCATCTACGCGTCGACCAGCGCTTCGTTCGTGAGCACGAAGCCAGCGACCCGGTGGGCGATCCCTCGCGCGCGCGTGAGCGCCTGCGCTGGTCGGCACAGGTGAGCTTCGCGGAGCTCGTCGGTGAGATGGTGCGCGCCGACCTCGCGGAACTCGGCGCCGGCGTTACGCGATCGTGATCCCCGGTTCCAGGTAGACGTCCTGGACCGCGTGGATCAGTGCGACGCCCTCCTCGAGTGGTCGCTGGAATGCCTTGCGGCCCACGATCAGGCCCGTGCCGCCGGCGCGTTTGTTGATGACCGCGGTCCGGACCGCCTCCGCGAGGTCGCCTGCACCGCTCGACGCGCCACCGCTGTTGATCAGCGGAACGCGCCCCAGATAGCAGTTGGCGACCTGGTAGCGGCAGAGATCGATCGGGTGATCGCTGGTGAGCTTTGAGTACACGAGGTCCGAGGTCATGCCGTAGTCACCCTCGTCGGCGGCGACGGTGACCTTCTCGAGCGCTAGGTAGCCGCCGTTGTTGACGGCCAGCTTCTGCTTGATGATGTCGGCCTCGATCGTCACGCCCAGGTGGTTCGCCTGGCCGGTGAGGTCGGCCGACAGCGAGTAGTCGACGCCACCCTGCTTGAACGCCGGGTTGCGCAGGTAGCACCAGAGGACGGTGAACATGCCGAGGCGGTGCGCCTCCTCGAAGCAGTGGGCGATCTCCACGAGCTGGCGCGTGCTCTGCTCGCTGCCGAAGTAGATCGTCGCGCCGACGCCGACGGCGCCGAGCTCGAATGAACGCTGCACGCTTGCGAACAGCACCTGGTCAAAGCGGTTTGGATACGTCAGAAGCTCGTTGTGGTTGATCTTGACGATGAACGGGATGCGGTGGGCGTAGCGGCGACTGACCGCGCCGAGCACGCCGACCGTCGAGGCGACGGCGTTGCACCCGCCTTCGATTGCCAGTTCGACGATTGCGTTCGGATCGAAGTAAGAGGGGTTCTTGGCAAAGCTCGCGCCGGCGCTGTGCTCGATCCCCTGGTCTACCGGCAAGATGCTGAGGTAGCCGGTGTCGGCGAGGCGGCCATGGCCGAGCATCAGCTGGAAGTTGCGCAAAGTGGTGTTGGAGCGGTCGCTGGCGGCGAGCACGCGGTCCACAAAATCCGAGCCCGGGAGGTGCAGCAGTGAGCTGTCGAATGTGTCGCAGCGATGTGTGAGCAGCGTGTCGGCGTCGTCGCCGAGCAGCTCCTCGACGCGGTCCAGAATCGAATCCTTAGTAGCGACTGCCATCGGAAAACCTCCTCGGGATCAAGATCTTTTGAGCCTAGCCGACACGACGCCTCGCCGGCTGCGCCTCATTGCGTGAGCAGTGCAAGGTCGGCGTCGACCATCAGCCGGATCAGCGCCTCGAAGTTGGTGCGCGGCTCCCATCCGAGCAGCTCCCGCGCCTTCGTGCAGTCGCCGATCAGCTGCTCGACGTCGGCCGGGCGGATCAGTGACGAATCAGTCTCGACATAGTCATTTACCGCGAGCCCGGCTTGGTCGAAGGCGATCTCGACGCATTCGCGCACCGAGTGTGCGACCCCCGTCGCGATGACGAAGTCGTCGGGCTGGTCGCGTTGCAGCATCATCCACATCGCCTCGACATAGTCCTTCGCGTAGCCCCAGTCGCGCTCGGCGTCGAGATTGCCGAGCCTCAGCTTGTCCACGAGCCCGAGTTTGATCGCCGCGGCGTGCCAGGTGATCTTGCGCGTGACGAACTCCAGCCCCCGTCGCGGCGATTCGTGGTTGAACAGGATGCCGCTCGTCGCATGCAGGCCGTAGCTCTCGCGGTAGTTGACCGTGATGAAGTGACCGTAGGCTTTCGCGACGCCGTAGGGCGAGCGCGGGTAAAACGGCGTCAGCTCGGTCTGCGGCACCTCGCGCACCTTGCCGAACATCTCGCTCGATGAGGCTTGGTAGAACCGCGCATCCGGGCACGTTTCGCGCACGGCTTCGAGGATGCGCGTCACGCCGACTCCACTGAACTCGGCCGTCAGCGTCGGCTGCACCCAGGAGACGGCGACGAACGACATTGCCGCCAGGTTGTAGATCTCGTCGGGCTGGGTGGCACGCAACGCGTCCCCGAGCGAGCGCTGGTCGAGCAGGTCGCCCTGGTGGAGCGTGACCCGGCCGCGCAGATGCTCGATCCGGTCGAAACGCTCGACCGATGAGCGGCGCACCATCCCGTGCACGTCGTAACCGCGGTCGAGCAGCAGCTCGGCAAGATAAGAGCCGTCCTGACCAGTGATCCCAGTAATGAACGCTGTTCGCTTCACCTGCTGATGATGGCCTTCCCGTTTGCGCCAACACCGCGACGGCGTGGCGACCGACTCATGGGTGTCGCTCTGAGCTTCCCAGGCTGGCAGCCTACGTGCGTTCCCGAGCGATCGTCAGCCTCACCGAGCGTCGACGACGAGTCGCTTTGACATCAGCGCCCCGTGTCGCGTCGCCGCGCGGCATACTGGCGGCCGACGGCGGCCACGAAGCGCGGGTTGTAGTGCAGATAGCGGCGCCAGAGGCGCCGCGGCTCACGTGCCAGGCGGTAGGACCATTCGAGCCCGTGGCGCCCCATCCAGGGTGGCGCCTGGGCAACCAGTCCGGCATGGAAGTCGAAAGCCGCTCCGACGCCGATCAGCATCGGGGCCTGCAGATGCGGACGCATGCGCGCCATCCAGAGCTCTTGGTGGGGCTGGCCGGTGCCGACCCAGACGATATCGGCGCCGGCGCCGTCGATTTCCTCGATGAGCTTGCGCTCCTCGTCGGCTGTCGGTTCGCGAAACGGCGCGCCCGAGCTCCCGCCGACATGCGGCGGCGCGTAGGCGCCGACGATCTGAAGGCCAGGAAAGCGCGTCCGCAGGTTGAGTGTTAGCGCCACGAGCGCACCCTCACTGCGGCCGCCGTAGAGGTAGGCTCGCGCTCCGCTGCGCGCGGCGCGCTCGCAGCAGGCAAGCATCAGGTCGGGCCCGTAAACGCGGGCGCTGATCTCGCGATGGCCCAGCAGCCGTAGCGCCCATACCAGCGGCTGGCCGTCGGGCACGACGAGCGAGGCGCCGAGCACGGCCTCGCGGATCGAGGCGTCCTCTTGCGCGAGCATCACGAGGTGAACGGCGGCCGCGATGAGATAGCCAGGCGAGCGGCTCGCGACCATCGCGTCAATCCAGTCGAGCACCTCGTCGTAGCCAGCAGTCGCCAAGGGGATCCCGAGCACAGCGGCGACCGCTGGCGGGGACGGCGTGTCGGGCGGGTGCGATGCGGCGACCATCCGCGTGTTCTATCCATTTGCGCCACGCCGGCGCGCCTGCACGGGCGCTCAGCAGGCGCCGAGAGACGGTTGCGTCGGCGCTGCGACGAGCGTCACCTTCGCGCGCGTGAATCTGGGCACGTGCTCGAACGCGAGTACGGCGATCCCGCGCTGCGGGTCGGCGCTGCGACCACCAGGGCGCAGCGTCTCTCCGGTGTGGCGGTAGACGATCGCGCTCACCATGCGCTGGATCGCCTCGAGCGGCCCCACGGAGGACTCGCTCGGATCAGTGGCCAGGGCCGCGCGACTGCGTACCACGAGCAGGATGGCGTTGCCATCGGCCCACGCCCGCGTTGCCTGCGGTGCGCCGCCGTACATCGCGGTGTGAATCGACCCGAGGGCGCGCGCTGCCACCGACCCAAGGTCGTCCTCGGGCTGCGATCTTGAGACTTCCAACTGCTTCACGCTAAGGCTCCTCCTCGGCCTGCTGCTAGGTACGGTCACTTGCGCGATGCTATGGCTATCCCCGGCGTGCGTCGCGGGGGAAAAGCTCCGCTGTCTGGTGAATATCACGCGTCAGGTCTCGGCCACGGGGACGCCACTCACCGGCGCGAAAAAGAAACGCCGCAAAGTGGTGAATGCGCGGCGCAGCAACCCGATCTAGCACCCGAGCTCGTGCGCAAGAGCACGCACGAGCTGTCCCGCTACAGCTCGCCCCGCACGCAGACGAAGACAGTGGGCGCCATGCGCTCGCGAACCCGCGTCGCAAAGAAGCCCGCTCGCGCGAGCAGCTCGGCGAAGGTCTGCTCGCTCTCACCGCTCGGTGCCGTGAGGACCGCCCGACCGCCCGGGCGCAGCATCCGCGCGATCTCGCGCAGCGGCACGCGCCGTCCATCCTCCGCGCCGTCGCAGATCACGACATCGAAGCTCTCCTCGACAAAGGGCAGCGCGAGCGAGTCGAGGCTGCCGGGCGTGGGCTCGGCGGCGAAGTAGTCGAGCTGCTCGAGCGCCGCGAGCGTGGCGCGCAGGCGGGCCGCTGGCGCAATGTGCAGTACCCGGCGCGCCGCCGCGAGCACGTCGGTGCGCTCGCGCAGTACCCGTTCGAGCGGGCTCTCGAGCTCGATTTGCCCCTCGGCAAGAAGTGCGATTGAGGATCGGCTCACACCCGGATTAACGGCAGCGCTACGGGCTACCCCGCGGTGTATCCACCCCGGGGGGGTGGTGAAAAAAGCGCCCCCGAGCGCAACTTATCGGGACCTACGCTGGTCATCAGAAAGGCCGGGGATCTATCCCAGCATCAGGCGAGGAAGCACTCGCGGCGCTGGCACCACGGACTTCACCAAGGAGCTACGACGATGACCAGCGGGCGCAGGGACAGCCACGACGGGACGGGAGACGGTGACACGGGGGCCACAGAGGCCTCCCGCAAGGACGCCGACCCCGGCGCCCAGATGAACCAGGCTCGCAGTGAGTACCGACTGCGGCTCGCGCATGCCCAGGAGGGCGAGGAGATCCCCCGCGAACCGGGCGAGAAGCCGCCGGGACGCCTGCGGATCATCATCGCCGATCCCGATCCGCTGGCGCGTCGGGCGATCCGTGACTCACTCGCGCTCGATCGAACCTTTGTCATCTCCGCCGAGGCCAAGGACGGCGTCGAGGTCGTAGAGCTCGCCGTGCACTATCGCCCGGAGCTCGTGCTCATGGAGGTCGGTTTGCCGATCCTCGACGGCATCAGCGCATGTCGCGAGATCGTCACACGCGCGCCCACGGTGCGCGTCGTGATGTTCTCCGTGCCGCAGGACCGCGACGTCGAGGTGCGCGCGCTGCGGGCCGGCGCCAGCGGCTTTCTCTCAAAGAACACGAGCATCGACTCGGTCGGTCGCGCGCTGCGCTCGGTCGCCGGCGGCGAGGCCGCAGTTTCGCGTTCGCTGACCAGCCACCTGATCGAGATTCTGCGCCGCACCGGCGAGAACGGCACCGGCATGCGACCGGTGAAGAGCCCGCTGACCACGCGTGAGTGGGAGGTTCTCGACCTGATCTGCGCCGGCGAGTCCACGCGCGACATCTCTAGCAAGCTGTTCCTCTCCGAGGACACCGTCTACAGCCACACGAAAAGCATCCTGCGCAAGCTCGGGGTGCACTCCCGAGCCGAGGCCGTGGAGGCCGCGACGCGGATGCGCCAACCCGGCGTTGGCTGATGGGTGTGGCCGGTCGTCGCAGCCTCGTTCTTCACGACTGAGCGGGGCTGAATCTCCCAGCAAATCGCTCACGTCTAGACTGCGCTGCTCTGATGCGCGTCGGCGTGATTGGTCTTGGCTATGTCGGTCTGCCGCTGGCGGTCGCGTTCGCTGAGGCGGAGGTCGACGTCGTTGGTGTCGAGCGCGATGAGCAGAGGGTCGCGGCGATCATCGCCGGGAAGTCCTACATCGAGGACCTCGACGATGCCACGCTGACCGCCGCGGGCCGACGGATCGCCGCCACCGATGAGTACGCGGCCCTGGCGGATGTCGATGCGGTATTGATCTGCGCCCCGACGCCGCTGAGTCCAAACGGCGAGCCCGATCTCGAGCCCTTGCTGGACTGCGTCCGCGGCGTCAGCGCCATCCTGCGCGCCGGCCAGCTCGTCGTGATCGAGTCGACGAGCTACCCCGGCACGACACGTGAGCGGGTCGTGCCGCTGCTCGAGCAGTCGGGGCTCCGCGCGGGCTTTGACTTCCACGTCGCCTTTTCGCCTGAACGCGTCGATCCGGGCCGGACCGACTACACGCTGCGCAACACGCCGAAGCTGATCGGCGGCCTCACCGCGGCGTGCGCCCAGCACGCCGAGAACGTCTATCGCCTGATCTGCGACGAGATCGTTCAGGTCACGACGCCCGAGGTCGCGGAGCTGACCAAGCTGCTCGAGAACATCTTCCGCGCCGTCAACATCGCGCTGGTGAACGAGCTCGCGATGCTGACCGACCGCATGGGCATCGATATCTGGGAAGTCGTCGATGCGGCGGCAACCAAGCCTTACGGTTTCATGCGCTTCGAGCCGGGACCGGGGATGGGCGGCCACTGCCTGCCGGTCGATCCGTTCTATCTCGCCTGGCGGGCGCGGGAGTTCGACATGTCGACCGAGTTCGTCGAACTCGCGGGCAAGGTAAATCAGCAGATGCCCTACCACTGCATCGCAAAGCTCCAGCGCGTATTGAACGAGCGCGGGCGCGCCGTCCACGGTGCACGCATCGCCGTACTCGGCGTGAGCTACAAGCCGGGCGTCGGCGATATCCGCGAGTCGCCGGCGGTCAAGATCATCACGCTGCTCCGCGAGCTCGGTGCCGAGGTCGTCTACCACGACGACCACGTTCCGGCGCTCGAGCGTTTTGGCCTGCGCTCACTCCCGCTGGCTGACGCGCTCGCCGGCGCGGCGCTCGCGGTGATCGTCACAGCCCACCAGGGGATCGACTACGACCAGATCGCCGCCTCTGTGGATTGCGTGCTCGATCTGCGCGGCGTGACCCGCGCGAGCAGCGCCACAAATGTGGTGCTTCTGTGAAGCCCGCCGCCCTTGAGCGGCTGCGCTGCCCTAGCTGCCACGCCCGCCAATCGTTCGAGCTCTCCGCTTACGCGAGGAGCGGCGAAAGCGAGGTGCGCGAGGGGACTCTGACCTGTCGCTCGTGCGGTGATCAGCGGTCGGTGAGCGCCGGGATTGTCGATCTGCTCCCCGCCGATCTGCCCCCGTTCGTCTCCGCCGAGGCCGCCGGCCTCGACCGCTTTGTCAACACGATGCACGACTACGGCTGGACGCGCGAGGACATCCTCGCGCTGCCCTTTCGCGAGGACGGCTACTGGTTCTGTCAGGCGCGCGCTATGCAGCAGACGCTCGCTACGACGGCGCTCGGCCTGGCGCCGGGCAAGACCATCCTCGACGTCGGGTCGAACACCTGCTGGGCGAGCGCGATGCTCGCCGAGAACGATCTCGACGTCACGGCGCTCGACATCAACGCCAACCAGATGCAGGGTCTCCGCACGGCGGACTGGTGGTTTGAGGCCAAGGACATCTATTTCGAGCGGGTGCTGGGAGTGATGTTCGACCTGCCTTTCGCCGACGGTGTCTTCGATTACGTGTGGTGTTGCGAGGTGCTCCACCACAACCATCGCGCGAACCTTTACCGCACGATGCGCGAGCTGGCGCGCGTGCTCAAACCCGGCGGCCGTGCGATCGTCGTCAACGAGACGTGTCGCTCGCTGCGCGATCCGAAGTGGCGGCCGGGCCACGAAGTTGCTCAGTTCGACGGGCACGAGCACGCCTACCTGCCCTGGAGCTACGTCCATGCCGCCCGGCGCGCCGGTCTGCAGGTCCAGGTGGTCTACCCCTGGACTGTCCCGATGTTCTCGCCCACGACCTTCGAGCTCCAGCCGGAGACGAGCCTCCGCCGCGCGGCCTGGCTGCTCACAGTCCACACCACCCGTCGCCTGCCGGCGCTGCGCCGCGCGGCGCTCGCCTACAAGCACTACATCGACGGCGCTGCCTCCTTCTACATGATCGCCACGAACCCCGGGCAGGCGTCGTGACCCCAGCTACCAACGGACCCCAAGGCCAACTCGCGCTCGCCGTCGTCGGGCTCGGCTACTGGGGGCCAAACCTCGCGCGCAACATCGATAGCGCGGCAGGCGCGCGGCTCGCCTGGTGCTGCGACGCGGACACCGGCGTCCGCGACCGGCTCGAGCCAATGTTCGCCGGCGCCCGCTTCACCGATTCGCTCGATGAGCTGCTCGCCGACGAGGACCTAGACGGCGTGCTGCTGGCGACGCCCGTAAACACGCACGCCGAGCTCGCCGTGCGCGTGCTCGAGGCCGGCAAGCACTGTTTCGTCGAGAAGCCGCTCGCGCAATCGGTCGCCGGGGCCCAGCGCGCTGTCGATGCGGCGAGCAAGAGCGGGCGGATCCTGATGGTCGGCCATCTACTGCAGTACCACCCGGGCGTGCGCAAGCTCGCTGAGCTGGTGGCGAGCGGTGAGCTCGGCGCGGTCCACTACATCTACACCAACCGGCTCAACCTCGGCCAGCTGCGCGCCGACGAGAACGCGCTATGGAGTCTCGGCGCGCACGACGTCTCGGTGGTCCTGGACCTCGCGGGAGAGGAGCCCAGCGAGCTCGACGCCCGCGGCGAGTGCTACATGCGCCCCGGCATCGAGGACGTCGTCTTCGCCTACCTGCGCTTCCCCTCGGGGATAACCGCGCACCTGCACCTCTCCTGGCTCGACCCGCACAAGGAGCGTCGCCTCACCGTCGTCGGCTCGCGGCGCATGGCCACCTTCGACGACATGGAGCTCGAGCGCAAGCTGACGATCTACGACAAGGGCTTCGACGAGAAGGCCGACAGCTGGGGTGAGTACATCACGCGCTCGGGCGACGTGACGAGTCCGCGGATCGCCAACGCCGAGCCGCTGCGCCTTGAATGCGAGCACTTCATCCATTGCATCCAAAGCGGCGAAACGCCGCGCTCTGACGGGCAGAGTGGCCTGCGCGTCGTGCGCGTGCTCGAAGGGCTGCAGGCGGCGCTCGATCGGACGCGCCGGTGAGCTTGCGGGCCGATCCGCGAGGACCCGGGCTGCACCTCGCCGAGGACGTTGTGATCGGCGAGCGCGTCGCATTTGGTGCCGGCGTCACTATCCACGCCGGCACGGTCATTGGGGGCGACTGCGTGATCGAGGACGGCGTTGTGCTCGGCAAGCGTCCGCGGCTCGCGCCGCACTCGAACGCGTCGCGCGACGAGCTCACGGGCCTGGTCCTCGGCACCGCGGTCACGGTGTGCGCCGGCGCTGTCGTCTTCGCCGGTGCGATCGTCGAGGACGGCGCGATTCTCGGCGACCAGTGCTCGGTCCGTGAGCGGGCGAAGATCGGCGCGGGGGCGGTCATCGGCCGCGGCAGTGTGGTCGACCCCGGCGTGAGCGTAGGCGCGCGCGCACGCGTGCAGACGAACGTCTACCTGACGGCGGGCTCGCTCATCGAGCAGGACGTGTTTGTCGGTCCCGGCGTCGTCACCACCAACGACAACACGATGGCCCGCCACGCCAAGAGCTACGAGCTGCGCGGTGCGACGCTCCGCCGTGCCTGCCGCATCGGCGGCGGCGCCGTGCTCGTTCCCGGAGTCGAGGTCGGCGAGGAGGCCTACGTCGCGGCGGGCGCCGTCGTGACCAGCGACGTGCCCGCCCGAGCAGTGGTGATGGGGGTCCCGGCCCGCGTTGTGCGGAGCGTTGAGGACGAGGAGCTGCTCGAGCACTGGCGCTGAGCGGTCCGGCTACGGGCGGCGCGTCGGTCCTATAATCGCGCCGCGATGCCGAGCCGCCCGCTGCCCCCGGCAGAGCTGATCCGCCGCGTCGGGTGGGACATCCACTCGCGGAGCCTCGCCGAGGTCTATGAGCAACGCGGCCGCGACCAGTGGGAGTTCACCTGTTCGCTGCTTCCCGCCGACTGGACCTTCGCCGGCAAGCGCGTGCTCGACTTCGGCTGCGGTGTCGGGCGGATGCTGCGCAACGGACCCGAACGCGACCCCGCCGGCGAGTATTGGGGCTGCGACATCGACTCCCGCAGCATCGCCTGGCTATCCGAGCACCTCGCGCCGCCGCTGCACGTCTTCGAGGCCCCTGACCTGCCGCCTACGTCTCTGCCGGACGGACATTTCGACCTGATCTACGCCTTTTCGGTCTTCACGCACCTCAGCGACTCCTGGAGCGCCTGGCTGCTCGAGCTCCACCGGCTGCTGAAGGCCGACGGGATTCTCATTCTCACCGTGTTCGGGCCCGGGTGCTCATCGCACATGGGCATCCCACTCGACGGCGACCACGTCGGCATGAACGTTTTCGCCCCCTACACCGAGTGGGACGGTGGCGGCCCCTTGATCTTCCATTCGGAATGGTGGCTGCGCGCCCATTGGGGCCGAGCGTTTGAGATCACCGAGCTGCGCCCCGGCGATCCCGCCGGTCCACCGCCGCTCTTCGGCCAGAGCGCGGTCGTGATGCGCAAGCGGCCGGTCACGCTCAGCATCGAGGAGCTCGAGCGTCCGGAGCCGGACGAACCGCGCGAGTTTCGCGCGTTGCGCGCGAACGTCGCCTCGCTCAGCACCGAGCTGCGCTGGCACACCGTCTACATCAAGAGCCGCAGCTGGCGGCTGACAGCGCCGCTGCGGGCGGTTGGGCGGCGGCTGCGCGGCGTGCTCAGGGGCCCAGCACCGCGCTGATCGCCGCGACGACCTCGCCAACCTGCGTCTCGCTCAGCACCGGGCTGATCGGGAGTGCAAGGTTCGTCCGCGCAGCCTCATCGGTTCCCGGCAGCGTGAGGTCGGCCAGCATCGCGGGCTGGCGGTGGATCGGCACGCGGTAGTAGGCGCGGGCCTCGATTCCGCTGGCGCGCAGAGCCTTCTCGAGCTCGTCGGCGCGCCCGCTGCGAATCACGTACAGATGCCAAGCCGGGTCACTCCCATCTGTGGCGCGGGGCAGCGAACAAAGCTCGGCCAGAGCGGACGCGTCGTAGCGGTGGGCGGCCCTGCGGCGCCCGTCGGCCCAGCGCTCGAGATGGGGGAGCTGCACGCGGAGGATCGCCGCCTGCAGCTCGTCAAGGCGCGAGTTGTAACCGAGCTGCTCGAAGGTCTGCTTGTCAGTGGAGCCGTGGAAGCGCAGCGCGCGAACCCGCTCCGCCAGGGCCGCGTCGTTCGTCGTGATCGCGCCGGCGTCGCCGAAAGCGCCGAGGTTCTTCGACGGGTAGAAGCTGAAAGTCGCGGCGGTCCCGAGGGCTCCAGGTCGGCCGTACTGCCCGCGCGAGCCGGCCGCCTGTGCGGCGTCCTCTAGCACCGGGACGCCGAGCGCCTCGATCTCGGCAACGGGGGCTACATTGCCGAAGAGGTGCACCGCGATCACCGCCTTGGTTCGCGGTGTAAGTGCCGCGCGCACCGTCTCGGCGGTCACGCAGAAGGTGTCCGGGTCGATGTCGCAGAACACCACGCTCGCGCCCGTCGGGGCGATCGCCTCCGCGCTCGCATAGAACGAGAACGATGGAACGACAACCTCGTCTCCGCGTCCGACCCCCATTGCCTGCAGCGCGATCGTCAGCGCGTCGGTGCCGTTTGCGACGCCGATCGCGTGCGCGGCACCGACGTAGTCCGCAAACTCGCCTTCGAACGCGCTCACCTCTGGGCCGAGGATGTAGCGCCCGCTTTCGAGCACCCGCTCGACCGCTGCGCGCAGCTCGGCCTGAAGCGGCGCCAGCGGCGTGGCTGTGTCGAAGAGCGAGACGGGCACGCCGTGAACCTACTGGGCGCCGCCGGCGTCTGTGGTCTGCCGCAGCACGTCCAGCAGCTCGCGCGGCAGCGCGCGCAGCGCCACGATCGCGACGGCGAGCGCCGCCGTCCCCGCCGCAGCGGCGGGCAACGATGAGAGCGGCGCTACGAGGGCGACGGCGTAGGCGATCGCGAGTGCGAGCGCGATCCGTGCCACCAGGGCGAGATCGGGGCGCAGTTCCGGGTGGCTGACAAACAGGGCGGTGGCGTACGCGCTCGCCAGCACGACTTCGAGCGACAGCGTCACGATCGCCGCGCCCTGCGCGCCGTGGGCCGGAATAAGCACCGCGCACATCGCCGCTGCCAGGACGATCATGCCGGCGTTGATCGCGATCAGCGGGCGGTACATGCGGACCGCCAGCAACGCGAACAAGAACACGCCGGAGAGGAATGTTGCGATGACCCCGGGCCCCAGGATGCGTAGGACCGTACCGCTGCCCGCGTACCCCGATCCACCCATCACGCTGACCGCGAACGGTGCTCCAGCCACGATCAGGAGCGACAGCCAGCCGCCGATCAGCAGCTCGCCTTCGAGCAGGCGTTGCAACGCGTAGCGCAGGCGCGCGCGATCGTCGCGCGCTGCTCGCAGCAAGATCGGGAACGCGGAACCGACCACGAGCAGGGGAATCCCGTTGACGACACTGAGAATTCGAAACGCGAGGCTGAAGATTCCGACGGCGCCGGCGTTGGTCAGCAGCGACATCGCGACGACGACGATTTGGAAGTAGACCGCCCCGAGCGCCGTGGCCGCGGCGAAGACGAACGACTGGCTGAGCAGGAACCGCCAGCGGCGCGGCTCAAACGCCGGCCGCAGCGTGATCTGATTGCGAACGAGGATCACGGTGATCGTCAGCGTCACGGCGAAGGCGAGCACCGCGGCGGTAAAGAACGGCAGCAGCGTCGCCCCGGCCAGGACCAAGACGACGAGGCCCAGCGCGGTCGTCGCCGGGCCGACAAAATCGAGCAACGCGAGCCAGCCGAAGCGCAGACCGGTGCTCAGCGGCAGCGCGAGCGTCCCCTGGAGCGTTGCGAACACCAGGCCCACCGATGCGATGACGGCGCCTTCGACGACCACGCTCGGGTAGCCGGCGAGCACCGTGAACAGCGTTGCGGCAACACCGCCGCAGACGCTGAGCGCGATCCGCAGGCCGATCAGACTACGCATGAAGGTGCGCCGCTCGCCCTCGGCACCGGTGCTCCACTCGCGGACCCCGAGGTTCGCCAGGCCCCCCTCGCTGAGTGCGGTGACGATCAGCAACAGCGAGGTGACCGTCACGTAGCGGCCGTAGCTCTCCTTGTGGAGGTGTCGCGTCAGCAACGGTGTCGCAGCGATGCTCGCGGCGACCGCGCCAAGGTAGGCGAGCATCCGCATGCTGCTGCCGCGCAGGAAGATGCCGCCGGCGCGGCGCGAGTCGAGGACGTCGCGTCGGGGTTCGTTGGCCGCTGCCACGGGCCGAGTGTCTCAGAGCCGACGGCTGCGACGCCGGTCAGCACTCCCCCGAGTTGACAAGACGTGCGCCGGTCCCAAGTGGGCGATCTGGCGGGCATTGCCGTGGTAGCGTCCGCGCCTTGCCCAAGAGTTCCGTCACGGTGCCCCGGCGCGGCCGGCAAGCCACGGCGCCCTGTCGATGAACGATCTCCGCCCCACGGCACCGGCTCCGCGCGAGGATCGGATTCACGAGAGCGCCCGCGACGTCACATTCGTCATCCCGAACTGGAACGGACGCAAGTTGTTGGAGGTGGTACTGCCCTCCGTTCTTGCACAGACATTGCCGGGTTTTGAGGTACACGTGGTGGATGACGCATCGAACGACGACTCACAGGAGTACGTCGAGGGTCAGTGGCCCCGGGTGCGGTTCCTTGCGCACCGTGAAAACGTTGGCATCACGCGCAACTTCAACCGGGGGATCATGTCGGTGACAACGCCCTACGTCGCATTGCTTAACAACGACGTCGAGTTGGCGCCGGACTGGCTGCGTGAGCTACGGGATGCGTTGGAGGCTCACCCCGAGGCGGTGGCTGCCGACTGCAAGATGCTCGAATACGATCGGCGTGAGCGCCTGGACGGCGCCGGCGACCTGCTGACCTGGGCCATGTTGCCTGGGCGCCGCGGCAACGGCGAGCTCGACCGCGGGCAGTACGACGAACCCGAGACGGTATTCAGCGTCAGCGGCGGTGGGGCGCTTTTTCGTCGTGGCGCGTTCGATGACGTCGGGCTCTTCGACGACGACCTCTTCGCCTACTACGAAGACATCGACTGGGGTTTTCGAGCCCAGCTGCTCGGCCATACGGCGCTCTATGTCCCCGCCGCGGTCGCCTATCACATGGGCAGCGCGACGACGAACGCCAAACCCGGTCGCTGGAGTCACTTGCGCCCGCGCAACCAGATCTATGTCGCGGTGAAAAACCTACCGGGCCGACTATGGCTTCGGTTCCTGCCGCGGATTCTCGTCGCGGAGTTGTACTGGCTCGTTGCCGACGCGCGCGCCGGACGCGGGCGTGAGCATCTCGAGGGCTGGCGACAGGCGCTATTCATGGTTCCGCTCGCGTTGCGCAAGCGACGCTGGATCCAAGCCAACCGCCGAGTCAGTCTCGACGCGCTCGTAGCCGCGATGACGCCCGCGCCCGGGGTCTGGCGCGGCCTTTGGGTGCGTCTCTGGCGACGTGGCTAACCGGCGGCGCGTCGATTCGCCGTATGCCTGCCGTGCTAGTGTCGCGACCCCATGAGCTTGGGTACGGTGCGGGAGGCGTATCTGAAGCGAGCTCTGCGAAGGCTTCAGACAGGCGCCACGTCGGTCGGGTTTGAGCAAGTTCTGGGTTCCTGGGCATCAGACGCACGGTTTCGCCTCGCCCCGCGACAACGCGCCGACGCGCTCAGCACCTTGGCCGCGTGCAACGACGAGCACGACTACTTCCGCTTCACCGCGGACCACCTCCCCGGGGCGCTCTTCTTCCCACCGGGATCCAGTCAGAACGAGGACGAGATCCTCGCCATGCTCGCCTTAGCGGCCGAGCGAGGACCGCGCACCGTGGTGGAGATCGGCACGCAAGCTGGCGGCACCACGTTTCTGCTGGGAACGTTGCTGCCGAGCGTCAGCCTTTTGATCGGGATCGACCTCTTCGTGCGTAACAAATCGCGACTTCGCTCGTTCGCTCGCGCTGGCCTCGACCTACGTTTCATCAACGCGGACTCCTCGCTTGCCAGTACCTACGCGGCAGTCGAGCAGGCTCTTGCAGGGCGGACGATCGACTTGCTGTTCATCGACGGCGATCACTCTTTCAGGGGTGCATTGCACGATTTGCGCACCTACCGCACGCTTGTGACTCCGGGAGGCCTAGTCGTGTTCCACGACATCGTGCCGGACAGCACTCTGCGCTTGGGCTCGGAGTCGTTGGCCTGGGCCGGTGAGGTACCAGTGCTCTGGGAGCTTTTGCGCGGCCAGTACGCGAGCCACGAGTTTGTGGACTCCTGGAGACAGGATGGCCGCGGAATCGGGGTCCTCGAATACGATCCGCAGGTTGCGCCGCAGCTGGTGCCCGCGCGGGCGCTTGCTACGCGGATCGATGGGCGATCATGAGTCAAAACGTGCATCCGGGCGTGCGCGCTGAGGTAGCATCGGCCAGCCCGCGAAGCGCGCTGGCTGCGCCTGTTCGCAGGTCCGTCATATGACCGTACCCGGCCGGGCACCGTCACCTCGCTCAGTTTCACCGCCGGAGCGCTTGCGCCCGACTAGCCAGCTTGCGCAGCGGATCAAGCGACTGGCCGAGATCGACTGGTCTGCAGCAGAAGACCGGCGTGCAGTGTGGCTGCTCGGTGCACTCATGCTGTTCGTCGGCGTGCTGCTGATGTACATGGCTCGCGGCACGACCTTCTACTACGACGAGTGGACCTACATCGTCAGCAAGTTCGGCGGCGGCATCAACTCGTTCCTTGAGCCCCACAACGAGCACTTCTCGTTGATCCCGATCGCGATCTACAAGCTGATGTTCCGCATCGTCGGGATGCGCGACTACCCGCTCTATCGCCTGATCGTGGTCGTGATGCATCTGGTCTGCGTCGCGCTCGTCTACGACATCGCCCGGCGGCGCATCGGCGCCTGGCCGGCGCTCGTCGCGGCGATCTCCGTTCTCTGGCTATTTGCCGCCTGGCAGAACCTGCTGTGGGCGTTCCAGATGAGCTTCGTCGGCTCGGTCATGGGGGGCCTCGCCGCCTGGGCGCTGATCGATCGTGACACTCGCCGCTGCGACATCGCCGCTGGCGTCGCCCTCGGAGTGGCGCTCTCGTGCTCGGGCCTCGGCATCCCCTTCGTCCCCGGCATCGCGGCGGAGCTCGTGTGGCAGCGGCGCTGGCGCCGGCTCTGGCTCGTGGCTGTCCCGTTCGCGCTCTACCTGCTCTGGTACACGCATTACGGCGTGAACATGGTGACCACGAACTCGGTCATCCAGAGCCCGCAGTGGATCCTCGAGATGGTGGCCGCCGGCTTTGGCGCGCTGGTCGGCCGCGACACAGACTGGGGCGTTCCGGTCACCGTTCTGCTGCTCTGGCTGGCTGCCAAACGCGTGGTTGCGGTCGAGCGTCTGAGTCCGCGCTTCATCGGAGCGGCGATCACCACGGTCGCCTACGTGGTACTCACCGGCGTCTCGCGCTCGACGATCCAGGCTCCGGACGAGAGCCGCTACTTGTACCTCGGCGCCGTCTGCCTGGTCATGGCAGCGATCGAGCTGCTGCCGAAGATGAGGCCCACAGGTCGGGCGATGGGGGTCGCCACCGTGTTCCTCCTCGCGGCGGCGCTGATGGGCTGGCAGACGATGCACAACAACGCCTTGGTGCTACGGGGGGAGTCGACGCTGTTGGCAGCTCAGGTGGGGGCGATGCAGCTGGAGGCAGCTCACGCGCCACCCGCCTACGCGCCAGATCCGACAATCGCGCCGCCGCTCACCGCCGCGGGGTATTTCAAAGCGATGCGCGAGATGGGCAACGGCGCTGGCGACTCCCCTGCAGCTATCCTCGCGTCGAGCGTTACTGACCGCATCGCTGCCGACACCGTGCTGCTGCAGTTGCTGGCCCCAGCGGTGGCGCCGCGCCCGCTTCCGGCCGCGGCTGCGCCAGTGCCGACACTCGCGGGCGTTAATGGCGCGCGCGTCGTGCGCAGCGGATCGTGCCTCGTGCTTGACCCGAGCGCTCCGACAGCGCTCGTGGCGCTCGCCATGCCCCGCGGCGGCGTCTTCATTCGTAACCACGGTGCGACCTCCGCGACGCTCGAATTGAGACGCTTCTCCGCCGCGTACACCCCGATCGCTGGCGTGGTGCCCGCTCACCACGCCGACGCCCTTGCGATCCCCGTTGACGCGTCATCAGTGCCGTGGTACCTGCAGGTCTCGATCACAGGCCCGACCCGGGTCTGCGGTCTGACCACCTGAGATTTGCCCGGTCTAGGTGCGCCGCAGAATCGCGATGAACTCGTGATCGTTGCGCGCTAGCTGCTCGATGGCGAACGGGAGGTGCTCCTGATCGCGGGCGAACTCGAGCAGGAGCCGGAACTCGTCTGGGTCCCAGACGTGGAAGTGGATCGAATAGTCATGGTCCTCGAGCCATTGCACTCGCGCGGGGATCTCCTTGGGGACCACCTTCTCGACCAGGCGAGCCCACTCCTCCTGGTGAATCGGGCGAGACCACGCCGGGCCGCCGCGATGATCGCGGACGATGTGATCGAGCGGCTGCGGCTCGCGGTCCGCATCAAACGTCTTCCGGCGGTCGGGAACCGCGAGATAGAGAATCCCGCCGGGGCGAACGACGCGCAATTGGTTGGCGAGGGCTCCAATCGGATCTTCGGTGTGCTCGATGAAGTGGTTGGCGATGATGAAGTCGACTGAGGCATCGGGCTGAGACCCGAGCGTCTCGCCGTTGTCGATGATGTCGACCTCAACCAACTGCTCGTCGCGCAGCTCGGGATAGTGCGCGCGGAGGTCCGCGACATCCATACGGTCCACGTAGCGCACACTCACCCCCCTTGGAATGGGTAGCGGCCGGTGAAGCGCACCAATCTCGAGGCCTTCGCCGCGCAGGTAGCGCCGCGAGATGCGCTGGCGTCGCAGCCGGAAGGCGATCGAGCGCAATCCGGGCACGACACTCGCCGCAGCGACCACGGCGCGGCGTCCCGGCCCGCTGGGCCTGATCTTCTCTTCCATTTCTCAGCCGACTCCGCTGGTCACGATCGACCCGATCACGGCTTGCAGAGTAGTGGACGCTTGGTTTTGCAGCGAGGCTGTATCCTCGCCTTTCGTGTCAGCTCAGAGCCGCGTTTCGGCCGTGGTCGCCCGACTTCAACGGGGTCCGCTCGGCTTGAGGTGACCCACCCGGGTTTCTCCCGCGAGGCCTCGAACGTGCGACCAGGCGATGGCTGACCGCGACCTCCAGGTCGCCTATCTCCTGTGGGCGCCGGTTGGCGTCGATGTGGTTCGCCGGTTCGTCAGTTCCTACCGAGCGTATTCCGCTGGCGCGGCTCATCGACTCACTCTCCTTGCCAACGGCTTCACCGGTCTGGACGACCCGCGTCTGGTGGCCGCCAAGCTCGAGTTCGAGGGGATCGAGCATGACGAGATCGTGCTCGATCGCCCGCTGCTCGACCTCGCGGCCTACTCCGTCGCCGCGGAGCGCCTAGCTCCCGCGCGCTGCTGCTTCCTGAACTCATACAGCGCGATCCTCGCACCGAACTGGCTCACACACCTCAGTCAGGCGATCGATCTGCCCGATGTCGGTCTTGCCGGGGCGAGCGGCTCGTGGGGCAGCATGCGGTCATTCGTGCGATTCCAGTTCGGCCTTGGCGGAGCCTACGGGCGTGTGTTCGGCGATCGCCGAGCGACGACCCGCACCCTCGCGGCGATCGACCGGCGCAACAGCCCGGATGCTCCACCGCCGAGGTTCCTGCAGGGCAAACTGATTACGGCGCGGCGCACCGTCGAGCAGACCCACGGCTTCGCACCCTTCCCCGCGCCGCACATCCGCACCACGGGTTTCATGATCGAGACGACCACGCTTGCACAGCTGCGCGCCGGTCCGCTCGAAAGCAAGATCGCGACGTATCGGCTCGAGAGCGGCACTGCCAGCATAACGGCACAGGTCCAGCGGCTGGGCCTCCGAACGCTGGTCGTGGATCGTCACGGACGCCAATTCGAGCCGGGCGACTGGCCCGCGAGTCGCACGTTCTGGCAGGGAGGCCAGGAGAATCTGATGATCGCCGACAAGCAGACCGGGCACTACGCCGAGGTTGACGATGCCGGCCGCGAGGTCCTCGCGGGCTTCGCCTGGGGAGAGCGGGCGGACATCGCTCCTCCGCCCGCGCCCCCGACGCCGCCGTCGGCGCGTTCAGAGGGCGCCGGCCAGCCTTAGGTCCAGAAGCCGGGAAGCGCGCTCAACCGCCGTTTCAGCGCCAGCGGCAGGCGGCGGTGGTTGGCGCCGAGCGTCAGTCCGACGAGTTTCACACCCTCGTAGACGACCGTATAGGGGATCCAGCGGCGCTGTCCGGTACGGCCCAGCCAGTAAAGCTCCCCCCGGGCGTAGCGCCAGGCCGCCGCGCGCAAGATCCGCCGCGATGGTGCCGCCCCCGCCAGGTAGGCCCGTTCGGCCGAGGCGCCAGAGTCAAAGAAACGACGCAGCGCGGATCGCAGCGTGTACTCATGTGAGTGGCGGACGGCCGCGGACGGCTCGTAGATGATGCTGTAGCCGGCGAGCATGACACGCCGGCTCCAGTCCTGATCCTCGCTCATGATGATGTCCGGGGCGAAGGGGAATCGCTCCCACAAAGTGCGCGCCATCGCGGCGTTGACGTTCGAGAAGAGCGTCGTCTCCATGCTCAGCTCGGCGACGCCCGACGCACGCTGGTTGCGTGCCTGCGGGCCGTAGAGAAAGTCGAGGAAGTAGACCTCGGGCGGTCGCGCGCCGAGCTGAGGCAGCTGGCGTCCGTACACGCCGCCGACATCCGCCTGCTCTCGCAACGGCGCCGTCAGCCGCTCGAGCCAGTGCTCGTCGACGGGGTAGGCGTCCTGACTGATGAACACGAGCAGCTCGCCGCGTGCCACCGCAGCGCCCACGTTGCGCGAGGCGCCATGGGTGAACTCGGCGGGGGGGATCTCGTGCACGCGCGCATTGTGCTGGCGTGCGAGCTCAAGGCTCGCGTCGCGCGAGCCCGAATCGACGATCACGACCTCGACCTCTTCGTCGACCTGCTGGTCGGCGATCGCCGCCAGGCAGCGTGCGAGCGCGGAGCCACCGTCCTTGACGGGGATGACGATCGAGATCACAGCGCGACACGATACGTTCCGGACCGCGATGCCCACGCCCACGATCTCCGTCGTCGTCCTCGCCTACCACCAGCGCGAGCCGCTCGCGCGCTGCCTGCAAGCCTGTGTCGCCGCCGGCGCGGAGGTTCCCGGTGGGATCGAATTGATCGTCGTCGACAACGGTGGTCTCGCCGATTTCGTCCGCGAGCAGTGCCCGCAGGCGCGCGTCATCGAGCCCGGACGCAACCTCGGCTTCGCGGGCGGTGTGCGCGCCGGCACGCAGGCGGCGGGCGGGCCCTGGATCGCGCTCGTCAACGACGACGCATACGTCGAGTCATCCGCCTTCGCGGCGCTGCTGGCGGCCGGCGCGGCGGACGAGCAGATCGGCGCCGTCGCGGCCCAGGTTCGCTTCGCCGCCGAGCCCGAGCGCATCAACTCCGCGGGCATCGCGGTCGACGCACTCGGCAACGCCGTCGAGCGCTTCGCCGGATTCCCGCTCAGTGCTGCTGCCGCCGCCGGCCCCGTGTTTGGCGCCAGCGCCGCTCTCGCGCTCTACCGCGCCCGCATGCTCGAGCAACTCGGCGGCTTCGACGAGCGCTTCTTTGCCTATCTCGAGGATGTCGATGTCGCCTGGCGCGCGCAGGCAGCAGGCTGGCTGGCCTGGTATGAGCCGGCGGCCGTCGCCTATCACCACGGCTCCTCGAGCACCGGTGCGAGCGCGCCGGAGAAGTACTTTCTCGTCGGTCGAAATCGAGTGCGGCTACTCGCCCGCAACGCCACGCGGCGCCAGCTGCTGCGTGCCCTACCGGGAATCCTCGTCTACGACAGTGCCTACGTCGCCTATGTCGCCGTCCGCGACCGAACGCTGGCGCCGTTGCGCGGTCGCCTCGCCGGACTGCGCGACTGGCGGCGCCTTCGCCGGGAGACCGCGGCGAGCAGACACGAGGTGGCGCTCGCTCCGGCGATCGCCGGCTCGCTCGCGCTCTGGCGGATGCACGGCGCCTACCGGCGCGCGTCGGGATCCTGAGGCGGGCGGCGCACGGTCGCCGCGCCCGAGCGGCCGGGCCCCCGCAGCCACCAACGCGCGCGGGCGAGGGTGCTGTCGATCAGCGGTTCGAGCTCGCGCCGCCCGTGGCGGCGCGAGCGCTGGATCGCGCGACGTTTTTTGAGCACCGTCGGCATCCCGGCGAGCGCGTCACGCCAGGCGCGAAGCCAGGAGCCAACGCAGCGCTGCCGCACCGCGACGAGCAGATTTGCGAGCTGCCCCGCCAGCAGGTCGGGCGCGTGCACGGCGAGTGCCGCCGCCGGGTAGTCCTTGGCGATCGTCCAGATCTGGTTGCGCCAGTTGTGGTAGAGCGTGAACTTGCTGAGCCGCGGACCGAGCGACGCGCTGCCGATGTGGTAGGCGACGGCCTTCGGCGCAAGGCGGCAGCTGAAACCCGCGAGCTGGGCGCGGAAGGACCAGTCGGCGTCCTCGCCGAGGGCGTGGAACTGCTCGTCGAAGGCGCCCACCTGGGCGAGCGCGCTGGCTCGATAGAGCGCGGCTGCGGCGCAGGCGCCGAACACCTCGACGTCACTGTCGTACTGCCCGCGATCGGGCTCCCCCTGCCCGCGGCGAAAGGCAAGCCCGGTCCACGAGTACCCGTCGCCGGCGCCGTCGAGAAGGTCGCGCTCCGTGTAGTCGCGGAGCTTGGCGCCGACCACCGCGGCCTGCGGGGCGGCGTCGAGGGCTGCGACCAGCTCGGCGACGCAGTCGGGTGCGAGCTCGACGTCATTGTTGAGCAGTAGCACGAGATCTCCGCGCGCCGCGGCGATGCAGCGGTTCAGCGCGACCGTGACACCGACGTTCTCCGCGAGGGCCACCACCCGCACCGCCGGCCAGTGCTCCGCCAGGTGCGCGAGTGTGTCGTCGCCCGAGGCATCGTCGACGACGACGATCTCGTCCGGGGCGCGAGTTTGCAGGGCGAGTGAGCCGAGCACGATGTCAAGCAGCTCGCGCCCATCATGCGTCGGGATCACGGCGCTGATCATGCGGTCCCGCCTATCTTTCCAGATGAGGACGGTTCGATCTCATGTGGTCGGGGCGTGCGTCTAGACTGGCCTCAGGTGAAATCGCACACGTGAGATCGTGGCTCCTCCGCGTCAAGGCTAGAAGCTAGAAGCGATTTGCCGGCCACCGTGAGCACAGTCGAACAGACACCCGCGAGCCCCCACGGGGAAGCAGCACCCTCGCCGCCGCTGGTCTCCGTCGTCATTCCCTGCCTCAACGAGGAGATGAACATCGAGCGCTGCGTGCGCAGTGCGCTCGCCGCCCTCGAGTCGAGCAACCTCGAGGGCGAGGTGATCGTCGTCGACAACGGTTCCGAGGATCGCAGCGCCGAGCTCGCGGCCGCCGCCGGGGCCCGCGTCATCCACGAGTCTCGTCGCGGCTACGGCAGCGCCTATCTGGCCGGGTTTGCTGCCGCGCGGGGCGCCTACATCGTGATGGCCGACGCCGATCTGACCTACGACTTCGCCGAGATCCCGCGCTTCGTCGAGCATCTGCGCTCCGGCGCGCAGCTGGTGATCGGCGACCGCATGGACAACATCAAGCCGGGCGCGATGCCCTGGCTTCACCGCTACATCGGCAACCCACTGCTGACCGGCTTCCTCAACTTGCTCTTCAGGACCGGCGTCCGCGACGCCCACTGCGGCATGCGGGCGCTGCGCAGCGACGTGCTCGACACACTCGACCTCCGCACCACCGGCATGGAGTTCGCCTCGGAGATGGTGATACGCGCCGCCAAGGAGCACCTCAAGATCGCCGAGGTCGGCATCGAGTACCACCCGCGCGGCGGCGAATCGAAGCTTTCGAGCTTCCGTGATGGCTGGCGCCACCTGCGCTTCCTGCTCGTTCACAGCCCGACCCATCTGTTCATCATTCCCGGCGTCGTGCTGGCCGGGCTCGGCGCGGTGATCGTGGCGCTGGTTGGCGGCGGGCTCGCGTTCTTCGGACGCGCATGGGGTGTCCACGCGCTGATCGGCGGCGCGCTGCTGATGATCGTCGGCACACAGGTGGTCGCCCTCGGGCTCTGTGCCCACGCCTACGGCACCTACTTCATGGGCAGCAAAGACCCTTGGTTCGACAAGATGCGGGCTCGCTTTCGCCTCGAGCACGGCCTCCTCCTCGGCGGCATCCTCGCGATCGCCGGCGTCGTCATGGGCGCGATCATCCTGGCGAGCTGGATCGCCCATGGCTTCGGCTCGCTGGCCTACGAGCGCCTCGCCGTTGTTGCCGCCTCGCTGATCATCGTCGGTATCCAGATCTTCTTCTCGTCGTTCCTGCTGAGCATTCTCGGCCTGCGCTGGACCGGCCGCGACAACGCTCGATGACGCCACTGCGAGCCGTCCTGGCGGGCGGCCTGGTCGCGCTCCTCTGCGTGCTCGCGGTGATCCTGAGCGGCCACCGTCTCCAGATCGCCTCCACCGACCGCGTCCCCAACGGGCAGTTCGCCAGCATCATCGACCACGACCAGCGGCTCTGCCAGCAGGGCGAGATCGTCCCCGCGGAGACGGCTGCGCTACGGATGACGATCGGCGACTACAACAAACCCAGCCCGCCACTGCGGATCGGCATCACCGAGCCGGCGAGCTCGCCCGGTGCGCATTCGCTGAAGATCTCGAGCGGCTTGATTGCCGCCGGCTGGCGCCAGGGCGTCGTCGTGCTTCCGATCTCGCCGGTTCGCCATGAGGTCGCAAACGCCACGGTCTGCCTCAAGAACCTGGGCGCGGATCCGGTCGCCATCGGCGGCCTCTCGGACGCCGGCGGCGACTACGGCCTCTACGACGTCGAGGACGGAGCCTCGGACCCGGTCGAGGTGCGGATCGACTTCATGCTCAAGGGACGCCCCTCCTGGTTTGCGATGCTCGCAACGATCGCCAACCGAATGACGCTCGCCAAGGGCGGCTACGCTGGTGCCATCGGTTGGGCCGGGCCGCTGCTGGCGATGCTCGCGATCGTCGCCCTGCTCGTTCGCGCACTCCTCACCGAAGAGCGCCGGCAGTGAAAAGCGCCTTTGCCCTCCCGGGGCGCGGGTTCGCGGCGCTACGCCGGGGCGCCCGCGCGGTCCCCCGCGCCGCCTACCTCTGCGCCCTCGTCGGCGTGTTGAACGCGTTCGCCTGGTCGCTGATCACGCCACCGTTCGAGGTGCCCGACGAGAACGCGCACTACGCCTACGTCCAGCAGCTCGCCGAGCGGGGATCGCTGCCGCATTACCTCGCCACCTACGTCGGGCTCTCGCCCGCCGAGGACGCGATGCTCGCCGACACCAAGGCCTTCCAGATCCCCGGCCGGCCCTCGAATCCGGCGCCGATGACGCAGACCGAGCAGCGCAAGATCGAGGCCGACGAGGCGCTGCGCCTCAGCGCACGCGGCTCCGGCGACGCGCTCAGCGCATCGGCAAACCCGCCGCTCTACTACCTGCTCGAGGTTGTGCCGTACGTACTCTCGCCCGCGGGCACGGTGCTCGACCGCCTGGCGTTGATGCGCGCCCTGTCAGCGATCTTCGCCGGCTTCACCGTTCTCTTCGTCTTTCTCTTCCTGCGCGAGCTCTTACCCGGAACGCGCTGGGTCTGGCCGGTCGGAGCGCTCGCCGTGGCGCTGCAGCCACTGTTTGCGTTCATCTCCGGCGGCGTCAACAACGACGCCCTGCTCTACACCTTCGCCGCCGCACTCTTTTTCACGCTCGCGCGGATGTTCCGTCGCGGCCTCAATGAATGGACCGGCTTGGCGATCGGCGCCGTGCTCGGTCTCGGGCTACTCGTGAAGTTCACGATCCTCGGCTTTGCTCCGGCGGTCGCGCTTGCCCTGCTCTGCGGGATTTGGCGGGCGGGCGCGATGGGCCGCCGCGCGTCACTTCGCGGCGCAGCCTTTGCGAGTGCCATCGCGGCGATCCCGGCGCTGCTCTACGTCGAGCTCGTGGCGCGCACGCTGCCGGCCAGCGGCGTCGGGCCTGGAAGATCCGCGGTGCCGGGCCTAGCGACCGGCCTGCACATCGAGCTCGAGCGCACCTGGGAGCTCTTCCTGCCGACCCTGCCCGGAATGAAGAACTGGTTCCCGCGCAGCGAGCTCTGGCACGAGTGGTTCCTCGGCCTGATCGGCCGCTTCGGCTGGCTCGACACCTCGTTTCCCTACTGGGTCTACCTCGTGGCGGCGCCGATCGCCATCGCGCTGATCCTCGCCGCACTCGCGGCGCTCGTGCGTGAGCGCCACCGCGTTTGGCACCGCGCCGACGAGCTTTTGGTCTACGTCGCGATGATCGGCGGCCTCTGCGTCGAGATCGGCGTCGAGTCCTACGAGACGCTGATCCAGGGCAGCGGCATCTTCGAGCAGCCGCGCTACCTGCTCTCCGGCCTGTGCATCTACGCGGCGATCGTTGCGCTCGCGACGCGCCTACCGGGGCGGCGCTGGGGCATGGCGGTCGGGGCGCTGATCGTGGTCTTGGCGCTCGCCCACGACGTGTTCTCGCAAGTCCTCGTGATCGCCCGCTACTACGCGTGAGCATCACCGTCGCGATCCCGGTGCTCGACGGCGGCGAGCTCTTCGTCGCCGTGCTCGCGGCGATCCGTGCCCAACAACTCGACGCCGAGGTCGAGATCCTGATCTCGGACTCGGGCTCCACCGATGGATCGCCCCAGCGCGCGCGCGAGTACGGTGCGCGCGTGATCGATATCGCGCGCAGCGATTTCAGCCACGGCGCGACCCGCAACATGCTGCTGCGCGAAGCTCGCGGGAGCCACGTCGCCCTGCTCACCCAGGACGCCGAGCCGGCCGACCCGCACTGGCTCGAACGGCTCCTCGGCGGCTTCGAGGCGGCGAGCGATGTGGGCCTCGTCTACGGCCCCTATCTGGCGCGGCCCACCGCCTCGCCGGCGGTCCGCCGCGAGCTCGAGAGCTGGTTCAGATCGCTGGGCGCCGGCGTCGAGCGCCTCGGGCCGGAGGAACGCGAGCTCCCGGCCGTCGAGCTGATGGGCCGCCGCGGCTTCTTCACCGACGCCAACGCCTGCATCGCGCGCGTCGCCTGGGAGCAGGTCCCGTTCCGCGATATCCCCTACGCCGAAGACCGCGCGCTCGCGCTCGACATGCTCCGCGCCGGCTACGCAAAGGTCTACGAGCCGCGCGCGGCCGTGCTGCACTCCCACGAGTACGGCGCGCGTGAGCGCTTCCGCCGAGCCTTCGACGAGTCGCGCGGAGTGCGCGAGGTCTACGGCTGGCGCCAGCCGGCGAGCCCGCATTACCTCGTCACGCAGCTCCGCGGCGAGCTCGGCCCGCTGCGCCGCGAGGGCGCCACGCCGACAACCCTCGCACGCGCCGCCTGGGAGCGCGCCACGAGGCTGGCCGGCGGCGTGCTGGGCGCGCGCTCGGACCGGCTGCCGCGCGCCCTTCAGCGCTTCTGCTCGCTCGAGGGTCGCGCGCAGAGCACCCGCAGGCAAGCGGTGCCCGGAGCGCCAAGGTGAGCGAGGATCGCGAGCGCGACCCGGCCGCCAGCGCCCTGGCCGGGACCAGAAGCGGTCCGTTTGAGAATTTCTGGCGGCGGGTGCGGTTGACTTGGGAGTACCACGGTCCGTGGACGGTGCTGTTTCGGGTTTTGACGTTTCCGTTGCGGGTGACGCCGTTGCGTCATCGGTTGCGTGTTGACCGTCTTGGTGATGCGGTTTTGATTCGCGCGCGGCGCTGGTATCGGCGTAACGGTTCGCCGGTGGTGGTTGTGATTCCGAGCTATCGCGATGCTGAGTTGGTGCGTGGTTTGGTGCGCTCAATCCGTCGCACGACGCGTCGTGATCGGGTTCGGATCGTTGTCAGCGATGACGCTAGTGGGCCGGAGCATCTGGCGGCGTTGCGTCGTATCCGCGGGATCGAGGTGATCGCGAGCGAGCAGAACACGGGTTTTGCGGCGACCGTGAATCGTGGTTTGCGTGCTGCCGATCCGGCTTTGGATGTGGTGCTGCTCAACTCCGACACCGTCGTCATGCGCCACTGGCTCGCCGTCCTGCAGTACCACTCGCTCGAGGACGACTACATGGGGATCGTCGGTGCCAAGTTGCTCTATCCGGATGGACGGATCCAGTTTGGCGGGACGGTTCGCAACCTGGGCGCGCCGCAGTGGTTTGACCATCGTTTTCGTTTCAAGCCGGCGAGCTACGGTCCGGCGTCAATCCCCCAGCCCGTGCTCGCGGTGACCGGCGCCTGCATGTACATTCGCCGGGAGGTGCTCGAGGACATCGGCGAGCTGGACGAGGGCTACGCGATGGCTTACGAGGACGTGGACTACTGCCTCCGCTGCTGGCAGTCAGGCAGGCGCGTCCAGTACGCGCCCTCGGCCGTGGTGGAGCACGCCGAGTCGATGACGCGCGGCAGCGAGGTCGGTGAGCGCGAGCGTGCCTCGCAGCGTTACTTCTGGCAGCGTTGGGGTGAGTTCTTTGACGCGCGCAACGTGCGCAGCGGCGACGGCGCGCTGCGCATCGTCTACGTCACCGAGGATACGGGGATCGGCGGGGGGCACCGCGTCGTGTTCGAGCATCTCAATCGCCTCGCGGCGCGCGGCCACGACGTCTCGCTCTACACACTGCGTGAGCCGCCGGACTGGTTCGCGCTCGACGTCCCGGTCCGCAGCTTCAAAGATCACGGGAAGTTGTTTCGTGCGCTCGAGGGGCTGGATGCGATCAAGGTGGCGACGTGGTGGAATACCGCGGCTCCGGTCTGGCTTGCCAGCGTGCTGCACGGAATCCCGGTCTACTTCGTGCAAGACATCGAAACGAGCTACTACCCGCGTCACGAGCGTGTCCGCGATGCCGTGATTGCTTCCTACCAGCATGAGTTTCGCTACATGACGACCTCTGGCTGGAATCGGGATCGGCTGGCGGAGCTTGGTTTGGCGGCGCAGCTGGTTGCGCCGGGCGTCGATCTGGGGACGTTTCGTCCGCGTCCGGGCGGGCCG